>OGYC01000128.1_pt1 | contig 81023 bp, 65 predicted proteins | sample 1576461 | NCBI WGS metagenome assembly OGYC01 (sample SAMEA3541569, study PRJEB24748) | human gut metagenome | biome: human gut; feature: human-associated habitat; material: faeces | place: China | collected 2012 | reverse complement strand
TGGCTAGGCTATACGCTTAAAAGAAAGCTTACCAACCAGGAAAATCCGCTGACCCGTTATATCTGGAGGGTCTGCAAACAAAAAAGGCTGTATCCCGTTAGGAATCAGCCTTTTAGCTTGTGGACCAGCCTGGGCTTGAACCAGGGACCTCCAGATTATGAGGCTCTAAATTTCATCCTATTAAATTGCAATATGTCAACGTATTAATAATCTCATTGGAAGTTTATCAGTCAACAATTAGTCAACAGCTAAACCTACGGTACAAAGTTAAATATTAGTTTCCTATATTCCAAAGAATTGAGTTGTTAGTATGTAACATTCGTAGTGTTTATATAAAAAGAAAGCAGCATAAAAGTTTCCTCAAATGCTGCTTATTAATCTGCTCTAATTGGTATGGATTATTATTTCCGTTTATAAATTACTATATCACTATGTCCATTGTCATTGAGGTATAGCTCCTCTTTTGTTATCTTAACGACTGTGTAAATGGTATTCTCTTCTCCCCAATTAGTTGTTGTATAGTAAGTAACAAACATATATCTGTTAGGGAAGTATTCAAATGTACCATTTTCAGTTTCATTACTATAATCATAACTATATGTATAATCTTCATTGAATTTAAAAAGTCGTCCAGCAACTTCCCCTGTTCCCTCCCAAGTACCTATTAACAACTCTAAAGTGTTATCAACAGGAAGCGAAAGTTCATTATCATCATCATCATCGCTACAAGCTGTAAAGTTTACAGTTAACATGACCATTAATAAGGTCATTCCAATTAATCTAAATGTTCTCATTTTGAATTAAAATATTTATTGTAAGTAAAAATATATTCTGTAATTTGCTTAAACACATCACCTGCCATCAATCCACCACTTGCAGGTAGTCCATCTTTATGAATAGAAACAATGATAGAATATTGGGGAGCATTGGCAGGGAAGTAACCACAGAACTCTACAATATAGTTCCCATTTTTAAGCTGTACTGTTCCTGTTTCACCTGCAATTTGTATCTTATCAGACTTGGCTGGTTGTCCTAAGCCATCAGTTACCACATATTCCAATGCCTGTTTCAGACTGTCAATGTTGGCTTGACTTGCTATCTGTGGATTGATTACTGTTGTACTGTCTTTGTAAAGTTGAGGTTGTACCATCTTTCCACTATTAGCAATAGCATTATAAAAGGTTAGCATTTGTATAGGGGTAATAGTTTGATTATATCCAATGCAGAACCATGCAAAGGCTGTATCACTCCAACCACTATCTTTAGGAGTAACAAAGTATGCAGGTTTCAGATTAGCTATTCCTGCGATGCTGTCTGGTTTACCATAACTCATATTATTCAACAGATTGAAGTATGCTTGTGCATCATCTCCAAATGCTTTCTCCATTGTTTTATAAACAGCAATGTTTGAACTTGAAGCTAAACCTTGCTTGATAGAGATTTTACCATATCCACCTCTATGCCAATTATGGTCTTTAATGGTATCTTCTTTACAAATATAAATGCCATCACCTACATTTATTGTATTAGCTAATTTGACTTTACCTATTTCCAATGCTGCCAATATGGATATGGGGTGCATCAGTGCTGATTCGTGTGCTTGGGAGAAGTTCTCACAAGGTTGGTAGTCTGCACTGTCTTTCCTTTCAAGTCCAACCATAGCCTTTATATGCCCTGTCTGAACTTCCATAATGATAGTTTGTCCAGATAAGGCATTGAGTTCAGATAGTTTATTCTCTAGGATAGAGGTTACTTTAACTTGCAAAGTGCTATCTATGGTGGGAATTGGTTCTATAGTTTTCTGTTTGGGCTGGCAAGAAGTTAACCCAATAAATGCTATTATTGTTAGGGTGGTATATCGCATGATAAAAGATTAATCAATGGGTAATTTATGCTTTAAAGATTTACACAAATCTCTATATTTCTTTTCAAACTCTCGTTCTTCGATGGTGTTGCCATTCTCATCATAGAATGTTCTATTAAAGTTAGCTCCTGTTGTTGTCGTTTCAATGGCAATTGCTCCGTTAGAATGTAATGCTATAGCTTTTACTGGTGCTCCATTTTCAACAACCATATAGCAACTCTCATCAGAACTATAGACTGTCCCATTAAAAGGTTCATCTTGATAATAAATATATTGTTTGGAGTTGACTTCTTTTACATTTACGTCTGGAGTATAAACTTTACTACTGCAAGAAGTTTGCCCTGCACATAATGCAACCAATAATGAGGTTGCTAATAATCTAAATGCTTTCATATTTCTAATAATTTGTGTTATATCTATTTCTAACATAACTGTTTATGTATTCTTCTTTTATCATCTTTTCATAAGACCATTTTTTACTACTTGCTGGATGAAATATAGCAGACAATATCACCCCTATGATTAAAGTCCCTAAGAGTCCAAATGGGATTAATGCTACAAGGAACATCCAAAATTCTTCTGTCCCATTCCAAACATATATGCTTGTGATGATAAAGCCTATTCCATAAGTAATAATATGCTCTTTTGTTTCACTCTTACATATCTGACGATATTGCATATCATTATTTAATATCCTTGTATGATTACGCTCCCACGAATCGATTGCTTCATGTTTTAGTGCTTGAATCTTTAACTCTTGTTCTTGCCTTAATAGGGATTGTGTATATTCTTTTTGTCGCTTAACAGATATTTGTTTGGTGTATTCTTGTTCTTCTATTCTTTTGCATTCAATATTTTCAAAGTAAGAATTTAACTCACTAAGGGATTTAGGTTTAAATGACTGGCTTTGCTTCTCATCAATCATAAAAGAATATCTGTTAGTCCCATCCTGCTGCAATGCAAATATGTTTTTATCAAGAAATGTAGGATGGAGCATATAAGATTGCTCCTTAAAAGAAATAATAATAGACTTATTGGCTGACACGTATTGCCAAGTAGCATTAGTAACCTTACCATTTACAGAAGCTATAAGAGAACCATTTTCTTGAAATATATATAGTTCCTTATCTCCTGTATCATTAAAAATTAACCAAGACTTATTGCATAGTATAGTCTTTACATCCAAATTCTCACTGAATCTGTTGTATCTGTTAAGAATATCCAACAAGTAGGTTCTCATATTTATAAGTCTATGCCACCTGTTCCCTATGATAAGCTGTTAATAAATCAAGCATTGAGGAACATATAATCCAGTTTGATTACCAATGCTATAACGGATGCAAATATAATAATATTATTATAAATAAAAGAAATATAAAAGGAATAAAACTATATAAAGGTTTTATATTTAGTCATTTAGATAAGTAATAAAATATTTCACCTTATAAATATAACAGCTCAAATTATTATCATTTGTTTTGATTTATGGACTTTATGTCAGTATATTGTTGGATATTTAAAAGGTGCTACCTGTGGCTTAACTAATAAGAGCTGAGATAGTTATAAACTCTGTAAACTTATGGAATTGACTTACTTCTATAAGGTTGAAATGCCAAACTGCCAAGATTGGACTTTAGATGTATCTAAGCTCAATATTTCATTGATTTGGGACAGAACCATTCAGACCACTATAAAGATGTATCTTAATAATCCTGTCCCAATCAATTAGAAGCTCAAACAGTCATAAGTCTGTAGAATCTCTTCCTGCCTTAATCCCAAGTATCTCTTAGTAATGGCTACAGAACTGTGATTGAACAGTTCCATCAGCTTTACTAATGCTAACTCTGCGTTATCACTGTTCATATTATAGACCTGTCTGCCAAATGTCTTTCTAAGAGAATGGCAGCTAAAGTTCTTAATCTTTAACCTGTACTTCTTCTTCACCTCTTTAAGAATGATATTGATTCTCTGTACTGTGAAGATAGTGCCTTTCTGACTTATAAGAATTGGCGCATTTATTCCAACAGGATTTATATGCCCGTAGCACTCTTTAATATGCTGCTGTAATTGGGGGTTCAGTCTGATAGTTCTTACTTTGCCTGTCTTCTTCTCAATTACTGTAAACTCGTCAGTACCTAATATCTGCTTCCATCTTAGAGATAGAATATCAGATATTCTTAATCCTGTGAAGCATCCCAAACTAATAAGGAGTGAGATTTTATAATTCTCGTCTTTGGCTAACTTCCTTATGAGGTTCATTGCATCAGACCATATAAGATAGTCTGCCGTTGTGCTTGAATATTTAAGTGACATAATGTTCTGTTTTATAAGTTAATGAATAGAAGTGAATATTAATTTTGAGTTGGATTTACTAACTCATTGATTACTAAAGGAACATTCACTAATAATGAAAGTGAATATGATAAGAACACCCAACTTAAAAATTGAGTGCCCTTTACCTTATTATAATTCTCCCTCGTCTGCGAAGCTGTAATATCCTGCATCAGTAAGTATGAGGTGGTCTAAAACTGTTATTCTCATAAGTCTTGCAGCTTCTTTGACCTGCTTAGTAATCTCCATATCCTGCCTACTTGGTTTCAGATTACCACTTGGATGATTATGCGCAAGGATAATGGCTACTGAATTGGTGAGTAATGCGGCTTGTAGAATCACTCTTATATCAACGGTTGTGTCTGTTATTCCTCCCTCTGATATGAGAGTGTAACCTAAGACTTGCTTGGCTTGGTTTAAGAACAAGACTTTAAAATATTCCTTGTAACAGATAGTTCCCTCTCTATATGTTGAAAGTAAGACTTCATAAGCATCCTCCGAACTATATATTTTATTCCGGCTTTTTGATGTGGATTTGTAAGTGAGTTCCACTTCTCCAACAGTATAATCCATATCCATAATGTACAATATTAATAAGTTGGTAGAAATAAAGAAAGGACACCAAGTTAATGATGCCCTTTCCTCTCTCAATCAATAAAGCTCATTTAATCAATGAACCATTTGTAACGCTCATCCCCATGTAAAGCCGCATTGATTCCAACTGCCATTTCAGTGGCATTTAAAGAACGGTCTAAGAACGAATCAATATAGCTTGACTTGTTAGCTCCTGTAAGCAAGTTATAGAACTTCCACATATTAAGCTCACTTCCAAAGCTGCCAAAGTTATCATCGTGAATGTATGCTTTGGCTACGCTGTTAATCTGCGTATCAGTAAGCAACATTCTTGGCAATGCCTTTTGATAGCCTGTTGGCAAGCATTGGTAAAGTCGCATCTTGCCTATAATCTGTGCGAACTGGTGTTCACTCATGGAAGTGCTGCCTAATTGCTGCATCAGATAAAGATGCTTGGCAGGATTGTAGTTATTGAACAGTTCCAATGCTGCACGATAGAGTTCAGTTGTGTTGCTTACTCTTAAATCGTCCTTGTAACCATTGGTAAAGATGCACATATTGCAACAGACTTGGTTCTTGAAGCCAATAGCCAATCTGAACAGCTCTGGAACTTTCTTGCTGTACAGGTTCATCTGATTATAAGCCCTCACACCTACGATAGACAAGTTCAGTTTGTTTCCACCCACTGTTTCATAAATGGTAGGAACATCAATGCTGAAAGCTGCCCTCTCATAATAAATGGTCTTATCAGATTCCAACAGTTGGTTGGCTGGCTTATGGATAGCTTCAGGGATTCTGCCTTTGATAATGTGGCTTACTCTTATATCTGCCTGTTCCACTCTCTCACCACTAAAGAATGATTGGGCTGCATCCTGTATGGTTTCTACAAATGCGGCATGGTTAATGGTAAGTTCATTGTCTTTGGAGAACACAGGAGTAATGCACTCATGCTTTAGATGCTGCAAAGTCGCTTCCTGTGTGTTGGCTTCAATGAAATGTTTGGCAGGTCTTACAGGTTCGTCCACAATAATTGTAGCTTCTTCTGCATATTCACCCAAATTCATTCTCTCACGGTTCTGTGCCATAGCTGGCATGATAACTAAATTTCTCATAATGATAAACTGTTTAAATGATTATTGATTGATTTAATTCTGGAATTGGCAAAGTCCATATCGTCTTGGATTACTCCATAACGATTTGAACTTTACTACAATTCGCTGAATTACTTTTAAGTGATATTACAATTAGACTATATTACCATTATGTCTGTATTGTGTATCTCTTTAAGAAGTCCATGAATGATGTGAGGTGAATAGTAAAATTTATAATGGTTGAGGGGGTGGGCAGGTGTCTGACCAATTCCGTTTTTATTCTGCTTGGTGAGAGGGGGGATAAATTAGGGGTATGGTATCGCGTGCAACATTTTGGAGATTGGGGTTATAAATTCCATTCTTCCTCTTAAATGTTGCATCCAGTCTTAAAAATCTAACTTTAGATGTCTCTAAAGTCAGAATAAGGCAGACTTGGGATTATTCGTACTATCTCTTAATGTATTAATAGACAGTATAAACAATCCCAGCTATCTGTTATTGAAACATTATTTGGTATAATTGTGAATCTTTCTCTCTGCTATATCTTCATCAGTAAGAACATTGGGATAGACATTCTTTACAAATGCAAATGTTGATTCAGAGGTAATGATGAATATCTTTCTGTCTTTAAGGTGTATTCCTTTATCATTCCTTTTTATATATCCGTAATCTTCTGCCTGTTTTAAATATCTTGAAACGGAACTTGGGCTTATGTTCAATTCTTTGGCTAATTCACTTTGGGTATATTGACAGGTATTTGTAGCGTTCAGACACTTGCACTTTAGTAAGACAAGAAATCCTTTTAATTGGCGGGATATGGGTTCACTGTACAACTTCTTGCTTATAAGGACATAATGCTCAGTATTCAATGTATATCTGCATCTGTCAAAACTTCCATATTTACCTTTAATTGGGTGTTTGTCTATCTGAATCAAATTCAAGCTCTCAAACTTGTGTAGCCATTGCCTTATCTGTTCTTCTTTCTTTATTCCATAGAACTCTGTCAATGCCTCTTGCTTGACATTTGAAACCATTGTGTAGCAGTCAGAGCATAGAGCCAAACAATAGAATAGGTATGCTTCCAGCAAGTCTAATTTACCTGCAATAGTTTCAGTTATTCTTCTGTATGATAATTCTGTTCCTGTCATTAGCAACTGGTTTATTATAGTCAGTAAAATAAATCTTGTTCTCTTTTACCAATCTCCTGTATCTGTGATTGCCAAAATAAGACTTGGCATCTTTCTGAGTGATAAATTCCAACCCTGTGGGTAAATGAATAATCATAATGAATAGATTGAGTTTATAAATTATCATCATCTTAATAAATTGGTATTCATGAGGCTTGCGTAGCAAGACGAATGATAAGTAGAGTATATAGGTAATAGGTATTTATATATAGGTATTTATAAGTAGCCTACCTGTATGAAAATTCCACCCTACCTATTTGAAAGAGCCGCCCTACCTGTTTGAAATCTCAATATTTCAAACTTTAGATATGTGTCAGCTTAAATATTACTGAGTTAATAAGCCAACTTCTGCAATGAGATATAATAAGTAGAAACCTTTCCATTCTTCTTTCTCCTTGTCTTTAGATAGTTGTTAAGATTAGCCCACAATCCAATGTGAACCTTGTTATCTTTTATTCCTTGTTTAAGAGCCTTAGTCCTTATCTGCTCATAAGTAAATTCTTCCATTTTAGATATTCTGAATAGTTTGTAGTCTGTCAATCTATGTGGTGGGATTATCTGTCTGTGGTACTATAAAGATAGTAATTCCATAAGTGGGGAACTAATGATAAGACCACACATTTAAGAATCAGACTTTAAACCATTCAGAATGTCTAAGGACTTGGGGAGAGTAAGCCCACCTGTCACATGGGCTTTATAGTTGGTGTTTTATGCTTCCAGAGCTTCTTTCAATATCTTAATGAAATCATTCTCTGATTTAACTCCTTTCCACTTATCTTCTTTGTAGTTCTTGTATTTCAGATTGTCAAGAGCTTTAAACGCCTGTTCTTCACTTGTAGATATGGCATGGCTGTTGAAACCTTTGATGAAGTAACGCTTAGTGATGAAAGAAACATCCATCTTGGCTGCTTTACATAAGTTGATGAACTTGTTTCCCCTCTCAATGTCAACCTTTGCATCTTTGGGAAATATAAATTCTTCTCCTTGCAACACATTGTTTACCTGTTTGTCAGATAGACTTTTACCTGTGTAAATCAACATAGCTGTGGTTGGATTGAACCCTTCGTTTAGCAATTTTGCTACACTTTGGAACAGTTCATCATTAGAAGTTAAAGAAGCTACAACCAATCTGTCTTTTTTATCCCAACTGGTGCCTACATTATTAATATCAACCAAGTATTCACCAACATTCTCAATATCCCTAACGTGAACATTTGGAATCAAATTCTGATATTTCCCTGTTGCAATCAGTTTGGCGAATGCTGTACTTCTATGCTGCCCATCAAGGATAACGAAGTAGTCTTTGGCTTCTTCCTTAGTCAGTTCCTTTCCATTGATGTCCGTTACAGTATAACCTGCTTCAATCAGTTTGGACGCTTCCATTACGATAATGGGGAAAGCCTTGTCATATTTATTGGCGGCTATCAAGGCTATAAAACCGTCCACTTTCTTGGAGTTTACAGGTCGGTTGTTCTTAACGAATGCTATTTTCTTCTGTTGTTCCGTTCTTGCACCTGTTTCTTCATCCACTACAGAGAATGTGAAAGAACTGTTGACAGCTTTCTCCTTAGATATTCTTTCAAACTCCTTTGCCTGTTCCATTTGGTTTTTGGCTTCATCAACTACTTTCTGCTGTGCTGCTATTACAGCTTCGTTTCTGTTGCGTTTTACAAGGCGGTTCAATTCTTTCTCTTCCTGCTCAAAGACCTTTGTCAGTTCTTCTATGTTACCCATAACTGTGTTATTTAATTTTACAGTGTTGTTTACCATCTCTACTGCATTAATATTCAAAGTTTCCATAGTCGTTTATTTTTAATTGTTATTAAATTTGTTTAGTGTAACCGTTAAACCTATGCGCACTTGGCTTTCTGATTACGCTGCAAAGGTAGAATCTTTCTGTCCTCGCTATAGGTAATAATTTTAATCTTGAATTTATTACCCTTAGTTTGGAAGTCTGCCTTATCTCCTTTGGCGGTGCAAATATAGAGTGGTATATGGGTAAGGTATAGGTAATAAAAATCCCGCCACCTTTATTCCCCTTAGAGAATAGAGTAGCGGGATATTATAAATTGGAATAGTGGGTTACATTCTGAATGACGGATAGACACTGTTTATAGTGCTTGGTTCAAAGTCTTTATATTGTTTCAAAAATGCTTTAAGCGTTTCATTCTCTGTTCTTTCCCAACATTTCTTCTTGGATAGCTTGGTAAATGCTATCAGTTGACAAACAAGGTCTGTCTCTTTCTGTGAATAGTTTGCGCCCTTTCTTCTCCTATTGACAACTTGTGGTTGTGTGTTGAAGAAGTCAAGGAACATCTTTGCAAAGAAAGTGATGAATGGAGAATCCTTAGTAGAGGTGGAGGTTTCCAATCTCCTTTTATGGCCCATTATTCCAATGTTGTTTAAATCGTCCTGTTGCATCATCTTGAGAGTGGCGTCAGCTATGTAATGAATGGCAGTGGGATTGTCTATTATAATGTTACGTTCTCCCTCCACACATATCTTTAATGTAGTGGATTGGGTAAATATGCTCCCTGTCTTTTCATCAAAACTTTCTACATTGCCTATAATAGCTTTGGTGAATTTAAGAAGCTGTTCGTTGGGGGATTCTCCCATGTCTATTCCCTCCATATAATAATGGTAGCTGTAATCATAGATAAACAGCAGAAGCATCCAAAACTTATCTGCATCTAAATCCAATCCTCTTATAAATTGCTGTATTAATTTATGTTTCATGTAGTTGGCATAACTGAAATGCTCTGCTATCAGACCTTTGTTATATCTATTGCCAAATGTCCGCAAAGTTTCTGACACATTTATATAAATGGGCTGGTTACAGATTTCTTCCCATTCTTCTACGCTCACTTCTGATTTGTTTATCCTTTCATAACCATAATAGTAAGGGCTGTCTGTGTCGTGGTCAAAGTCAGGAATATATAGTTCTTCCAATATGGAGATATATTCTAATAAGTCTTTCTCCTGTTCTATATTGTCTTTCCATTCAAATTTAGTTATGGGATTCATATCTCTTTATATGTTTAAGTTTTGACGAACAAAGTTAAAAAATAATCCCCACCTGCATTGCTACAAGTGAGGAATTATTCGCTTACTTACTAAACACGTACTTCACAACTTTGGCGTTAGCCTTGTTCTCATTTACAAAGTCACGTTCAATATAAATGTCTGTCACTTTCATTGAGTCGTCTATGTGATTAAGGGCTGCATGGACTATATATTTGTCTATGCCTACTTTGTTCAATGCAATAGTAGCCCATGAATGGCGCGCTGCATAGTACTCCAAATCATCTACTTCTAATATTGAACCAATCTCTTTCAATCCAGAATTGATAGCCTTGTTAAATGTCTTTTCATCCCCATAATATTGATAGAAGTTGAACAGACGTTTGCCTGTGCTATCCTTGTACTTATCAATAAGAGGTTGCACTATCTTAGGAATATCTACCATCATCTTTGCACCATCCAATCTACGAGCCTTGGTCTTGGTTCTGTTATAGATAATAGTGTTTCCTCTCATTTCAGTAGCATTGTAAAGGTCTGCTGAATTGATTCCCATAAGGCAGAATGAGAGAATGAAACAATCTTTAGCCAAGTTATAACGGCAGGTGGACTTATATCCTTTCTTCATGTCTTTATAAGGCAGCTTCCATAGCTTCTTTATAATATCTACGGATATGGCTCTCTTACGGGTAGCTTCCTGTTTAGGTATCTTGAAGTCCTCAAAGGGTGAGTTAGGAATAAGAATAAGGTTCTTGTCCTTCTTGTTGAACTTGCGTTTAGCTTCACTGAACAGCTTCTTAATGCTTACCAAGTAGAGGGAAAGGGTACGGTTAGAGGTAACACGTTTACCCTGCTGCATTAGTTTCTTGGTACGTGCATCACGTTCTCCAATCAAGAATGCTTTAAACTGCTCCAAGAACTCTAAGGTGATAAGATTTATATCCAATTCTTCCTTGCCAACAAATCGTACCAAGGCATTGATGGCAGTAGTGTAATTGGGTGCTCCTTTAATAGTAGCAGAAGCTATCCACTCACGACTGAACTTTATAAAGTCAATGGTCTGTTGCTTCTCTTGCTCTCCGTTTAGGAACTCAATTATCTCATCCAATGAATAATGATTTTGGTCTAATTGCAGTTTTAGACACTGTTCCCTATAATAGAGAACAAGCCTATCTATCTCTCTCTTAATGGAAGTGTCCTCTTTGAATTTGAGGGATTTAGTTAGGTCTTGTTGAGTTACAAACAGGTTGGTGGATAAGCGTTTTACCTTGCGGTCTAATGTGAATCTAATCTTGACGTTATAAGTTCCGTCAACTTTTAGTTCACTCCTTTTAATCTCAGCTTTAATAGTCAGCATATTAGCTCTATTTTAATTAGTCAACAATTAGTCAACATCTGCTTAAAATAGGAGTAAATCAACCAAGAGCAACAGATTTATATCTGGAGGGTCTGCAAACAAAAAAGGCTGTATTCCGTTAGGAATCAGCCTTTTAGTTTGTGGACCAGCCTGGGCTTGAACCAGGGACCTCCAGATTATGAGTCTTTTTGTGGATTATTTCATGGGATTGTATAAAGTGTAATTGTATTGATAATCAGCATCTAACACATTTTGCTGTTTGCAGAAAAATACGTATATTTGCAGTGGTTTTCGTGCGAAAAGGTCACCTGAAGGTCACCAAAACGAGCAGAATATTAACTATAAATAAGTGCATTATGGAGATTGAAAAAACGAATAAGGTCACCGAAATGGCAAAGAAGAACGGAAAATCCAATGCAAGAGGAGAAAAATGCCTTGCGAAATTTACGGCTGCGAATGGTAATGTATATGGTTCGCTGACTCTTGACATACGAAAAGCGGGCGACTATTCGCAACCGCTTCCAGTAGCTGTGCGTGTGTGTCATGGCGGACAAAAGATTTTCCTGCGTTTAGGAAAATCATACACTATGGAAGAATGGTTGGTTCTTTGCGATTATGAGAAAAGCGGTCGGCGCATCCAATTAGCGGAGCGTAACGATATGAAGAATCTGATGGACAGAGTGGAACTGATGGTTAACCAACTTATCTCGGAAAACAATTTCTCTCTTCGCAAGTTGCAAGACAGGTTCCAAGGCAAGAAAGACGATGACAGCACCATCATCACAGTTTGGGATTCGTACATTCAATCTAAGACCAATGAAGGCAAGGCTGGTTCCGCTCGTTGTAGTAAGGATGTACGCAACCGCTTTGTGAAAGATTTGGGAACGGATGTATCGTTTGCAGATATTAACCGTGACTTTATCTTGAAATGGGTAAAAATCATGAAGAAGAATGAATTGAGCACCACCACTATTGCTATCGCACTTCGCAGTCTAAGGACTATAATCAATATGTGCATCGCTAACGGACTGATGAAAGGTGATACCAAAGAAATGTTTAAGGACACGGGCTACAACAAAGCGCAGAGCCGTAAACATGAGTTTCTTGACGTGGCTACCATGCGAAAGCTCTATGACTTTTGGAAAGCTGACGAAGCAAAAGACAAAGATGGAAATGAGCTGTTCCTCGGCAGAGAGAAGTATGCCATATTTCGCGACCTTGGACTATTCCTTTTTATGTATTTGGGCGATGGACAGAACCTTGCTGATACACTCCGACTGACTTATGATGAACTATACTATGCCACTCATGGCAAGCAGCTTCGTTTCCTTCGCCACAAAACTCGTGAGCGGAACGAGAGTGCCAGTGAAGTGATATTTCCTGTCACTCCCGAGATTCAAGAGATACTCAACCGGTATGGCAATGTCCCAAAACTTGGGCGGAGGGTATTCCCCATCATGAGTGAGCTAATCACACCAGAACAAGAGATATGGGTTATCCAACGCTACAACAGATATATACGTGAGCACATGGCAAAAGTTGCCAAACTATTGAATATGGAACAGGCACCATCACCCACTTGGGCAAGGCACAGCTTCGCAACCAACCTCAATAACTCTGGTGTCGTACCTTATAAATATATAAGCGACAGCATGGGGCATAGTGGCGGCGGTGACATTACTTCCAATTATATCGGTGCCTATCCTCTTGCAAAGATGCTGGAGTATAACCATTATCTACTCAATGAGAAGTCGAAAGAAAGTACTCCTGTGGTAGATAAGAAAGCCCTGCTTGAGATGCTGAAAGGCTTGAGCGAGGAGGAACGGATGGAGTTGATGGCTAACTTATCAGACTAATTATAGTCACTCACCGCAAGAATGCCAAGTGAAATACCGCAAAAAAGAGGATTGGAATGCCACAAAAATGCCGAATAAAACACCGCAAAAAAGTGGATTGAAATGCCACAAAAAACACGAATTGGCCATGCATTTCGCAGAAAATGTGTATCTTTGCAATTGAAAAAGCATATTATATGAGTTACTATAAAAGAACTGCCGATGCCCTATTGCAAGACTTGCTGGATGCATTTGGGGCTGTATTGATAGAAGGACCAAAATGGTGTGGCAAAACCACGACTGCGTCTCAACTTGCAAACAGCATCTTGAGAATGCAAGATCCTAGTTTGCGTGAGGAGTATTTGGTCACCGCTAAAACTAAGCCGTCCATTCTGTTAAATGGAGCTACGCCTCGCCTTATTGATGAGTGGCAAGATGCTCCAATGTTGTGGGATGCAGTACGAACTGTTGTTGATGATCGTCAAATCCCCGGACAATTTATACTTACAGGTTCCAATGCCGTTGACAAATCCCAAATACACCATTCTGGAGTTGGTCGTATTGCCAGACTGCGTATGCTGCCTATGAGTTTGTGGGAATCACAAGAATCTACAGGTGAAGTTTCGTTGAAAGAACTTTTCAACAATCCAGATTATGATATTGACGGTAAGATGTCTAAGATGACCGTTGAGGAATTAATCTTTGCAGCCTCCCGAGGCGGATGGCCAGCTTCTTTGTTGGCTCGTACCCAAAAGGCTCAACTACTCGTTGCAAAGAACTATGTTCAAACAATTTGCTCCAACGACATTTCCAGTATTGATGGCAAGAAAAGAGATGCCAGACTGACCAGTATGATACTTCGGGCGTATGCCAGAAATGTTTCGACTCTGGTCAAGAAGAAGTCGCTTTTGGATGATGTGACCTCATCTGGCGAAGTAAGTTGCCACGTGGACACATTTGATGACTATGTTGCAGCTTTGGAAAAGCTATTTGTTATCCAGAACATAAGTGCATGGTGTCCTGCAATTAGAAGTAAAACCGCTATCAGAAGTGGCGTGAAACGATGTTTCTGTGACCCATCTATACCGATTGCCCTTCTGGGACTATCTCCCGAATCATTAAGCATGCAACTTAAGACTTTTGGATTTATCTTTGAGCAGATGTGTATTCGTGACCTAAAGGCGTACACTATTGATTTAAACAGCCATGTATCTTACTACCATGACCGATACGACTTGGAAGCTGATATAGTGCTGCATTTGGAAGATGGGCGATATGCCTTGATTGAGTGCAAACTCGGTAGTCGTGAGATAGATGATGGTGCCAAGCATTTACTTGAACTTAAAAGGCTTATACAGGAACATAACAAGACGGAGAAGCAAGTGCCTATTCGGGAACCTGATTTACTTATTGTGATGACGGGTGGTACAATGGCATACACTCGTCCTGATGGAGTGAAGGTCATTCCTTTGGCTTGTCTCAAAGATTAACCAATTAAAGAAAACAATCTATATGGGCGATAATTCGAAGGAGCTTCCCAACGCCAAACTTCATCTTCAAGAGAAGATGAGGGAATGGCTTGGAGCGAACCAAGAAATCTATTCCAAGTTCAAGGACAAAATTCAATCTGTCTTGAAGGACTCATTGCGCGATAATGTCGAAGAACAGGCAGATGAAGAAATGGCTGCATACCAAAACGCAATCTTGGAAGTAGAAGTATTGGATAAGGAAGATGGTCTGGACAATTTGATAGACAGATTCATGACTGCCATAAAAGACAGGAATGTGTTCGCTTGCTGTTTGTACTGCTACTTGGAACTGGATAACGGATTTGAAGAGTTGGCAGATGTCATGGCGGAATCTGAACTGCCAGAGGATGCAACGTACATAAAAGATGGTATCAAAGCCTATTTGCAGGACAAAAGCCGCGAAACTCAAGGGACTGTCAATAAGGATTTAAACTTACTCAGTTTGCGTCGCTGGCACTATGACCACCCCGAAGACTATGAAGATTTTACCAATCTTTTTGCCAAAGCATACGAGGGCGACGTGACTTTCTTCATAAAAGGCATATCATACTTGGCAGAGATGCTATCGCTCAATGGGATTACTAGTATTACTGACTTGCTTGAAAGCCTTTGTCCAGGAACAGAAAGCTACAATAAAGCCCAATTCGCAAGCAGCCAGCAACAAGTTCATGAGAAACTGACCACTTTGTTCGTCTCTACATTCAATCAAGAGGCTACGAAACAAAAAATCCTGCATAACAATCCTTTTATGTGCAGCGCATTCTATTGGATGATATTTGATAATGGTTTCGTGAAGGCCGCTGATTTATTATCCAAAACAATGATGAGAGAGAAGCCTTCTTTCTGGCAGAAGAACTTTGGCGAACAAATTATGCGCTCTTTGATGCTTACCAGTATGGATAAAGCGACTTACACTAAAGGCACATGGAAAGCAGCAAACAATCGTGTAGTCAAAGATGTAGCTATTTCTGCATTACAAGAGAGTAAAGGCAGACGTGGACGTAAGCAAGTCTGTGTCCTGCTTGAAGAAATGCTTATACAACCTTATGCAGAACTTCTTACCAACGAAATAGAAAAAATACTCACTGAATGGATGGAAACGAAAGGTACAGACTCAGTTCTTGCGTATGTATTTGCTGCATTGACCAGTTGCAACTTGCTTAATGACTCCTACAACTATCGGACTTTCCATACAGCTATCTTGGAAAAGTTTCCGTCCCTTGGCTTTAAGCCTGGTTTTGATTGGGCAGAAGCCCTTTATAATGCCATTGTCAGTGAACATGACTACGACTATAATTTGAACCTATCAGAAAAAGCAATCCAGACCGGAAAGGAACTGGCAAAGTTGATAAACATAAGACTGCGCACCTTACTTTCCCCTAATGTATATTGATTGCATCATGAAGGCTTGATTTGTTAAAAAGAAACGCTGTTCCGTTAAAAGCACCTCGGCAGAAATCGTCATGATTTTTACCGAGGTGCTTTCATTTTATTCCATCGTAATTTCGCAGCGTAATTATTAAAACAACATGATATGCAAGGCAATTTTATAATGTTACAGAAGGATGACCTGAAACAGGTTGTTTCTGAATTGGTGGAAGAATTAGTTTGGAAAAAGCCACAGGCCGATTTGACACCAGAAGAGAGTGACGAGTATTTTACTCGCGATCAGGTATGTGAACGACTCCACATAACCTATACCACCTTGTGGCGTATGCAGAAGGAAGGAAGAATTATAGTTCACAAATTGGGTGGACGTAATCTTTACTCGAAGAAGGAAATCTTCTCACTTCTGAAAGCTAAAGTACAGACTGCTAATAGCGCTAATCCAAATGTTTAATCTAAAAGCAAGCATTATGGAAGAACAATACATTCGAGTTGGCACTACTATATATAAGGTAGTGCAGCAGCCTTTGGCAGATGGAACGATGACTACCCGCAGATTGCAATGGAGCTTTGGCACTATCCGACAAGATTATGGTAAGCACAATATCCCTACTATGGATAAATATAATGGTTTTTGCACAGTGCCAAGTCACACAGACTACCAAAAGGATGTTGCAGGTTTCTATAATCTGTATGAACCAATTGACCATGTTCCGGCAGAAGGGAATTTCTCTGATATTGAAAAACTGCTACACCACATCTTTGAGGAGCAATACGAACTGGGGTTGGACTATATGCAGTTGCTTTATATGCAGCCGACTCAGAAACTCCCCATCCTGTTATTGGTGTCAGAGGAACGAAACACAGGAAAGACCACTTTCCTGAACTTTCTGAAAAGTATCTTTCAGGACAATGCCACCTTTAATACAAACGAGGATTTCAGGAGCCAGTTCAATGCAGACTGGGCTGGCAAGCTACTCATCGTTGTGGACGAGGTGCTGTTGAGTCGTAGAGAAGATTCAGAGCGATTGAAGAACCTAAGCACAGCCCAAACCTACAAGGTAGAGGCCAAGGGTAAAGACAGACAGGAGGTAAACTTCTTTGCCAAGTTCGTACTATGTTCCAACAACGAACTTTACCCTGTTATCATTGACCCGGGAGAAAACCGCTATTGGGTGCGTAAAATCCGACCACTTGAAAGCGATGATACCAATTTCCTGCAAAAGCTAAAGGAACAGATACCTGCATTCCTCTATTATCTCCAGCACCGCACACTCTCCACTAACAAAGAGGGGCGTATGTGGTTTCATCCTACCCTTATCAAGACAGAGGCTCTTGACCGCATTATCCAGTGCAACCGCAACCATACGGAGTTGGATATGGTAGAGCTGATACGTGATATTATGGAAACGCAACACGTTGACAAGCTGTCGTTCATCCCTCAAGACTTGATACCGTTACTGACTATGAACGGTGTAAAAGTGGAGCAATGGCAGATACGAAAGGTCGTGAAAGATGTCTGGCGACTTACCCCTGCTCACAATGCACTGACCTATCTTGCCTATCAATGTGACTACACTAAGCCGGGGCGTGTTTCCTCAATTAGCAGAGTGGGACGTTTCTACACGGTGACCAAGGAATTTATAGACTCTTTAGGTTTATAATTCTTTGTTGAGTTGTTGAATTGTTGAGAACAACAGACTAATCTTTGGTACTCAAATAAATACAATTCAACAAGCACTCAACAAGAGGTGTAACTGGGCAAAAGAGAAACCTATTTTTCTTTTCACCAGCCCATTATCTCAACAACTCAACATTTCAACAAATCACTCACATTATGACTATACAAGAAATAAAGGCAATCCAAATATCCAACTTCCTCGCAAGCAAGGGATATGAACCAATAAACAGAAAAGGAAATAAGTGGTGGTACTTATCGCCACTACATACGGAGAAAACCGCATCATTTAAGGTGGATTTAACCAAAAACGTGTGGTATGACTTTGCACTGGGCAAAGGAGGTAACATCATTGATTTGGCGATGCAACTATACCACACGCAAAACATTTCAGAAGTATTGCACATGATGGGGCATTTAATCATTCTACCCACAATACCAATCCATTCTACTTGCTCACAAAAGGACACTTCGTTTGAAGATATTAAGGTAAAAGAACTGGCTCATCCTGCATTGCTACAATACCTCTCGGGAAGGGGTGTTGATTCTATTACAGCCAAAAGGCAGTGCGTGGAAATACACTACAAAAGTGCTGGCAAGCGATATTTTGCTATTGGCTTCAAGAATGATGCTGGTGGCTATGAACTTCGGAATCCATACTTCAAGGGATGTATTGCTCCGAAAGCAATCACTACGATAAGGAACCACGAAACAGCTTGTCACATATTCGAGGGATTCGTGGACTATCTCTCCTATCTCATACTACATGGCGAATGTGATGCGGTGGTACTCAACTCCATTGTAAACATCCCGAGTGCTCTCTCCATGCTCAATAAGTATTCTCAAATATGCTGCCACTTGGATAATGACAAAGCTGGCAGAATGGCCACCTGGCAGATAATGAAAGCATTGGGAGACAAGTGTACTGATGCCTCAAATGAGTATGAAGAATACAAAGATCTCAACGAGTATCTGATGAACAAAAGCATGGCATTCCAACAAAAGGGAAGAAACAAATTCTGACTTGGCGGCTGGACGCAAAGAGGTGTGGCGTGCACGACAGGGCTTGCCCTGATATAGCCTACTATAACTTCTCCACTTTGCTCCCGAAGTTGTGGGCTCTCCCGAGGGGCTGGGCGTTGCCCCGTCCCACTTAGGACGCTGCCCTAAGAACCCGGCAAGGACTGTCAGCCCTATGCAACCCGACCAAAGAGTGACCCTCTCTTTGGAAACTCCGTTCAGAGGCTTCACCCCTGAAAACCCCGAGCAGGAAGTGACCCTCTCCCTGCACCCTCCGATTAAGGCTTTGCCCTAATAACCCTTTTTAATATAAATCTCTAAAAGCATAAGTAAAATGGCACAGAAAACATCCATTAATATCAAACCCTGTAACATTGGTAGTAGTGAGGCACATAACAAAAGAACAGCAGAATACCTCGCTCATATCAACAAAGAGAGGCTTTATGTCCGTACTGACCTTATGGCTTCAAACGAAGTATGGGTAGCACCAGAATTGGGCAACAGCTCATTAACTGACCGCTACAATCAGATTGCCCAAATGGTCAAGGAAAAGACTGGTCGGAAAATGCAAACCAAAGACCGTGAACGAATGAACAAGAAGACAGGCAAGGTGACTATCGTGCGTGGCAGCACCCCACTCAAAGAGGGTGTCGTGGTAATCAAAGATGATACCACGTTGGAGCAGTTGCAGCATTTTTGTGAGGAGTGTAAGGAGCATTGGGGTATCACAGCTTTGCAAATCTTCATCCACCGTGACGAGGGGCATTACGGCAATCTCGGAGATACCGCCACATGGATGCCCAATCTTCACGCCCATATCGTATGGGATTGGATGAACCACGATACTGGAAAATCCTGCAAACTGGACGAGAAATGCATGGGCGAGATGCAGACGCTTTTGGCTGAGTGCTTAGAGATGGAAAGGGGTATATCAAAAGATCTTACAGGTAAGAAGCATTTGGAAAGGACGGACTTCATCATAGCCAAGCAGAAGCAGGAAGCGGAGCAAGCTAAAGCAGAAAAGGAAAAAGCTGTCACCGCCAAAGCGAAAGCCGAAGCCGAGCGCAACTCCATAGAGGTTGAGAATAAGGCTAAATCTGAACGGAGTGCGGCACTTGACAGCGAGATAGCCGACAAGCAGAAAAAGCGTGATGCAATCCGCAGAAACATGGTGGACGGTATCTTGGATAGTGTCGGCAGTCTGGTCGGTATTGGTAAGACTGCCACTCTTGAAATGGAGTACAAGCTGCTCGCACAGGAATATGATCGCCTTAAAAAGGCGTTTAGGCCGACTGTCATCAAAGAGGTGGAGAAGCAGACAAAGGAACTGGCTTTGGAAAAGCAGAAAGCCGAAGCGCAACGTGATAATGTCATTGCGCAAAGTTGTTCTATTGCTTCAGAACGTGACAAGGCTATTAAAGAACTTAACAGTCTAAACGAAAATGTGCAACTGCGCATCAATAATGCGGTCAAACTTGCCAATGCGGAGAAAGACAAGACCATCAGCCGATTGCAAGGTGAGTTGAATTCACGCAAGCTGGTTTTTGCTATTATTGCCGATATGCTCTATGCTGCCAGTGAGGTATTCAAACGTGCCATTGATGCAATTATTCACTACAGCACGGACAAATACAAGTCTATCTTTGGCAGTGATGAAGCTGCTGACATCAAGAGCGTGATGCAGAGCTATGGCAAGACCAAAGAGCAGCAGCAAACAATCGGAAGATGGCTTTGCGACTATGCGGACAGCCGACAGTCTTTTGATAAAATAAAACATCGGCAGACCTACAAGGAGGTTGCTGATGTCGCTAATGGGGCTTATGATTGGAAAATAGAACAAAATCAGGTAGGAATACGTAGATAAGAACTATATGACATGGCAATTAAATCAGAGAAACTCACTCCTTTTGGAGGAATACTTTCAATCATGGAGAAATTCGGTAGTGTAAACAGAGCCGTGATACAGTTCAGTTTACACTACCGTTATGCGTGAATTTGACTTATCTTCCGCTCTTTTGCTGAAACAGCGTCTATTGCAAGAGGGAAAAAGCGATCTCTTGTTTTCTAGATTGTCAGTTAAAGAGACGGCTTATCGTTTGCATTTCTTTGAGCCTAACCACCTGATGCGTTTTTTCAAACAAATGACAAGACAGGCTATCAGTAAATTTATCAAATCAATCAAATGATCCTATTTTTTTAGCCTAATTTTTTCATGATAGAAATAGTTTACTATAACAGGTTTTCCTTTTTGAGAACGCCCGTATAGTAAATCGTTTATACGATAAGGATAACCTTCCGCTTGAGCAAACGCAGCTACTTCCTGTTCCAAGACCTGCCAGTAATCTTTTCGTTTCTTGTTGTAGGTATCATCATACAAGGCTACAAGCTCCGGATGCTTTTCCCGTATATACCCCATGATGTCTCTCTTAAATTGTCCACGAAGATTCAGATTTTCCAGCCATATCAAATCTGCATAATCTTTTACCCGATTAACGATAGCTTTCACATCTGTAATTCCTGGAAAAATCGGTGAAATAAAACACACGGTGCGTATGCCTGCATTATAGATCTGTTTCATGGCTTTAAGTCTTCGCTCAATGCTTACGGCACGATCCATATCACATCTGAACTGTTCATCGAGTGTGTTAACTGACCAAGATACTGTCACTTTCTGAAAGCCTTTAAGTAAATCAAGATCACGCAAAACCAAATCTGACTTAGTACAAATCATGATTTCAGCATTAGTGCCTTTTAACTCTTCCAGCAGTTTACGGGTTCTGCAAAAATCTTCTTCATACGGATGGTATCCGTCTGTTACAGAACCGATAACAATCCGTTGTCCATCATATTTATGCGGATTATCAATAGGTTTCCAATGCTTTACATCCAGAAACGTACCCCAAGGCTCTGTATGCCCTGTAAAACGTTTCATGAATGAAGCATAGCAGTACTTACAAGCATGAGGACAACCTACATAAGGATTGACAGAGAAGCCCCCTACTGGTAATGAGGATTTAGTCATGACATTCTGTACATCTATTTCTCTGATTATTTCCTTTTCCATATTTTTTCTATAAATTGTTTCGGTAGTTCTTGAATCATTCGGTATTCTCCCATTATAGGCAAAAGGTATTCTTTCATAAATACCAAAATATAATTTCTTTTCGCCTGTTCTACAATATGACGTACTCATTCAGGATTGGCATCTACTTTCCCTTTCCTTTTGCCTGTTTCCGTTCCTATAACAATCCATTCGTAACCCTCTTTTCAGGCTGTTTCCCAATCAGAGAAGTCGCTCATAATATTATTGTTTCTCCATCTTCTGGAATAATCAGGCGACTCATTTCTATTTTGTGATGCATGGCTTCGTTACGCAGAATTGCGCGTGTAGTCTGCCCATGATCGGTAGCTTCCATGTGGACTGCTATTAGTTTGATGTGGGCGGGAAGTTCATCGAGCATTGTCATAACTTCTTGCTCATCTGGAATGATAGAACCTTCTGTTTGAGAAAATTCAGGAAAAATTGCACCTCCACTGTTCACTATGATGTAATCTGGAGAAAATTGTTCAATGGCCTGACGGATACAGTCTTCCCATTTACAGTCACTCATTATATAAATAGTAGGGAAACCGTGTGCAGTAAGTACATAGCCTGATACCGGCCCCATCATTTCTCCAATCTTTCCGAAGCCATGGTGTCCTTGGATGCGATGAATGGTTAAATTTCCAATAGCTTTATCTTTTTCAATGCTTTCTACATTTGTAAAACCATCCTGTGTAATACTCTCTTTATCTTGCGGTTGTGTCAGGAACAGGATGTTCTTCGCTAAATGCTGTTTCACTGTCGGGTCGTAATGGTCAATATGGTTGTGTGTCAACAATACCATATCCAGACCGTCCGCAATTTCATTCATCGGCATCGTGAGGTGTACTCTTGGGGTCTTATACACACCTAGAGCCGACTGTAAAGTGCCTTTTTCGGCAAGCATGGGGTCAACAAGTATCTCTTTTCCAGCATAATGGATTCGCAATGTTGCATTACGGATCAATCGAATTGTTACTTTTTCTTCCATCATAATTTATTGTATTGATTATAGCCGCAAAGTTCGGTAAAAAAAATCGGATGCATTATGCCTTAAAAACAGGAATATATGCCATTTTGATAAATAAAAAATAGTATATTTGCCCCCAAAAACGAAATCTATGGATAAAATCGTCAATCCTGAACGTCTGGTCAGCGTTCCATTTAGCAAGACACGCTGTGGTGTGGACTTTTATATCAACTCAGGCTACAGTAGCGATGTATGTGGTGTCCTGACGGAAAACCGGGTGTTTAAAACAGATTTCTTTAGCTTCTATTTTTTTCGTAAGGCCAATGGGTATCTGCTGCTGAATTTCCGCAAATTTGAATTGCATGCCAATATGGTACTCCTCCTCTCGCCGCATCAGCAGCAGGAATGGCACGTGGATGAAGCAGAACTAGATTACTCTTTTCTTATATTCCGCGAGGATTTTATGCGCACATTCTTAGCGGACAAGTTTTTTGTGTACCGCTTGCTGTATTATTATCAGACCGACACGCCTCCCTATCTGTTTGCTTCGCCGGAAAGCATGGCGGAGTATATTCGTCTTTTAGGAATCATAAAGCAGGAGCTTCTGCATCCTGTTGCCGATACTTATAATCTCATTGTATCTGTGCTTTACTACTTATTGGTTATTATCAACCGGGCGTATGCCGCCACTTATCATTTACCGATTGATGTACCTAAAAACAATTACGCATTCCAGTTTAAGGACTTGCTGGAAAAGAATATCCGTACGAAACAGCGGGTGCAGGAATATGCGGATATGCTCCGTGTGAGCCGTATTACGTTAAACAGTTCCGTGATGAGTCAATTCGGCGTATCTGCCAATCATCTGCTCAAGCAGCGTCTGTTGGAAGAATTGAAGAATGAGTTACTGTTTGCTAACCGAAACGTGAACCAGCTGGCCGAAGAGTTTCATTTCTCCGACCCGAGTCATCTGATGCGTTTCTTTAAACGTGAAACTGGAAAGACTTTTACGCAATATTTGCGCGACTACCAAAATGGAATATACGAATGAAAACGGACAGACTGGAAAGCTTGCAGATTGACCATTCCCATACCAAAGATGTTTTCAACGACTTACAAATATGCTTAGTGGGAAATCCTATTTCGGCCTAAAATGTGCATCACATTCCGCAGTGTCAAGTTCACCATAGAATAAAAATCTATAAAAATTCTCTGCAATCCCATGAAATTTCAAAAGGTCACTCTTGCAGAGTTTCGCCTAAAAAAGGTCACCTGAAGGTCACCCGTAAAAGAAAAAGCACCTACAGAAACTCTGTAAGTGCTTGATTATTAGCGTGGACCAGCCTGGGCTTGAACCAGGGACCTCCAGATTATGAGAACGATAAGATGATAGCCTACGATAGTCCGTTTTATTAATCTTTGTTGAATATCAAGTAGTTGAAAAATTCGCTATCCTCTATGAAACTCACCAAATACCCCTAACTGAAACCGTTTGTTTACGCATTGTTTACGCAGAATTTGAGAGATTGCATATTGCCGTTGAACCCATTGCATACAGTACTATTACTTTTATTAATAGTCAATGTAAATATCGCCTCATATTTTAATACCCAATTTTTGCCAATTCAGCTTGATTGTCCATACGATGTGCATCATATTCATGATCTCGGCTCAATGAGTCGAAGATTAATGCGACATCTGGGTACGTATAGCGTGTCTTATCTGCATATTTCTTGTATTTCTCACTTCGTGTCCTTTCAATTCGTCCTCCATCGTAGGGCAGACGTGAGGTCATACCACAATTGTTAAAGAACTGGCATCGAAAAGAATTTAGGATTGATTTGTCACGACCATGTTCACTATATTTCGTTAATAGTTTACAGAGAACATCCTGTGGGTAGTCTTTCCTGTCAGGAATGTTGCCTAACAATTGACCAAACACTATCTTTGCAGCACGAAAATACTTCTCTCTTTTTGCAAGAGACATAAATTCATCGGCATATTTCATCAAAGCATCTTCATCTAATGTCCCGTTTTTTGTCAATCCAGGGCAACTTTTTACATGACCTGTGATAAAACGCAGTGAAAGCAACCCGATGTTTCTCTCTGAATCAGAATAAGTCTTATCGTCAAAATCTTCATCTCCACGGTATGCAAATGATATTAGTTCTAACAAACTTTTTGGCTCTGTGTAAATAGAATGATACAGGCGACAATCAGAATCCAGATGGAAAATTTCGCTAAGTAAAAGTTCTAAACTAACTATTTGTTCATCTTTGACATTTGGATTTTTATCAAGATATTCCAGTATTTCTTCTGCATCATGCTTGTACTGCTCAAATTCTGGTGTTTCAATATTATTCAGCCATCCTTGCAAGGCATTAAAGGCTGGTGCAACAGGTATGTCCTTCCCACCATAATTAACACGGCACAACAAAGATAATACATCGCCAGACCTACCCACTTTAAGCAGTTGCTCTGCCATTATGTTCAGTGTATCGTCAGAATAGCACCAAACAGATACGGTCTTCCAATAATTTTCCTTAGCTTCTTCTGGTAGAGTTTCGACAAATCTAGTTAATTCTTCATTTGTTCCGATGCTAATAAGAATATCATTCCGATTATTGTATTTCCTCACTACTTTCCAATAGCGTTCCTTGTTTGTGTTGAATAAAGAGACAAAGAATCCTGCTAAAAGTTGATTGTCAAAACCTTCGTTTATAACAAAATCAATCATCGGGTATGTGGTCTTGAATTTTGCAAATGCAAGACCTGTTTGATATTTGTCTTCAGATTTCTCGGCAATCTTTCTTAAACCATCGAATCCTATCCGCTTGTACAGTTCTTTCACGGCAGCTACTCTGAAACTCAACTGTTTTTCTGTCCACTTACGTATATCATCCTCTCTCCGACGTAATTCATATACTGGCAAAAAAGCCTTGAATTTCCACAAGTTAGCCTCAATAATATCATCTGGCAATATGGCTTCTAAGAGATTTTTTAGCCAGTTCATCTCATCATCACCTATACACCAATCTGAATCACGGGCTTTTTCAAAATGATATATTTTTTCTCTTATTTTATTACAGAACTTATTTTTACCTTTCAGAAAATCTATATTTGAAGAAATCGCATCTTGGACTTCTTTCCTAAGATGAGCAGGCAAGTCAGAAGCAGTCGCTGTTTCCAACATGCATTCAATAGCATCATTGCTATAATCGCAATTCTTTATCAACATCCTCACTGTAGCTGTTAATGCTGTCAAAAACTTATCCATTGTCACGGCCTTAACGTCCTCTCCGAAATATCTCCACCGCATTATACGGCCATTAATGCTTTGTGATTGATGACTATAGTTCACTAAACATCTACAAAGTCTGAAAACAAATGGTCTAAACTCCTCTACCATGGATTCAAGTACCATAAAACATTGCTCTATGGTTGCTTTTGTTTTAGGCATCCAGAGACAATATATTTTGCACAACGACTCAAAAGGATTTCCAGCATACCCTTTTTTCTTCCCTAAAGACGAGAGTTCAAACAGGATTCGGCTAATTCTGGAAAGATTCTCTGCAGACCAGGCCAAATCTTCCAATGCAGATAAAACATATCCATAGTGCGAACTATTACCCCACAAGGAGGTATGTTCAAAATTGATTCGAAACATCTCACGGATGATAGAATTATCGCTCATCACATCATCTTCAATTTTCTGAATAAAAACCTGAGGCGAAGCTTCTGCTAAAAGAGATATCAGATTATGTTTGCAATAACTAAACCACCATTCTAAAGTGTTTGTATTTAATATTGCTCTAACCTTTTCGTCAACCCACGGAATCAGTTGAGCATTTTTGTCACCTCGAAGAGCCAATAACACCAATGTCAAGAATAACCCTTCTTTAGCATAATAGCTATACTTCGTATTATGTTTTTGATAAAATAAAGAATCAGTCGTGGCTGCCTTTTTGTCATCAAAATCAATATCATTTGCGACTTTGTCAATAATGACAGAGAGTCTATCTAAGTATTGGGGTGTGATAAAATCTATTGCATAATTTATAGCGTCAAATGGAGATATAACATACCATAGATTATCAATAAGTCCAAAAGGGCTGTCGTTGCCTTTAGCAAATGTCTGAATAACATTTTCGAATTGGCAATATTCCATCCCAGAAAGCTCTTCAATTAGTTTTTTGTCCCCTTCCAAATTATTCAGCCAACGTCCTATCAGAAGAGCCGGAAGCAATTGGTTGATATTTTCAGGCTTCGCCCAATCAGGGTTGTTGCGTTCAAAACCAAGTTTCCTTCTCAAGATAGCTGTGCTTCGCCCTGTATCAGAACAAAGCTGCCTTGCTTGCGTTTCATTAAATCCGCTTTCTTTTAAAGCATTAATAAAATCGTCAGGCTCTGGTGTTCGTAGAATGATAGACACTCCACTTCTGCTTCTTGCAGATGGATGTGTAACATACACCAAGCAATTCTCGTTTGGATTAATGTTTTTATCATCTCCACTAGAGATAATAACCATATTGGAACATTGTGAAGCCAATAAGCCTGTGGTTTCATTGTCTTTTGCAATAACCACTCTGTTTTTAAGATTGTCATCTCCGCATTGTAATATAGCAGCCACGACAAATGCGAGCGATTCTTCTACAGAATGGGAACAAACATCTATTGCTATATGATTTTCTGTTTTCTCCAGAAGTTCTTTGACAGATTCCTCGCGTCCTCCAACGGCAACACTATAGCAAAGTTGTTGTCCTTTATCGTTGGTTGACCATTGACGCCAATACGATTCTATACTCTGAATTTTCTCTCTGTGGGAGATGTTAAGTTTTTCTGCCACCCATAAAGCGACAGAAGGATAATAAGATAGCCAATCTTCTAATTCTACGGCTGTTATCACCTTAACCCTTTTCCACTTATTCAGTTTATTTTTGTCTGCTTCCCAAGATGGCGCTTTGGGCCATTCGCGAGGAGTGATGAAAACGAAGGTACATTCTCCTTTCTCAAATTCTAATGGGCCATTCGTACGTTTTGTATAATCGTCATTAGCTTTTGTTGCCACTTTCTCATTCGTCCCCATCTCGATAAGACATGTACCAGCTGGCAGATAAGGGTCATTGTCTTCAGAAACAACAATGCCATCCCATCCGGCAGAATGAGTGCTTTCTTCAGTCGGTATGTACACCTTTGAAAGATGCGGCTTAGTTGCATGCACCAATCGGCGTATTAACTCAGGAAGCAAACCACGGATTTCCAACGTGTCTGCCCATCGTTTGAGGTCATTGGCCTTAATGAGTTTCATTCTACTTTAAAATATATCTTGCCTAAACGCTTGTTTTTTAACGGCAGTGTTTCCTTAAGTGTGTCTGAAACTAGTTTGTTTCAGAAGTGAATATGCAAAGTTAATTCAATTTTTTATCAACTCAATCATAAATGCCAATTTTGTGTTACAGCCGGACACGGCTCTTTCATTAAAAATGCCTCTAATTTTCAATGTTTGTGGGTATTAAGCGGTTAAAAGCTATTTTTAACTTACCCCAACAAGGCATTCCTTATATTTATAAAGGTTGATTTTGCAGTAAATGTAACTTATTCAAATTGTTATCAAACAATGCCAAGGTTAAATGAAAGAGCCGTAGCAGCCCGACGAGAAAACAAGTTCTACTAAGGATAAGCCGCCACCAACAAGTTGTGTCCACACAGGAAACAATGAGCCGTTAGAAACCATCTCAACCGAGTCGGTTCCACTATTTTTTTAGGAATGCCATTCAACTAAGAAAACCTTTATATCCCCTCCCTGTCTTGGAAAAGCGTTTTGTTGCAGATCTATTACTCACAAAGGAACAAATGCAGATTACATATTGACGATATAACCAATTATTTATAAAAAAGATGCTCTTTTTTGACGTGTTTCTCCGGGATTCTCATGGTTTATTTGTACTTTTACATCGAAAGGAAGTCGTTTATGGAAAAAGAAATGATTAACAGGCTGAAGATAGTGCTTGCCGAAGAACAAAAAAGTAGTAAGTGGCTGGCAGAGCAACTGGGAAAAAACCGGGCTACAGTCTCCAAATGGGTGACAAACACCATGCAGCCAGACGCAAGGAACCTCCTACGTATAGCAGAGGCCTTGAATATTGAGGCAGGCAGACTGCTCAACCAAAAACATTTGTACAATGAAGGAAATAGATATTATCCAACAGATAAAGTCTGGCGAGGTCAGTAAGGTGCAGTTCAAAGAGCGGCTCCTTGACAACTATGATATTGGTTGCGAACTGGTGGCATTCAGCAATGCACGTGGCGGTACGTTGGTTGTTGGCGTAAAGGACAAAACTGGCAGTGTTAATCCTTTGTCGTATCTGGAAGTACAAGAAACGACGAATACACTTGGCAACATCGCATCTGAGAATGTTGTTCCTGCCATTCTTGTTGATGTAGAAACCATTCCCGTAGATGGTGGAAGCCTTGTTGTGGCTCATATTAAGGAAGGAGTGAATAAACCTTACCATGACAATCGGGGTATTGTATGGGTAAAGAACGGTGCCGACAAGCGCAAGGTGTTCGATAATGCCGAGCTTGCCGAGATGATGACTGATTGTGGCAGTTTCTCGCCTGATGAAGCAGGAGTCCGTGATGCCACCATTAAGGATTTGGACGAGAACACCATCAAAACCTTCCTAAGCAACAAGTTTGAAAAAGTATTAGTGAGAAAAGGTTTGGTGGGTGATGCATTCCGCGAAGCCTCTTTGGATACTGTATGCTCCGCTATCGCCAGTGGTCACGATGGAGAGAAGCTGTTGCGTAACCTACGTTTCATCCGTCCCGATGGAAAAATCACAGTGGCTGCAATGTTATTGTTTGGCAAGTACACCCAACGTTGGCTTCCAGCCATGACAGCAAAGTGTATCTGCTTTGTGGGCAACAATCTTGGCGGTACACAGTTCCGCGATAAGGTGAATGATGCCGACATTGAGGGTAATCTGCTTCATCAGTTTGAAACCATTATGGATTTCTTCAACCGAAACTTACGTCATATACAAGTCGGGCATGAGTTTAACTCGCAAGGAGCATTGGAGATTCCATACATCAGCCTTGTTGAATTTACCGTAAATGCTTTAGTGCATCGCTCACTGAATGCGACTGCTCCTATCCGCATCTTCATTTTTGATGATAGGGTGGAGATACACAGTCCCGGAACTCTTCCCAATGGGCTTACCATAGATGACATTGTTGTGGGAACTTCCATGCCACGCAATATGTTCCTCTTCACAAATGCCATCCACTTGCTTCCCTACACAGGAGCAGGTAGCGGTATGCTTCGTGCCTTATCTGAGGATATGAATGTTTCGTTCAGCAACAATGACAGGACTAATGAGTTCGTGATTACGATAAATAGGCCAAGAGGTAACCAAGTTAGCAAAGGAAGTGACCAAGTTGGCGAAAATAGTAACCAAGCAACCGAAGAAAGTAACCAAGTAAATGGCAACTTAGTTACTAAACTTGGACACTCTGACACCAACTTAGATACCAACTCTGACACTTTTAATACAGACTCTGACACTGACTTAGATTCCGACTCTGACACTTTCAATGCCGACTCTGACACTAAACGTCCTAAAATAACAAATAAGCAGAGGGATATAGTAAACTTCTGTAGTGTACCACGTAGCAGCAAGGAAATTCTCGAAAGAGCGGGTGTGACATATCATAGCAAGAACATACAGACATACATCATGGCCCTTGTCGAGGCTGGCTATCTCGAAATGACCAATCCTGAGCACCCTAATGCCAGCAATCAAAAATATAGGAGAAATAAAAAATAGCCACATATATTTACAGGAAAACGCGCCTTAGTTTTTCTATGTTTCTATTTTGAGGTATGAGAAGAGTTTCCCGTCACTCATCGACGGGTTGCTCTTCGTTGAATACCTGCTTCTTGATTCGACGAATCAGGTAAGTAATTGCTTTAGGTGCTTTCTCGCGGCACACCTTCAGTTCGGTAAGGAATTCCTCTTCTGTAGCATCAGAATTGAAAAGGTCCACTAACTCACAGTTATTGTCCGACAACTTGTCGAGTTGTAAACCATGTCTCTGCATCAATGTGCGCAAGGCGAGGATGCCGAGGTCGTACTTTGGTCGTGCTTCCACCAACTTTCGCATAAGGTCAAGTCCAGGGTCTCCTATGTGCATCTCATTGAGTATGGCAATCATGAAAAGAACCTTTGCATCAGGTGTTGCCATTTCAAACACATTCGCCAACTGGCAGTTGGTATCGTCTGCTTCTGTGTAGCGTTCAAGTTTTGCCAAGGCACGCGATTTAATGTATAGTGCCTCTGCACATTGATGTCTTTCAAGAACCTCGCCGATAAGAATCAAGGCATCCTTGTATTTCTGAGCGTAAAGACTCAGCAAGGCTGCAATGAACTTCGGAGCCCAATGGCTCGTATGAAGAAGATTTTCCGGAATGTCCTCTATCAAACCATACAGGTGCTCGTCACATACTAGTATGTCCAGGAAACGTTTTGCCTGCTGCATCGCCTCCTTGAAGTCGCCATTCTCAGCTTTCTTTGTCACGAGCATCAGATACTGCTTTGCTGCTTCGTCGTAGTCATTTTGCTGAAGAGCACTATAAACTGCCTTTCCGCTCTCAATCTCGTTATCGATCTGCTGTTCGTTATTGTACTCGCTTGCGTAAGTAAGGACTTCACGGCTAGTGTGAGCATACTGAGGAATAATGTTTTTTGAGAGATAAAGACCTTCCAGTGTACGTACACGGCTGAGTGCCACATAGAGTTGGCCAGCTGCGAACATCCCTCGGCTCAGATCGAGCGAAAGCTTGTCGAAAGTCATGCCCTGGCTCTTGTGTATCGTAATTGCCCATGCCAGTTTCAGAGGATATTGGGTGAAGGTACCTGTCAACTCCTTCTTCATCTTACGTTCTTCCTTGTTATAGTCGTAGCTATACGATTCCCAAGAGCAGCAAGGCACAACATACGTCTCGCCATTGTTGAGCGTGACGCTTATCTCGTCCTTGGTGAGTTTGGTCACCTTTCCGAGCGTACCGTTTGCCCAACGTTTTTGCAGATCGTTGCGTGTGAACATCACCTGTGCACCAACTTTCAAGCGAAGTTTCAGTTCTACAGGAAAACGCTTCTCCTCGAAAGTTCCGTCAACAGTACCTTCGTACACGAACTCCTCTGCTTCAATCTCCTCCAGTCGCTGAAGGTTAATCTTGTCAGCAGTCTTGTTGATGGAAGCTAAGGTGATGACAGCACCGTCTTCCTCATTTGGCACGCGTACGCGATCATTAAGATGCATGATGTCCTCTGGAGTTACCTTATTCATGCGCACATTCTCCAAAATGTGAAGAAAGTGTGCATCATCCTGACGATACACCTTCTGAAACTCAATCTTTACGAGTCGCATGCGCTTAATGGCATTCGACTTATAAAAGAAGAAGTCTTCCGTGTGATACAAGTCTTTCAACAGATCTTTTTCTGGTCCTTGCCTTACGACAGGAGGCAATTGGAACATGTCGCCAACAAAAATCATTTGCTTACCTCCGAATGGAGTGTTGTTTCTGAGAGCCTTGCGCATGGTATAGTCGATAGCATCCATCACATCACATTTTACCATTGATACCTCGTCAATGATGATGCTATCTGCATGGATAAGAGTGAGGATTTTTGCCTCGTTCATCTTTCCGCATGTTCCAGGAGTACAAATCTCCATCGGAAGACCGAAAAAAGAGTGAATGGTGTCACCCCCGGCAAGGATGGCTGCTACACCTGTTGGGGCAAGAGTGATGAACTGCTTCCCAACCAACTTCTGAACGTTGTGGAGGAAGGTTGTCTTACCACTACCAGCACGTCCCGTTAGGAAGAAACTGGAATTTGTGTTGGCAACAAGTTCATACGCAAGTTGCTGTTCGTGATTCAGTGGGTCTATCTGGGTATTCTGCATGTTCTATTTCTGTTCAAGTTGTGGAAGGATTTGGGTGAGGCGTGTGTTGAAGTCGTTATCGAGAAAACTCTTGTAGCACCCTTCGATGATGCTTTTGGCTTGTGCTTCGAGCTGTTCCTTTGGCATAGCTGACCTCTGTGCTTTCAGAACGCCTTCGAAGTAGTTGCATACCATGGTTTCCGACTCTTGACGGATGAATTCTTCGTTACGGAACGTCTTGTCGTAGTCACGTTTCTGCACAAGTTCCAGTCTTGTACCGTTGAAGGCATAGACCTCAATGCTGTCGATGTAAGTCCAAGTGTGGTAAAGCCCCACTTTCTCCACAATGACAATACGGTCGCAGAATCGTACGCCTTTGTAGTAGCGATGTCCGTTACCACTTTCATATTCCTCGCAAAGGAACATTTTCTGACCTTCATCCCACACAGGGACGTGAACTCTTGGGTTGCCAAATGTTGGCAGAATCTTGTCGAACAAGTCTTTGTTGATTGCTTTTGCAAGTGATGCCATCTCTTGTCAGTTTTTCTTGGTTTATGGACTTGGTTACTTTTTTCTTGCTTATCAGCTTATTGGAGCAACTTCTGCTGAGTTTCTTCAATCATGTTTCTGGAGAAGGCGAGTAGCTGGCTGTCAGCAATGATACTTCCCATAGCCTTTGCCTGTCCTGCAAGAAAGTCCTTCAGCATGACAATGCTTTCCTCTTTGGCTGTTCGCTCGTTGAAGCATCTCCAATTGCAGCCGCCCCAAAATTTTTGTGCAATGATATTCGCTTTCTGCCCGTTCCATGCGAAAAGCGTAATGCCGTTCAAGAAGGTGTGAGCATATCCTTCACCTATGTGGTAATATACGGCCAGTCGGTTAGAGAACCGGATTGCTTTGTAGTAGGTATTTCCTGCTGCGCTGGTATAACCAAGGGTGAGGAACACGTTCTTCTCTGGGTTGTAGGTGAGGGAACTGCCCGAGAGGGCTGGGAGTGCCTTTGCGGCAACGAGTGCGAGTGATGTATTCATATTCTTTCGATTTTGTCTGTTTAGCGGAATGGGCCGCCACCTCTGTTTTGATAAATAATGTATAAACAAAACCAACTCTCTCGGAATTGCAGTGCGAAGTTATATGGTTTTTATGTACCGACCTAAACCTTTTTCAAGAGTATTGGTTCCTTTGTACTTGGAACCAATACGTTGTTTCTTGTTAGGTTATGCGGCAACCCGTTTCTTACGAATGGCTTCCATGTAGCGGCTTGTGCAGATTATGGAAACGTACATCGAGGTGAGATCATTTGTGCGTCCATGTTTCTTGTGATTTGCTTGTGCCTGACGCTTTTCGATTATACGTCTCAGTATGCGGTTCTGTACATTTGGAGTCTTAGCCTGACTCCTGATGTTTAGATTGAGGAGTATTCCGTTTAGGACTTCTATTTCTATTTTCTTGGTGATAGTTTCACACACTTCTTTTGCTAATGCAGAGCGATATCGAGGGGTATTCTCTATCAACTCCCATTTCTTGTTGACCTTATGGTGAGCATTTGCTTCTGCCTTCCTGTTTGTTGCGAATTGCTTTTGGCTTGCTTTCTTGTTCATAGAGTTCTTGCTGCTGTTTGTTGCTTGTTTCATAGTGTGTAGATTTTGTTGTACCCCACCAACGATTTGCAGCGTCAACTCCGAGGTGGTGTCGAAGTTTGACGCTGCAAAAGTAACGCGTTTTTAGTTAATAAAATCAAGTGGAAGTGAGTATAATGGTTCCTCTTATTTTGGAACCATTCCGCTATTTTTCGTGAGGATACAAATTGGCTAAATCACGTACTCGTTGCGCAATTTCTTTCCGAACGGAATCTGGTGAAACAACCTCTAATCCTGCTCCCATCTGAAGTATGCGTCCGTAGAATTCGTTGTTCGGTTCTACATCAATGGAGAACTCCGCATACTCTCCATCGTCATACGTGCCGAAAGATTTCACAACGGCATAACTCTGATGAAGAGGTTTTGTGTCCATTAATTTATAAATATATAATGAACGCGCACGTATAACAATATGTTCCTTATGGGCATCTTTTCTATGACTTACGCCAACTATGTCCTTGAAAAACGCATCATAGAAGTGCTTCGGAGCTGGCACATATTCAACTTTGCCCCTTTCACGAGGCTTTGATTGTATTCTGTCGAGAGCTATGTTATAACCATATTCTGGAACTCGTCCGTCTGCATGACCGAAAAGATGCCATCTGCCATTATATTCCTTCAAGTAATGTGGATGGAACATTAGTGTGATTACTTCTTCTTCAAATGGCTTATAGTCTATCTCCATAACCATTTTGTTCGTGATGGCTTCATACAGAGAAGGCAAGTACTCTATGTTGGTCAGAATACGGTCAATGCTTGCGCTTATTACCTGTTCTCCCTTTTGTCGCTTGGTTTTCATGTCCAACAGGTCTTGACAATCCTTGAAGAAGTATTCCAACCATGACTTAGGAAAGAAACCTGCAGAATCCTGACAGAATTTCCAGTACTGACGAAGGTTATTGATTGCCTTGACATTGCGCATATCTGCAAGAGGGTCATTGTCCTTGCCGATGTAACGAAAACGCCTATTCTTATTGTTGCCGTCTTCCTCAAAACAATCATCAACATTCTTATTGCGAACGCCCAGTTTCTCGCGGATGGCTTTCTTTACAATACATACTATCTTTTTTAGTTCGCCATAACCATCACAATTGGATAAGTTTGCTGGTAATTCTTCTATAGAGCATCCAAACCTTTCAGCCATAATATCTGCATTAGTAACCCATCGGCGGCTCATCAGCCACCGATAGGTTATTATAGCAAATTCTGCTTTATAGCTCTCACCATCAAAGAGATTCTTGCGTTGCATACTTAAACCGATCTTGTTTTCTTCCAGGAAATAATACAATTCTTAATTTCCGAACAATAGGTTCTTGCTAATTCCATTTCAGACTTAATATCACCAGGGTTGTTATGCGCTATTGGATCACGAACATTAGTAAGATGATCAAACTTACTATGCCAATCCATTTTCTGACCCTTAAAAACATTTCCAAACCAAGTCCAATCCCATTTGATAAATATATTGAATATTTGAGATGTTAAAGTAAAATCAACGATGTGATTTCCGCTCATTGTTGGAAATCTGGTAATCATATCATTCATATTGTTTTTTAACCTCTGAACATTAGATGTCCAATTTGCCACATTGAAACCTCTATAAGGAAGATTATTTGTTAAATTTTGCTGCATTTCCGTTTCCCAATCATTAGAATATCTCTCGGATAGATAGATTTTCACTAGATTACGGAGTTCATTTTCTGTTTCGCTCCATATCTGGGCATAAGGAATATTTGCGTAGTATCTTCTATAAAAATCCCAAGAGCAATAATCAGAAAAACAAGCATATGAATTGGCATCAACCACAGGACCTAATTCTATACCATTATAGATTGCTTTTTTTTCTTGAGGTGTAACTGTTTTCAAAAAACCATATTTAAGCAGCTTCTCTATTTGAACAGGAGTGGCATCAAATAGTGGGCCAACAACTAACTGAATAGAAGGGTTTAACAAAGACTCGCTGTTAAGAATATTTATCAAATGATCATATCCCTCCATTAAAGAAGATTTGACACCAGATAACATATCTGAAATATCCGTAATATCCTGATGTTCAAATAAGAAATCATTAACTACATCCATTAACCACGGATTATTCCCAGCAACATATTTTACAAAGGATTTATTGGAATCTTTCACTTTCCAAAAATTAGCAGATTGGGCCCAGTAATCGATTACATTCTGTTCCTCATACATACCAATTGGACATGTCTTGAAAGTCTGAGCGAAAACGGACAATTTATCATCTGGTGCTTTTTTCTCAATGTCATTTAAAGGTTTTCGTGAACATGTAACCAAACATATTTTGTCTTTAGGCATATATGAAATTTCACGTAAGAATTGGAAATCCTCAAAGGTAAATATATCATGAGCATGATCAAATTCGTCAAGAACAAGAATATGTTTATAACCTATATGCCTTCCTCTACGAAAGTAGTCTTCAAGTAGCTCTGTAATGTCTTCTATACAATCAGTTTTGCGAATTTCTTCAACAAGTGGATGTGCAAATGAATTGTATTTTTGATCATCTGGATAGTTTAAAGAAAAACGCCCGTCAAACTTTTTTGCAACTTTTTTATAAAAATCCAAAGAGGAACGGGTACTTCCCATTTGATAGTAAACAACAATAGTTTTGTCTTTTGCTAATTGTTCCGCTTTTTCGATAATGCAATGAGATACAATTGTTGACTTTCCGGTTTTGGGAAGTCCTACAATAGACAGATTGTTAAAATACGATCCCAGAACACGCTCTGTGATAGTGGCTTCTTCTACAGGACGTGATACATACAATTCTGCAGGTACGGCGGTTCCGCACCTCATGGAAAAAGGGTTGATTAATGTTTGAGTAGCCATTCTTTATAAAGTCTTACTTTTATTTTTAAAAATCTATATTTTTCTTTATGAGAAATTTCATCTTGATATTTTTCCTTTTGGTCGATAACATCTCTACTATACAATTGTTTAATTATGCCATCTTCCACATCTGGATCAAGATTAGTTTTTATGTCGCTACGGTTAGCAAAAGGTTTATTTTCAGATGCTTTAGCAATTGCTCGAAGAACCGTTTCTACATCATCATCATTATAAACCATTATAGCTTCATCAATTTCAGAACCGTCCTCAATAGATTCTGCGTCTTCTTCCGTTTCTCGCGCATTTAGAAGATTCTCGAATTTCGCATGATCTAGCGCATAAACACCTGAAGTTAATCTGTTAGCTACATCTGTCACATCTGCTTCTGTAATGCTTTTATATTTCTTTTCGTTAATATAATCAACCAATGAGGTGCAGAAAATTTGAATGTAATAGGGATTACATGCTGTATAATCCATAATTAAGTCTGCAGCACCACCTACATAGCGACTTTCATTATTATTTAATATAGGGTTGACGATAAGTTTTTTTGCATCTGCAGGGTCAAGATACGTTAATCGTAAATCTTCTATTACTCCAAATGGATTTCTGGCATAAGGCTCATTTTTAAACGCAGGAACAACATCTTGTCCTACGAGGACTGCGGAGAATTGAGTTAAAGGATCTTGCGTAACAGCCTTCCATTGCTGCATAATAGTATTTGATATTGAGTTCATTTTAATTGCGCCATACATATACGTGAACTCATCAATCATAACCACTAAACGTCGATTTTCCCATCCACTTGTCTTTCTACATGCAAGCTTAAACATTTGCATATATTTAGAGAATGTCTCAACAGGATTTTCTTCATCCTCAGCTATAAATTCATTCTTTGTTGGAATTGAAAATTCAGGAACATTCTTTCCGTCCATCGTCAATAAAAACAATTCATCCTTTATGGTTTTAAGTATTTTATAATAGAATGAGAATTCGGATATTTTTCGTACTATCTTGCCCATACTAAACAAAACACAAAAGGCTCCTGCATTTTCCAATTCTTGCTTAACTCTGTTAAGTACAGAAGACTTACCACTTCGTTTCTGCCCATAGATAATTACCTGTTTTGATGCAGAGTCCATAATGGCTGATACAATGCCTGATATATAGTCTTTATGTCCATAGAACATGTTAGATGCTGCATCTAATGGTCCGCTTTCTGCTACGGGAGCGTATGGATTATAAATAGACTCATATTCTGTTGAATTATACAGATGCAATGAATGAGTTGAATTATTTTGTTTGACTTTTCCCCCATTACTATATTCGCAGATAATGTCAATAGATGCAGCACCCTGCTCCATAATCAGTGGAGATACCTTTACAATAGGTTTAAAGATGTATTTTTCTCCGCCTTCAATAGAGCGACGTAATGGGTTATTGTCTCCAGATGAAATCATTTCGATTCCATTTGCACTAAGTATTTTTATCTCAACATTATTTATGGGCGAACTATCCTTATCTGTTGAAACTTCAATTTGCAAAGGAACAATTTGATCAATTGCAGCACTTTCAGTTCTCAACAAGTCAATAGAAGGTGAGGGTTCACTTGATTCAACAAACTTCTCAAATGACTTATCCACAAGATCCTTGATTTGTATAAGAAGAGGCAATAATCCTTCGTATGACAGTTTGGTTGGTTCTTCTTGAATACTTTGGATTAGATCTTTGATGAAAGTGCAAATCTCATGGTAGTTTAATTCTTTAGCCCTAAATCCAGATGCATCATAGTACTTTCTTAGCAATCTTGAAACAGATGAGATTAGTTGCTGAAGTCTGCCTATATCTAGTTTACAAATCCATGATTTGATTATTGAATTCAAGTCATTCTGTAAACTAATAGACAACATTTCAATATCTGTTATTTTTTCAAAGGATTTGAGACTTATTATGATCTGTTTGTACTCATTTTTTCTGTTTTCAATAACACGAATCCATGCATTTCTAAAATCTTCTTGTGTGTGAATATCTTCTCTAATTCCATATGATAAGAGCGCATTGATTGCATAGACACGCAATTTAGAATCTGCGTAAAGCTTTCCTAATACATTAGCTGTAATCCCACGATTATACATGAACATCATTATCATTGTGTTCCAGATCTTCAAATCAGCTTTATCGTCTAAAACAAGTCCTAAAGCATAATTAATCGAAGGACTCTTTGAAAATTCTTTTGAAAGTTTTTCGAGATCTAAAACATTCGAAAGCAGGAAATAAGCCACCTGCTGGGCAGTCGCTTGATAATTCTCTTCCAACGCAAATGCTTCACTATAGAAGAAACGAACAACATCTGGAGAACTATTACTATATGTATGGATTTTCGCCATGTCATTACAATAACGAGCAAGTACAGAACGGAGTTTAAAGGTATTATCTGGTTCTAAATCTAACATCATTTTTGCTTCTGTAAGCAAATGTCTAGCGCGATCACTAGCACGTCCTGCAAATTCTTTTTCCGAGAATTGTTCAATGAGTTTCCTTACAACCTCAAGGTGTTCTTTTTTGAACTTACCTTTATTAATCGCATTGAGTGGCACACCTGCATAATCATCAAATGATTCAAGTGTTGTTCGAATAAATTCACTAATTTTGCCTGACGAGATTTCTATTTCATTAGCAGATATAATAGATTCTATCTCTTCATCAATATGAGGAGAAGCTGTGTCAAGTATTTCTAATAATTTCATTGCTCCTGTTCCCTCAGGGTATAAATCAATGGCCTTATTCAGAAGAGCCCGCGCTTGGTCTATTTGCTTTTCGCGAATTAATACAGAGGCTAACTTATTCAAAAGGAATACATGGCGTGGACCTTCTAGTTCTTCATCTGCATTGGACAAAAGCGTATTTGCAATTTTCTTGAAATTATGAAAATCTTTTATGGCATAATAAAAATTCTCTAGATAGGACAAATTACCAGCTGTGTCATCTAATGACGTTCTATGATTTTCCATCAATTGCTTAGCTTCTTCACGGTATTTTGAAGCAACCATTTCTGTCGATGCCTTCTTTGCCAATTGAATATAGAGCATTCCTAGGTCTTTTATTGCGCTCTCTATCTTTTGATTAGCATCAATTGCTTTCTTATAGTATTCTATTGCCTTATCAAAGTTTTTCGAGTCGCTGTATTTTTTGGCTTTTATATATAAAGAAGTTCCGCCTGTTGAGTATGCCGTTTTATAGGTGCTAAATTGGTGAGAACGATTGATTTCCTTTTGTTTTTCAATAGCAGCCTGACAATTCGGATGTGATGAAAATATATGCGTTAAAACTTCATTCGCATCCATTCTTTTCCCATTCTTGGCTAAATTATCTACGATAATCAGGAGATTTTTAATGGTCATTGGTTTATGTATACATAAAGCCGTATCACCTGCATAATTTTTAGATTTCGTATATACTACATATTCGCCTCGAGTATAATTTGTTTTGTCAGCTTCAATAAGTTCTGATACAGCAAACCACAATTTAGCATTAGTTTTGAAGTCTCGAATAAAACCAAATTGAGGACCAACACTCTGTATTTCGCCCATTTCTCGAATAACATCGTTATTTTCTTCTTTCCTAATCTTTGTGATAGTATCCTCTACACCAAGCAAGGATGCAAGGTCGCCTAAACTATTTGCAGTACCACCATTGAAATTCTTTTTTGATTTTTGTTTTGCTTCTTTTAAAATACGTTTTTCTTCATCTTTATGAGACAAGAACGAATTCGATGAATTTGTTTGTTTTTCGCTTGATTTAGAAGTCGTCTCCTCAGAGAATTGGTCGTTCTCTTGTTCTTGTATTATAGCTTCTCCTGTATTGTCTTGTACTTTTTGCTTTGTGTCTTCTGAATGATCTTTGTTTTCAGACAACGAAAGAGAGGGGGCATTCAATAAAAGGTCCTCGTTTTTCACATAAAGGCTATTGCCTAATTCCGGAGTATTAGTTGTATCTAATTTGGCGTCAAGCGAAGAACCCTGTGGAGGTGTTGCTTCTTCAAAGTCTTTAATGCTTTCTTCTGAAATTGAGATTGGCTTGCGACCTTCTTCAAAAGGGCGTATTTTTATTCGACTATCTTTAAAATCAACAATGTAGCCTTCTTTGATTCCTAAGCTACATACGATACGAATAGGATCACCAATGACATAATCTTCTTTTATTGATTCTATATTATTCATAATATTTATCGATTAAATGGGCTATTATCAACCAAAAGTTCTCGAATATTAATCTTTAGCAATTCTGAAATCTTTGCCAGCGTCTGCAAATCGGGTTGTGTGGTGTTGGTGCACCACTTGGAAACCGTTACGGGATCCTTTCCTAATTGACCAGCAAGCCAGACGCCTGTTTTGCCAGCATCAGCCAATGCTCCTTTAATTCTATTTAAATTCTCCATGCAAATTTCTTAATGTTGAATGCAAAGATATAAGAATCTTCTGAAAAGACTTGTGAAATTGCAATAATGCTGACTGCTTGTCGAAAATTAATCTATTATTGCCCCCTGATTTTATTATTTCCCATAAAAGGAGGGTAAACCATATAAATCATACTATAGCTAAATTTTGGTGTAGGAACTATGTAAAATTGATAGTATCATCATGTGCGATGCTTCATGTGACACAATATACAACCAGTCCCAACCCCATTGTATAAACAAGCAGGGATATCACCAAGACTTTCATCCAGAAGTCCGAGTACCAAACGCCTTCATTCTGTCTGAGAATTTTGCGCATATTGGATTCATGCTCGGTGATAAGCCTCGTTTGTTCGGCACGGTGATTTGCCAACACCGAATTCCAACTTTCTATAGAACGGTCTATGAGTTGTCTAAGTTGGGCAAGTTGCTCAGGAGTGATGGTTGCCTTAAAGTTCGTGTCCCGTTCTGCTTTTACTATAGCATTGCAGATGCAATTGACGATATTATCACAACTGCCAACAGCAGCTTTGAGCGCACCCTCAATGTGGCTTTCTGCAGCGATGGCCTTCTCTAAATCCTCATTGAACTTTATCAGTGTTTCTTTTGCCTCTCTTATCTCTACGAGAAATTTATCCACTTCTGATTTTTCAGTCTCAATTTGCTGGTTGATTTCAACCTTCTCCAGCATGTCATTGACATTTATGGGCGATGTGCCCCTTGATTTTCCTATACCCATGTTCTTGTATTTATAAAAGGTGAATTATCTGTGAAGTCCTCTCCTGCGTTTGCACATGCTGTTTGCCATTCGTGCGCAACGGCGTGCCCATTCAAGTTCGTCTTCGTCCTTGTCTCTTCCCCAGCCTCCTGTATCAGAACCGCCACCGCCACTTGAAACCGCCATGCTTGTGGCTGCATCCAAATACCCGGCAAAGAGTAAAAGAGCCGTGTGTTGTATCTCTTCAATCTTGGCCAACGGATGAGCTTCCTCCAAAGAACACTCCTGCTGGATAATATTGTCAGCGGCTTCGGGAATATCCACATGATAACTGTGATATTCGTCTGTCGCAATATCGTAATGCTTTATAACAGGCTGTGAAATAAAAGTAATATCTGCTGACCGTGTTTGTTGAGGAATAGATTTTGTTGGCTCAGACTTCCTTTCCTGCTGATGCAGTTTTGCCCAAGTAGCCTCAATCTTTGATGGAGTCAAGTTTCGACCGACACCCAACACGGATGACTTATAATTGGAGTTGCCACGTTTGATGGAATAACCATAAACCTTGCCCTTATCATCTTCTTGCAGATGCACTTTATAGCCTCGTTTTGTCAGTTCCATTGCATATTGTTGCCAACTGAACTTATCCATCTCACGGAGTATCTTCATGCAGTAATTTGTGATTTCCTGTCTGTGCTGTATGCCGATTTCTTCAGACTGTACCCAACCACGCCTTTCGTTGATGATATTCGCAGCCATGACAGCCCTCTTACCAATCTTATGACTATCGTTGATTTTGCCATCCATGTCCACACGGTTGGCATCAATATGCAGATGGAGTATACCACTTTTGGAATCCCGATGCCAGGCAACGATGTACTGCGAACCTTTGAGGTTTGTCTGTTTTGATGATGCTCGCTTGGTCTTCTCGGAAAGGTCTATGGAGTCAAATACATGGATGAACTCGTTTGCTAAATGTACCCAATCATCCATCTTCCAGTTCCGGCTTTCTTCCTCGGCTGGGGAAATCTCAATTCTTATCACGTTCCTGCCAAGAGGTCTGCCCTTATTGATTTTCTCGGCAAACATTTTCTGTACGAGCATCATCCGCCCATACATCGCTTCCGGTGAAATGTCATCGGGCAACAGGTTGGCTTTGACTATATCCGCCCTATCCTTGTTGACGGAGTATCTTATGGCATTTGCACCATGCGGAATGGTACTGGCTTTTGCTATCATAATAGGTAAGGATTTTTATTCTGTTAGGTAATTCTCGATCTGGCCCCAGCGGTTGATAAGCTGTGTAGCTGCTATCATCCATTGCTCTACAAAGCGTGTATCACTGAAATACAAGGCTCGTTTGTCCGCTTGGATAGATTTCACGGCTGCCACAATACGGATAAGGTCACCCCTTGCATCCGTCAGGCTGCACAAGGCTTCTACTTCACGCTCGGTCAGCCGCTGACGAGGATGTTGCCCCAAAGCTGTGCGGCGCACATAGTTACTCATGGATAAACCGCATGTCTTGGCAAGTTCTTTCGCTTTGGCATATTCCTGTTCCGTTACTCTGGCTTCAAGCCGTAGGGTGCGTCTTATAACTTTCTTGTCGTTTTCTTCATCAGTTTCATTGCTGATATTCTTTTTCTTTTTCATGCTTTATTGTGTTATGGATGAAACTTCTATCTAAAAAAGGACAGCACGGTGGGAGCTTGCGACTGCCGGAATACGCCTATGTGGTACGGTTGAGTGTAGCGAATTTGTGCGACATAGGAACTTCTTGCAAGACCCCACACAAAACATAGGCTCCACCGCCATATTCTATATCGCTATATCAGACTTCCTGCCGAAATATCCTCGTTGGATTCTTCCTCTCCCGCAGGCTGTGGAGAAGCCGAAACAGAAGGGAAAGGAGAAGAGTGTGAAAGTAATTCCCCTTCGTCTGATATAACAGGCAATTTGCCTTCAAAGGAAAAATCAGTGTCAGAAATACTGTCCTTATCCGTTGCTTCCGTTTGACTGCAATCATTAGAGTTGGGGACGTTTTCCTCCAGCGGAGTGGTTGGCAAGATGGACACCGTTTTATCGGATAGTGCGCCAGTATTCTCTCCCTCATCTTGTCGGTCTTTGATTCGGACATAAAAAGGATTATCTATGCGATTGCCATTTTCCATCCATGCCGATATACATTTCAGTGTGTGAACACTTGTGCGGTTGCTCTGCGTGGATGCGACAATTCCCAACTGGTTCATCTTATCAAGTACACGGGATATGGTCTTCTTGTCGTAGCCTAACTTGCAGGACAAATCCACTTCCGAAAGGATGGCTTGCCCCACTTGTAAGGTTGTGGAAAATCCTTTTATGGCATAATCGTTTTCTTCCAACACAGCCGCTTCAATAAGTCGGTGCAATATCTTCATACGGTCAATGCCGTATTTGCTTCCTGCCAGATATGCAAGTTGCTCTGACGAAAGCACTATACAATAGTTCAAATCTGTTTTCATCGTCTGTATAATTTGAGATGGTTTATAAATGGTGCAGCCAAAAGAGAAAGTCAGCGGTGCATACCGTAACCTCTCTCCGGCATATAATACTCCTTGTCGTATGCGATGTGGTCAAGTACGTTTTGCAGCCTGTCCAGTTGTTGGCTGTCCAATACACGGATGGCGGCAATGGTAATGTTCTGTGAAGCGATACGGCGGTGTTCACAATTCCGTTCTGATGTACTTCCGTCTCCATCGGCATGGACACTTCGCAGGTAATTGTTCACCGCCTCGGTCTGTTCCTTGCTTGGAAAGGTGGAGGGATAACGGTCTTGAACATACGTAACCATGTGGCTGACCGCATTTGCCAACAACAGGTCACGTTCTTGTAGCTGTTTGATAAGTTCTTCTTTCCTCATATTGTTGGTTTATATTGCCCCGTGTCCCAAGCATTTTTATAACTTTCTATTTTGCTTACTTCCTGTTTTTATTCTTTTTCGAGGGCAAAAGGGGGACAAGGGGACATTAGTTTTTTCTTTTCCCTTATTTTGAAATTAGAATGGTAATTCCAGTTCACTTGGCAGTGTTGCGCAGGACTCTTCACTTGGAGCGTCCACCCTCACCCATGGGTATTTCGTCCGTCCCGTCTTATCGCAGTAGGCTGGATGCAGCCCCTTGACCTTCTCCTGTTCACTCCGTTTCCAATTTGGAATCATGGACATCAAGCGGTTGATGTATTGCGAAGTGTATTTGGACGGATTTCGTCTGACCAAATCATTGGGCAGTTCCTCTATTATCTGTCGGGCACAAACCATATTGAGTGAGGTCATTGTAGAATTTGGTTCTGAGTAGGCTCCTTTCTGATAAGCCAGTCGTGTCGGAATCATCCAATTTGCATATTGAATGGGAACCTCACGCTCCAGATACATTTCTATGTCCTCCATAATTGGGTCAACAAGAATGTTGGAATGTTGCATCTGCACCTCGTTGGCCTTATTCTCCATGTCCGGTGACAAGTAGAGTTTCATTCCTTGTCGATAATAGGCGTATGCCTCTGCCCAAAGCTGAGGAACGGAACACTGTAGTTTATCCAGCCAATCCGACACATGCCCATTGCCTTTGACCAGGATAATCCACCATCGGCGATTTCCATTGTCTCCTTGCAGGAAGTTTGCCTCATTGGTGGTAGCCGCAAAAACATTGTGCCGCATGAACTCCACCACCTTATGCCCATAAGCCGGACGCATATAATCACTGCAACGGCTTAGAAAAGCCTTGGCAGCTTCCGCGTCATTCGCCCGTTTCAAACCATTCAACTCACTGATTTCAATAATCCAACCGTTGGTTATGGTCTCCACTTTCTCCTTGTCACCACTGGCGAAAGAGAATGAATCGTTGAACCATCTCCCACTGATGGCTTTGAAGAAGGTGCTTTTACCAATACCTTGGGGACCGGGCAAGGTCAGTACGTTGTCAAACTTGCAACCTGGATTGAATACTCTGGTTACAGCCGCCACAAACCAAAGTTTTGTCTGTTCCCTGACAAGCGGATTGTCCTCGGCTCCAAGATAATCTATGATGGTTGTGGCTATGCGAGGTTGTCCGTCCCATGTCTCTTGTGTGATGAATTCCTGTACAGGATTGAAACTCCGTTCAGAAGAAGTGGTCTTCAGTATCTCAAATACCTTGTTCTGCGTCAGGCGTATTCTGTATGTCTTTTCCAGATAGTCCTGTATCTTTCCTGCTGATTCTTCATCAATTTTGTTACCATTGACATTGCGGAACAAAGGGCAGAAACACACATCGTCCTGACAGAAGGTATCGTACCTTATCTGACTAAGATTCTCATCCAGTGTGAAAATAAGCCGGAGATTACTGATGGAACGAACCGGATTCCCGTAACTGTCTGTTGCCAGATTCTTTTTCCAATTCTCTTCCATACCGCTATTCTTTGATATGGATGCCACCAGATTCCTTTGCCAAAGCCAATGCAAGGTCTGCATCCACTACGATTTTTCGTCCTATCTGCGTGATGGCTTTGTCTATGATGCCGCTCTTCTTAATGCGATTGGCGGTGGGTACGCTACAACCGAATACACGGGCGATACCCTCTATGCCATAGTAGTTGCCTTTGGATGCCACTTGGGGAGTGGCCGCTTCTGTACTCTCCACACTTTTAGTGATGAGAAAGCAAAGCTCCTCACCCGTCATCATGGCGATGGGCTTTTGGAGTAGTTGGTTAAGATTGAGTTTTTCTTCCATACCTTTACTTGTTTGGTGATTAAATACTTTAAGCCTCGGCTCAACTCTGTAAAACCGATTTCGCAAGCAAAGGTAGTGTATGAAACTCTGTGTGTTGGTCGGTTTATTTATACCTTAATTTAACCGACCGTATTACAACAGTTGTTTGCAAAGTAAATACGGATAGCTGGATTTCCCAACTACCCGTTATTGATAAAATAGTCCGTCCATTGGTCAATCATTCGTTTAGCTTTGGTGTAACTGCTTCCTCTTTGAGGCGAGTTCAAGGTAAGTTCCTTGATTTCCCCGTATCGCTTCTGCGGAATGTCATGCCCATAATGCCGTTGAGAGAACTGTTCTATGGCACGGTGGAAAGTCATGTATCTTGTGGACGCTTTTATCTTGCCGGACTTTACCAATGATTTCAACAGATAGGCAAGACTTATGTCCTCTGTATTCTCTTCAAGAAACAAAAGGATACCCTGCTTAATACGTTCTTTGTCACCCAAAAGAATATCGTCCAATGACTGTATCACTTTCTTGTTTCCACGTCTGCCTTTTACTTTTCGTAAGGCAAACATCACCTCCTTCCATACTTCTGGGTTACACCTTTCAGCAGTGTTTTCCCAATCAGCTTTGGTCTCTGTACCCATTTCAATACTTTCATTGACAAGGAGTGTAACGCATGACTTTACAAGAAACATATCGCCATTGTCAACCTCTTCACAGTTCAACAGGCGGTTGAGTGACTTGGCCATACGTGAAAGACCGTGGTCAAATACCACGAAATAATACATGCAATAAGCCAAGTCCTCTTTCTTTTCCATTACACGGTCATAGAGATTAGCCATGAACTCGCCAATGAACACCGCATGAGAGAGGAAAACTATTTGAGAGATATAGGTTAGACACTGGTAAACCATTTTCCTTTCCAGCTTACTCAACAGATAACATCCTTTGCTGTTTCTCATGAACATATCTAATTGCCCAATCAAGTAGGACCTTAACTCCTGCGGCAGACGATTCCATATTTCAATAGGTGTTTCAGAATGAACCATCAGCTGCCCTGATTTCGGAGAAGTAAGCAGTTCTACCGCGCCTGTTTTCACATTGATGCCTATCCACAAACACTTGTTGGTGATACATCTGGCGATGGTCTCGGTATATTGGCTAGCCCACTGTTGATTTTCGACACCTGATACACCTTTCCCGTTTACAAAATCAGAAAGCCAATTGTACATAATCAAAGCTTCTGGTGGTGTACAGTCACGCATCATCTGATACATATCTATCAGAACAGACATATTGCCTTTAGCCACAGCATCGATGCGCTTACAAAAGTCAGCATACACTTCTTCGTTAGCTGATTTCCATGCACGGATAGCCATATCAGCCGCATCCTTCCTTTTGGAATAGGATTTTATCCTTTCTATGAAATTTATCATCAGCATTACGGATTAAGGTTGTCTGAATAATTTGAGCAGTTCTTCTGTGGACATGCTTGCCAGCTTCGCCAACAGAGCATCCCTTTCAGAAGAATTCTCCAAGTTTAACAGTTTTGAATTGTTCTGCATCTGTATATCAAGAGGATAATGCTCAATGTAGATTTGGGTAATGGCATGATCAGAAGTTGAATGCCCCATGCTTTCAGAGATATAATCCATATCCACTCCGGCATTATGCAGATTAGTAGCAAACGAGTGTCGGCACCATGTGCCGGACGGACAGATGGACTTATCCCAATTCAATGCCTCATGGCAAATCTTAATGACGCGGTCTTTCACGTTTGAGTTCTCTTGCATGGTGTATTTGCGGCGTAACTCTTCCGTTTCCGCTCCTTTTAATATATCGGGGAACACAAAACCGTCCCGAGTCGGAGGTGCAGCTATCTCATCCAAGATATATCGTAAGGGAGGGATGATAGGGACTATTACCTCTGAGCCGTCAGCGCTCCGTCGGGATGTTTTCTTTCGATTGAAGCGGAAAGCTTTGCCATTTGTCTGATAATAATAACTATTATAGGTCAAGCGGCCAGCATCAGCCATATTGAAACCGTTGCAAAGATATTGGGCAAGAAATAATCCCAATGAATAATGCGCACGTAGCACATATTCTTCCGACCAATGTTCTGGATACTTCTTTGATACGAAAAGGTTGTATAGTTCCGTCATCTGATTTACGTTCAAGAAGCTCTGCTTGCGTTTTGCACTCTTGGGAATGCTCACAAGCCCTTTCTCTTTTTTGTTGGAAAAAGGATAGGGCACATCTTTGAGGTAGCCCTCATGCACACACCTGTTCCATACAGCACGGCAACAGCGCAAGTAGATACCGGCCGTAGTGTCGCTGATTTTACCGACAATCGCACCATTTTCGTCTTTAACTCCATTGTGCATACCATCCTTCCACTTCTGAAGTTCTGCTGCACAGATGCAGAAGCCCTTAATTGCATTTTCTCCAAGAATCTTTCTGAATGATTTGAGAGAACACTCATAACTTTCTGCGGTGGTGAAACGTGCTCCTCCGTCTTCTGTACGCAATTCGTGAATGACTTGCTCCCATATACTAATAAAGGATTGTGATTGGGTTATGTCCTCTTTGGATAGCACCACTTCTTCACCCATGATACATTGACGTACCATCTCAAATGTCAGGATGCCGCCTTTGTTCAGATTCATCAAGATTTCTTTGTACTTGGGGGCAATAGTATCTTTCCACTCTTTCTGAAGTTTGTAGTTCTCGCTTTTACATTTCGTCGCATTGCAGATGTCCGAGAACTTTTTCCCAGTAAAAGAGCTTCCAACTGTAAAATAGAAGAACTTGCGGTCAATCGTGAAACGAATAGATAATGGAAACTCACACGCATTCTTTCTGCGGGTACGTGAATCCAACACGATAGAGACAGAACAGTTACGCTCTTTGAAAAGAGACAATGACTTGGTTAATTTTTCCATTGCATTCATTGTTTATGTTCAACATAACCTCTGAATACAGCCGCTTTGCAATGTGAGGCGTACATATACAAAACGCTGCATATAACCACTGAGTCCCTATCCCTTGACGGATAAAAACATTGTCGTTATATGCAGCGGTGCAATCTCGTTGTCTTCTGTCGCTGACTGGTAACCGGGCTTCTGCCAATCGGTCTCAACCCCTGAAGCAACTCTCACGTATTGTTTGAAATAGAGTATTCTCCGACTAATACTCCCTCTACGCTTCGATTCATCGGAATGGGATGACCCTCCCACGAAGGTTAGACAAACTCACTTTTCCTTATTAGGAAAGAGCACCTCTTGGTCATGGCTCGCCATAAATGCATTGCATTTGCAAAGTTACAACATTATTCTGTAAATCAATATACAAATGGAGTATATTTGAGCTTATTTAATCGTAAAGTGTTGTTGCACTAACAAAACTTCGGGTAAAGATATTACAGGATTGCATAGAGCATCATTGAAATTCTATGTGTAAAACACGGTCAACCCAAACAGTTTGTTTACGCATTGTTTACGCAAAGGCAAGAAAAAAGGAGTTGCGAAATTCGCAACTCCTTGATTTTGAAAGTGGACCAGCCTGGGCTTGAACCAGGGACCTCCAGATTATGAGTCTGTTGCTCTAACCAACTGAGCTACAAGTCCGTGCCACAATTTCCTGTTAGCAGGTGCAAAAGTAGTATATTCCCTTGAAACTTGCAAGATTTATCGCCCAAATTTTGATAAAAAGATTTAATTCCCTTATTCGTAAGGATATAAATTGTATTTTTGTGCACCATTAATTAATTTTGCTAAGCCGTATGGCACAAAAAAAACAGGAAACAGCCCTAACAGGGCTTTCGGACAAAGAAGTCCTTATCAGTAGAGAGAAGTATGGGAATAACCTCTTGACACCTCCCAAACGTCCTTCCATGTGGAAACTTTATCTGGAAAAGTTCCGCGACCCGGTTATACGTATTCTTTTAGTCGCAGCATTCTTTTCCTTAGTGATTGCCATTATTGAAAATGAGTATGCGGAAACAATCGGCATTTTCTTTGCTATTTTTCTGGCAACCGGTATCGGATTCTACTTTGAATACGATGCGAATAAGAAGTTTGACTTACTGAACGCTGTAGGCGAAGAAACACCAGTTACAGTAATCAGAAATGGGAAAGTACGGGAAATTCCCCGTAAGGAGATTGTAGTAGGTGATATCGTAGTTCTGAATACCGGTGAGGAGATTCCTGCCGACGGAATCTTGCTGGAAGCTATTTCCCTGCAAGTGAATGAATCCAACTTGACAGGAGAATTAATGGTCAATAAAACCATCCATGAAGAACTATTTGATGAAGAAGCCACTTATCCCAGCAATGAAGTGATGCGTGGCACCACAGTGGTTGACGGACATGGAATAATGAAAGTAGAACGTGTGGGTGATTCCACCGAAATAGGTAAGGTAGCACGTCAGGCCACCGAACAAAGTGAAGAAGAAACTCCATTGAATATCCAATTGACAAAATTGGCGGGTTTCATCGGAAAAATAGGTTTTACTATTGCCACACTTACCTTTATCGTTTTCACAGCTAAAGACCTTTACTCCTACCTCAGCGTAAATGAAATAACAGACTGGCATGGGTGGATGGCAATAGCCCGCATTGTATTGAAATATTTCATGATGGCTGTCACTTTAATTGTAGTAGCCGTTCCTGAAGGCTTACCGATGAGTGTCACCTTAAGTCTTGCACTAAATATGCGCCGTATGCTGAAAACCAATAATCTGGTACGTAAAATGCATGCTTGTGAAACAATGGGGGCCATTACTGTGATCTGCACCGACAAAACAGGTACATTGACACAAAACCTGATGCAGGTACATGAAGCGAAACTTGATGCCACCAAAGCAGATTTAATAGCTGAAGGGATCAGTGCCAACTCCACAGCTTTCCTTGAAGAAACAGGAGAAAACAAGAAACCATCCGGAGTAGGTAATCCTACTGAAATAGCCTTATTGCTTTGGCTAAATGAACAGGGCAAGAACTATTTGGAATTACGTGAAAATGCAAAAGTTATCAATCAACTTACTTTCTCTACAGAACGTAAGTATATGGCTACATTAGTAGATTCACCTATCCAGCAGAAAAAGGTACTCTATATAAAAGGAGCTCCCGAAATTGTGATGAGAAAATGCAACCTCTCTTCCGAAGAACAGGCTCATTACAATGCCGATCTGCTGACCTATCAGAACAAGGCAATGCGTACTTTAGGATTAGCTTATAAATTTATCCCTGAAGACTCCGGTAACGATTGTGCCGAACTAGTCAATGAAGGGAATATGATTTTCCTAGGTATCGTAGCTATCAGCGACCCTATTCGTCCGGATGTACCGGAAGCCGTACAGAAATGTCAGTCGGCAGGTATCGGTGTGAAAATTGTTACAGGCGACACTCCGGGAACAGCTACCGAAATTGCCCGCCAAATAGGGCTATGGAAACCTGAAGATACAGACCGGAACCGCATAACAGGGGTAGAGTTTGCTGCATTAAGCGATGAAGAAGCTCTGGACCGCGTACTTGACTTGAAAGTAATGAGTCGTGCGCGTCCTATGGACAAGCAACGTCTGGTCCAACTGTTACAGCAAAAAGGAGCCGTAGTAGCAGTAACCGGAGACGGAACAAACGATGCTCCTGCACTGAATCACGCTCAAGTAGGTCTTTCTATGGGAACCGGTACGTCAGTAGCCAAGGAAGCAAGTGACATAACCCTATTGGATGACTCGTTCCACAGTATCGCTACCGCAGTAATGTGGGGACGCTCTCTTTACAAAAACATTCAGCGTTTCATCGTATTCCAGCTGACTATCAACGTAGTCGCATTAGCCAGTGTTTTATTAGGGGCTTTCTTTGGTACAGAACTACCACTGACCGTAACACAAATGCTTTGGGTAAATCTTATTATGGACACTTTTGCCGCCATGGCCTTAGCATCTATTCCCCCCAGTGCAGACGTCATGAATGAAAAGCCACGCAAGACCGATGATTTCATCATCACTAAAGCCATGCGTAAAAATATACTAGGTGTAGGCTTCTGCTTCCTTGCCATACTGATGACATTAATTGTCATTATCAAACAGATGCCAGCAGATTTAGTAGGACAAGCTTTGACGCAATTCTTCACGATCTTCGTGATGCTGCAATTCTGGAATCTATTTAATGCCAGTGTTTTCGGAACCAACCATTCTGTATTCAAGGATTCCCGTCATGCATTAGGCATGCTAAGTGTGGCTATCATTATTTTAGTCGGACAAATTCTGATTGTCGAGTTCGGAGGTAAAGTGTTCCGTACCGAACCTATGAATTTCATGACTTGGGTTTATATTATCGCAGGAACGTCATTCGTATTGTGGATTGGTGAAATCTACCGTTGGATAAAACGAATACAGAAAAAAGACTAAGAAAGAGAATAAAGCACATAAAGAGTTATGGACAGTAAGATTAAAAATGTCGTTTTTGATTTAGGAGGAGTATTAATAAATCTGGATTTTGACAATTGCCTGAATGCTTTTCGTAAAGCAGGATTTCAAGATATAGAGAAACAGGCATGCCAGTTCAGGGGAAAAGGTTTCTTTTCCCAATTTGAATTGGGTGAAATCAGCCCGGAAGAATTCCGGAAAGCCATTCGTAAGGAGGTCAGCGAAGCCCTGTCCGACCATGAAATTGATGATATGTGGAACCTGATGCTACTTGATATTCCTCGTGAAAAGCTGGACTTATTGCTAAAGTTACGCGAACATTATATGGTTTACCTGCTTAGTAATACCAACCGGATACATTGGGATTATGCCTGTGAGCAAATGTTCTGTTATCGGGGATTCCGTGTAAATGACTTTTTTGAAGATATTTTTCTGTCTTTTGAAATGCACAAGGCCAAACCGGAAAAAGACATTTATGAGCAAATGATGAAAGAAGCAAACATCTTGCCCGAAGAAACGTTTTTTATAGATGACTCGGCAATCAATTGCCAGGCAGCAATATCGCTTGGCATACAGTCCTATCATTACCATATTGGAGAAGATTTAAGTTCACTTTTTGAATAATGAAAATAATATCAGATATAAACCATCAAACATTGCCTCCTTCAGTTGCCACTATCGGCTTCTTCGATGGAGTGCATCGCGGACACCGCTTTCTTATTAATCAAGTAAAAGAGGTCGCTGCCAAGGATGGGTTATATTCTGCATTGATCACTTTTCCTGTACATCCCAGACAAGTGATACAAACCGCTTATCGTCCGCAATTACTTTCTTCACCAACAGAGAAACTCGAATTATTGGAAACGATGCAAGTAGATTACTGCTTTCTTCTCCCTTTTACACAGGAACTTTCACTGTTTTCGGCTCGAGAGTTTATGCAGTTGCTACGTAACAAGTTCAATATCCATACATTAGTTATAGGCTACGACCATCGTTTCGGTCACAACCGCAGTGAAAATTTTGAAGATTATTGCCGTTATGGTGAGGAACTGAACATATATATAGTACGCGCGCGAGCTTACACAGACAAAGAGGGAAAAATCAGCTCTTCAGTCATCCGCCAACTATTAAAAGAAGGTAAAGTAAGTCAGGCTGCCAAATTCCTGGGGTATAACTACTATCTGGATGGAACAGTGGTAGATGGCTACAAAGTAGGCAGAAAAATAGGATTCCCTACAGCTAACCTGCAAGTGGATTGTAGCGACAAGTTAATTCCCTCGGAAGGAGTTTATGCAGTATATGTATATGTGGAAGGAAAAAAATGGGCAGGAATGTTGAACATAGGACACCGCCCTACTATCAATAACGGCAACAATTTAAGTATTGAAGTGAACATCCTCAATTTTTCGGAGAATATCTACCACAAAGAAATGCGCATTGAGTTCGTAAAGTATCTTCGCCCTGAAGAAAAATATGACACTATAGATGCACTCATTGCCCAAATGCATAAAGACCGGGAAAAAACGGCCAAAATTCTTCTCTAAATACAAGGGGGCACTGTACAGCCTTCCCCCTTTCAAACTACTCTTTCTACACATCTTCGTTTACAGTCAGTTTTGCCTGCTCGAAAACAGTTCATTCCATGTATTAGGGCAGACAAAATCGCCCCTGCCAGTGAATGCAAACGCTATCGGAAGAATTAATTCACCGATACCAGTCACTTCTTGCATAAAATCTGTTTCTTCATACACTTCCATCCTATAAAGCACGAAAAAAGATATATTTTTATCGTTTTTCGATAATTTTTTTTCGTTTTTCTTTTGTAGTATCAAAATAAGATATACATTTGCATATCGATAAACGATAAATGAATATCGAGAAACAAGAAAGAATAAACACAAACATTAAAACACGAAGTAAAAATGAAAAAGTCAGTATTAAAATCAGTTTTAGCAGCAGCAATTGCAGTAGTAATGATGAGTTGTACAACAACAGCAAACGCACAAACAAGAAACACAAAGTACATCTACGGTCAGAATGACACAAACACAACCGTGTACACACTGAATGAAGACGGCAAAACATTGACACGCAAACTGAAGTATGAGTACAAACACGATGAAAATGGTCAGGTAATTGAGAAAAAAGCTTATCGCTGGGATGCTTACCGGGAACTGTGGAAGCCGGCCTATCTGCTTACCGTAACTCCCGGAGTCTATGAAATCAAACTCAACTACGCTGAATGGAACGCCAAAGAGAGCACTTTCAACCATAACAAACAAGAAAGTATTTACCGTGAAGGCAACAACGCAAACTTGTTGGCCGACACACAAAACAAAAAGTAATGGAAACTTTGAATGAAACACAAACCCAAAATAAGAATGCGACCAGCCTGTGGCAAACCATAGGAATGTACATAGGAATGATGGTCGGATTTTTATATCCGCAAATAGGATTAGGCTTGGGTATGCTTTTGGGAATAGCTTTAGGAAGACTGGTCCTGACCAAGATTCCTGTCAACACCCCACTGGCCCAAAGAGCACAACAAAAAAGCGCAATTATCCTTATTTTAGCATTTCTTATCCTATTCATGAACCATTGGTACGTTCCATGCAAACATGCCATTGCTCACTTGATGAACTAAAAACAAATCAACCAAATTTAAAAGACAACCAGATGAAAACAACCATGATTTTGATCGCACCAAGGAGAAACCCAAGGATGCTTACTTAAAGAAACAGATACCCTCAGGACGGATGCGGAAGTCCGTCCTACCCTTCAATTCAAATCCATTTTAAACCAATAAACATTCTATTATGGGACGCGCAATTAAATTAGTACTTTATTACTTCGCCTATCAGTTAGCTTTCACCTTCCTGGTAGGACTTCCGGCGGGAATTATTAAAGTGATGAACGAAATTTCAGAAAATGATAATCTGGCTTATGCCGCAGGTAAGAATACAGCCTCTATGACAGGACTCGTTATGGTACTGGCAGGAATAGCCATGATCTGGCACCTGATCTACTTTAAATACGTTCAATTCAACAAGACAAGCTGGACTGAAGTACCTGCAAAAACCATTTTATTGAGTATTCCCTTCATTATAGCAGCCATGTTCATCTGCAATGTAGCCAGCGAATTCATAGAACTGCCCAACCTAGTGGAAGACACATTCACAGGAATGAGCCGCAATGTATTCGGCATCATCGCCATTGCCGTCATGGCACCTCTGGTAGAAGAGTTGCTGTTCCGTGGAGCCATTGAAGGGCATTTCCTGCAAACCGGAAAAAGACCCGGTATGGCAATCCTCCTGTCAGCACTCATTTTCGGTCTCATCCATGTCAATCCGGCACAAGTACCTTTCGCCTTCTGTTTGGGATTGGTATTCGGATGGCTTTATTACCGCACAGGAAGCATTATACCGGGAATGATAGGGCATTTTCTAAATAACTCCCTGGCTACCATTGCCATGGCTACATCAACCCAAGAAGAGTTGAATGAAAAAACGGTTGATATGATTGGCGCCACACCTACTTACATCCTTTTGGCAGCCGCCATAATCATCCTAGTCGGCATGTATTTCTATCTGAACAAACATTTGCCACAGCCGGGAACACCCTCTGAAATTACTAACACACAAGCATAAATGTAACAATGAAAACAAAACTCAACCTCTTTTGCGTCTGCGTACTTATCGCCTTGCTCCTTTCCACCTCAACGACAGTGAGCATCATGTTCCATTCTTTCACAAGTGCCTTTAAAGCCGGATACGAAAGTGTAGAAAAAGGAAAGGATATCCACATTTCCGATTATAAGATGATTTGCACCCTTCCTACCGATCTACTTGAAAAGACAGGAAGTGTAACCAATGTCAGGACAGGAGAACAGGCATCTATCATACCGATTATAAGCATGGTAGAGGCGCCAACGAAAGAAAATGATACCTTCCATGCACTAAACAGGATTGCCTCATTCATTTCGGTAATAGCGGGAATTTTCTGCCTGTTGCAGTTCTTTTATTTGATCAGAAATATCAATCGCGGTGATATCTTCAGCTGGAAGAATGTGAAGTTTCTGCGCAAGTTAGGATGGGCATTGATACTTTTGTTTATCTGCACGCTGGCTAGCATCGTGATTGGAAATTATGAAGCTTCGCAAGTGTTGCAACTCAACGGATGCGAGTTCTCCTATACCTTTGCTTTTTCCGATGCGACTCTCATTCTGGGATTCATTTCATTGCTGGTAGCCGAAGTATTTGCCATCGGACTGAAGATGAAAGAAGAACAAGATTTAACCATTTAAAAAAACAGAGCAGACTATGAACAAGTTCAGAATATTAGGTGTCATAGCCATTATAGCCATCATTGCAAACTTCTTTGGAGGATTGGATGAAAATTGGAGAGATTTCAAGAAAGGATTTGAAGATGGACATAACAGTGCAATGGAAATATATGAGCCTGGACGCCACATTATACCCCATCATGCAACCTCAGTCAAACTGAATGTAGAGCCGTTACCTGAAACTACTGTCGATTCACTGAGCAACAACCGCGTGGACTGGACACTCCCCTACACAGTGACTGAAATAGAAACGTATGCCAAGCCATCGGCCTGGCACATCCTTGTCATGGGACTTGCCATACCCGGAATATTCCTTTTTCTCATCGGTTTCTGCTCATTGATCCGGTTGCTCATTTCCATCTCACGCCGCGAAGTATTTACATCTGCCAATGTACGGCGCCTCCGTTGGTTTGCATACACCAGTGCAAGCTTGGAAATCCTCATAGCTGTTGACGAATGGATTGTAGGAAACGCAGCAGTTGAGCAAATCAGTCTGCCGGGCTACAAAATCATCAGCTACGCCGGTTATTCTCCCGACTAGGTAGCTGTGATAATTCCCATTCTTTTTGCCGAGATATTTGCTATCGGGGCAAAAATGAAAGAAGAACAGGATTTAACCATTTAAGAAAAATGCCATGAAAGAAAAAAATACTTTCCCCTCAAAAAGAAAAAGCATCTTTTATTTGATACTTTGCCTGATAGCTACTCTGTTTGTAAGTTCATTCATCTATTTCCTTGTGTTACATCCATTGTTGGACAACAAAATAGTGAGGATATCGATCAACATTGGATGGACTTGCTTCTGTCTGTATGCCTTTAAGAAACTGACGCAACGCCACACCCTTTGGTGGCGCGCAGTAGATGAGAACCCGAATAAACCCAAAATGAATTGATCTATGCCAATTATAGTAAATTTAGACGTAATGATGGCGAAACGAAAAATTTCGCTGGGAGATTTAGCCGAGAAGATAGACCTGACTCCTGCTAACCTTTCCATATTAAAAACCGGGAAAGCGAAAGCCATCCGTTTTTCTACCCTTGAGGCTATTTGCAGGGAACTAGATTGCCAGCCCGGAGATATTTTAGAATATAGAGAAGAAGATGAATAATATAAACAGCCACATATACAAACACTCTGACACCATAAAATTCTCATATCTTTAATCCGGATACTCTGACCGATAAAGCATTTCAATTGCCATACCGGCAGAGTATTTTCACCTTATACCTAAAATTTTCTTATCACTTCCCGACACGCTTTAGCCAATATTCCCTAAAAATACACTACTGATAAAAACAAATATTGCATAAGCACCATATAATCCCATGATTATCCGTATCTTTGCAGCGAATTAGATATTTGAAAATAAATGAAGACATTTGAAGAGTTAGGCGTTTCCCCGGAAATACTAAAAGCGATTAAAGAAATGGGATATGAGAATCCCATGCCGGTACAAGAAGAAGTAATACCGTATTTATTGGGAAACGGCAACGATGTAGTAGCCCTAGCACAAACAGGGACTGGAAAAACAGCCGCATTTGGTCTGCCGCTTATCCAAAAAGTTGACGTAAAACACCGTGCACCTCAAGCACTAATTTTATGCCCCACACGCGAATTGTGCTTGCAGATTGCAGGCGATCTGAACGATTACTCCAAGTACATTGACGGGCTGAAAATCCTTCCCGTATATGGTGGTTCATCCATCGAAAGCCAAATACGCATGTTGAAAACAGGCGTACATATTATTGTGGCTACTCCCGGACGACTGATTGATCTAATAGAAAGAAAGGTTGCCAAACTAGAAACGATTACAGATGTAGTAATGGACGAAGCCGATGAAATGCTGAATATGGGATTTACTGATAGCATAAATGCTATCCTTGAAAAAGTTCCTGAAGACCGGAATACCTTGATGTTCTCGGCTACCATGAGTCCGGAAATCTCACGCATCGCCAAAAAATATCTGCATGACGCAAAAGAAATCACTATCGGTACCAAAAATGAGGGTAGTAAAAACGTCAATCACATAGCCTATTTAGTACACGCTAAAGACAAATATGCTGCATTGAAACGTATCGCGGATTATTATCCACAGATTTATGGCATCATTTTCTGTCGTACCCGTAAAGAGACTCAGGAAATTGCAGATAAATTAATACAAGACGGTTATAACGCAGACTCTTTGCACGGTGAGCTCTCACAAGCCCAGCGCGACTTAGTGATGCAAAAATTCCGCCAACGCCATTTACAGCTTTTAGTTGCTACCGACGTAGCAGCCCGTGGCCTAGATGTAAATGACCTTACTCATGTCATTAATTATGGCTTGCCCGATGATATAGAAAGCTATACTCATCGTAGTGGTCGTACAGGACGTGCCGGAAAAACAGGTATTTCTATTGCCATCATCAACCTGCGCGAAAAAGGCAAGATGCGTGAGATAGAACGAATCATCAACAAAAAATTTATCATGGGTGAGATGCCCAGTGGTAAACAAATTTGCGAGCAGCAATTGATTAAATTGATAGATGACATAGAAAAGGTAAAAGTAAACGATGAAGAAATTGAATCCTTCCTACCCGGAATCTATCGTAAACTGGAATGGCTTTCAAAGGAAGATCTGATAAAGCGCGTGGTGTCAATGGAATTTAACCGCTTCTTGGAATACTATAGTAACGCTCCGGAAATAGAAATTCCCAGCACAAATGACCGTCGCAGCGAACGTGGCTCCAAAGAACGCAAGGATCATGGCAGTGCTCGTGAAAAGACAGAGCGTAAAGCAGAAAAAGGATACACCCGTCTATTCCTGAATGTAGGAAAGACAGACGGTTTCTATGCCAACCAAATCATAGAACTGATTAACCGCAACATGAAGAAGCAACGTACTACCATCGGACGAATAGACCTGATGCAGAATTTCTCTTTCTTCGAAGTAGCAGAAAATCAGGCACAGGACGTGATTAAAGCATTGAACAAGGTTAATCTGAATGGCGGCCGGAAAATTGTAGTAGAAGTTGCCGGTGACAATAATGGCAAAAACGACAATGGCGAACGCAGAAGCAGTGCAGCAAGGAATGCTTCATTCGGCAAAAAAGGTGACAGGTCCAATAAAAAAACGACCTCAAAAGAAGGAAGACCCAGCCGTGCGGAACGTGGCTACATTGAAGAACGCGGTCCCAAAACGAAAGACGACTGGAAACAATTCTTTAACAGCGATAACACTAAGAAAAAGAAATCCAAGAAATGAGGAAGCCAACTTCATGAAAGAGAATTGGGCATAGTAGAAATATGCAAATAACATCCACTTCTCTCGAATAATAGCGGAGCAGGCAGAATTGAAACAACCTGTCATTTCAAGGACATTCTGCAAATAATACGATAAATCCAACTAACTCATAATGAATCAGTTGGATTTATCGTATTATTCAAAAAAAGATTTGCCGAATATCCTTGTTTACATCGAATTAATATTAACAGTTTTTTTGCCATCTTTCCGGATGAAAGATTATATGACAAACTATCGGAACTTTGACATACCCAAGCTTCCTGTCATTTCATATTTTTCTTTTAGTCTGTCAATTTCAGTTCATCGACCAAACGGGAAGCTTTCCCATATTTTTCAATCATGTAAAGAACATAGCGGATATCCACCCCGATACAACGCTGCAAATTAGGTTCAAAAACAATATCTCCACTCATTGCTTCCCAATTCCCGTCAAAAGCAAGACCTATTAATTCCCCTTTTCCATTAAACATTCCACTACCGGAATTCCCTCCCGTAATATCATTATCCGAAATAAAGCAAACATTCATATTACCATCTCCGGTAGCATAACGTCCGAAATCCTTCCTTCTCAAGCATTCGACTACAGAAGGAAGCACATCGAAATCACTATCTCCCTTATACTGCCTTATCTTGTCAAAAATACCTTTTGTCGTCGTAAAGTAAGAATATTCAATAGCATCTTTCGGTGAGTAACCACCCACCATGCCAAAACTCAGACGCATAGTAGAATTAGCATCCGGATAAAACACCCTATCTGCCTCCATCTCACGCATTGCTTCATTCAGCAAACGTTCATTTTTCTCAATATTCATACTAGCTTCTTCCACCGACTGATTGAATTCATAAAATTTCACCAACATATCAATAGCAAAAGAAGCCGCAGGGTCATCAAACAAGACATAAGTGGTATCTCCCTTCACCACCTGTTCAAACCCATGCGGTGTCTTTAAAGAGGAACGAGCATACAAATCATCTACATAAGCTTGGTAATCACCTTTAAAATCTTTCTCTATCAATGGATAAACATCAGGTAAGAACTCCTTGCCTACCTCAGCCGCATATTCTTTCAACATAGCCACAAAGACTTGTTTATCCACACTTATATCCATATTGGCATAAATCTCCAACAATTGCCGCATATTACGCTCCAAATCACTCTCCTCTGCCTCAAAATCAAAATTCAGTACAGCCAAGGCTGCCGTAATCAACTCCGGTCCATTGGCAAATGTTTCTCCAAAATATGCCATAGCCCGCGCCGCATTTCTACGATTACGATAATTCAGCTCCAGTTCAGTCAGAACCCTTGCATATTTGCTTCGCTTATCAGGTTCCCGACGGATCCATTCTTGCAACTGGCGCTCCAAAGCTTGTTTTTTCTCTATCACTTTCAACTCTTTTACCGCTTGATTCATGCCTATACTATTCTTCCAATAGTTAGAGCTTTGTGCATACTTGGAAGCATATTTAATGCGGATATCATCACTTTTTTCCATTGCATTTTTCCAGATAGCCTGCTTGATGGTACGGACATTAATCATAGCGGCATTATCCGTATTAATCCTTTCGTCTATCCCAAATGAAGACAAATACCTGCTGGTAGAACCGGGATATCCCATAGTCATGCAAAATGAACCTTGTTCATACCCGCCCAAAGAAACAGGAGCAAAATAATCCGGATGATAAGGCACATTCTCCGGAGAATAAGCTGCCGGTTGATTATTCTGATCAGCATAAATACGGAAAACAGAGAAATCCCCGGTATGGCGGGGCCATACCCAATTATCTGTATCCCCACCAAACTTGCCTACAGAAGAGGGAGGAGCAAACACCAGACGAACATCATAATAATCTTTATACACAGACAGATAAAACTCATTACCACCATAAAAAGGAGTTATCTCAGCACGCAGCAACGTATCATTCGCCACAGCTTCCTGAGCAAGCAATGTGGAAATAGAATCCACAATCAGCGCACGGTCATTTTCCTTTGTCCCGACTGGAATAGCTTGCAACACACGCTCCGTCACATCCTCTGTGCGTATCAGGAAACTGACAAATAAATCCGGATTAGGAAGCTCCTTACTTAAGGAATCAGCAACAAAACCATCTCGCAAATAATCATGCTCCACAGAACTATGCTGCTGAATGGCATCATACCCACAATGGTGGTTAGTAAAAACCAAGCCATCCGGAGATACAACAACCCCCGAGCAAAAACCTCCAAAACTAACAACAGCATTAGCCAATGCTTTTCCTCCGGGATTATACAATTGTTCAGATGAAAGTTCCAATCCCATTTCTTTCATCACTTGTTGAGTTTGTTTGCTAAGGCAACAAGGAAGCCACATTCCCTCATTACCCCATATACATAAAGGCAGGAAAGACAGCAGCAATAGTAGTTTTTTCATGGTTTTATTCTACAATTAATTTAAGTTTTTTCGCCCCGACACGTGCCTTCAACCATTCGGAAATCTTTTCCTGTTCTTTTCCTACAGGTTTTTTACTGAATTTCATCAAGACTATTGTCAATGTGTCCGTTTGGGTTGAGTCTACCTGCAATTCCACAGTCTTCGCCATGGCTATAGCTTCTGCTGCAGGATAAAGTACTTTAAGTTCGGGAATTATCTTTTTATCTACGGTATTGTATGCGGCATATACATTAAGTTCGTTTTCCAAAGACTTAATCTTTTCCTGCTGCTCCAGCAAACGTTTCTCACTATTCTTATAAAAGTCCTCCATCACTTGCGCCTTTATACTGCCAATATCCATCGCATCATTATTCATTCCTTGAAGAACAACCAGTTTGGTTCCTGCCAGATTAAAAAGTTTCAAGTTATCCCTTGCGGTTGCTATTTCTGTTTCCGAAACCTCATTGCCTATTAGCACAACACGTATTTCCTTCTTCTCGAAAGAAATCTTCCGGTCTATTACTTGGGTATTATTAAAATTCAGCTCCTCGTTGATAAAGTTGTTGGCAGAAGCTTCATAAATAGTACTTTTTACAATGCCATAAGTCAGATAAACAGCAGGACACATCGTAGCCAAAGTAATAAAAATAATATATTTCTTTACCAATTTCTCACGCTCCTTATCCACAAACTCCTTACGTTGGAAATGCATGACACGCACCCCGATAAAAGTAGCCAGACTGATAAATACTGAATTGATAAAATACAAATAGAACGCACCTAAAAAATAAAGTAAATTTCCGGTAGCAAGCCCGAATCCGGCAGTACACAAAGGCGGCATCAAAGCCGTAGCAATAGCTACCCCCGGAATAACATTCCCCTTCTCCTTTGTAGACAAGGCGATAATACCGGCCAAGCCACCGCATAAAGCTATAAGCACATCATATATAGTAGGAGAAGTACGTGCCAGCAACTCCGATTGTACTTCATCCAACGGAGTCAGCGAAAAATAAATCGTGGATGTAATCACACTAAATACAGTCGCCACCAAATAACTTTTCAGAGAACGTTTCAACAGTTCAAAATCATTCTGTCCGATAGCCAGCCCCACTCCCATAATCGGCCCCATCAGCGGAGATATCAACATAGCACCGATAATCACTGCCGTAGAATTCACATTCAAGCCCAATGAAGCAATAAAAATTGCGAATATAAGAATCCACAAATTAGTTCCTTTGAACTCAACACCGTTACGAATACTTTCTACAATCAAGGCTTCATTATCCTTATCCTTGCGCAAATCAAGATATTCACCAAAGAACTGCTTTATATAAGGCACATTCTTCAAATCATTCTTCAGGTCACTCATAGCTATTTCTTTATGTATCGGTTTATAACAGGTATCTGCTGCAAGGGGAAGTCCGTTTTCACAATATATGCCACAAACAATAACAACAGTAATGTACGAACACCCAACAACAAGAATATATTTTGAATAGGAAGATAAACTGAAACAATGTAAAGTATCAGCGCTAACGCCACATAGTTACCTATCGCTTTCAAATCATAATTAATAGGATATTTTTTCTGCCCTACAAAATAAGAGAGAAGCATAGCTACTCCATATCCGGCAAAACCTGCCCACGCACACGCCATATAGCCAAACACCGGAATAAGGAAAATATTTATCAGAATAATGATACTGCATCCCACCAATGAAAAATAAGCTCCCCATTTTGTTTCATCAATCAGCTTATACCAAAAAGAAAGATTGAAATAAATACCCATAAACATTTCGGCAGCCATGACAATAGGTACAACTTTAAGCCCTACCCAATAATCACGTCCTAAAATATAACGCAATATATCAAGGTAAAACATAACAGCCAAAAAGGCCAGCAAAGTGAAGATAATGAAAAACTTCATCGCTTTGGCATACATTTCCCGACTATCCTTTTCTTTACTCTTACTAAAAACAAACGGCTCGTATGCAAACCGGAAAGCCTGTGTCAGCATGGCCATTATCATAGCTATTTTACTGGCAGCCCCATAAATACCCAACTGGATGGTCGCCTCCGCCTTATCAGGATAAACAAACGGAAAAATAATTTTATCGGCTACCTGATTTAAGATTCCGGCAATACCCAGAATCAATATCGGGAAAGAATAATGCAGCATACGCCGCAACAACTCCCTGTCCAGCACATACCTGAAGCCCACCAATTCTTTCCACATACACAGCATCACCAAAGAAGTACAAGCCAGATTTATAGCAAAAGCCACTCCGACATTCTCTCCTTTCATACCTACAAAATAAGCGATATTCAAGGCAATGCTGGCAAAAATGAACAACAATTTCAATGCAGCGAACTTAACAGGGCGTTTCTTATATCGCAAATAGGCAAAAGGAATAGCTTGGAAAGCGTCCATTGCGACTACAATCAGCATCATCCCCATATACCACGGATGCTCTCCATATCCCAAGAAACCTGCTATGGGATGCAGAAAAGCAAGACAAACGATTAAAAACAAGAGCGCAGTCGCCCCTACCGAAAGCAAAGTAGTGGAATAGACGCGCATCGGATCATCTACCCCCTTATTGGCAAACCGGAAAAATCCGGTTTCCATACCATATGTTAAAAGCACCATCAGCAAGGCAGTTATAGCATACATATTGGTAATGATACCATAGCCCCCCGATTCCACAGGCAAAGCGTTGGTATATATCGGTACTAACAAATAATTCAGGAACCGCCCGATGATACTACTCATCCCATATATGGCTGTTTCCTTGGCTAATGCTTTTAATCCTGCCATCTTTTAATCATCAAATAATGTCTTCTGACTATTATAAATGCTCCGTCCCAGGTGCATATAGGCCAGTTCCGTGACCTCACGTCCACGCGGAGTACGTTTTAAGAAACCTTCTTTAATCAAAAAAGGTTCATAAACCTCCTCTATTGTTCCGGCGTCTTCACCCAAAGCGGTTGCAATAGTAGTCAGCCCCACAGGGCCTCCCTTAAACTTATCTATAATAGTACATAAAATCTTGTTATCTATCTCATCCAGTCCATACCTGTCAATGTTCAAGGCTTCTAAAGCAAACCGGGCAATTTCCACATCAATCCTTCCGGAACCTTTCACCTGGGCAAAATCACGGACGCGCCTCAACAGCGCATTTGCAATACGGGGCGTTCCACGGCTGCGCGAAGCAATCTCGCCCGCCGCTTTCACGTCACAAGGCACATTCAATATAGTAGCTGAACGACGGATAATGCTTGTCAATACATCATCGTCATAATACTCCAAATGAAGATTAATTCCAAAACGGGCACGCAAAGGCGCAGTCAGCAACCCACTCCGGGTAGTGGCTCCAACCAAAGTAAACGGGCTCAACTCCAACTGGATACTACGCGCCGAAGGTCCCTTGTCTATCATTATATCGATACGATAATCCTCCATGGCAGAATACAGATATTCTTCTACCACAGGGCTCAACCGATGTATTTCATCAATAAAAAGCACATCATTGGGTTCCAGGCTGGTCAGTACTCCCGCCAAATCACCCGGTTTATCCAGCACCGGTCCTGAGGTCACTTTAAAACCTACTCCCAGTTCATTGGCAATGATATTACTTAAGGTCGTCTTGCCCAAGCCGGGAGGTCCGTGCAAAAGAACATGGTCTAACGCCTCGGCCCGCAGACGCGCCGCCTTGACAAAGATGCGCAGATTATCCACTACCTTATCCTGCCCGCTGAAATCTTCAAAATTCAGCGGACGTAAGGCATTCTCAAAATCGCGTTCCTTAGTTGTGAGCTGTTGCTCGCGTATATCAAAATTTTCTTCCATTTTTTTGTTTATGACACAAAGGTACAAAAGATATTATTATTATAGAAAGAAAGATGGAGGAATTCATTTTCAGTCCCTCTCTGGTCCTTCTTTTCAACATTATTATTGTATTAATTATTATTCATTATGGGAATTACATTAGGAAAGAAACAATTGAACAAAGGAAGAGTTTCGCTTTATTTGAATTACAGTTATAACGGGAAACGCCGCAAAGAGTATTTGGGCATCATCCTGGACGCTCCTACCAGTGCAGAGCGAAGAGCGGAAAACAGAAACAAGGTACTAATTGCCAGGCAGATAAGAGCAAAGAAGGAACTAGAATTCTTATCTGTTGAATATCATCTGAACGATATAGAAAATACATTCGATGATATACTTCCAACAGATAAAAGCAATGTTCCCGATTTCTATATTCTGATAGGACAATACCTAGATACCTATCACAAAAAGGACAAGAAAATGGTCAGGGCATGTATCACCCATCTGCGACTGTTTACAAGAAAGAAAAGCTTACCTGTAACCCTTCTCACAAAAGATTTTTGTATAAATTTTCTTGAGTATCTCAGGGATCATCTCCGAGGTAACACTCCCATCGGATATTTCAAGAAATTCAGAATGTGCATCAATAAATGTATAGAAAAAAAGTTAATGACCTCTAACCCTACAGATGGTATCCGCCTGATGCAGTTTGATGAGGTAACCAAAGCAATCCTCAGCTTAAAAGAGATTCAGAAACTTGCTATCACTCCATGCCCCAACAACGAAGTAAAAAGGGCATTCTTGTTCTCTTGCTATTGCGGGCTGCGCTGGTGTGATGTGCACCAACTGCAATATAAAGACATAGATTTCTCATCAAACCGCCTTACTATTCTACAACAGAAAGTACAGTCACACTCCAAAAACGCAATCTTGCATCTAAACTTAAACCACACTGCCATCAAGCTCCTGCAAAGACATAAAGGCATTAACGAGGAGTTGGTATTCGGGCTCCCCTCCTATTCTTACACACTAAGAATTTTAAACAAATGGGTCAAAAGGGCTAATATACACAAGCACATCACCTTCCACTGTGCCCGGCACTCATTTATCACCAACATTATGGCAAATGGAGCTAATATCAAGACCGCCGCCAGCCTTGCAGGACATTCTACTACCCGGCACACTGAAAAATATGTTCATATCATAGATGAACTCAAACAAAAAGCAGTAGATAGTTTACCGGATATTATTGTCAATTATAAATAAAAAAGGACCTGAAACGGCCCTTACATCATTAAAGTTGTCACACATATAACTGGTGTTCAAACAATTAGTATTACTGTATAGTATCCGGCACGAATACGACCTACCTGAGTAATGCGGTGAACAACTACTTCGGATGCAATTTCAAGCAGCTCCTTAACAAGTATCGTGTTGAGTATGCAAAGTCCTTATTACTAGAGGGTACGTATTCAGCCAGTTCTCTTTTTAGGAAGTGTGGTTTTGCATCCCAAAGCGTTTTTTATGCCGCATTTCATAAAATTGTAGGCGCATCTCCCTTGCAGTTCCTATATAAAGCACCATCCGGACACAGAAAAAGATTTAAAGTCCTTTTATAACAATAACATTTTGAGTTTTTAAATTTATAAATTTAAAGTTTTTCTATTATGAACAAAAAATTTTTAAGTGCAATCCTGTTTGGAGCCCTTATGGTCACTTCAACAGGAACATTTGTATCTTGTAAGGATTACGATGACGACATCGACCGCTTGGATCAAGAAATATCCAATGTGAAAGATGCAATCAAGGCCCTTGAAGACAAAGTAGGCTCAGGCAAATATGTCGAAAGCTGTACTCCGTTCACTGATGGTAATGGTGGTTATGAAATCAAATTCAGTGATGGAGAGACCATTAAATTATACAATGGTGCAAAAGGAGAACAAGGTGAACCGGGCAAACCAGGTACTCCGGGTACTCCAGGTACTTCTGCTGATGATTATGTAGTATCAGTAGAAGAAGGTGAATCAGCTTATGAATTAGTTATTACTTATGCTGATGGCACTAAAAAGACTATCAGTATGCCTAAAGCTACTTCTGTAGTTAGCGGAGTTAAGTTTATCCCTACTTTCCTTTCTGAAGGTGAAGCTGCCAGAATCCATTTCCCTACCATCGTTACTGATAGTGTGGCAGGTAAAACAGAGATTACAGGTGCAGATTGGGGTACAAATAACTTTAGCACATTTAAAATCGTTTACTCAGGTAAGGCAGACGTGAAGTATCAGGTAAATCCTAACAGCGTATCATTCAAAGATATGGAAGTGGTAGGATTTGTTCGTGATACTGCTGAAATATGGAACTACAATACGAATAACAAGAATTGGGAATTGTTCAACGCTGGACAAAAACTGTACACTGATGGAAAAATTACCGTTGAATCTTATAAAGAAGGACATGGTATGTTAAACTTCCGTGTAAAGGACTGGGCTTTTGCTGAACAATCTAATCTGGACGAAAGAACAGTATATTCATTGAGAATTAAGAACAATGACCAAATCGTTCATTCTGATTTTGTTCCCGCCAAGCATGAAGTAATTTTGCAGAAAAACGTACATTTGGTTAAAGTAGCTGATGCATTTGACCAAACTAACGCTCCTGCTCAGATTAAAAATGCAATTGCTCCTAACAAGGTAAATTATAGAGAATTCATCAAAGATGAATATTATCTTAACACCTTGAATCCGACCGGTACTGAAGAGGCTAAATTGAAGGCTTATCAAGCAGATAAAGCTAAGTTCGAAGCCAATGCTGAAAACCAGTTATATAAAGGAGATGCTGAATCTAAAGATGATGCAGAACGTATTGTTGTAGAATTGAACTATACAGGTGATGGACATTCAAAAAATTTGAAGGACATCGTAACTTCATTCTTTGACAAACGTATGGGTAGAGCCCAAGACGCTCAGTATCCTCTGATGGAGAATGGTTTTGATGACTATTCATTGGTGTTTGAACCGGTTGACTTCTATTATGATGGCGTTAACCAGACAAAACGTTATTTGGATGTTACCAAAGATGGTGTTGCTACAGTAAAACAAACTCCGGACCCGATTTGGGGCGCAGAAACAGATGCCAACCACACAGCTGCTATAGACAGAACTCCTATTGTTCGTGTGAAACTGGTAGCACCGGGTGAAGACAATGGTAATGTAGTTAAAACAGCAATCATCAAGATTCACATTGTACGCAATGCAGTTGTTGCTCCTGAAATTAATATTACAGAAACAAAAGACGTCACTCTGAAACATATCAATCAAGTTCTTGACATGGATATGGATAAGATATTCAACCATAAAGATGTACAGTTGAGTAAAGACGAATTCCGTAAGACTTATGATTTCGTTCCTGAATTTGCAACAGCAGATGAGGCTAAACAACACGCTGTATATGCATGGGATGGAAAAGATAATGCAGACTATTCATTAGATCCGAACTTTAAACCTGAAGAATACAATCAGTTGTTCGTTACAGTGAAGAATACAGCATTCTCTCGTCATGACGATCACGACGTTTACACTGTTAAGGGTACATACAAGCCAAATGCTGATCATAAGGGATTATCTGACATCCATGTTACTTATACTATCAATGTGAAGTATCCGGATGTAGTTGCTCCTGAAAAGACTAAGTTGAACTGGGTAGATGATTCTTACTTCATTGCTCACGGTAGATACGATAACTTTGATGATCCTAAAACTTATGAAATGGTTGCAGCATTGAATGACGAATTCGATTTGATCAACTATAATCCTTATAAGGGTCAGACTCATGATAAGGATTGGGCTAGAGCTACCTTGTCATTCGAATTGGTTGACCAGCATAATAACGCATCTAAGATAGTTGACGGTCACAATTCCGGCATCCGTTTGTATCAAGGTAAAGACAACAAGTGGTATATCGCTTTGGAGGCTACAGACGAAGGACGTGCTTGGATCAATGCTGCTGACGCTAAGGATTTGAAGAAGATCAAAATGCGTGCCGTAGTAAGCTTCAATGAAGATGTTGACGGATTGTATGGTACTTGCAACAAGGAAGCCAATGCTCATAACAAGTATGCTAAAGAAGATTACAATAACTTCTCTTGCGATACTATCAATATGGTAAACAATACTCCTTGGGCCAAAGATCATACTACTACTTATACTGGTGCTCCTGCTCCTGAAAATGGACGTTCTACAGTGGTTATCGATGAATTTGAAGTTGCATTTGTAACTCCGATGGTATTCCACGCTTACGAAGCAGGTCCTTTGTATGACAAGTATCAGGAAGCTGAAAATACAGTATCATTGAAGGATGCATTCTTCTTGTCAGATTATCTGTGGTCTGAAGGTGCTCAGGCACAATTCAATAACAACCATGTTATCTATGATCACAAAGATATGGCTAAGAATAATACTTTGGTTCAGACAGGTGATCAAGCTGGTTGGTCAAAGAAACTGGTAGTTGACCATAATGTATTCGATGTTAATACAACTGTTAACTTCAAGGTTTCTAAGGCATACTTTGCTGACGGAAGTGAACTGGATGCTGAAAACATGAAGAAGATCAAACTTGATAATGCTAAGCAGACTATCACATGGATCAACAATGGTGAAGATATTGCTCAACCATTTACTATTGATGTAGAAGTTTGTGTAAATCACAAGTGGGGCGGTATCTGCGACCATACTTGGAAGAATGGTCTTGGACATTCTGTTGGAACTATCCAAATCCAAGTTAAGAAGCACAATGACAAGTAATTAATACGCTCATTGTTTATAAAAAAAGAGGGGGGCAAAATGTTCCCCTCTTTTAGTTTTTATAATCGTTTATCCAATTATATTGTGTATGAAGTATATATATGCTGTCTGTTTTCTGTTATTAGTATGTGGCTGTCATAAAGAAAATGACACCCCTGTTGTTTTACCTGCACGGACACTATTGGTTTATCTGGGAGGAGATAATAATCTTGATGCCGAAACCTATGACAAACTTGTTCAAATTAAAAATGGATGGGAAGACGGGACAGATGGAAATATAATAGTGTATCAGGATACACCATTTAAGGACTCTCCACGATTGATGGAAATTGATGGAAAAAGTGAGAAAGGCTATATTACCATACATACCTATGACCAAGAAAACTCAGCCTCCCCCCAAGTGCTTAAACGAGTTATAAACGACGTAACTCGGCTTTATCCTGCTAAAAGCTACGGTCTAATCGTGTTTTCCCATGGCAGTGGCTGGCTTCCTCCACATACATTGGTTAATGGCTCGCGGTCTATCATCATCGATAATGACAATGAAATGGAAATAACAGATTTTGCCATGGCCCTCCCGGACCATTTATTTGAATTCATAATCTTTGAAGCATGTAATATGGCAGGTATTGAGGTGGCTTATGAATTAAGAAATAAAGCAGCATATATCATGGCTTCCTCTGCCCCAGTAGTATCTCCGGGATTTACTCCTATCTATACCGGCAGTATTTCCTGTCTGCTTGAAGAAAATGCTGATTTGCAAAGATTTGCAGAAAATTATTTTCATTATTGGAATTTGATGGAAGGCGATAAACGTTCTGCTACCATTAGCATAATAAAAACTGCCGGATTATCAAATTTAGCGAATTTGATACGACAGATCAATACAGAAACATCCGGCTCTTTTCTCCCGGTCGGTAACCTTCAAAATTATGATGGAGTTTTAAAAGCCCCATTCTATTTTTTTGATTTCGCTCAATATTATCAATCATTATCAGATGAAAATACATACAATGCACTTCAAGAGTGTATCAGCCAATGTGTGGTTTACAAAAGAAATACTCCTTTTTATGCTACGGAAGAAGGAACATTCCCTATCACCGCCTTTTCAGGTATGACCACTTTTATCATGCAGAGAGAACTTAATGACTTGAATGAAGAATATACAAAACTACAATGGTATAAAGATATTAATACACATTAGATAATATGTATAACACTGACAAACAATGATATAGCAAATTCAGTAGAAGAAGTATATCTTATTGCAGAATAGATAGATTCTAAATACTTTTCAAAGTATCCTTTAAAGGACAGAATGCCAATATATATGGACAGAAACAGGCGATTATCCATTAATAAGAAACGGAAAAACTTGTCATAAGCAGAAAAAACAAATCCTTTATTTGCTTTGTTTGTCATTTACTAATATCTTTGTTTTATCATTCATTCTAGAACCGCAACAAAATATGAAATACCCTATTGGAATACAGAGTTTTGACCAAATCCGTGAAGATGGCTATGTATATGTGGATAAGACCGGTTTGATTTACAACTTGGTAACACAAGGCAAGACTTATTTCTTGAGCCGTCCACGCCGTTTTGGCAAAAGCCTGCTGGTAAGTACCCTTGCCTGTTATTTCCAGGGACGCAAAGATTTGTTTGCCGGACTGGAAATCGACGGATTGGAAAAGGACTGGTATGAGTATCCTATCTTCCGTATAGACTTTAATGGAGGACTGTATACACAACCCGGAATTCTGGAGGCTACCATTGAAGGCTATTTAGGGAACTGGGAAGATATTTATGGCAAGAATCCCAATTATACAACCATAGGAACCCGTTTCATTGAAATACTTCGCCGAGCTTATGAACAGACAGGGCGGCGTGCGGTGGTTCTGATTGATGAATATGACAAACCTATTTTGGATGTATTAGATACGGAAGCTTGTTTTTATGATGATTATGGAAAGCAAGTTCTGTTGGAGAACCATAACCGGGAAATATTGAAATCCTTTTATTCTACCTTTAAAGGAGCCGATCAATACTTGAGATTCGTATTGTTGACCGGAGTAACAAAGTTTTCCCAAGTAAGTGTTTTCAGTGGATTTAACCAGCCTAAGGATATCAGTATGGATGAACGGTACGAAGCCTTGTGCGGTATCACCCAGAATGAGCTGGAAGCATTTTTCGAAGAACCCACCATACAGTTGGCTGCTAAATATCAGTACACAGTGAAAGAAATGAAGGAACTTCTCAGACGGCAATATGACGGATATCATTTTGGAGAGAGGATGACCGACATTTACAATCCGTTCAGCATTCTTAATGCTTTTGACAGTATGGCAATTCGTGATTACTGGTTCTCTACAGGTACTCCCACCTATTTGGTTCGTCTGCTGCAACACAGCCGCGAGCAGATAAACGAACTTGCCGGACGTTATTATGTTCCCTCTTTGTTTGTGGATTATAAGGCTGATGTGGAACAGCCTCTACCCATGATTTATCAGAGCGGATATCTCACTATTAAAGAATATAATAGACGTATGGGAACTTATCTGCTCGATTTTCCCAATAATGAGGTGCGTAAAGGGTTCTTGTCCGTATTGGCAGCACATTATTTGAAACCCGGAGGTGGAGAGGTCAACAGTTGGATTATCGATGCTGTTACTTGCCTTGAGCAAGGGAACACCTCCGCTTTTTGTGATTCTCTGACCGCCTTTCTTGCAAGCATCCCGTATGACTCTCACGCTTCCTTGAAGGAATTGGATATGACTGAGAAACATTTCCAATACACTTTTTATCTGATTCTCCGTTTGATAGGAGTTTATTGCCGTGCAATCCATTGTGAGAATCGCCAGAGCTTCGGACGAGTGGACTGCATATTGGAAATGGACGAATATGTTTACATTTTCGAATTCAAGATGGACGGAACAGCAGAGGAGGCTTTACAGCAAATAGCAGAGAAAGGCTATGCCCGATCTTATTTGACCGATAACCGTAAAATAGTCTGTATCGGGGTGAATTTTTCTTCCCTTACACGTACTGTGGAAGAATGGAAGGAGATAATTTACAAATAAGATTTAGTCATAGTCAGCCTGAAGCGTTAAACTACAGGTTATCTTCCATCATTTTTTATGGGAATATACCGGTAAGAATGTTCATGCTGTTTCCGGCATAACTCATTTAATTTTCATCTTTTTATCATTTTGCTTTTCTTTTTGCAAAGAATGAATTATTTTCGCAGCCGAACACAAGTTTAATTTCTTACCGACAATAAGCAGACATGCTTTAATCCTCGACCAATTCAACTTGTCCTCATTTTAATTTTAACGGATAAGCTGATGTTTTGTCCCTCACTATTATAAAATAAAAGAATGAAAAGATCATTGTATGTATCGCTATTGACGTTCATGTGCTTCTCTGCCTGCCAAGGTAGTGAGGAATTAGAGCAATCACAAGAAAAAGAGTACACGGTATCCATTATGGCAAGAATCGGGAAAACAGTTTCCGGAGCACGCTACTTGCAAGATCATGAAAATGCCATCGCTAGTTTTAGTAAAACCGATGATATAGGTGTTTTTATGGACAATGACAGCGCCGTCCGCTGGATATTCGATGGAACTTCCTGGACTACAGAAAAGAGTGTCTTTTGGAAAGATAAAAACCAGGAACATACTTTTTACGCATATTATCCCCACTCCGGTTCCAAAGCCGAAAGTAAGGAAAATATAAAAATGCCTTCTCTCGACAGCCAGAACGGGACTTGGGAAAATATTGACCAATATGACTTTCTAGTAGCATCCAGGAAGCTTTCCTACGATACCGACCTTGGCAATGTGGCCTTTTCGGGCGATTATTCATTTAAGCACGTTTTGTCACTATTAAAGATAAACATAAAGGGTGAAGGAGATATGGCACAGGCCGTTATTGACAAAATCAGACTTGAAGGAAATGGGTTGACGACCCAAGGATACTACTCCTTTGAAACGAACAGCATCACCATCAGCGAAACTCCCAAGGAAACCTTCCAGATTACTCCGTCACACACCATGAACAATCAGGATGTTTCTTTTTATTTTATCCTGAACGGGGGCGAGAATGACGGAAACATTGATCCGAAAGCCGTGAAAAACCATTCTGTTAATCTCACCATTGAATATACCCGTAACAACAAATATTACATAACACGACGAGACGACCTGTCTCCGGGCTTATTGTCCGGATGTATTCATAAATACAATATTGTAGTAAAAGACGGAAATGTAATTATAACGGGAGGAAGTATTTCGGGTTGGACTCCGGGAAATGAAGAAGAGGATATAGTTATAAATGGAGAAGAAATAAACCCACAAACAAATAATATGTTATGAATTATAGATTAACCGAATTAAAGGTGCTTCTGTTTCTATTGCTACTGTCTGCTGTTTCTTGCCAACGCCCGATGTATGATGAAGAAGACGATGAAGACGGAGTCTCGCAAACAAATCTTCCTTTAAAGATATCTGCCAGGTCTAGCGGAGAATCCCAGATTAATTATCCGGCCTATATCTATGCGTTTGCAGAGGACGGCAGCTGTTCTGCCAGTCTGAAAATGACAGATAACGCCCAGATTGAAATGAAGTTACCTCCTGCCCGATATACTATTGTTGCAATAGCCGGTTTGGGAGAAGAATATATCGTTCCGAAAGATCCTAGCCTTGATGATGTAATTGTTATGAAAGAAAATAACAGAAGCTCACGCGCGCTAATGATGGGCACTTCAACTGTGACAATTGCCAATAAGAAAAATATATCTGTTTCTGTAACCCTCTATTATGCTGTATCTTTAGTCAATATCAGTTTGGAAGATATACCGGCAAACGTTAAAAAGGTGAGTTTGCAGATTTCGCCTTTATATTCTTCCCTGTCGTTTACAAGGGAGTATTCCGGCAAAGACAAGAGTACGGAAATTATTTGTGAGTCTGAGCCGGGTGGAATTTGGAGTGCAAAGCCTTTTTATATTTTTCCGGGGAGCGGCTCTCAGACCGTTTTTTCCATAACCTTGGAAGATAATAGTCAGACAAAGACGTTTGGATACACTTTCAAAGGAAAGCCGGAAGCGAACGTGCCATTGAATATCGGGGGCAGCTATTCGGGTGATGTCACGGTAGGGGGCAGTTTGATATCAGGTGAATGGAAGGCTCCGGTAGACATCAAATTCAATTTTGGCGGTATCTGGAACGGCGGTATTGTAGCTGGCATAGAGAATGCAAGTTCCACAGGGGCGGATATTTTGTTGATGAGTCTGGATGAGTGGAGTGGATTCGCTTCCGATGTGCGGAATATCATACAGGAGGAGGAAGCAGACGGATGGCATCTTCCGACTGAAGAGGAGGCAAAAATATTGCATAAGACGTTCAGCGGATCATCACTGGATGAACTGAATGAAACCATAGAGGGATTAAGAAACGGAGACCCGTTATTGGATATTGAGAAACGGTATGTATATGATCATAACGGGAGCATATATGCATTCGGATTTAAAACCTCATCCAAATTTTTACAGGCAGGGAGTACGGTGAAATACAAAATACGTTTGGTATGCAGCGCTCATTATGATGCCGGATGACCCATTCATATACTAGAAAAGGGCATTCACACTTCTTGACAATATATGCTTGAGAGTGTGAATGCGTCTAATCGACTTCCATACCGGGAATCTCATTTCCATAGATAAATTCTCAATTAATTGAAAGTTAACATTCTACCACCCGGTATACATTTCCCTTGGTGGTATGTACCCGTTCGCCCAGCTGGGGCAGGATACGGCTCAGGCTGTAGGCGGTCATCCCTCTCATGATCGAAGGATGGGCGGCCTTCATGCGTTCAAACAGTTGGGTGGCGGAGAGGCTAAGCACTTCCTGCGGATTGTCCTCTTCTGTAGCAAAGCGAAAGCAAAGGCGGAACACCTCTTCTTCGGGTACATGCTTGTAGAATAGGGCATTATGTTGCTGTATAGTCTGTTCCTCTTCTTTATTGAACCAGCTTCGTTCACCGGATAGAAGTTCTGTTTTAAGCTGGGCGTACAATTGCTTATGCTCTACGGACGTGGTGCAGTCTATGGCATGCTTCAGACTGACGCAAAGAAAGCGGCGTGAGCCGGTGCGGTCTACCAGCAAATCCTCCCGGTTGCTGGTGCCGATGAACGAGGCAATACGGGGAAGCGATGAAGCGCTGTGTTTGTAAGCCTTGCGGATATTCAGTGCGGAAGCTTGCATCAGGTTCTTCAGCAAAGGCATTTTGGACGCACCTAGTTTGTCGAATTCATCCAGGTTGATTAATCCGTAGGCAGCCAGCTTGGCTTCGGCGGATGCCGGGGAGCTTAGGTCGTAACTTTCCGTGTAGTAGGATTTCAGCCTATCGGGCATCAGCAGGCGGCAGAACGTACTTTTCCCCAATCCCTGGCGACTGCTCACCAGCAGGGGAGCCACACTGTTGGCGCGGTTGTTATCCGGATTGAGCTGCATCCATTGGGCAGAGAGTCCCAGCATCCAACGGTGGAAACCGTTCACCCATACCGGGTCGTCGGACACCCTGCGTGCCAACGCGGACACCCGGTCCGTGCCGTCCCATTCGGGAAGCTGTTCAAAATAGGCAGTAAAGGGATGGTATTCACTGATGCGGCGTGAGCGCACAAAGCGTTGAATGTCCCTGTCCCAACAGTCTATGCCCGTTTCAATAGCCTCCAGACTTAGTGAGTTCATCCATCGTTCGTCCACTTTGGTGTAACGCAGATGAGTATCGGGAATGTTGTTTTCTACACTTGCCACTTCAGTTTCTTCAGTAAGCACATTGAACCGGAAGCGGTAGCGGGAGGTGAGGAAAGCGGTCACTTCCTGCATCAGGGTATGTGATTTCGCCTTCTTGCCAGTATCTTCTAGGGAGGTTGGTCCCGCTTTTTTCTGAACATCTTTTTTCAAGTGAGCGGAATCCTTCTCTGTCTTTTCAGTTGAGACTGTCGGATGTGTCCGAGAATCGTCCATACTCCCCGGCAGGTTATCCTTACCGTTTTCAGTGAGAAGAACCTGTGAGTCGGCCATCTCTCTTACTCCGTCTTCGTCCGACACGATGTAGTGGTAACTGCCCGTGGGAGCATTCCCGTCGGTGCGCGGAGTCCAGTTCAATGCCAGAACTACTTGGCCCTCGCGGATATCCAGCGCCAGACGCACGCCGGGTATAGTCCGGCAAAGCGGCATCAGCCCGTTGAGAGCGGATACGAGATCACGACGCGGTGTTCCGTCAATAGGAACAGGGCTTGACAGGAATTTGCTTCCGAAGAAGACTGTTTTGAGAGTAGCGAATACATTCATGAGTTACTTTTTTAAGTTTGGCAAACTACAAATATACAACATAAAAAGGCGTTTGTCAAGAGGGGGCGGAAATATGGCAGATCTTGGTGCAGGATTCGATGAAACTTGGGGCAAGATTTAATGAAACTTGGGGCAAAATTCAATGGATACAGGGCGCAATACATACGTATGTGTAGGCCGATGCTTGCGTATGTGTGACCCGATGCTTATGTACGTGTGGGCTTACACGTTACTAACATACGAGCTGACACGTTACTAATGTTATTGTTGAATACGCCTTTATGTTTTTAAAATATACCTTGAGCTTTAAAAAATACGTCTTCAACTTTTAAGAAAACATCTTCAGGCTTTTAAAAAACAACTATACGTTTTTAAAACACGCCAGCTTGTTCAGTGCACAGACTTAGCCTGTTCAGCTTACAGACCTAGTCTGTTCCGTGTATTACTCCCCCACTAATCCGATACGCTCCCTTTTCCCCTCATCCTGTCATCTTATGTAATATGCACAGAAAATCAGCCGGTTAAATCTGAAACCATTTCCCCTCACTTCCATTTCAGCCCGTATCGTTTTATTCCTTCACAAAAAATGTGAAAGAGCAGGCTGAAAGGAGGCTGACAGAGCAATGACAGGAGCCCCTTCATAGCCGGAACGCCTATGGGCAGGGAGTTTCAGCGATAGATGAAAGGAGAAAAGGAACAACCGGATTTTATCGCTGAGGCATTTAAAATGAAGATAATCTCAGCATTTCCACCTGCGAATGAACAGATGATCATCCATGTTTTGAGCCTGATTTATGATTGGTATGAAAGATTTATATCTTTCAGGCTATGTAACAATAATCCTCCCGGTATTTCTATACTCAAGATAAATTATATCACAATTCTTGCTGCTCCAAACAGAAGGTATATTTGCAAAATATACAAATGATGCTTCCGGCAACGGAGTAATTCTTTCTTCGCTTTCTTTTTAGGAATTCATCTAACGAACAATTTTATTATATGCAAAACAATTGCGAGGCCTGTTTATGAAACATGTGTTGATATTAAAATAGCAATTACTGTGGAAAATCAACTGTCATCCAACACATTAAAAACACATTAACCAATGCCACTATAATAGCATTACATGATTTCTATTATCTATATGTACTAAAACAATATATTCTGTTAGAAAATCTGACCAGTAAAAAAGAATATTCATCTCCTGAAAGCCGAGTTCTGTTCCAATTATTAAATAAAATATTAAGCTAATTCAATTTAATAGAAGGTGTGTCGTAATGCACGATGCACCTCTTTTTTGTTCATCACTATACAAAT
>OGYC01000115.1_pt1 | contig 86868 bp, 77 predicted proteins | sample 1576461 | NCBI WGS metagenome assembly OGYC01 (sample SAMEA3541569, study PRJEB24748) | human gut metagenome | biome: human gut; feature: human-associated habitat; material: faeces | place: China | collected 2012 | reverse complement strand
ATCCGTATAAATAGAAAAAGCCCTTTGAGAAAAGGATTTCTCCTCTCTCAAAGGGCAAGTTGACAAACTTGAAGTTGCCGTTGTGAAGGTTATGCTCATTTTGCGTTATTACTCTTCCGAACTCCGTCATTCATTCTTTTCACTTTGCGTTTCCATACAAAATATTGAACGAGCCAAGTGATGACGAAAATTGCAACGAATATTCCTACATATGAAAGAATACCAATGGCATTATGCTTCATCCAATTCGTAATATAGGCAATCGGAAACATCGTAACACAGGCAATGGAAAAGTAAATTCCGCTTTGCTTTGCAAGGCTCCACGAATCAATTTCCCAAATAACGGAAGCCATTGCAAAGCCTGTACCCAAAATTCCGCAGAGAATTGTTTGAAGAATAACTGCGTTTAATTCATTTTTCATTGTATCAATCAGCTCAGGGGTGACAGGATAGAACGAACCATCTCCTATGCACATTGATATAATCACAGTTATTACAAAACCGATAGCAATGCCGAGAGGGAATCCGAGAAGCCCACGCTGAATCATCTTTTTTTTCATTTTTACCACCTCATATTCCTAATAATTGTTTGATCTTGGCGACAAAACGCCTTGAAACATAAGTAACCGTCCCATTTGAAAGCGTAACACAAATTGTTCCTGCAAAGCTTAAATCAAAACCCTTGACTTTTCTCAGATTGATAATATCCGAGTTTGATATTCGGACAAAAAAGTTGCTGTCCAGCCGCTGCTCCATTTCGTAAAGCCGCAGACGGAGCGTGTACTCACCGTGATTTGTTTCGGCAAACACTTTGCCTGATGCAGCAAAAATGCGGTAAATATCAAACGGCTCCAACACTTCGACAATATCATCTTTGAATCCGGCAATCATTTTCGGCTGCTCGTCTGAAAGCCTTTTCATGATTTCATTGATTTCGTCGGTCATTTTGTTTGTCACAACGATGATTTTGGGTTCCTTGCAGTTCTCATCTAACTTGATTTCAATTTGCATTTGCTCACCTCCTCTTTGTTACGGTTACAGTATAAGAAAATCGAGAATTGATTTCCACCGATTCTCGATAGGTGGTCGTTTTCAGACCATAGACGGTAGATTATATAAATAATCTTCCTCATCAAATTCCAGTTTGTATTTCTGTTTGTTTTAAAAATGGGCAATTCCGATTGGAATTGCCCACTCTTTGTACTAATTATGCGATTTTTTCTTGCTTGCACCGATTTCTGCATCAATTGATGTAAGTTTGATGTAAATCGCTGTTTTTTCAGTTTTTTATCAAATGAAGTACGTCCCGTTTATTTTGTAAAACGGTACATCTTTACATCATCTTAATAGAGCTTTGCACCTGCCGGGATTCTGTCATCTACCATCAGAAGGTTCAGTCCCTCGTGACCATCTTCCTCGTGTACTGCTGAAATCAGCATACCTTCGGAATCAATTCCCATCATCTTTCTCGGCGGCAGATTTACGATTGCGATTGCTGTCTTACCAACAAGTTCTTCCGGCTCGTAATACTCGTGAATACCGCTTAAAATCACACGGTCTTTGCGTTCTCCGTCATCTAATGTAAACTTCAGAAGCTTCTTTGACTTCGGTACTGCTTCACAAGCTAAAATCTTAACTGCTCTGAAATCAGATTTTGCAAATGTATCGAAATCTACCATTTCTTCAAAGATTGGCTCAATCTTCACATTGGAAAAATCAATCTTTTCAGACTCAGTTTTTACATTTTTTTCAGGTGCTTCAGAAGCTGTATTATTTACATCATTTTTCTTATTTACACCATCTAAGGACTTCATTGTCGGGAACAGCAGTACATCACGGATTGCCGGTGAATCGGTCAGCAGCATGACAAGTCTGTCGATACCGTATCCGATACCGCCTGTCGGTGGCATACCGATCTCCAGAGCATTTAAGAAGTCCTCGTCTGTATGGTTGGCTTCTTCATCGCCTGCTTCAAAAGCTGCATCCTGTGCTGCAAAACGCTCTCTCTGATCGATCGGATCGTTCAGCTCGGAATAGGCGTTACACATTTCCCATGTATTGATGAAGAGCTCGAAACGCTCTACCTTGCTTGGATCGGAAGGTTTCTTCTTTGTCAGCGGAGAAATGGCTACCGGATGATCCATGATAAAGGTTGGCTGGATCAACTCCTTCTCACAATATTCCTCAAAGAAGAGGTTGATGATATCGCCCTTTGTATGACGTTCTTCAAATTCGATGTTGTGCTCTTTGGCAAGTGCCTTGGCAGCATCATCACTTTCTACGGTATCAAAATCAATACCTGCGTATTTCTTGATGGCATCGTTCATGGTCAGACGTGCAAACGGCTTACCGAAATCAAGCTCGATTCCGTTGTATGTGAACTTTGTGCTGCCACATACCTTTTCTGCCAGATAACGGAACATGCTCTCTGTCAGCTCCATCATGCCTTCATAATCTGTATATGCCTGATATAATTCCATCAGTGTAAATTCCGGATTGTGTCTTGTATCCACACCTTCATTACGGAATACACGACCGATCTCATAAACCCGCTCGAGTCCGCCTACGATCAGTCTCTTCAGATAAAGCTCCAGTGAAATACGAAGCTTTACATCTTCATTCAGCGCATTGTAATGTGTCTCAAACGGTCTTGCTGCTGCACCACCTGCGTTGGCAACCAGCATTGGTGTTTCCACTTCCATGAAATCACGACCTGCGAGGAAGTTACGGATCTCCTTGATGATCTGGGAACGCTTAATGAATACTTCCTTGCTGTCCTGATTCATGATCAGATCCACATATCTCTGACGATAACGGGTATCGGTATCTGTCAGTCCGTGGAACTTCTCCGGCAGAATCTGTAAGCTCTTGGAAAGAAGTGTCATCTTCTCTGCATGGATAGAGATCTCGCCTGTTCTTGTACGGAATACAAAGCCCTCCAGTCCGTAAATATCGCCAATATCTGCTTTCTTAAAGTCTGCATAAGAGTCTTCGCCGATGGAATCTCTTGCCACATAGACCTGAATGCTTCCCTGCAAATCCTGAATGTTACAAAAAGACGCCTTCCCCATGACACGCTTGAACATCATACGACCGGCGATCGCCACATGCAGAGGATGTGCATCCATAATGGCACGTCTTTCTTCATAATCTGCCTTCAGTGCTTCCTTTGCCTGCTCCTCATCCATTCCGGATACATCCGGTTCTCTATGATCCCTTAAAAGCTCTGCTTCATGTGCCTCATAAAGCTTCTTCGCTTCCATGGAATGGTGTGTCTGGTTAAATTTTGTTATCTGAAACGGATCTTTCCCTGCCTGCTGCAGATTCGCCAGCTTTTCACGTCGAACCTGCAGAAGCTGGTTGACATCCTGTGTCTGATTCTGATTCTTATCTCCCACGTTCTTATACTCCTGCTCTCTGAATTTCAAGTACCTGATATTCCAGTTCTCCACCAGGTGTTTCTACCCTTACAATATCACCTGTTTTTGCACCGATCAGTGCACGTCCCACAGGAGATTCGTTGGAAATCTTTCCCTTTAAGCTGTTTGCCTCTGTAGAACCTACGATCTTATAGTCAAGCTCCTGATTCATTTCAATATCTAAGATCTTGACCTGACAGCCAATGTTGATCTTATCAAGGTCTACTTCATCTTCTACAATGACCTCGGCATTTTTTAAGATTTTTTCCAGCTCATCAATTCTTGCTTCGATGTCTCGCTGCTCATCTTTTGCTGCATCATACTCAGCATTTTCGGATAAGTCACCCTGTGCTCTTGCTTCTTTGATCTTCTGCGCAACTTCCTGACGCTTAACGACCTTTAAATTTTCCAATTCATCTTCGTATTTCTTGAGACCTTCATAGGTTAAGATATTTTTCTTTGCTTCCACGACTGTCATCCTTTCTTTGCTTTGATACAGCGGGCATCTGCCGCCACTTTAACTTAGACATTATAGCCCACTCAAAAAGGTACTGTCAAGGTACTTTCGCAAGGTTTTACAGCGCATTCCGCACTCCTGCAGCCGTCTGATTTTTCTTTTGGCACTGGAAGGATATGCTGCTATATAAACCGCCCCGGAAAATATTGCCGGAATTTCACCGTTTTCATCCAGAATGACCAGTTGTTCTACATTTTCTGCATCCCCTCCCATCATTGGATGCACATACTGCTGCCTGTCTGCCAGATACAGAGACAGTTTCTCATAACCGCTGCAGCTTCCCACAAGTCCCGTTTCCTCATAGATCTCCTCCAGCATGTCTTCTGCCCTGTCCGTTCCGTATGCAGGCGCAAAAAAAACAAGTTCCTGCAGATAAAGTGCCTGATCTGCCAGAAACTGCGGCAGTTCATGATCCATTTCCTCCGAAAGCAGACAGAAAAGCGTGATCTGCCCCTGCCCCTCAAACAGTTTCTGTAACATATCCCTGCCAAATGCATAATAAAGTTTGCCGGGAAAATCCCACATAAGCAGGTCTTCTCCCGGCAATCTCTTTTTAAGTGCTTCGCTGGCGACTTTATGCATGGGATCTTTAACATCCACACAAGCCGCTCCGGCTATGTCTTCTGTTTTTTGTATTCCTATTTTCCGCTTCCACAACCGGCGTAATAACGAATATACGGTCTGACTGTTTTTCTTCTTCGCTTTTTTCCGCGCGATTGTCCTGTCCGTCAGATACTGAAGCAGCTTTTCTTCTTTTATCCACACACCCCATATGCGGAAGTCTCCGATATCCACATAAGCAGGTGCATTTTTCGTTTTTTCCCCAGTCAGGTAATAAAAATAATCTTCCATACTACAGCTTATGCCGGTGAAAAAAGCTGCATGACTCTTTCGCGCAGTTCTTCCATGCTTTCGATCTCGTTGATCTCGCCTCGCAGCCTGGCAGAATTTTTTAGTCCTGCGGAATACCATGCGATATGCTTGCGCATTTCACGCACCGCAGTATATTCCCCTTTGTACTTCACCTGCAGATCCGCATGTCTGAGTATTGTATCCCTGAGCAGCGTCAGCGAAGGCTTATCAGGCAGCTTCCCTGTTTCCAGAAAAGAAGCGATCTGACCGAAAATAAATGGATTCCCCCGCGCTGCACGTCCTATCATAATGCCATCACACCCTGTCTGTTTCAGTATCGCAGCAGCAGAAGCACAGTCTGTGATATCTCCGTTCCCGATGACCGGAACAGAAACCGCCTCTTTGACCTGCCTGATGATCTCCCAGTCTGCCTTGCCCGCATAATACTGCTCTCTTGTCCGCCCATGCACGGCGATCGCAGCAACACCGCTTGCTTCTGCGATCTTTGCGATCTCTACCGCATTGACATGTGCTTCATCAAAGCCCTTACGGATCTTGACCGTTACCGGCTTTTGGATCGCCTTTACGGTTTTGGTCAGGATTTCTTCCACCAGTTTCGGATTTTTCATCAGGGCAGAGCCTTCTCCGTTATTGACCACCTTTGGCACCGGACAGCCCATATTGATGTCAAGAATATCAAATGGCTTTTCCTCGATCTTTTTTGCCATTTCGCTGATAATATCCGGATCCGATCCAAACAACTGCAGAGAAACCGGCTTTTCCTCCGGATGAATCTCCATCAGCAGCTCCGTATTTTTATTGTTATAATAAATTGCCTTTGCCGATACCATCTCCATGCAGAGAAGGCCCGCCCCATACTCTTTACAGAGCAAACGAAATGGCAGGTCTGTTACACCTGCCATCGGAGCCAGTACAACCGGATTTTCAAGGCTGACATTTCCTATTTTCAGCTTTTTATTCATGCTTTTTTTCCTGTCTGTTTTTCTGATAAATGATCCGCAGCCCGTCCAGTGTCAAAGTCGAATCATAATAATCGATCAGCGTTGTTTCTCTGGCGATCGCCCTTCCAAGACCGCCTGTTGCAACAACCTTCATATTGTCACAGCCGGTTTCCTTTTTCATCTGGCGGATGATATATTCCGTCTGTCCGATCTGTCCGTACATGATACCTGCCTGCATGCTCGTCACGGTATCGCCCGCTAAAATACTGTCCGGCTTCTTGATCTCAAATGCAGGAAGCTTTGCTGCATTTTCGGAAAGCGCTGCAGCGGAAATACGGATTCCGGGCGCAGTCACCCCTGCCATCAGGCAGCCATCCTCCGATACATAATCATAGGTCGTTGCAGTACCGAAATCCAGCACAAGGATCGGTCCGCCGTATTTTTCATATGCAGCGACCGCATCTACCACCCTGTCAGCACCAAGCTCACGTGGATTCTTCGTCTTTACCTGAATTCCTGATTTTGTCCCCGGTCCGACAACGATCGGGTTCGTTCCGATATAGCGGATCATGGCACTCGTCAGGGAATGCATCACGTTTGGCACAACACTTGCCACAATGCTGCCCTCTATATCAGTCCGTTTTACTCCGTTCATATGCAGAAGATCCCGGATCACAATCCCATACTCATCTGAGGTACGCTGCACCTTTGTTGTCATACGGAATGTTGTCACCAGCTTTTCTTCCTCATATGCACCAAATGTAATATTTGTGTTTCCCACATCCAGTACTAATATCATCTTATGTTTCATCCTCCAGTGTAATATCTTCTTTCAGTACAAATACTCTGTAAAACAGCTGCAGTTCCTCAAACAGCGTCTGTCTGTGCCTGCGGATCTCACTGACTAACAGTCCTGCTGTGATATCATCATATAAAATATCCTCTTCCGCAGCCTCTGTCTCCATGGAAATGCTGCCATCCGGTTCAAAAACGATCAGAAAAACACCGCCCGCTTCTTCTGTAAACAATACACAGATAATGTGCAGTTCTTCCTTGACCGATTCCGGTACGGAATCAAACAGTGGATTGAAATAATATTTCTTTTCGTATGCATTGGAACCGCACAGAACAATTCTGCCGTCTGCCATGCGGTCTTTCATTTGCAGATCAGACATAGCCATATATTCCTCTTACGGAAACTTCACCGGCGTAAACTTCCTCCACGCTTCCGTCTTCCTTTTTTACTAAAAGCTCACCGCTCTTGTTGATGCCAAGCGCCGTGCCCGAAAATTCGCCCTTCGGATCCAGAACACGTACCTGTGCATTCCGATTTACCAATCTGTCATTGTATTCTTCCAAAATGGCAGAAAGATCACCAGCCTGTATAAACTTCTTATAATAGTTTTCAAAATATGACATCACCGCAGCGATCACAGATGCCCTCTGCACAGTCTGTCCCATTTCAATGCAAAGGGAAGTTGCTGTTTTTGCGATCTCCTCCGGGAATTCTGTCTGGTTGACATTTATACCGACGCCAATGATCACGTGATTGATGTAATCCGGCTCTGCACTCATTTCCGTCAGAATCCCACAGATCTTTTTCTGATGCAGTACAACATCATTCGGCCACTTGATCCCTGTTTCCTGCCCTGTCACCCCTGCAATGCCGTCACAGACCGCAAGTGCCATGACAAGTGTCAGCATAGAAGCCTTATTCGGTAAAATTTCCGGCTTCAGACCAAGCGACATAAAAATGGCATGTCCGCTTGGGGATTCCCAGCTTCTTCCTCTGCGTCCCTTGCCTGCACGCTGCATATCCGCAACCACAAGTGTACCATGTACCCCCTCTTCTTCCATATACCGCTTACAATCCGTGTTGGTTGAATCCGTCACGTCGTAATAATAGAGCTTTCTTGCCATATGATCCGTCGTCAGTCTGCTCTCTATTTCACTGACAGAGAGGATATCCGGTGTCTGCAGAAGATGATAGCCTTTATTCGGAACCGCTTCGATCTGATAGCCTTCCTCCTTCAGCTGGTTCATCACCTTCCAGACTGCAGTCCGGGAAACACCGAGTGTTTCGCAGATCTGCTGTCCGGACAGATATCCGTCCTGCTCTCTGAGTAATTTTAATATTTCTGTCTTCATTGCTCTGTCCTTATGCGCCAAGTGTTGCTGCCATCACGGCTTTGATCGTATGCATACGGTTTTCTGCTTCATCAAATACAACGGACTGCTCGGATTCAAACACTTCATCCGTTACTTCCATTTCCGTCACGCCGAACTGTTCGCCCTTTTCTTTTCCGATCTTTGTCTTCAGATCGTGGAACGCAGGCAGGCAGTGCATAAAAATGGCACCTTCAGCCGCATTATCCAGCAGCTTTTTATTCACCTGATAAGGAGAAAGATCTCTGATCCTTTCTGCCCAGACAGCATCAGGCTCACCCATGGAAACCCATACGTCTGTGTAAATAACGTCCACATCTTTTGTACCTTCCATCGGATCTTCCGTAAAGGTCAGCTTTGCACCCGTCTCTTTTGCGATCTCTTCACATGTTTTGATCAGTTCCTGATCCGGGAAGTAAGCCTTTGGTGCGCAGGCTCTGAAATCCATTCCAAGCTTTGCGCAGGTTACCATCCAGGAATTGCCCATATTATAACGGGCATCACCCATATATGCAAGCTTTACACCTTTGATCCTGCCCAGTTTTTCACGGATTGTCAGAATATCTGCCAGCATCTGGGTCGGATGAAATTCATTTGTCAGTCCGTTCCATACAGGCACTTTGGAATACTGCGCAAGTTCTTCCACGATAGACTGGTCAAATCCGCGGTACTCTATTCCGTCATACATACCTGCAAGCACCCTTGCCGTATCTGCAATGCTTTCTTTCTTGCCAATCTGGGAGCCTGTCGGGTCCAGATAGGTTGTTCCCATACCAAGATCATGCGCTGCCACCTCAAAAGAGCATCGTGTTCTTGTGGATGTTTTTTCAAAGATCAGTGCTACATTCTTGCCATGCAGGCTGTCATGCAGCTTGCCCTTTTTCTTCATTTCCTTGTATTCTGCTGCCAGATCGACCAGACACAGGATCTCCTCCGGTGTATAATCAAGCAGTTTCAAAAAATCGCGTCCTTTTAAATCTACCTTACTCATATGCTGTCCTTTCCCATTTGTTTCTATCCGCAACTATATTGGATCCTTGCGGCTGCTATTTCGTATCATATTCCCGAATAAAGGGATCACTTCTTGCGAAGCCATCCCTTTATCTGTTTCCTACAGTTTTATTTTAAACTTCCTACTTTGAAATTACCTCTTTGAAAGTAGTTGCCAGCGATGCAACGCCCTGCAGGTCGGATGGGATAATGATCTTTGTGGATTCTCCCTCAGCGACCTTTTCCAGTGCTTCCAGACTCTTGATCTGCAGAACCTTTTCATCTGCGCCCGCTTCACGGATCATGCGGATACCATCTGCATTTGCCTGCTGTACCTTTAAGATTGCAGCAGCTTCACCTTCTGCCTCGCGGATCATCTTTTCCTTCTGCGCTTCCGCACGCAGGATAGCGGACTGCTTTTCAGCTTCTGCTTCCAAAATTGCGGATTCCTTCTTACCTTCTGCAACAAGGATCGTAGATTTCTTCTCACCTTCCGCACGCAGGATAGATTCACGTCTTTCACGCTCTGCCTTCATCTGCTTCTCCATTGCATCCTGGATCGCTGCAGGCGGAATGATGTTTTTCAACTCTACACGGTTTACCTTGATACCCCATGGATCAGTTGCAATATCCAGTGTTGTGCTCATCTTTGTATTGATGATCTCTCTGGAAGTCAGTGTCTGGTCAAGTTCCATATCACCGATGATATTACGAAGTGTTGTTGCTGTCAGGTTTTCGATTGCCATGATCGGATTTTCGACACCGTATGCAAACAGCTTCGGATCTGTGATCTGATAAAATACAACCGTATCGATCCGCATGGTTACGTTATCCTTTGTGATAACCGGCTGTGGTGCAAAATCCACTACCTGCTCTTTTAATACAACTTTTTTTGCGATCTTATCAATAAAAGGTGTCTTAAAATGAAGTCCAACAGACCATGTTCCCTGATAAGCTCCCAGACGCTCCACGACATAAGCCTGTGCCTGCGGTACGATCTTAATACAGCTTGCAAGCACCCAGATCACGATTACAAGTAAAACAAGTGCGGTAATAAGTGTTCCCATTTTTAATCCTCTTTTCTTTCCTCTACAATTAGTTTTACGCCATCGATCGATTTCACGATGACAACGCTGCCCACCGGAATTTTCACTCCGTTCTTTTCTGTCCTTGCAGTCCATTCTTTTCCCTGCAGTGTCACACGGCCAGCCTGCTCCAGATTGTCGATCTCACTGACAACGATCGCTTCCTGTCCGATCAGGCTTTCAACATTGGTCCTGACTCTGTCCTTATTGAAGTATTTGACAGCAACCGGTCTGGTAAATAACAGCAGTATGAAAGATACCAGAATAAAGCTGACGACCTGCACCGGGAACGGTACGGAAAGCATCGCCAGAATGGCCGCAACAAGTGCACCGCCCGCAAACCAGATCGTTGTCAGTCCCATCGTTGCAATTTCGATCACGATACATAATACAAGTATAGACAGCCAGAATAACGACTGTGACGTAGAAAGTAATCCAAATAACGTCATCTGCTTCTCCTTTCCCCTTTGCCTTCCAATTTACAAGCTCTGCCTGTATAAAGAAATCATACTATATTTTCCTTGTTTGTTCAAGCGATTTACCCCGTATTTACATTTCATTTACCGGGCAATAAACAATACACCGAGCGTCCCCGGTCCACAATGGCTGGATACAACACCGCCTGCTCTTGTCTCCAGTATTTCCTCAAAAACTCCCAGCTCTTCCAGATAGCTTCTTGTCTCCTCTACAATAGCTCTGTCGCAACCTGAATGTGTGATAAAAACTCTCTCCGGTCTTGCGAGACGCAGTTCATCCTCCATATCCGTCACGTAAGCACGCACTACGGATGCCAGCTTACCTCTATACTTTTTCGCCACACCCATGGCGCCATCTTTTACAACGATCTTTGGATGCAGTTTCAGTACACTGCCTGCCAGCGCCGCCACACCGCTGCATCTGCCCCCTCTGTGGAGATATGTCAGCGTATCCACCACAAAACTGGCTCTGACACGCGGGCGCAGATCATAGATCCGTTCCGTGATCTCCACCGCTGCTTTTCCTTCCTGCGCCATTTGTGCTGCTTCCACAACTAAAAGCCCAATTCCGGTAGACAGGTTTTCCGAATCAATTACTGTCACCAGCCCATCAGCATGCAGTTCTTCCACTGCAAGCCGCATTACATTTCCCGAGGTGGACATGCTGTCTGAAATGGAAAAACAGATCACTTCTCTTTCCTCCTCCACAAACGGCCGGATCAGTGCAAGTGCCTGCTCAAGCCCGGGTGCGGAGGTTTTGGGTGTTGTCTTATGAGCATCTGACCATGCGAAGATCTCTTCCGGTGTAATGGTCTTTCCGTCCTCATATTCTTCTTCTCCTAACAGAATATGCAAAGGCAGAATGGAAATATCATACTTTTTAATCAACTCTTCTGAAAGATCACACGTACTGTCCGCGATTATTTTTACCATTATATATTCCTTCTTTTCCTTTCTTTTGCGCTCATTATACCTGCAAAATGCATATCCCGCAAGCTTACTGTTCCAAAACGCCTGCAAACTTCCAGATACCACCCGGAAGTTTGCGGGGTTCAAATCCCACGATCGGAAGCGCGACAAGTGCGGTCTGACCAGCAGGGATCTCAATCGTAAACTCTGCCTCTGTAACCGTTTCTCCATTCCCGGAATTATCCTTTTTGCGAATATCCACTGATTTATTGACTTCTTTGCGAATATTCCGGTCATTCATTTTCCAGCCTACTTTAATCTCTCCGTAAATACTGTGATAGCTGCCTGCTGCCTCTGTCAGTGCAACCGTTTCATCCGGCAGAACCGGCGCGATCGTGATCGGCTGTTCCCCTGCCAGATCCACTCTGATGCCCAGTATGGATTCATAGATCCACTGCATGGCGCAGCCATTGTTATAATGATCAAACGAGTTCATCTCGTCTTTGGAAAATCCACTTTCTTCTGTGTAGGAATCCGGCCGCTCCCAGATCGTCGTCGCTCCCTGATCCACACTGTACAGCCAGGATGGATTTTTTTCCGACAAAAGCAGTCTGTAAGCAGACTGTGCTCCCCCTGCATCTGTCAATGACCGCAGGATCAGTCCCGTTCCGACAAAGCCCGTTACCAGACGGTACTCATTTTTTTCTACAGATGCAAGAAGCATCTGCTGCGCCTTTTCCCGGTCATTTTCCTGCAGGAGATCATATTGCAGCAGCATACAAAGCTCTGTCTGGGAAAAGTCTTTCTCCGCTGTCCGCTCCAGTCGCTCTGCGATCTCATAAGTCCGGTATATGTAATTTTGGATCTTCTTATGGAGCTTTTGATACTTTCCAACATCCGTCTGCTTCTGCAAAACTGCCGCCGTCTTTTCCATGCAATAAGCATCTGCACCGTACCAGAGCGCGGATAAAAAAGTTGCATCTGACACTTGTAATCCCAGCCAGTCCCCAAAGGTTGCTTCCGCACCGATCTGTCCACCGGCGAAATCACTTTTCTTTTGCAGATAGTCCATATACGCCTGCATCGAGGAATAGGTAGCTGCAAGTAACTTCTTGTCACCATATTTCTCATATACATAATATGGCACAAATATACCTGCATCTGCCCATCCCGCATTGCCGCTTCCCGTCGTGACTGTATAAGGTACTGTATCCGTATAAGCCCCATCTTCCCGCTGTGCATCTAAAAGATCCCTGCTCCACTTTGCATAGAAAGCATAGAGATCCTGCTGATAAAGTGAGGTCCGGCTGTAGACCGCCAGATCTCCTGTCCAGCCGAGCCGTTCATCACGCTGCGGACAGTCCGAAGCGATCCATGCAAAATTGTTCCGCTGGCTCCACTTGGTATTTTCATACAGTCTCTGCAGTTTTTCATTATCGCAGGTAAAGCTGCCTGTCTCCGGGCTGTCAAGCCCCACACTGATCCCCTGTATATGGGAAAGTGTAACATCTGCTGTTGTCGTGATCGAAAGGTACCTGAATCCGGTATAGAAAAATGTCGAGGTATAGGTTTCCTTCTGCCTGTCCTGCATCGCGATCTGTACCTGTGTCTGCGCAGATCTGTAATTCGCCCGGTAAACGGTTCCTGCAGCACCATCTTCGCCGCGCTCTGCATCTCCTGTTTCGTTACACATTTCCCCAAAAGTAAGCGCAAGCTTACCTTCTGCATTGCTGCTGAAAGTAACAGACGGAATGCCCGCCAGATTTTGTCCCAGATCTACAACAAGTGTCTGACCGCTTTTCAGGAATATGCCGTCTTCCGGTTCCTGTCCCCATTCCTGTATGCGCTCTGCTTCTCCGTAAGTTGTTCCGTTGTCTTTTATCGTTTCATAGATCCAGCCCCGCTGCATGGTCTGCGTTAATTCTTCTTTTTTGGCAACCTCGATCCCGCAGGAGCTGTAAAAGCTCCCCGAAAAGTCATGGCTGATCTCTGCCTGCTTTGCTTCTCCCATTCTATGCAGAGAGAGTTCTGCCGTGTCAGGTTTGCTGTAGTCAACTGTCTCACCGTTGAAGAAATCCGCTGCCTGCACACGGGTATCTTTCACATACTCCCAAGTATCGTCAGTTACCAGTATCTCACTGCTGCCGTCCGCATAAGTCAGCAGCAGCTTTCCTATAAATGCCGGTCTGCGGTAATCATAAGTACCAAATCCGTTCCTGCCACACCACCAGCCTGTTCCAAGCATCACGGCAATTTCGTTTTCCTGTCCTTCCAAAAGCAGATCACTGACATCATACATCTGGTAAAGCAGTGTCTTACTGTAATCTGTCCAGCCCGGTTTCCACTCACAGTCCCCGACTCTGCTGCCATTGATGTAAACATCATAAATACCTAATGCAGAAGAAAGCAGGATCGCCTTTACAGGCTTTTCCTGTAAGGAAAATCTTTTACAGAAAACAGGCTGTCCATCCTCATAAACCTCTTCTGTCTCCTGCATGGTAATAAACTCTGCTCCGGCAAACGGTGCCGTATTCAGGCAGGCAGTTTCAAAGCTGCCTCTTCCCTGCAGGCATCCCTTTTCCGTAAAGCTTGTGACTGTATAGGTATATGCAGTCAGATCCTGCAGTTTTTCCCCTGTATAGCTTATCTGTGTTGTCTGTCCGCCTTTTATGATTCCGCTGTTCCACACGGTTTTTCCCGCTTCATCCGTCACTGTGATCCGGTAGGCCAGCTGGTTGTCCTCTGCTGCCTGTTCTGTCTGGTTGTCCTCTGCTACATGTTCCTTCTGTCCGTTTCGTTCTGCCTGCAGCTCCCGCCTGACAGGCGGCTCCTGATATGCCAGTTCCCAGGAAAACGTAATATCCTGTATATCGATCCCGACCGGATCCGGTATATAGTTTACACGCAGATTGGTAAGCTGCAGATTATCTGGCTGTGCTTCCCCTGTTTCATATTCCTCCAACAGCGTTTCCATCTGTGTTTGGAACCTCTGTTCTGCATAGCCTCTGCTAAATACCAGTACTGCCGCAAGCAGGACAGCAGCTGTTTCTATGATTCTCTTATGTCCGCTCATTGCTCCTCTGCTCCTGTTACGTTTCTCATTTTGCATCTCTCCAAAATTGTTTTCATTTCCATACCGTTATTTTGCCATAGCACTTTTATTCTGTCTATAAATTTCAAAGATGGTCAAATGCACCGCATAAATGCTTGCATTTTCCTCGTCGCCATAACATAAAAAGCTGCTATCCCAGAGAAAAATTTCCCTGAAATAACAGCTTATTCTTTCATTTATTATTTTGTCATGCATTTTACCAAAATACATGATTACCGATCACAACACCGGCCTGACCACTGCTGGCTGCCCTGAAGTGTGTTGCCCCGCCCACATTGGTTGCACCGTCGATCGCTGCCTGTGCTGCCTCCACGCAGGAAGCACTCGGTCCGTTTGCGATCACTGCTGCCACCTTACCATTCGTTGCCGGCGGAAACTGTGATGGCGCATTGATAACACCGCTTATGGAGCCGGGATAAGAACCGCTTCTGACACGGTTCATAACAACCGCACCGACTGCCAGCTTTCCTTCGTAGGACTCTCTGCCCGCTTCACACTGGATCAGTGCTGCCAGCAAAGTCACATCGGATGTCTCACAGCTGACTGCACCACGGTTTTCACTCAGCTTCTTTTTTTCTTCTTCTTTCTTTTCCGCTTCAATCTGTTCGGTTGTCTTTCCTGTTTCTACCGTAAAAGCCACATCCACATAATCTGCGCTGACATAGCCCTGTGTATCTTCATCTACCTGAACCGTTACCCAGCCATCCGCTTCTTCTACTGCTGTAACTGATTCTCCGAGTGCAAGCACGGTATAAATTCCCGCATCTTCACTTGCTTCTTTTCTGACACGAAGTGCATCTGTTTTAACAGTTGCCTTCAGGGAACCAACTTCCTGCTGCATTGCTTCTGCTTCATCACCGAACAAAAGGAACTCGTCCTTTGTCCAGCCTGTCAGCTCTCCGCTTGTAAGCTTCGTCCAGCCATCTGCCTGCTCCAGAATCGTACCGCCGCAGTTCTTATACAGCTTACCTGCTACTTCTGCTTCCTCACTCGGCTCTACTCTGACATTAACTGCATCGCTGACATTTGCCATAACCACATCAGAAGCTTTTTCCGCTTCTGCCGCCTCTTCTACGATTGCGCCGGCATCCACTTCTGTCACTGCTTCCGCCAGTTCTTCTCCGTCTTTTTCCAGATAGAGTGCTGCACCTGCCTGCAGATCCGCATTGTCCGTCTTCTGTTCTGTTTCTTCTGTATAGGCACCATTCATAACTGCTGTGGCACCTGCATGAAGTGTTACCTCATCCTGTAAGTTGTCTGCCTGCACCGGTGTCTGAACACCTGTCAGTACGATGGCCGCTGTCATAAGACCTGCCAGACTTCTTTTCAGAATTTCTTTTTTACTAAACATAAAGCCTCCCATGTAAACTTTAAACGCACAGGTTTATTTCTTAACTTTTTTATAAGACTACGTTACATTTCTGTTTCATTTGTTACAGAAATGTTAAATCTTACATGAAAGACTATAACAGATTCTTCACACTTTGTCAAATTTTGGGGTCTCAGACGCCTTTTGCCTTCTCCACACAGGCCTTCTGCGCTTCGATAACAGCACTGCGGAAGCCTGATTTTTCCAGCACTCTGACGGCTTCGATTGTTGTTCCCGCAGGAGAACATACCATATCCTTTAATACGCCCGGATGCATACCTGTTTCGAGTACCATTTTCGCACTTCCGAGCACAGACTGTGCTGCAAATTCATATGCCTGTGTCCTTGGCATACCATCCATGACAGCCGCATCAGCCATTGCTTCTATAAACATAAATACATATGCCGGTGAGCTTCCGCTAACTCCAACAACCGTATCCATCAGTTTTTCCGGAACGCTATATGCTTTGCCAAAACTGTTCAGCAGGGAAAGCACCTGCTCCATTTCCGCATCCGTTACGTTTTCCGCCTTGCAGACACCTGTGCAGCCTTCTCCGACAAGCGCCGGTGTGTTTGGCATACATCTGACAAGTTTGACTTCTTTTCCAAACAGCTCTGTCAGCCACGCGATCGTTTTGCCCGGCGCAATAGAAACGACGATCGTCTCCGGTCTCACGGCGTCCTTAATGTGCCCGATCACGTCCGGATACATCTGCGGTTTAACTGCCAGAAACAGGATATCAGCCTGCCCGGCCACTTCTGCATTATCCTTGCAGCCGGTGATCCCGAATGCATCCTCTGCTTTCTTCACAGTTTGCTCTGTTCTTGCTGATCCGAGTATATCCTTTGCACTCACGATCTCCTGTTTGATCATTCCGCCGATCATGGCAGTTGCCATGTTTCCAAGTCCGATAAATCCTATCTTCATTTTCCCGCTCCTTTTCCACCGGTTTCTTTTTCCTGTACCGCTCTGCGTTACATCCGGTAAATACCTGTTCAATATCAGTTTCTAGTTGTTCTGTCTCTTTGCCTCATACATTAAAATCGCTGCTGAAACAGCCGCATTTAATGATTCCACCTGCCCTTCCATCGGAATCCTTATCTTACACATAGCAAGTGCCGCGATCTCATCGGAAAGTCCATTCCCTTCATTCCCGATCAAAAACGCTGTTTTTGCACTGTAGCACTCCTGTGTATAGCTGTTTTTCCCCTGCAGATGCGCTGCATAGGTCTGTATACCGGCAGCGTGCATTTTCTCCATCACCGCTTTCAGATCCTCTACATAACAAAACGGAACTCTGTAAACAGATCCCATTGTGGATCGGATTGTCTTTGGATTGAACAGGTCTGCTGTCTTTTTGCTCATGATGACGGCTGTAATACCTGCGCCTTCTCCCGTCCGCAGCATCGTGCCCAGATTACCCGGATCCTGAATATCCTCCAGCACCAGAAATGTACCGTCTCTGCCAAGCAGCTCGTCCAGATCATAGGATGGCTGCCTGAGGACACATAACACACCCTGCGGCGTTACGGTATCACTCATTTTTGCAAATATGTCATCGCTGACTTCCTCATAAGGTACGGAAAGAGTTTCCAGCAGCTTACTTTGTTCTTTTTTTTGCAAAAAGGAGGTCGATACATAGACCTCCTTTAACAGCTCCTTTGGCGCTTCCTTTGCCATCCGAATCCCTTCTACCACGAAAAGCTGCTCCGTGCGGCGCGCTTTTGCTTTTGTGACCAGCTGACAGACATGTTTGATTTTACTATTAGATGATGACGTGATCATAATATTCCTTCTCTACATAGAAAGTATTCTACTAACGCTGTATTCGTAGTCGTCAATATCCTTTTGCATGGCGAGTGCTTCATCGATATCAAAATCTACGAATTTACCGCCCTGATGACCGACAACTCTGTTTGTCTTTCCTTCGCAGAGAATGTCTGCTGCATAAGCACCCATGATAGATGCATAAAAACGATCCTTACAGGTCGGATTACCGCCACGCTGCATGTAACCTAAGATCGTTGCTCTTGTCTCGATACCGGTTGCGGCTTCGATCCGTCTTGCCATGGATGTAGAGTGTCCGATGCCTTCCGCATTGATGATAATGTGATGCGTTTTACCATGCTTACGGTTGTTAATGATATTGTTGATGATATTCTGCTCGTTATAATCATATTTCTCTGGCAACAGAATATCCTCCGCGCCATTGGCAACACCACACCAGAGTGCGATATAACCGGCGTTTCTACCCATAACCTCAATGATACTGCAACGCTCGTGAGAAGAGGAAGTATCTCTTACCTTATCGATCGCTTCCATTGCTGTGTTGATCGCTGTATCAAATCCAATCGTATAATCCGTACATGCAATATCCAGATCGATCGTTCCAGGCAGACCGATCGTATTGATGCCCTGTTTGGAAAGAGCCTGCGCACCGCGGTAAGAACCGTCACCACCGATCACGACAATACCGTCAATTCCATGCTTGCGGCAGATCTCTGCACCCTTCTGCTGTCCTTCCGGAGTCCGGAACTCCGTACATCTGGCTGTTCCAAGTATTGTTCCACCCCGCTGGATCGTATCGGATACGTCCTTTTTCTGCATATCTATAATCTCTTCATTTAACAGTCCCTGATAGCCTTTTTTGATGCCCTTGACATTGACACCGTTGGCAATCGCCTTACGGACCACCGCACGGATAGCTGCATTCATGCCCGGTGCATCGCCACCGCTTGTCAGAACACCAATTGTTTTGATTTCATTTGCCACTTGCTTATCCTCCTGTCTGTTTTGCACTATTATTGTATTATTTTTTTGTTACTATTGCAATATTTCTGTTATAAAACCTTTATATTGTCTTTTCCGAACGCTGCACTTAATCTTTCAAGAAGTGTTTCTTCTATATGAATGTTCTGGTTCGGCGGCAGAAGTTTCTGCACGCGCTCCTTCTTGCAGACGATCAGCACAGAATCCTTTCCTTCCAAGCCTTTTAAAAGCTCTGTCAGTTGATCTGCCTGCTTCAGATAGCTGTCTTTATCCGCAAAACCGATCGCCAACCGGCGCGGCATTTCATCAAACCTGCTGATCACGGAACCGATCAGCTTGCCATCCTTTTCATCCTCCAGTTGTACACGCCCCTGTACAAAAATCTTTCCGTCCACCTCCAGACGGCTCTGATTTCTCTCATAATCCCGGGGAAAAATGACCACCTCAATGCTGCCATACAGATCTTCGATCGTCAAAAACGCCATGATCTTATTATTCTTTGTATATTTGATCTTTTTATCCGTTAAGATACCACCGATCACGACCTCTTTTCCGTCAGTTACCTTTGGCTCACCAGTCTCTTCATCCCTGTAAAAATCAGACGTTTTTGCTGTGATCCTGCGTTCCAGAAACGTTTTATACTCTTCCAGCGGATGCCCACTGATATAAAAACCGACCACTTCTTTTTCATACGCCAGAAGCTCCTGCCTGTCAAATTCTCCCACGTCCGGAAGCGGCGTGTGGAAATCGCTTTTCTCTTCTTCTCCAACCAGATCAAACAGGCTCATCTGTCCGACAAGATTATTCTTTTTATCCTTTACAAGCCGGTCTACCAGTCCGGCATATACAAACATCTTCTGTTTTCTGGTGCCCGGCAGGGAATCAAACGCACCTGCCTTGATCAGATTTTCGATCACGCGCTTATTGATGTCAAGCTCACTCGTTCTTGTGATAAAATCTTCCAACGTTTTATAGTTACCGTTTGCTGCCCGCTCCGCAACAATGCCTTCGATAACCGGTCTGCCCACGCTCTTTAACGCAGTCAGGGCAAAACGGATCTTGCCGTCCTGCACAGAGAAGCCTGCCAGACTGTAATTCACATCCGGTGGCAGTATTTCGATCCCCATGCTTCTGCAGCTCATGATATATTCCGTTACCTTTGCTGAGTTGTCTATAACTGACGTCATAAGCGCTGCCATAAATTCAAGCGGATAATAATATTTCAAAAAGGCTGTCTGGTAAGAAACAACCGCATAGCACGCTGCATGCGACTTGTTAAACGCATACTTGGCAAAATCCATCATTTCTTCATAAATGTGATCTGCCACCGCTTCACTGATCCCGCGGCTGATACAGCCCGGAACGCCTTCCTCCGGGTTACCGTATACAAAGTTAGCCTTTTCTTTCTCCATGACTGCCTGTTTTTTCTTACTCATGGCACGTCTGACCAGATCGCTTCGTCCCAGCGTATATCCACCAAGCTCCCGCACGATCTGCATAACCTGCTCCTGATAGACGATACAGCCGTAGGTCGGCGACAGGATAGGCTCTAAGAGTGGTGTTTCATACGTAATGGATTCCGGATTGTTTTTACCCTTGATATAACGCGGGATAAAATCCATCGGTCCCGGACGATATAGCGAAATACCGGCAATGATATCCTCCAGACTCTGCGGCCGGAGTTCCTTCATGAAGTTCTTCATCCCCCCGCTTTCCAGCTGGAACACACCATCCGTCTTTCCCGTTCCGATAAAATCAAGCACCTTGGGATCATTGTAGTCAATGTTACCCATAGATAACTCTTTTCCCGTATCCTTTCTGACAAGATCAACTGCATCTTTGATGACCGTCAGTGTCCGCAATCCCAGAAAATCCATCTTTAACAGTCCGAGTTCTTCGATCGTTGTCATCGTGAACTGCGTTGTGATGGAACCATCCGATCCTCTGGAAAGCGGTACAAATTCCTCCGCCGGTTTCTGGCAGATTACGACACCTGCCGCATGCATGGAAGTATGCCTCGGTAAACCTTCCAGCTTCATACACATGTCCAGCAGATTTTTCACCTGTTCCTCTGTATCATATCTGCTGCGGAGCTCCGGATTCATATCCAATGCTTTCTGCAGGGTAATATTCAGTTCGTTCGGAATCATCTTGGCAAGCGTATCGCCAAAGCTGTACGGCAGATCCAGCACACGTGCCACATCACGGATCACACCCTTTGCAGCCATCGTACCAAAGGTAACGATCTGCACCACCTTGTCTGCTCCGTATTTGCGTCGTACGTAATCGATGACCTCCTGCCTTCTTTCATAGCAGAAATCAATATCGATATCGGGCATGGACACACGCTCCGGATTCAGGAATCGTTCAAAAAGCAGGTTATAGCGGATTGGATCAATGTCTGTGATCTTCAGACAGTAAGAAACGATCGCCCCCGCGGCGGAACCTCGTCCCGGTCCTACAGGGATTCCGTTTTCTTTTGCATAGTTGATAAAATCCCATACGATCAGGAAATAATCCACATATCCCATTCTCCGAATCGTAGACAGCTCATAGTCCAGACGTTCCTTTAATGTCCCATCATCATCCGGATAACGTTCCTTCAAACCGTCCATGCACAATTTATTTAAGTATGTCCAGGAATCATAGCCCTGCGGCACTTCGAATTTTGGCAGCTTTGTTACCCCGAATTCTATTTCGACATTACAACGCTCCGCGATCTTATGTGTGTTTTCCAAAGCCTCCAATGCATAAGGGAACAGCTCTTTCATCTGCTCTTCACTCTTGATAAAATACTGTCCGCCTTCGTAACGCATGCGGTTTTCATCCGTTACGACTTTGCCGGTCTGGATGCAGAGCAGGATATCATGCGCCTGTGCATCTTCCGCCCGTGTATAATGCACATCGTTCGTTGCCACTAAAGGAATATCAAGCTCTCTACTCATGGAAAGGAGCGCCGCATTGACTGTCTGCTGCATTGGAATGCCATGATCCTGCAGCTCCAGAAAATAGTTGCCCTTTCCGAAACAGTCCTGATATTTCAGTGCCGCCTGCTTTGCCTCTTCGATCATACCCTTTTCTATGTATCGCGGGACTTCGCCCGCCAGACAGGCTGACAGTGCAATAATACCCCCATGAAACTCACGCAGTACTTCCATATCAACACGCGGCTTATAGTAATAGCCTTCTGTGAAGCCGCGGCTTACAATCTTCATCAGATTGGCATAGCCCTGGTTGTTCTCGGCTAACAAAACAAGGTGATGGTATCTTTCTTCTCCGCCCGTCAGTTCTTTATCAAAGCGCGAATTCGGTGCAACATACACCTCGCAGCCAAGGATCGGTTTGACGCCTTCCGCTCTTGCAGCTCTGTAAAAATCGATCACACCGTACATAACACCATGATCGGTGATTGCCACTGAATCCATGCCCAGCTCTTTTACCCGTTTCACACACTCTTTAATTTTATTGGAACCATCCAGCAGACTGTACTCTGTATGGACATGTAAATGCGTAAATGCCATAATTTCCTCACGATTTGTCTTTTATTCAATAGTAACCGGTCAGATATCCAATATATGTATATGTGACCCTTTTCTGCACCGGCTGTAAAACAAAATGCTATTATTCATTAGTATACACGTTCCGGCGTTTTCAAACAATAAAAATAATAAAGGTGCGCATCTTTGCAAGCTTGCTTTTCCTGTACAGTAAAAAAGATGGAAGCAACCGAAATTGCTTCCACCTTTTCATATAGTAGTAATAATTCATACTCACATGCACAAAGTTGCATTCTACAAGTATGCTTTCAGCGCATCTACCTTGTCCAGCTTCTCCCAAGGCAGATCCAGATCGTCTCTGCCAAAGTGTCCGTAAGCTGCTGTCTGCTTGTAGATCGGGCGTCTCAGGTCAAGCATCTTGATGATACCGGCAGGTCTGAGATCAAAGTTCTCACGGATGATCTCTACAAGCTTCTCATCGGAAAGCCTGCCTGTTCCGAATGTATCAACCATTACGGAAGTCGGCTGTGCAACACCGATCGCATAGGAAAGCTGGATCTCACATTTCTCTGCCAGACCTGCTGCCACGATATTCTTCGCTGCATATCTTGCTGCATATGCTGCACTTCTGTCAACCTTTGTGCAGTCCTTACCGGAGAATGCGCCGCCGCCGTGTCTTGCATATCCGCCGTAAGTATCCACGATGATCTTACGTCCTGTCAGACCCGCATCACCGTGAGGTCCGCCGATGACAAAACGACCTGTCGGGTTAATGAAATACTTGGTATCTGCGTCCAGAAGTTCCTTTGGCAGGATCGGATCAAATACATATTTTTTGACATCCTCATGGATCCGTTCCTGCGATACGTCCGGGTCATGCTGTGTGGAAAGTACAACTGCTTCCAGGCGGAGCGGCTTTCCGTTTTCATCATATTCTACGGAAACCTGGCTCTTGCCATCCGGGCGGAGGTAAGGCAGTGTACCATCCTTACGAACCTTTGTAAGCTGACGTGCCAGTTTGTGTGCCAGACTGATCGGGTATGGCATATATTCTTCTGTTTCATTTGTTGCATAACCGAACATCATACCCTGATCGCCTGCACCAATAGCTTCCAGCTCCTCGTCAGACATTTTGTTTTCCTTAGCTTCGAGTGCCTTGTCAACACCCATCGCGATATCAGCAGACTGCTGATCCAGTGCTACCATAACTGCGCAGGTATCTGCATCAAAACCGATCTTACCGCGGTTATAACCGATCTCATCTACAGTTTCACGTACGATCTTCTGTACATCCAGATGTGCCTTTGTTGTGATCTCACCTGTTACCAGTACAAAACCTGTACAGCAGCATGTCTCACATGCCACACGGCTCATCGGATCCTGCTCCATGCAGGCATCCAGAATCGCATCGGAAATGGCATCACAGACTTTGTCAGGATGTCCTTCTGTAACAGATTCTGAAGTAAATAAACGTTTGTCCATTTTGTCCTCCTTTGACATTAGAAAAGTCCGCTTGAAACAAGCGGACCAATAAACATAGAAGTCCTCTTATTGTTCGATAGCTCGCTCAGGTTGGCACCTTCCCGATAGGGGGTTGCCGTGGCTTCACAGGTCCTCTGTACCTCCACCACTCTGAATAAGAGAAATTTACCAATATGAAGTTCTACGTAACTACATTGCTATAGCTACTATACGGCAGAATACAGGCGCCGTCAAGTGGAATTTTTATCATCTTCTACTCGTTTGCAACTAAATACATACTTCGTATGTACCCGGTTTTCTTCCCTGCTATATGTAGTCTGAAATATATGGTATTTTGTGAAAAAGGACATCATCGAGGCGGTCTACTGCTTCCGGCTTTCCCTCGATACGCTCCAGTGCATACAGACGTTCTGCGGTCTTATAGCCCAAGAGAAGTGTTGTCAGCGTTCCGATCTCCATACTGAGCTTATATTCCGGTTCTTCCTGCGTCAGATGACAGGCACCTTCCGAGAAGCAGAGCCTGAAGGAACGGTTATTCCATGGCAGAAGCTTATCCTCGATCTCCAGCTCCATATATAAAGTACCGCCATCCGGATCACATGGATAATCTTCCAGAAAACCTTCAATGTCGATCAGCCGTCCCATGGCATAGGGGCGGATTGTTTCCTTAATATCACCGTCATCCATTTCAAAAGCGATCGGTTCACTGAAATAGGTATTGCCATGTACCTCATCGATCATGGAATCGTGTGCATGGATATACTCCCAGAGTCCCTTCTTCGCTTCTCTGTTTAAATAGATCATTTCCTTGATATGCATGATATCATTTTTGATCAGATATACCATAAAACCACAAGGCTTGTCCTTCGTATTATAATAAACCGCGACATTGGTATCATCCTCATCCCAGCGCCAGTATTCTTCCCATGCAAGCGCATTCCGGAACAGACAGCCATGTGTGATCGACGCAAAATGGGAATGCAGTTCATGGAAATCCGTGCTTTCCCAGTCCACACGGCGTACATAGCCCGGTGCTTTTACCTTGGTCGGAATCTGCCGGTCTTTGATATTAAAGGATATCTTGTTGGAAATGATCTCCCAGCCCAGATGATGATACAAAGGGATCGAATACGGATAGAGAAGGGCAAACGACCGTCCCTGTTTCTTCATATGAGAAAGGCTTTCAAACATCAGCTTCTTCATAATACCCTGTCCGGTGTATTCCGGATAGGTACAGACGCTCGTTACAAACCCCACCTGAAAAACCTCTCCGTAAATATTCATTTTCAGCGGATAGACCGCAAACTGCGAGATCAGGGAATCCCCATCAAAACAGCCCAGTACATCTGCTCGCTCCAGTACCGGGAACTTTGACTGCTTGATCTCCTCGTCCTTCCAGCCTGTCGCCGTCAGCTCGTCCTCCGTTACCTGAAAGGTATAACGGAGCAGTGCATTATATTGATCCAGATCCTTTGTTTCCAAATAGCGCATTCCGTAATTTTCTACTGCGTTCACTTTCGTTCTCCTGCCTGCTTTGTTTGTGTTAAGTCTACCACATACAGGTTAAATTTTGTAGTGTATACATGGTGATTTTTAATGCAAAAATAAAACAGTCCTCTTCTATTTTCTTTTCCACCCATGAATTGACAGATAAACTTGCAAACCGTATAATTTAACTAATTTTAATTGTTTATGATCGAGGGGCTGACAGAATGAAAAGAACTTTTATAGCCAATTTAATACCGGGCATGGTCACTGGGGAAGATGTCTATTCTTACAGCAATCAGTTAATTGTCTCAAAGGGCACTGTGTTGACCGATAAGATCATTACCCGGCTTGAATTTTATTCTGTTCCGAGCATCCGCATTATGGAAAACAAAGTACAGGAGCCAACTATATCCGATCCTTATTCTGCGCGTATTCAGGCAAGCCCGGAGTTCCATAAATTTAAGGAAACTTTCGACACAACGATCGTCGATTTCAAAGATCAGATCAATGATATCGTAGAAAAAGGTGCTCCGATCGATGTATCTGCCATGCTGGATGATACGCTGGAGCTTTTGCAGGCAGATGGTGGAAGTGTGAATTTCTTTAACATGCTCCACAATATGCGTGCTTACGATGATCTTACCTACGCGCATTGTCTGAATGTTGCCCTGATCTGTAATGTTTTTGCCGGCTGGCTGCATTTTTCGCAGGAAGATATTGAGCTTGCGACACTTTGCGGTCTGTTTCATGATATTGGCAAGCTCTGCATTCCCGATTCGATCATCAAAAAACCGGATCGTCTGACCAACGAGGAATACGATGTGATCAAAACGCATACGATCGAGGGCTACAAGCTTCTGCAGAACCAGCCTGTCAACGATCACATCAAAAATGCTGCCCTTATGCACCACGAGCGTTGTGACGGCAGTGGATATCCTTTTGGTCTGACCGGAAACCGCATCGACAAATTCGCCAAGATCGTCAGCATTGCAGATGTCTATGATGCCATGACGGCTGCGCGTGTGTACCGCGGACCGCTCTGCCCCTTTACTGTCATTGATATCTTTGAAAAAGAAGGGCTGCAGAAATATGAATCCGAATACATTCTCTGCTTCCTGAAAAATGTTGTTCTCACCTACATTGGGCAGCGTGTCCGTTTAACGAATGGGCAGGAAGGCGATGTTGTTTTCATCAATCCGCAGCAGTTCTCCCGCCCTATGATCCAGTGCAGAGATACCTTTGTCGACCTTTCCAAGCAGAAAGATATTGCTATCGAACGGCTGCTGTAATTTCACCTACATAAAACAATAGGGACGTTCCTCGGAACGTCCCATTTCTTTTCTTTATCCAATTTTCAATTTCAGCTTCTGGACTTCTTTTTCATCTGCCGCTTTTTCGATCTGAGCTCCTAAGCCTCTGAGCTTGACATCAAAATCTTCATATCCGCGCTCAATATACAGGATATCATCGACAACCGTGATGCCCTCTGCCGCAAGACCGGCGATCACAAGCGCCGCGCCTGCACGGAGATCCGGTGCATCAATATGGGCTCCCGTATATTTCTTAACGCCCTCAATAATGGCTGTATTGCCTTCTACCTTAATATTAGCTCCCATCTTTGTCAGCTCGTCCACATAGCGGAAACGATTTTCAAAAATGCTTTCCGTTACAATGCTGGTTCCTTCTGAAAGTGCCAGCGTCACAGCAATCTGTGGCTGCATATCGGTCGGGAAGCCCGGATAGGCAAGTGTCTTGACATGTGTATGGGTCAGTGGCTTGGAAGATACCACACGGACTGCATCGTCAGACTCTTTGATCTCACAGCCAATCTCGATCAGCTTTGCACTGATGGACTCAAGATGCTTTGGAATGACATTCTTGACTGTCACATCACCCTTTGTGGCCGCTGCTGCAAACATGAATGTACCGGCTTCGATCTGATCCGGAATAACGGAGTATTCTGTTTTATGAAGCTTTTCCACACCGCGGATACGGATTACATCCGTTCCTGCGCCCTTAATATTAGCTCCCATGCTGTTTAAAAAGTTTGCCACATCTACTACGTGCGGCTCCTTCGCTGCATTCTCAATGATCGTCTGCCCTTCTGCAAGTGCTGCTGCCATAATGATATTAATGGTAGCACCTACCGTGACCACGTCCATATAAATATGATTGCCGACAAGCCTGTCTGTCTCCACACAGATATGACCATGCGAAATATCTGCCTTGGCACCAAGTGCACGGAATCCCTTCAAATGCTGGTCAATCGGTCTGCTGCCGATGTTGCATCCACCCGGAAGTGCCACCTCTGCCTTTTTATATTTGCCAAGCAAAGCCCCCAATAAATAATAAGAAGCTCTGATCTTTTTAATATATTCATTGTCTACAACCAAATCATTGATACTGCCTGCATTGATCTTAACGGTATGTCTGTCAATCCTGTCAATATGCACACCAATCTCTTCCATTGCCTGCATCAACACATTTGTATCTCTGACATCCGGTAAATTTTCTATCGTAACGGTCTCATCCGTCATAGTTGCTGCTGCCAGGATGGCAAGTGCTGCATTTTTCGCACCGCCGATCTCCACCTCACCAACCAGCGGATTTCCACCTTTAATCACATATTGTTCCATGTCACACCTCAAATTTAGTGTATCCTGTTTATCTACTAATTATATAACACAACAGATAGTTTTGTAAATTGTCTATTTTGATACAGATTTACGCATTTCTATCCTCAAAATTCAGTAAATCCATTGCATTCGCTTCCTTATATTGGATTATATTGAGTATTTGCTGCTATCCGACCGTTCTTATCAATTCAAATACTGCAGTGGATTTACCTGCGCTCCACCGATCAGAATTTCAAAATGCAGATGCGCACCCGTACTTCTGCCTGTATTACCGGAAAGAGCAATCTTCTGTCCTTGCGAGACCTGATCTCCCACACGTACAAGCACCTTGCTTAAATGCCCGTATCTTGTCTGTCTTCCGTCCGCATGATTGATATAAACAACGTAACCATAGCCGCTACCCCAGCCTGCCCTGGCAACCGTTCCCGCGCTGGATGCCACAACCTTGGTACCAACCGGTGTCGCCCAGTCGACTCCCTTATGATAGGTAGATGCACCCTTTGTCGGGGCTTTTCTTCTTCCAAACTGTGAAGACAGACGCCCTCCGGAGATTGGTTTGATATACGTCGGAGGAATCTTCGTTCCTTTTTCAATGATCTTCGGAACTGCAGCAACCGTAACTTCTTCTTTCAGTATTTCCGTCTCTGTTTCCTTTTTGTTATGATAGGACTTCAATGCTGCCACCTTACGATGTCCGGCTGATGGCTGCTGCAGGATCTGTGTATCCGTTGTATACCAGTCATCATTGTAAACATACTGGATATCTGCTTCATAATCTTCTTCGTAATAGACTTCTTCCTGCCTGTCAATGGAAAGTGCCGGCTCCGGTGAAGTAACGACCAGTTCTTCTCCGACACGTATCATGGAATTTTCGTCCTCCAGACTGTCATTGAGCTCAATTATCTTATCCAGCGGAATGTCACAGTTGATCGCGATCTCGGAAAGGGTATCTCCCTGCTGTACCTCATAGATCTGCTGCTGATCCTGCTCTTTTGTCAGAAGATCTTTTGCATCGGACAACGACTGGATCTGATCTGCAGGAAGATAAGATTCTACGATCTCCACATTATCCGCATAGGAAAGCCTTGTCAACCCATAGTCAAAATCGTCAAAGGTCAGTTCCTTTGCAGCCTGTGTATCTTTTACCATATCGGCAAGTGCCCTTGTACAGCCTGCTACCAATGGCCTGTCCTGTTCTTCTTTTTCTTCTTCCTTCTTCTCTTCCGCACTCTTTGCCTCAACTGTCAGCACGTTCAGTTCTCTTGTCTGATCTGGCCCGAGCTGTGCGACAAACTGCTTCCCTTCCTGATACTGGTCAAGTGCAGCCTGCAGTGCTTCCGAAACCTCCTGTACGCTGGAAAGATTGATCATAAGCTGATTGATCTTGATCGTAAATGCAGGCCGGATCGTGCTGATCTGAGATGCTGTCAGCACCTCTTTCATATTGGCAATGATCTCATCCTCTCCGGTAAACTGTGCAAAATATGCCTCACGTCCTGTCACGGAAAGCTCTGCATCTGCCAGAAACAGTACGTCTTCCTCCTTTGCGATTTCTTTTCTCGCCTGCCACAAAAGAGAATCTGCATCTTTTGTATCGGAAACAGTTCCAACCTGTTCCCCATTCAAGGTAATCTCATATACATTATTTCCCGTCTTTTCTATTTTTGTATAAGAAGGCAACAAAAAAAGACCTGCTAATGCAATCAGAAAAGCCGTCTTCCAATATGTGGTTTTCACATGCCTGTAGTATTTCGTGATTTTCATAACAGATCCATTTTATCAGCTATTTATGTAATTGTAAAGTCAGGACACCGTCATAACAACGCTCATCTGCGCCTGTCCGTCTCCAATATTCTGCCACGTATATTCCCCACCTGCACACAGACATGCAGAGTCTCCGCACGCCAGCTTCAGCTCCTTATTTTCATGGCGTAACATCAGTGTTCCCTGTGTAACCGTAATATATTCAGTCGTATGTGCTCCATGGGAGGGAAGCTGCATCTGTGCTCCGGCTTCAATACTGATCGTATAAATTTCAAAATTCCGGTCTTTGTCAAACGGAAAAACAAGCCTGACCGCATAACGGCTTTGGGCACTTCTTGTCACGCGGCATTGATCTTTTTTAACCAGTGAGATCGGATCTTTTTCCCGGTAAAGCAAATCTTCAATTCCAATCCTTAACCCTTCGCATATTTTAGCAATTGTCGTGATTGTCGGATTGGATTCTCCTCTTTCAATCTGTCCGAGCATACTCTTGCTGACAAGCGTACGCTCCGAAAGCATATCCAGACTCATGTTCTGTTCTTTCCTGATCTTTCTTAAATTAATGGAAATATTTTTATCGATTGTATTCATAAGCGTTTCCTTCCTCCGAAAAAAGAAAATAGCATCAGGATTTTTCCTGATGCTACATCTTCGTGGCAATTACTGTTTATTCTATTATACCAGTTATCTTGTGCTTTATTTTGTTCTTGTCATCATCATACTGATTTTCACATGCTTCGTCAAGACTTTTTTCTCACACTGTACCCAAAACGCCCCAGTTCTTTTCCCATGGCATAATACGTGCCATGCGAATAGACGATCGGATCCGCCTGATCCAGATGGAAAGAATTCTTCTCATCCATATAAGCATCATCCACGCTGACTGCTACCACCTCTGCAAGAAACATATCATGCGAGCCAAGCTCCTTTACCTCTGTGACACGGCATTCAATATTGACCGGGCTCTCCGCAAGACGTGGTACTTTCACTTCCTTTCCCGGAAGCAGGTGCAGATCCAGCTCTTTACATTTATCAACATCCCTGCCACTCTTCACGCCACAATAATCGGTCGCATATACCAGCTTTTCTGTAGTCAGATTGATGACAAATTCTCCTGTTTCCAGAAGCATCGCGTGCGAAAAACGTTCTTTTCTCACGGAAATGCTTACCATAGGCGGATTCGTACAGACCGTTCCTGCCCATGCGACTGTAAAAATATTCGGTTTTCCCGCTTTGTCTGCTACAGTTACAAGCACTGCAGGCAGCGGGTAAAGCATATTACCCGGTTTAAAATCTATTTTAGCCATTACAAAATTCCCAGCATCTGCAGGATCTGGATCGTAAGAGACGCTGCGGAAAGCAGAATCGCAAACACGAGCAGAGGCTTTGTTCCTTTACTTTTTTGTACTGATTTTTCAAGTGCATCCATATGATCATTCAGATCTCTTGTTTTATTACTGAGCTGTTCCATCAACACAGCCTGTACATTACGATAAACCTTAACATCTTCTTTATGCACATAATCTTCGACATGCTTCTGCACATCATCCAGATATAATCGGATATTGACGATCATTTCCTTGATCTGACCTGTCGCCTCGATCAGCTCTGCATTATCTGCGGGTTTTTGCTGTTCCAGCTTATTTTGCAGATTCTGGAGGGCATCTTCTGTTGTCCGCGTCAGATCCTGCAATGCATTTTCCGTATTGACTGCCATATCCTGCAAAAGGCTGTGCTGTCTGATAGCATTGTCCGCAATATTGCCGGAAAGATGCTCCAGCTTATCCTCTACTGCTCTGACCGTATCAAGTGTTTCTGTCTGGCTTCCTTGCTGCTTCTGCTCATTCCACTCCTTAAGCATTGCAAGACTCTGTGCATTTTCTGCAAGGAGTCTTTCTACTGCTTCAGAAATCTGTCCGTCAACATCTGTGAGTTTCTCATCCACACCTGAAATTCTGTCGTTCACGCCCGAGAGTTTCTCATCTACGCCGGAAATCCTGTCACTTACACCCAGTAGCTTCTCATCTACGCCGGAAAGTCTGTCGCCTACGTCCGTAAGCTTCTCATTTGCGCTGGAAAGTCTGTCGCCTATGCCTGAGAGCTTATCATCTACCCCCGAAAACTGTACGCCCATGCTGTCCTGCATATTTTTCAGCTGTGCGTCCATCAGCTCCTGCATGCCTGCGATCTGCAGATCCAGAGCTTTCTTCTGCTCCGCAAGCTCCTGGGTTATCGCAAGATTCATCTGTTGCGCATCTACTGCGGTTTCTGTTTCTTTTGCTTCGTCCTCCACAGCAAATGCTCTCAGCTTTGCCTCATACTCTTCCAGCTGCTCAATCCCGCAGGAAAGCATCTGGGATACCTGTTCGGAAACTTCGACCGTTTTTAAATTCAGGCGCCGGATCTCCTGCATCATTTTTTCATATTCCGCAGTCTGTTTCCGCAGTCTCTCATTTTCGCGCGCTTCCGCTTCACCGTTTGCCTGTATCAGTTCACCGGCATTAAACCGCTTCGTCAGCCTGTCCATAAAATTATCCATGCTTACCCTCCGTCATCCTGATTTTCCGCACACTGATCCGTAAATCATCCGCCCCTGATCGCAAATCGCATCTTCGATGCCTTTCTTTTGCTTACGAGGCTTTCTCTCCATATAAATCCATAAAAATCTTCCCATAACGGTCAGTCAATTACGGATCTGCATGGTTCTGAATATTTATCATTCTAACATTATTTCCGTCCTTTTACAACACTAGCAAAGCGTATTGTAATTGCACATTTTTTGTGCATTTTGCATAGATTTTACACATAGTCTTTTTATGCTTTGTGTAAATTCACTCATTTTTCATATCATGTTCATATTTTGTTCATAATTGATTGGTATACTTTACTTAAATCAAAGGAATCAATCCTTTATTAACAAAAGACATCTACCGAAAGATAAATTTTTTCATAATAGCCGCGGGGCCGAAAGGCTTCGCGGCACTCCTCATTTTATAAGGTTTTTATATTGTCAAAATGATTCTGCATCTTTGCAAGCCTGCTTTTACTGTATGGGTGCTTCCGAAGGAATGTCGCCATAACAAAAATACTGCCGTCCGGCAGTATTTTTTCTTTATATAACCGATTCTTCTGTTTTGACTGCCTCTGTCTGAGCCGCCTCCTCTTTCTGTCTGGCGATCAGTTCCTGAACCTCCTCATTCAGAGAAAGCATTCTGGCATCCAGATCCGAAACCATCATGGCACATTCCACCAGTTCCTTCTTAATATGCTCCGGTGCATTACCCTCAAATTTGTAATGGATCTTATGCTCCAGACTTGCCCAAAAGTCCATCGCAACCGTTCTGATCTGGATCTCTACCTTTGCATCCACAATACGATCCGACAGAAAAATAGGTACCGTCACGATCAGATGATAACTCTTATATCCACTTGGCTTCGGATTCAGGATATAATCCTTCACGGAAAGTACGCGGATATCATTCTGATTGATCAACATTTCCGCAATCCTGTAAATATCGGATGTAAAAGAACAGATAACACGGATTCCCGCAATATCATTGACATACTTTACCATATTCTGGATACTGGACTCATAGCCATGCTTTTTCAGCTTTTTAACGATACTTTCCGGTGATTTGATACGCGATTTGATATGTTCGATCGGATTATACTGATGCACATGCTGAAATTCATCATTTAAGATCTCCAGCTTTGTCCCGATCTCCTTCAATGCAGAATTATATACAAGCTGGACTTCTTTCCAGCTGTCAATGTCGTTCCTCGTGTTTGGTACAAATTCCATAAATTCCCCAACTTTCCTTAATTTACTACACTATAATAACTTATGATGCCATGGTCAAAAGGTCTAAGCCCATGTGAGCTTGCTCATAGGTGGGGGAAAGACCTTGGGACCCACCCCGATATCCGTATTTTGTTAAATCATAACATTCGGGAACCCCTCGCATTTTGATTTGTCGCACATTTTAGGGTCGCATATTTGCTTTGCAAATATGTGACAAGCTCCGCAAATATGAAACAAGGCTCGGGGCTACATCGTGATTTTGTTAAATCACGACATTAATTATACCACATTTTTTTATTTTTTGTGGATTTTTACTAATATTTAAGAATTGCTGTTCCATAATCTAGTCTTCTTCGATCATCTGGATCTCCAGATAATCAAAATCAATAGATTCTATGAAATTATCCTGATAAAAACGCGCCCTGCTGTGATTTTGAAATTCTTTGACCGTTTTATCCAGCCAGATCGGTTTCCCCAGATCAAAGGTATAAATAACCTCATCCATTGCATGGAATACCTTCTGCGTTCTGCCCCGATCAGAAGCATCCTCCACAACAGTATCTTTGATCATGTGATTGTTTTTCCAGATCTTTGCCCACATTCGAAACATAAAATCCGTCCTTTCTGCCGTACATTTTAGTGGCTTTTGTCTCAGATCATCCGCATTAGTCTGTTGACTTTTGCATATACTTATTGTAATATTTATATCGTATTAAGTAGTTTTTAAAACTACTTGTTGCATTTTGCTTGATTTATCAGGTAGACCAGGCAATTATTATCAATCCTGTTTTATTAAGGAGGTTATTATTATGCAAATCACATTACGCGAACCGGGAAGTGCACTTACTCATTTTATTGCCATGATCATGGCAGTCGGCGCGGCAGTTCCGTTGTTGTTAAAAGCCGCATCGCATGGCTCTGTCTGTCTGCTTGCCATGCTTGTTTTTATCATCAGCATGATCTTATTATATGGCGCAAGTGCCACATATCATTCTGTCAATCTACCAGCAGCTATGATCAAAATATTGCGGAAGATCGATCATTCCATGATCTTCGTCCTGATCGCAGGCTCTTACACCCCGGTCTGTCTGCTCGTCCTCGATCCGAAAAGAGGCTATCCGCTGCTGACCGCAGTCTGGTCTCTTGCAATGATTGGAATTGGCATTAAGTTTTTATGGATCACATGTCCGAAATGGTTCTCTTCCGTGATCTATATTGCCATGGGCTGGATCTGTGTCTTTGTATTCAGTCCGATCGTCCATCGTCTGCCCGCTGCTGCCTTTGGCTGGCTGCTCGCCGGTGGGATTATTTACACAGTCGGCGGGATCATATATGCACTGAAGCTCCCGCTTTTTAACGCCAGACATCAATATTTCGGTTCTCATGAAATATTTCATCTGTTCGTCATGGGCGGAAGCTTCTGTCATTTCATCTTTATGTACCAGTATGTGATCGGGCTTTCCTAATCGGAGAATCCATTTGGATTCATGCTCTGCCATCTCCAGGAATCTTCGCACATTTCTTTGATATCGCGCTCAGCGACCCATCCAAGTTCTTTCTTCGCAAGGGAGGCATCTGCATAATTGGTTGCGATGTCTCCTGCGCGGCGCGGCTTGATCTCGTATGGGATCTTAATACCGGTCGCAGCTTCAAAGTTCTTGACAATATCCAGAACACTGTATCCCTTTCCGGTTCCTAAATTATAGATCTTCAGTCCCGGATTCTCCTTGATCTTTGCGATCGCTTTTACATGACCGATCGCCAGATCCACAACATGGATATAATCTCTCACGCCGGTTCCGTCAGGTGTATCATAATCATCCCCAAATACACCAAGGCATTTCAACTTGCCAACAGCAACCTGTGTGATATATGGCATCAGATTATTCGGAATACCGTTTGGATTTTCACCAATCTTGCCGCTCTTATGTGCACCAATCGGATTGAAGTAACGAAGCAGGATCACATTCCACTCCGGATCCGCTTTCTGAATATCTGTGAGTATCTGCTCCAGCATACTCTTTGTCTGTCCATATGGATTCGTGATCTCACCCTTCGGGCAATCTTCCGTTACCGGTACTTTTTCCGGTGTTCCGTATACGGTTGCAGAAGAAGAAAAGATAATATTTTTTACTCCATGCTTACTCATGACATCAAATAAGATCAGGGAACCTGAGATATTGTTATAGTAATACAGCCATGGCTTCTGAACGGATTCTCCGACCGCCTTCAGTCCTGCAAAATGGATCACACATTCAATCTCATTTTCAGTAAATACTTTCTCCATTGCATCTCTGTCCAGAATGTCCGCTTCATAAAAAGTAACCGGTTTTCCCGTAATTTCTTCTACGCGGCGCAGAGCTTCCTTGCTTGCATTTACCAGATTGTCCACAACCACCACATCATAGCCTGCATTCTGCAGTTCTACGACTGTATGGCTTCCGATAAAGCCTGCTCCACCTGTTACTAAAATTGCCATTTTCATTTCCTCCTGTTGTCTGTCAGTTCATTCCTTCTTATATTTGTATCCCATTTTGAACAAGCAGCGCCCTTGCTGTGTCCACGCTGTCCACACCCTCTTTGTTCTTGATCGGTGCAAACTCATGCTCCCGCACGACCTCAAATGGCAGGCACTTATCCATATCATGGATCATATCCAATACAAGCTGCTCAAACTTATAGCCGTTTGGCTCCTGCGGATTTACCTTTGTACCTGTTTCATCAATATGTGCGATCTTCTTTTCTACTTTATGATGTGGAAGCTTGTGGGACATCGTGCGTTCCAGCTCGCTGACACGGAACAGGTAATTCAGGATCACGCCGTAATTGTATGCGTATTCTCCCCTGTCATTTTTTTCCTGCCGCATTTCTTCTGTCAGCTCATAATATTCAATGATCGATGGCTTTCCGTCTTCAAGGCAGATCACACCAACCTTTTCATCCGGGTTAGCCTTAGCTACTACTTTGGCACCTACATTACACTGTTCTTCAATGCATGCCCCCACAAAAACCGGATCGGCGATCTTCTGTAATACGTTGTCTACAGCAAACACATTCAGCCATTCAATGCCCGTTTTGCGAACCTGATCCAGAATACCGCTTTTCGCCATAGAAACAAACCATCCGCCGTTTCCGTTCGGAGAAGTTGCGATCTTGTCTTTCTCCTCCAGATAGACTTTACCATCATGATCTACAGCAGGCGCCATCTCCTGCATAAAGAAGAAAATATGATCCTGCGGATATCCGAAACACTGATGTTCCTTAAAAAATGCCACTGTCTGATCATGGTTTTTATCACTTGTCATGATATATAAGTAGATCATATGCCCCGCCTGCGCAGTTACCTGCATCAGGTTATGGATCAGACACTCGAAAATATAAAGATCCTTTGTCACGCCAATATTGTATACACCCTTTGGAGCATCGGAACCAAGTCTTGTCCCCATTCCACCGGCAAGCAAAACCGCTCCGACTTTATCACCGCGAATCGCATCCAGTCCGGTTTTGCCGAATTGTTCTTTCTTTTTCTCGATTTCCGGAAGCTGCATGGCTTCCAGTGGTGCAATTCTGCCACGTTCTGCTTTATGCATGGCGTCCATTGATGAAAGCACTTCAAAGTCTGTTGCCTCTATCTGTGAAAGAAGTCTCTTTTTCTGTGCCTCATTTAATTCCCCATAAAAATGCAGCAAGTGCTGTTGTCCATATTTTGTCAATTTGTCCAGCGCCTGTTCATAATTCATATACGTTTCCCTTTCCCTTTCTTTATTGCTGTTTCTGATTTTTGGAATATAAAGTCACCTTTACAAGCTCCGGTCTGTTGAGAAGCCGGATTGGGATCACACTGTTACCCAGCCCCCGGCTGATCACAAGATCCGTGTCCTTTTCGTGAAAAACGCCCTCTGTATAAGCCGGCAGAAAGCCTTGATCCGGTGCCACGAATCCACCGATAAACGGAATGCGGAACTGTCCGCCGTGCGCGTGCCCGCTCAAAACCAGACTGACCCCATATGCTGCATATTGCTCCAGTCTCTGCGGCTCATGCGCCAGAAGGATCATAAAATCATCCGGATTTTTCCGGGCAGTCAGCTTTTTCAGTGCTTTATCGCATTCGGCTGTAGAAGCAAGGGAGGCATCATCGATCCCTGCCATATAAATCGTTTCCTTCGGCTCACCCATCGTCAGGATACGCACTTCATCCTTTAATACATGAACGCCTGCAGCTTCAAGGCCCTGCATCAGGCGATCCGTATTCTCTGCGGACAGCCAGTTATCATGATTGCCTGTCACAAAATAAACCGGTGCCAGATCCGCGATGGCAGAAACAAGCTCCAGTGCCGTATCGACATCCGGACGGTTACTGTCTACCAGATCTCCTGTGAGCACGATCACGTCCGGCTCACACGCCTTGATCCTGCGGACGAGTTTTTTCTGCTCCCTGCCAAACGATTTATTATGCAAATCTGATATTTGCACTATTGTACACCCATTAAAGCTTTGTGGCAAATCTTTATTTACTATATCATATTCCGTGATCGTCAGACCATTATTCTGCCAGTATAAAAATACCACTGACAGAGTGAAAAAAAGCAGGCAGAAGCATGCTTTTCTCTTTCGTCCATCTACGTCTCTTTGTGATCTGTCAGCTTTGGATGTAAAGGAAAACTTCATAATTCCACCTGCCTGCTCTGTTTTTCTGTTTTCTGTGAGAACTGCCTGCCTTATAAGAATACAACGCCTTTTTCTTCTGCCTTCTGCAAATCTTCCGGAAGCCATACAGATGCCTGCACTTCTCCCAGATGCGCTTTTCTGAGGAAGAACATACAGATTCTGGACTGTCCGATTCCGCCGCCGATCGTATACGGAAGTTCTTTGTTCAAAAGTGCTTTCTGGAACGGAAGCTCCATACGCTCTTCGCAGCCAGCCTTTTTCAGCTGCTCCTTTAAGGAATCCTCATCTACACGGATACCCATGGAAGATAATTCCAGTGCCATATCCAGAACCGGATAGTAAACGATGATATCACCGTTCAGCTTCCAGTCATCATAGTCCGGTGCTCTGCCGTCATGTGGCTTGCCGCTCGCCAGCTTATCTCCGATCTGCTCAAGGAAAATAGCACCATATTCCTTTGCAGCTTTGTTTTCCCGCTCTTTTGCAGTAAGCTCAGGGTAACGATCCTCCAGCTCCTGTGTTGTCACAAAGGTGATCTCCTCAGGCAGGATACATTCAATATAATCATATTCATTTGCCATGAACTTTTCAGTCACGCGGAGTGCTTCGTATACGGATTTTACCGTATCACGCAGTGTTTCCTCGGTTCTGTCCTCTTTGGCAATGATCTTTTCCCAGTCCCACTGATCGACATAAATGGAATGGATATTGTCGGTATCTTCATCTCTGCGGATCGCATTCATATCGGTGTACAGTCCTTCTCCGACAGAGAAGCCATACTGTCCGAGTGCCATACGTTTCCATTTTGCCAGGGAATGTACGATCTCCATTTCTCTGTTTTTCTGTTCCTTCAGATCAAATGCGACCGGGCGTTCCACGCCGTTCAAGTTGTCATTCAGACCGGAAGAAGCATCTACAAACAACGGTGCGGATACACGGCTTAAGTTCAGCTGTGTGATCAGCTCACGCTGGAAGAAGTCTTTGACGCGCTTGATCGCTTTTTCGGTGTCTTTGATGTTGAGGGCGGATTTGTAACCCTCCGGAATGATTATGCTCATGTGCAGCTCCTCTTCTTTACTTTCTTAACAGGCATTCTCCCACTTCGTGGGTCCCTCTCCCGGGATGTGCAGCCATTTCAAATTCTCGCTCCGCTCGAATGGGGCTGCACAGAGTAGTAAGGCATCCTCCCACTTCGTGGGTCCCTCCTTACTACAATTCGCAATTTTTTACGGTTCGTGGGAATGGGATGACGTCGCGGATGTTACCCATACCTGTCAGGTACATGACGCAGCGTTCAAAGCCGAGTCCGAAGCCCGCATGTCTTGCAGAGCCGTATTTACGCAGATCCAGGTAGAACTGGTAATCTTCCGGTTTCAGTCCGCATTCCTGCATTCTCTGCAGAAGGACTTCGTAGTTATCTTCTCTCTGGCTTCCGCCGATGATCTCGCCGATGCCCGGTACAAGACAGTCCATAGCAGCAACAGTCTTGCCATCCTCGTTCAGCTTCATATAGAAGGCTTTGATCTCCTTCGGATAGTCTGTTACAAATACCGGTCTGCCGAATTCTTTTTCTGTCAGATAGCGTTCATGCTCTGTCTGCAGATCGCAGCCCCAGGATACCTTGTAATCAAATTCATCATTGTGCTTCTCTAATATCTTTATGGCTTCTGTGTATGTCACATGACCAAATTCTGAATGAAGGACATGCTCGAGTCTTTCGATCAGGCCTTTATCCACAAACTGGTTGAAGAAATTCATTTCTTCCGGTGCATTTTCCAGTACATAGCTGATGATATATTTGATCATGCTTTCTGCCAGTACCATATCGTCCTTCAGATCCGCAAAAGCAATCTCCGGCTCGATCATCCAGAATTCCGCCGCATGTCTTGTTGTATTGGAATTTTCTGCACGGAAAGTCGGTCCGAACGTATAAATATTCTTAAATGCCATTGCATATGTTTCACCGTTTAGCTGTCCGCTGACTGTCAGATTGGTCGGTTTTCCGAAGAAATCCTGCTGATAATCAATACTGCCGTCTTCCTTTTTCGGTACATTGGCAAGATCCATCGTCGTTACCTGGAACATTTCTCCCGCTCCCTCACAGTCACTGCCTGTGATAAGTGGTGTATGCACATACACAAAATCGCGTTCCTGGAAGAATTTGTGGATCGCATATGCGATCAGGGAACGGACGCGGAATACCGCTTCAAATGTATTGGTACGCGGACGCAGATGAGAGATCGTACGCAGATATTCAAATGTATGTCTCTTTTTCTGCAGCGGATAATCCGGTGCAGACTGTCCTTCGATCACAACCTCCGTTGCCTGGATCTCAAAGGGCTGCTTTGCCTGTGGTGTCGGTGTTACAACGCCTTTTACGATCAGGGCAGCACCTACATTTAACTTGCTGATCGCTTCAAAATTGGAAAGTCGGTCGGAATATACAATCTGCAGCGGTTCAAAAAATGTACCGTCATTGATCACAAGGAAGCCAAAGCTCTTGCTGTCACGTTTGCTTCTCAGCCATCCGCCGATCATAACTTCCTTTTCCAGATATTCCTTCTGCTCCCGGTATAAATCTCTGATATTCACTAAATCCATGATAATTTACTCCTTATATCTTTTCCTGTGGGATCATATAGATCCTGCGCCTGCATCTAAAAGAACATATCCAACGCAGACCACAAACATATTAATCTTACCCCATTTCCCCCGTATTCGCAATAGCATAACGCACTTTTCGTATGCTATGCTATACCATCTGCATCTTTCTCTACAATGTTTTGAACCACTCTGTAAACACCGGCTGGATCAGCTTATAAAAATGATTGCCGTTTTCCTGCTTGAATGTTTTAACAAGCGCCATGTTCAGTGTCTGTTTGTCCTGTGCCTGCAGCATACAGCCATAGATCTGTCTGTATACACCCGCATGCAGGTTCTCTCCCTTCAGCTTCTGGCGCACTTTCTTTTTCACAGACTCCGGTACATTCGTGCGGGCAGGTTTTTCCGGTGCAGCGCCCGTCTGGGCGATTTCTTTTTCAGTTTTCCGGTTATGCTCCGGCTTTATGTCGGGTTGTTCGTTGCTAACCTCTTGATCCGGTTGCTCTGCATTATCTACATCATGTGCAGGTACCGTCATCTGCTCCTTTTGTACAGATACTGCCATATTTTTGTCTGCGGCATTGTTGTCCGCTGCAGTATTATCTGCCGCGTTACTCTCTTCTACATTATCCAAAGTATGCCGTATTACCGCATCTGCATTTTGTGTTTTTTCAAGCACAGTTTGTTTTTCGTCCTGTATGATCTGATCTGCCGCATGACCTTCTCCCTGCACTGCCTGCTTAGCCTCCTGTGCAGTCCGGTTCTTTCTGCCAGTCGTTCCGGAAGTCTGCTTCGTTGCCTTAACAGTTGTCTTCTGCTTACCCGCTGCCTTCCCGGTTGCAGCCTTTGCGGCTATTTTCTGTCCTGCGATATTTTCCTTTCTGACAATGCGGATGCCCCACTTTTTCCAGAAATCAATCACACTGTCATAACCGCTGTCCTTGCTGATCACATAATATTCCTTCACATCGGTCTGTCCGACCAGATAGCCCAGATAGGTAGTCAGCTGGAAATCCAGATAATTTTTTGCCGTCTTTGTTGTTTTGATATATTTTACCTGCGAAGCTGCCTGACAGATCTTCACGTGCTCATCAAACGGAACCGCTCCTGTTTTCGGTCCGTAGAAAATGATGATCAGATCATCCTCTTTCAGCTGTTCGATCCCAACCAGACCCTTGACGCCTGTATTTTCATAATCAATTAAATAGGTTGCCATATTATTCTCCTGTTTTTAGTTCATAAGTCCGTTCAAATACTTCCCGGCGGATGATGTACATATCCTGCAGATCATCTAAACGGATCGCCAGATAATCTCCCGCCTTACCAATAAAATAATCCCCTCTTCCCTTGCCGAATACCTTTGTCCGTACCTGCAGCTGCTTTGCGTATATCCCGCCCGGCTTTGGCACGCACAGATACGCCAGTTCATCGATCGTTTTATATTCTCCCGTCCGCGGGAGCTCTACTGCAGGGATAAAGTCCAGAAGCTGCGAGAAAATATCAAGCTGCTCATCGCTTTTCTCATAGCTGTTTTCAAACTTCTGTCTGGTAATCTCATACACTTCACCCAGACAGCCTATCATGATCAGCAGATCCTCATCCGCATGTATGATCAGACCGGTATCATTTTCCAGCGTTTTGATGCAGATCTTTTCTCCCGGTTTTGCAATGTCCAGTGTCTCGACAACTGCCCATGGAACCTGCTTCTTACAGTAGATGGGAAGCTGTCTGATCTGTTCTTCCCGCGCAGCCTCTTTGTCCGCATAGATAACCGCTGTTTTAGAAAAATAAGCGTCTGTCTGTTCCATGAAATAAGACAAAAGATCTGTCGTTCCCTGCTCGGTCATGCTCACATCCAGAATAACCTGCGACATTTCCCCCTCTGCATATACTGCATCTCCGCGCAGCATTCCGTAATCCGCAAACAAAGCATCCAGAAATTCCAGCGCTCTGATCTGCTCCGCCCGGCTCATGCACCACACATGTACACAATCGGTCAGTCTGCTCACGATCAGAAGTATTTTTTTTTCAAATGTATGAAGCAGCACTTCCATCTGCTCCCGTTCCCAGCAAAAACCTCTGATCGCATCTATGATCATCACACCGGTTTCCGCATCCTGATAGATGCGGTTGATTCCGTTCTGCGGCACATTTTCCTGCACCAATACATATTTTCCCATGCCACATCTCATCCCTTGTATGCATTTTCTTTTGTTACAAGCTGCATGAAATCCCCGGAAAGGAATGTGAAGTGCAGCCTGTATCTGTTACCCTCTGCTTCCACGATCTTGGCATATGCGTTTTCCTGCGTATCAAGTACCAGTTCAACATCCGTGAACACGTCCGGATATTCCGCTTTTTCCTGTGGCAGCATCTGTAATACGATCTCTTTTTCGGAAATAGCATGTACGCTTGCGGGGATTGCACTGCCCAATATCTGCTTATCCAGCAGTACATACATACTGAGAACACATCTGTCTTCCAGAATTGTCATCGGAGCTTCCTGTTCCTGCAGAAGACCGCATTCATAAGCACCCGCAATACCCGTAATCTCACAGACCGGTATTTTTTCACGGATTCCCTTCATGGCAATTTCAAAGCTGCGGCGAAAGCTAACTATCTGCTCGATCGGTTTGAGTGTTTCCATTGATGCTAAAATCTGCCCGCCAACACTGTAGCTTTCCACGCGGGAGCACAGGTTGACCGCCTGTCCGATCACGTTATACCGCATCAGGCTTTCCGAACCGATATTTCCGATGAATACCTCCCCTGCATGAATGCCAATTCCCATTTCAATTGCGGGATATCCTTTTTCCTGATTAAAGGCGTTGACGTCCCGCATTTTGTTCTGCATACAGACCGCTGCCGCAACAGCATCCGCCTGTGGGCATTCGGAAGCAAGCGGCGCACCGAACACAGCCAGAATGGCATCTCCGATAAACTCAATGACCGTTCCCCGATAACGCTGGATTACCTCTGTCATTTCACCCAGAAAATGATTGATCATTTCAATAACAATTTCCGCCGGAAGTCTGTCCGACAGCGAAGTAAATCCACGCAGATCCGCCATCATAACAGTCAGATACCGCTTCTGTCCACCGATCGCAGCTCCCTCCGGGTGCTCTAAGATCACCTGCACCACTTCATCGGAAAAATATTTGCCGAATACCTGATGCAACAGCTCATTTCTGGCTGCAAGCTGTTCGTTCAGCCGCTTGATTTCTTTCGCCGTCGCAAGTTCTGCTGCCTGCTTCTGCAAAAGCTTCTCGTAGTTTCTGGTCATTTCATGCTGCCACGCCGCCTTTTCCATACGGAGCAGCGCCGCATCGGAAAAGGGAAGCACAAGAACAACCGTGCCACCCAGCTCATAGCATTCCTCATCCGTTTCCTGCGTTCTGCTCTCACAGAGAAAGAATACCGGAATACCCGCAAAAGCAGGGTTGTTTTTAATATGGGAAAACGTCGTAAAACCGTTTTTCCTGCCATCTTCATAATCTACCAGAAAAAGTGACGGCATTTCCATAGTATCTTCTCCGCCAAGATGTGCCATTGCCTTCTCAACTGCCGCATCGGAAAACAGACAGACCGCACGCATTCCTCCGCCCCGGTTGATCTGTCTCTGCACCTGGACCAGTACTGTTCTGTTGCCGGACAATACCCAGATATTTTTCTTCATTACCCTCTTCTCTCCGGCGATCCGAAATAATGATATTTCTGATCGGTATTTTTCTCTGTTCTCTGCTTTTCCTTACATGTCTCACATAAATGCCCGGAACGGATCGGCATTCCACATTTCTCGCACTTCAGCCGGAAGGATGATCCAAGCGGCACTTCCAATCTGTCATCCCACAGGAAGTATTCAATGGTTTTCCGCGGAATACCTGTCTCCCTTGCGATCACCGTAATCTGGCTCGGCCCGTTCGCATCCAGGAAATTGCGGATCGTCTGATAGGTATCATAACAGTAATTTCCGCATTGTTTACACTTATAAGTACCACGCGATACCATGGTAAGTTCTCCACCACAGTTTTCGCATACGACCGGGGTCTTATTCATTTTCAATGCATTCCCCCGCATTGCCTGCTTCAGATGCGGTGCAAGCCCTTCCTGCACCGGTCTCTTCTGTCTGCCTGCAGGCTTTGGCTGTTCCTGTTTTTCCGGCTTATCTGCCTTCTTTTGTTCTGCCGACACATCTGCCGACAAAGATAACAGCGTATTCAGCCGCTCTCTTGTCAGCCTGAGTGCTTCTGCCGGGTTTTCCGCATAAGAGATCGTCTGGACATTGTTCAGGTAAAAGCGGAACATGTCGCTCAGGTCATCTTCTGTCAGCTTCAGCGGGACAATCGTCTTCCGGTCATTGATCGCACAGTCGATCTCCTTTTCCACCCAGATGGATTCCTGGGAATATGAGGAGATCACAAGCAGAAACACCTGACACTGTGCAATGGCACGCGGAATCTCGCGGGCATAATTAGAGCCTGCAGGGATCATTTCCGGTGCTTTCCAATAGCTGATACCCGCTTCCTTCAGCATCGCAACGATCTTTTCCACTATTTTACTGTCTTTGGAGCTGTAACTGATAAAAACCGATTCCTTCACTTCCCAAAGCCTCCAATCATACCACTTTATTTCTTCCTGTTTTTTTTGCCTCGTACAGCTTTTCATCCGCACGTCTGACATTTTCTTCCACAGAGAGCGCCGTATCGATCTCTTCCACGCCAAATGACATCGTTACCCGGATCTCCTCTCCTTCATAAAGGCAGACCTCCCGCAGCATTTTAAGGCGGATCTCTTCCGCTGCTTCTCTTGCCTGCTGACGATCTTTTCCGCACAGAAGCAGGATAAATTCCTCGCCGCCCCAACGAACAGTCTCATCATCCAGTCCGACATTTTCCTGCAGGACTTCTGCCACATGCCCAAGCACCGCATCTCCCGCATTATGTCCATAAGTGTCATTTACCTTTTTGAAATAATCGATATCTCCCATGACAATGGAATACGTCTTCTTCTGCCCGGAAAGTATCCGCGTATGGAATGCCTCATACAGACCACTTCTGTTTTTCAGTCCGGTCAGTTGATCGAAAAAGGCTTTATTGTGCAACAGATAGGATTCCAGTGTTTTGGCACCGAAAACAGCAACCAGTGACAGCCTTTTGACATCCTTCTCATCGAAAGCGCAGTCTCCGTCCTCTCCCTGTTTATTGAGCGCCTGATAAGCACCCAGCATTTCACCGTGCTCACTTGTCACGGGAATGCACAAGATCGACTTTGTCCGATAGCCTGTTTCCATATCGACCGCCGGATTAAAGCGGGAATCCTCATAAGGCTCATTCAGCACGACCGGACGGTTTTCCTGCATTGTCACACCGACAATTCCTGTGTTTTCCGGTACAACGATCCGTTCATTACCAACTGCTGCCAGGGTCCAGTACTGGTGCGATTTGCGATCCCAGAACCAGAAAGAAGCTCTGTCCGACTGCACGAGCGTCCTTCCCAGATTTGTAAGAATTTCTATTGTACTTGTAAAATCTCTTTTTTCAAAAAGCTGGTTCATATAATAAAAAATGCTTTCTAACAATTCATCTGCATTCTGATTCTTCATAATTATTTCACTCCAAGCCGCATCAGATAATCAAGGGACTGCTTCTGCCAGTCCGGTCTGGTTGTCTCTACAAGCACAGTCAGACTGCTGAAATATTTCTCATAAAATACCGCAAACTTTTTCCAGTCTGTCACACCACTGCCAACGGCAAGATGCAGATCATGTTTTCCGTCATGATCGTTGATATGTACGTGTCTGACATAAGGAGCCAGTGCTTCCACCCAGATGTCGATCTCTGTCCGGGAAAGGGATGCATGCGCATAATCCAGGCAAACGCCATAGTTCGGATATTTTATCAGACGTTCGGAAAGCATCCGAAGCATATCCGGATCGTCATCAAACATATTTTCCATATAAACCGACAGATCCGGAAATTGTAAAAGCAGCTTTTCCACAAAATCACCTGTCATGGAAACTGCATTCTGTATATAAGATGAGTCATTTAAAAACGGGTTGATATTGGTATGGAACACCACACCCGACACCTTTCCTCTTTCTGCCTGCTGCATGCTCTGCAGCATACGCAGCTCGGAAACCTCCCGGATCTTCGGATCTGCACTGAATACCGTCACATCCAGAAAAGCACCGTGCATCGTACAAATGGATGGTTTCCCACAGGCGTCATACTGCTGCCAGATTCCGTCAAGACGCTCCTCATCTGACAGCACAACCGGATCGTAAAAATCATTATATTCAAATCCCACCTGATAAGACTGCGCGATCTGACAATAGTCAGCCAGCCTGTCTGCTTTTGATACGATCAAAAACTGCCCCATGCCATTCCCTTTCTACCCATCAAAAAGTCCGAAATATATCAATCCCCAGTATACCACCTAACACGCATGCGCACAAGATAAGCACGCGAAAAAAGGAGCTTTACCGCACACTGATCTGTCCGGTAAGGCTCCTCTCCATAAATTCTTTATTCTGTTTTTTAATCAAAGATTGGTATGAAAACGGTTCAGAAATTCCTTTGTCTGTTCCTTCTTCGCATGTTCAAATATATCGCTGCTTGAACCTTCTTCCACGATCACACCATCCGCCATAAAGATGACCTTATCGGAAACCTCTTTTGCAAATGCCATTTCGTGTGTGACGACAAGCATCGTCATGCCTTCTTTTGCAAGCGTAGACATAACGGACAATACTTCTCCGACCATCTGCGGATCCAGGGCAGAAGTCGGCTCATCAAATAAGAGCACTTCCGGTTCCATGGCAAGTGCACGCGCAATGGCAACACGCTGCTTCTGTCCGCCCGATAACTGCCTTGGCTTGGCATTGATATACTGCTCCATTCCAACCTTTTTCAAGAATTTGATCGCCAGATCTCTGGCCTCCTTTTTGCTCTTCTTTGCAACGGTAACAGGGCCTGTCATGCAGTTTTCCAGCACCGTCATATTGGCAAACAGATTAAAATTCTGAAAAACCATTCCCACATGTTCCCTATAGGAAGGGATGTTCATTTTTGCATCCGTGATATCTTTTCCGTGGTAGTAAATATTGCCGCCTGTCGGCGTTTCCAGCAGGTTGACACATCGCAGCAACGTAGATTTCCCCGATCCCGAAGACCCTATGATGGAAATTGCCTCGCCTTTGTTGACCGTAAAATCGATATCCCGCAAAACCTCATGTGTTCCGAAAGATTTTTCCAGATGAGAGATCTGCAACACTTTTTCCGTATCCATTATGCTCTCCCCCTTCCTGAAACACGCATCTGATTTCCGATATCCATGACATCCACAAGCTCATAATTGTCATCACCGTCCAGCTTTCTTTCCCAGAGAGCCAGAAGTCTTGAAGATACAAGTGTCATCGTCAGATAAATACACATGACGATCGTAGCGGATTCAAAATAGGTATATAAAGCACCAGCCACACTTTTATGAACAAAGAACAGATCCACAATACTGATGACTGACAGTACTGACGTATCCTTGATATTGATGATAAAGTTATTGCCGATCTGCGGAATGATATTCCGAAATGCCTGTGGCAGAATGACCTTGAGCATTGCCTGCACATGTGTCATTCCGATTGCCTTTGCGCCTTCCATCTGTCCCGGATCAACGGAAATAATACCGCCTCTGACGGATTCCGCCATGTAGGCACCGGTATTGATGGAAACGACCAGAAATGCTGCCTGCCACATACCAAGCTGGATATTGCACATCTGTGACAGTCCGAAGTAAATAAAGACTGCCTGCACGATCATCGGTGTACCACGGAAGATCTCCACATAGGCTTTCAGTATCACCTTGACAAGTCCCAGCAAAAAACGTTTGCCGATCCCATCCCGTTTTTTATCCACAGGTATCGTCTGCACGATACCGACCGCAAAACCGATCACACAGCCGATCGCAGTAGAAACAAGTGCGATCAGCAGCGTTGTGCCCGCTCCTTTCAGATAGGAAATGCCGTAGTTTTGCAAAATATAAACAATACGCTCAAAAAAATTCATTTCGGAAATCATAGTATTTCTCCTTTAAAAACAATTCCTTATTCAGACAATGGCTGGACAGAAATTGCTTCATTCATCATGGAATCAAAATCATCCGCTGTCATTGTGGAAAGAACAGAGTTGATACCATCTAAAAGCTCGGTGTTTCCTTTCTTTACGGAAATGCCGATGTTGATCTCTTCCTCAGAAACCTGGAAGTTGTCATCGGAATCTGTGAAATCAAGAAGCTTCAGATCCGGATAAGCAACAACTGCTGCCTTTGCAGTCGGCATATCTGTCACTACAAGGTCTGTACGTGCGCTTTCCAGTGCAACCAGCATCGCCGGAGCAGATTCCTGTGCAGGCTGGATATTGGCATCCTTGATCTGTGGCAGGCAGACATCATACCATACGGTACCAAGCTGCGAAGTACAGGTTGCACCTGCAAGATCTGCAACACCCTTGGCATCCGCATACTGTCCGTCGCTCTTTACCAGTCCTACGATAGAAGCATAGTAATAAGGCTGTGAGAAATCTACCATCTGCAGACGCTCTGATGTGATGGACTGACCTGCAATGACACAGTCAACCGTTCCGGACTGTACAGCCGGTACTAAAGAATCCCAATCCAGTTTGACGATCTGAAGCTCATAACCAAGAGCATCTGCAATTTTCTTTGCCATCATAACATCATAGCCATATGCATAATCTGAGCTGTCATTGATCTTGACCGCACCGTTGGAATCATCTGCCTGTGTCCAGTTGTACGGTGCATAACCACATTCCATTGCTACTTTTAATACTTTCTTTTCTGCACTGCTGCCTTCTGCCGCATCTGTGCTTTCATCTGAAGATGTCTCCCCCGAAACGGCTGCATCTGTGCTTTCTGATGCTGCGCTCGTATCTGCCTCTTTGCCGCTTCCGCAGGCTGTCAGCATTGCTGCTGTCATAACAGCTAATAATAAACCAAGTACTTTCTTTTTCATAATTTTCCTCCTTCTTGCGCAAATCTGCATCCAAATGAACTCACTACTCGAAAATCATGCTGCTTTCGCAGCATCCGCACTTCGTGCTTTAGATTTTCTCTACGTGAACCTCGGTCCATACATAATCGCCTGCGGCGATGGACCGAGTCTACATCATGCATCTTTGATGCATGACAAGTCACGCTCGGGTGAAATCAAATGCCTGCTATGCAGGCGCTTGATTTCCTTCCTCGCTACAAAAAAGAGGAAACTCCCCTAAGGGAATTTCCTCTTTGAAATTCATTTTATATCTTATGCGCTTTTGTTTCCATAGTGTAGCATATATTGTCTGAAAAAACAAGCCTGATCTGCGAAAGTTAAAAACAAAAGCGGCTTCCATCAGGAAGCCGCTTTTGCATATTCCGTTAATTTCTGTTTTGCAGCCGGTGTCAGATGCTTCGGCACATGGATCTGTATGACTGCATATTCGTCCCCTTTCCGGGACGGATTTTTCATGGACACGATTCCCTTTCCCTTCAGCCTGATCTTTGTACCGGACTGTGTACCTTCTTTGATCTTACAGCTTACTTTACCGGTCAATGTCGGTACGATCGCCTCGCCGCCGAGAACCGCTGTTTCAAAAGGAATTTCCACTGTTGTATAGAGATCCGTTCCTTTTCGTTCAAATCCGGGCTTACTCTGCACAGTAACCTCAAGGAGCATATTTCCTGCCTGTCCGCCGTTCTGACCGGGCATTCCTTTTCCACGCAGACGGATCTTCTGTCCGGAATCGATTCCTGCGGGAATGTGTACTTTCAGTGACTGCTGTGATCCGTCCGGCGAGCGGAAACTGATCACTTTATCCGCACCAAGTGCAGCCTCCTCAAAAGTAACATCCACCTTTGCCAGGACATCTTCACCTTCTCTGCTGCGCCTTGCACGTCCTCTGCCTCCAAAGATGTTTTCTTCCTGATCTGCGCCACCGAAGTGGAAACCGCCAAAGCCTTTTCCCCGTCCGAAAATGCCGTCAAAAATATCATCCAGATCTTCGCCGGTATAATGGAATTCCTGATATCCACCGGGGCCGCCTCCAAAGTGGAAAGAACCACCTGCAAAGCCGGAACCTGCCTGCTGCCCATATCCACCGGCGCCAGTGCCTCCACCTTCTTCAAAAGCCGCATGCCCGAACTGATCGTACAATTTCTTCTTTTCTTTATCACTTAATACATTATAGGCTTCCGTGACTTCCTTAAATTTTTCCTCCGCAGCCGGATTATCCTTATTCATATCCGGATGGTATTTTTTTGCCATTTTTCTGTAGGCTTTTTTAATGGAAGCATCATCTGCATTTCTGTCAATTCCAAGCACTTCATAATAATCACGCTTGCCAGCCATTCTTTTCACCTTCTTTTCCGTTTACTTCTCATCATTCTAAAATACTGATCGGATTTTTCGTTATACATAAACGCCCCGGATCACTCCGGGGCGTTCGTTGTTATCCTTCGATCGCAACGTATTTCTTTTCTTCAACAGATTTTTCCGGTTCTTTCGGAATGAAGAGTTTCAAAATACCATGCTGGAAGGAAGCCTTGATATCATCCTGACTGATTCCTTCCCCTACATAGAAGCTACGTTCACAAGCACCTGCATAACGCTCGCGGCGGATGTATTTGCCGGACTTCTTATCCTTCTCATCCTCATCAAGACCTCTTGCTGCGCTAATGGTCAGATAACCGTTCTCAACGCTTGCTTTGATCTCATCTTTCTTAAATCCCGGAAGATCCATCTCAAGCTCATATCCGTTTTCTACTTCTTTTACATCTGTACTCATCACATTTTTAGCTCTGTGTCCATACAGCTTTTTCTGCATATCCTTGAACTCCTTATCATCAAACCAAGGATCTGTAAAGAAATCTCCAAACATATCATTTCCAAAAATACTAGGCATCAACATAAGTCATCCATCCTTTCTATTCTTAAAACTATTTGTTTTGATGTCAAATCAGAACCGGAAGCTTTAGGAACTTTTCTTTCTTTTGTTCCCCTTCCTTTGTTCTATAACTGTTATAACACCTAGTATTAGCACTGTCAAGAGGTGAGTGCTAATTTTTTTGTGAAGATTTTGTGAACGCTACGAGCCATGCATGACGTTTCCTGTCCACCATCATCCGGCCCTTATATTGCTTTTTTGTGCAGTATATGCTACCCTTAGATTTATCTTGTAAAGAGGGAGTTTAATTATTATGAATCATTCAAATGACAAAAAAAGAAGCACTTTTTCCGGGAAAATCGGTTTTGTACTGTCCGCAGCAGGCGCATCCGTCGGGCTTGGAAACATCTGGCGTTTTCCCTATCTGGCTGCGAAATACGGTGGCGGTATTTTTCTGCTGATCTATATTCTGCTGGCACTCACCTTCGGTTATACGATGATCGTAGCGGAAAGCTCTCTTGGCCGTATGACAAAGCGAAGCCCTGTCGGTGCCTTCCAGTCCTTTGGCAAAACACGCCTTCGCTCCTGTGGCGGCTGGCTCAATGCCATCATCCCACTTCTGATCGTTCCTTATTATTCCGTAATCGGTGGATGGGTCATTAAATATCTGTTCAGTTATCTGACCGGAAGCGGGCAGAAGCTTGCAGAGGACGGTTATTTTTCTTCGTTTATTTCGGATGGTGTATCTACAGAAATCTGTTTTATCCTGTTTGCTTTCTTTACACTTGCGATCATCTTTGCAGGTGTACGCAACGGCATAGAGCGTGTCTCCAAATTTATGATGCCTGTACTTGTTATTCTATCTGTCATCATTACGGTTTATTCCGTTACAAGACCCGGAGCACTCAAAGGTGTTTCCTATTTTCTTGTGCCCAATATCCGCAATTTTTCCTGGATGACTGTTGTAACGGCTATGGGACAGATGTTTTATTCTCTTTCTATTTCAATGGGTATTCTGATCACATTTGGTTCTTATATGAAAAAAGACGTCTCTATCGAAGAATCTACAGAGCATGTAGAGATATTTGATACGGCGATCGCCATGATCGCAGGACTGATGATCATTCCTGCTGTATTTGCTTTTTCGGGCGGAGAACCGGATACGCTGCAGGCAGGTCCTTCCCTGATGTTCATTACACTGCCAAAGGTATTTGCCAGCATGGGGTTTGGCTCCGCTACAGGTGTTTTATTCTTTCTGCTTGTGCTCTTTGCCGCAATCACCAGCTCCATTGCACTGACAGAGAGTGTTGTATCCACTTTTGAAGATGAATTTGGCTGGTCCAGAAAAAAAGGAACCGTTTTACTTGGTCTTATCATGCTGCTGCTTGGCAGTCTTTCCTGCCTTGGCTATGGTCCGCTCAGCAGTGTAAAGATCCTTGGCATGCAGTTTCTTGATTTCTTTGATTTTCTGACAAACTCCGTCATGATGCCAATCGCGGCAGTCACAACCTGTCTCTTTATTACAAAGGTTGTCGGGCTGAAACGCATCGAAGAAGAGGTAACAGAAAACGGCAGAAAATTCCGCCGCAAAAAAGTATTTTATGTCATGATCCAGTATCTGTGTCCGATCTTTGCTGTGATCATTTTGATCAGCTCCATTGCCAATGCATTCGGCTGGATCTCCATGTAAGAAAAAAGCTGTGTCCTGTCTTATTCAGAAGGGCGCAGCTTTTTTCTCCGTTTTCTTGTGCTTCTGCGTGGTTTCTGGTGATTTGCTGCCCGGAAGGCATTGATCTCTTCGAGTATGGTCGTATAGTCCCGCTCAAACAGTTCCTGACTGATCAACTGCTGCAAAACGGGCGCAGGCACCTTCTCGATGATCTTTTCCCTGACAAATGCTTTGCTGCGCTCTTTATAGGCCGGCATCTGTGTCTGCTGCTGAATATGCACAAGCTCAGGCCGCCACAAAAGCTCCAGTTTTTTCTCCATCTCCATTTTAATATTCAGATGCGGTTTCCGCAGTACATAAAAATCGATTTCCTCGTCCACCGGCTCTACCGTGATGATCCCCCAATGCGCCGGTACATGCTCCTCAATGTGCGCTGCATGGGTGGAACCAACCACTACATAATTATAATCGAAATACCTGTCATAGTCCTTTGTCTGCCCGGCAAGTCTTGCATAGGTATCCGCATCACTCTTGATCTCGATCCCCACAACGCCATCGGGCAGCACCATGATAATATCCGCACGCGACTTTGTAATGCGGATCTCCTCTAAGATCCGCATCTTTCCGTACTGCTGCTCCAAAAAGGAAAACAGTGGTTCTCTGATATCCTTATCGTAAAGTATGATGTTCTCTTGCATATTTTTCCTTTGTAGCCATACCACCTCTGATGTGACGCTCCGACTTGTTGACGTCAAGCACCTTTCTTGCTTCCCCTGCAAGCGCGTGGTTAATGGCGGGCAACCTTTCTGTCACATCCTTATGTACCGTGGATTTGCTCACGCCGAATGCTTTTGCTGTCTGTCTAACGGTTGCATTGTGCTCCACGATATAATTTGCAATACTGATCGCTCTTTCTTCAATATATTCTTTCAAAGGAAATCCCCTTAAACTTTTTTACAGTTTATGCGTGGGATTTCACAAGTATGTCTCAGATCCGGCTCTTTGGCATCACTTTCCGAAACTGCACAATAAAGTACGCAATCTCCGCAATCGCAGTCAGCGTCCAGGAGAACGGATACAGCAGATATAAGGACGGGATCGTATGGAAATGGGCAAATATCGTGTATACCCAGATGATACAGAATACACAGGAGCCCAGCATGACGATGATCATCGGACCGATGCTCTTTCCCAGCCCGCGGGAGGCTGCAATGGTGCAATCCATAAAGGCGGAGATACTGTACGCAAATGCCATGATCTTAATCCGCTCCATGCCCGCATCGATCACCGCACGGTCAGTCGCAAATGCCCGCAGAAAATATCTGCCGCCAAAGAACAGGCATGCACCAAGGAAAAGTCCGATCAGGAAGGAGTAAGTCAGTGCTACCAGATAGCTTTTCTTCATCCGTTCCCTGTTGCCCGCGCCGCGATTCTGGCTCACAAAGCTGGCGCAGCCCGTGTAAAAGGCAGACATGACATTGAAGATGATTGCATCTGCATTCGTTGCTGCTGCATTGCCCGAAACCATGATTGTGTAGAAATAGTTGACACCGCGCTGTACAAATAAGTTAGCCAGTGCAAATATTGCATTCTGCATTCCCGTCGGAATACCCATGAGTAAAATGCCCTTTGCCACATCCTGATGGAACTGTATTTTGGAAATCTGCAGTCTACAGACATCCCTTCGTTTTAAAAGATTGCGTATCACAAGCAGCATGGAAACATACTGCGCGATCGCACTTGCAATGGCAACACCCGCCGCTGCCAGATGAAAGCCGATGACAAAGATCAGGTTTAAAATAATATTCAGTACACCGGCGACCGCCAGATAGATCAATGGGCTCTTCGTATCTCCCTTTGCACTCAGCACGCCATTACCGAAGTTGTAAACAGCCATGGCGGGCATGCCCAGCGCGTAAATCTTCAGATACAGAACCGCCGCATCGATCAGATCGCTTTTTGTATGCAGTGCCTGCAGCATCGGACGTGCAAACAGAATACAGAAAACACCGATCATAATACCGATCGCCGCACAGATCAAAAATGCTGTATGGATTGTTTTTTCTACCGTTTTATCATCCTTTGCTCCAAGTCCGAGCGCCACCTGTACATTGACACCGCTTCCCATTCCGATCAGAAAGCCGGTAAATAATGTTACAAGTATGGTCGTCGATCCGACTGCCCCCAGTGCTCTGTAATCCGCAAACTGCCCTACAACCGCCACATCGCTTAAATTGAACATAACCTCCAGAAGCTGTGCCAGTACCAGAGGCATACTGAACAGAAATATATTTTTCCACAGACTTCCCTGTGTCATATCCAATGTCTTCGTCTTTTGCTTTTCCATTTCTTCTTACTTCCATATCATGTGCTAATCCAGCAGCACCATCTTGAGCCATCCGAAAAATTCCCGCAGCATATTATTGGCAAGATATTTTCCCGACGAAGGAGCTGCAATTCCAACTGCCTGCACCAGCCCCTGCCTTTTTGCGATCTGCATGGCACGATATAAATGAAAATTATTTGTGACAACACCTAAAGAAGCACCCTCCGGAATCAGCTTCCTGGAAAACTCCATATTCTGCTGCGTTGTTTTCGACTGATCTTCCATCAGAATTCTTTCTGCCGCAATCCCATTCTGCTCCAGATACCGAGCCATTCCTTCTGCTTCCGTCATCGGCTCATTATAGCCCTGCCCGCCCGAAACAATACAGATTGTCTCCGGATTTTCCTTTAGATAGCCGATCGCCGTATCCAGTCTGTACTGCAGCACCAGACTTGGTCCGTCTGCATATACCTGCGATCCTAACACAAGCAGATAAGAAAGTCCCTTTTCTCCTTTTTCATGAAAGCTGCCAAGGATCAGCCCTTCCACAACAAGGAAAAGGATCACGCCTGCTGCCAGCAGACCTCCAAACACGATGCGCCATATACATGGAAGTCTCTGCAGCACACCTTTTCGCAGCAGGGTTCCCACAATAAGCAGGCAGATACCACCCATGATCCACACCATAAAAAATGCAGTTCCTGAGCCTGCTGCCCTGACAAAAATACCGTATACGATACAAATGATGGCAAGTATGAAACATACCGCCATCATAATCTTTCCTTTTTTCATATTGTCTGCCTCCATCCGAAATACCGGACCGTTATTTCCCGGTTTCTGTTCCGGCAAGTACAAATTCTACTTCGCCCTTCAAATACAACTCTTTTCGCTTGTCCAATGGGAGCGTATCTGCCATCGTATAATCCAGCTGCCATGCAAAATCGCCCGGCTCACTGGCTTCTTCCTGCTCTTTGGATACCATATTCCATTCTTTTCTGCGTTTTTCCGCTTCTTCTTTTGTAATAAGCTCCCGCAGCTGCACCTCATGATTTTCCACCGGTATGTAGGCCACTTTATCCTTCCGGTAAACACTGCGCAGCACATAATAACCGAGCTCCTGTTTATTTTTTGTTGCAAGACGGGCAATGTCTTCTATAAAACATACACCCATCTCTTCATCATAGATATAAGTCTTTTTTTCAAACATCTATTTCCCTCTGTTATGTAACAAACTCTCTGATTCCCGCGTCTTCCGTATCCCATTTTCCACTCTACGATACGCGTCTGACTGATAAAATGGTACGATAGGTCGCATAACCATATGTAATGCCGGTTCTTTCCGTGCTGGCATGTACAATCTGTCCATTCCCCAGATATAAAGCAACATGTCCTGCATAGCAGATGATATCACCCGGCTGTGCATTGGCATAAGAAACTTCTGTTCCACAGCTTCTCTGGCTGTAGGAATCACGCGGCAGCGAAATACCAAAGTGCGCATAAACAGCCTGTGTAAAACCGGAGCAGTCTGTTCCGTTTGTCAGGGAAGTGCCGCCGAACTTGTACGGATTGCCCACGAAATTGCACGCATAATTTGCAGCCTGCTGCCCGACACCGGAGCCCCCGGTTACAGCTCCCGCACCTGCATTCATGCTGTCTGTTCCCTTGCCGGTATCTACCGTTCCCGGATCTGTCGTCTGCGCATCATCACCTGTATCCACCTGCGCAGGATCGTCTCCTGTGGTCTGCTGCGCTCCGTTTCCTGTATCTATCGTCTGTGTCTGATTTGCCTGCTGCTGTTGTTTTCTTTTCTGTTCCTGTTTCTTTCTTGCTTCTTCTTCCTTTTTCTTCTTTGCAGCAGCCTCTTCCTCCAGCTTTTTGATCTGTGCTGTCTGGTCTTCCAACTGCTGCTTGTAAGAAGCAGCTTTTTTCTTAGCAGATGCAAGCTGCGCATCAAAATCTGCTACCGTCTTTTTTTGCTCATCCACCAGTGTCTGCAATGCAGCTTCTTCCTGCTGCAGTTCATAATTGGATGCTTCCAGATCCGCTTCTTCATCCTCCAGTCTGCCTTTCAACTCCGCTACCTGATTTTTGCTTTCCACATAACCGGCCAAAAGCTGCTTATCGTATTCATACAGACTTTCAATGTAATCTGCCTTATTTACCATATCCGCATAATTCTGGGATTCCAAAAGCACCTGCAGATAAGCACTGTCTCCCTGCTCATACATAAACTGGATCCGTTTTTTCATCGAGGCATACTGATCCTCTTCTTTTTTCCGGGCATCCTCATAATCTTTTTTTGCCTGTTCAATCTCTTTTTCCTTCACTTCGATCTCATCCTGACAAATATCAATACTGGTCAGGATGTCCACAAGCCGATCGCTGAGCTGATCCAGCTCCTCCTGCGCCTGTGCCTGATTGCTCTGGATCGCCGTGATCTGCTGGTTCACACTGTTCAGATTATTCTGTGTCTTCTGTTGTTCTTTTTTGACACCCGAAATAGTAGTTGCCCTCACGGGAACTACTATTTCCATAAGCATGATCAAACTAAGCAGGATACAGCATACTCTCTTTTGCATCTTTTCACCAATTTCCTATCAATGTTTATTCTTCTGTTTCAGCTTCAATTTCCGTTTCAGCGATATCTGTCAGTGCAGCATCTTCTCCCGAAACGCTTTCTTCTTCCTGCAGTTCTTCTTCCACATCTTCCTCTGCGGTATCCGCTGCTGCAGAATCCGTCTCTGTAATGGAGATCGGATCATTTTCCACAATCGTAACCTGATCGATCAGATATTCGTTTACCTTGTCGGAAAGTACATAATCATAATAAGCACCCTGTCCGATGGCAGAAAGAAGTGCATCCGCAGAATCATATCCGTAATCACTGTATTCTGTTTCAGCCGCTGCCTTGACATCATCATCTGAAAGACTGATGCCAGCCTTCTTCGCGATCGCTGCGATTGCCAGCTTCTCTTTTGCGGATTCTGCAGCAGATTCCGCTGTCTGTTTTTCGTATTCTTCTTCTGTCAGCCCCATATAATTTGTAATAAAGGTTGCCAGATCTACCTTATAATAATCTGCATAGGACTGTGCATTTGCAGCAATACGTGTCCTGATATCGTCCACAAGCTCCTGCGGTGCATCGGATACTTCGCAGGTCGCATAAACCGCATTCCATACAGCACTCTTCTTTGCGTCACTGTTTTTTTCATCACAGGCGTTTTTCAGATAGTCTTCCACGTTCTGTCTGTAGGCATCAACCGTATCATATCCCAGATTCAGGCTTGCGATCAGTGCATCATTGACCTCCGGCAGCTTTCCTTCGTCAATGGAATTGATCTTCACTTCAAAAACGACTGCAGCACCTGCCAGATCCGCATTGGAATAATTTTCCGGGAATGTCAGATCCAGATTTACTGTTTCTCCTACCGCATGTCCGATCAGCCCATCTTCAAATCCATCGATAAATCTGCCGGAACCAATCTTCAGATGTGCCCCCTGTGCTGTACCGCCGTCAAATGCGACTCCATCCTTTGTTCCCATGTAGTCGATATTGACCGTGTCTCCCGTTTCTACGGTCTGCTTATCCGTCGGTGTGTACTCATAAGCATCCATATATTCCACATAGTAATTGATCTCTTTGTCAAACTGGGCATCCACATCTGCATCGGTGTAAGTGTAAACATCTGTATTTACCGTAATGCCTTCATAATCACCGAGCTTCACATAATCATCCGGATCATAGTCCTTTGTAGAGATGATCCCGTTTCCGGAAACCTCTGTTGTATCCTGACTCTGTCCTTCTTCCTTGGAAGAACCACAGGCGGTCAAAGCTGTCACCATACAGGCTGCCAGCATGATTGTTAAGATTTTCTTTTTCATAATTTTTCTCCTTTTCTGCACTACGCAGTTATTATTTTATCACATTTTGAGAATCGGGGAAACTCTACACCAAAAATTCATAAAGAATTCATATCTTGCACGGGGCTATTGCGCTGAAAGCAAAAGAATGTTACAATATTTTCTAGTTTTTAGCACCCTAAGGAGGATAAGATGAGCACATTTAGTATTGTACTTCTGGTCATTCTTGCGGTTCTGATCATAGTCATCGCTGTTCTCTATTTTCTGGGCAAAAAAGCGCAGAAAAAACAGGCAGCGCAGCAGGAGCAGATGGAAGCTGCCAAGCAGACCGTTTCCATGCTGATCATTGATAAGAAGCGTATGAAGATTAAAGATTCAGGGCTCCCACAGATGGTGATCGATCAGACCCCCAAGCTTATGCGCGGCTCCAAACTGCCGATCGTAAAAGCCAAGATTGGTCCACAGATCATGTCACTTGTATGTGATGAAAAGATTTTCGACAAGGTTCCGGTCAAGAAAGAGGTAAAAGCATCAGTCAGCGGTATTTACATTCTTGATGTGAAAGGACTCCGCGGAAACAAACAGGCTGAGCCGCCAAAGAAGCAGGGCGTATTTAAACGTGCCTGGGCGATGGCAAAAGAAAAAGCCGGCGTGAAACCGGTGAAATAAAAAAGCTAAAATAAATGGGATATATGATATCATATATCCCATTTATCTTTTCATGTTCAATTTGAATTAAGCGTTTACTAAATCCTTTAAAGCCTTGCCAGCTTTGAACTTAGGAGCTTTAGAAGCAGCGATCTTCATTACTTCACCGCTCTGAGGATTTCTTCCTTCTCTTGCAGCTCTTTCAGATACTTCGAAAGTACCGAAACCAACTAACTGAACCTTTCCACCATTCTTTAATTCGTCAGAAACAACATCTGTGAATGCCTTTAAAGCTGCTTCTGCGTCTTTCTTAGATAATCCAGCCTGTTCAGCCATAGCTGCTACTAATTCTGCTTTGTTCATTTGAACTCCTCCTCCTACTGAGTATTGTTTTTTGTTTCATTTGACTTTTCTCTCAGAAAATGCCTAATACTATTTATATCCTTTTTTAGATTCTTTGTCAAGGCGAAAATGCCCTTTTTCAGCCATTTTCAAAGATTTTACAAGCCGAGAAGCCGGTCGAGTATCCGCACCAGTTTTTTTCTCCGTTTTTTGCGGCGCGGATCCTCCTGATACGTCATCTGTTGTTTTTCCCATGCCTTGATCTGCCCCCACTCCTTCAAAGGCTGTCCGTCCGATGCGGTGACTGTCTCGCCAAACACATGCGGATGACGGCGTATCATTTTCCGGCTGATATCCTCCACCACATCTTCGACCGTAAAATATCCTTCCTCTTCTGCCAGCCTGGACTGCAGCATCACCTGCAACAGCAGATCTCCCAGTTCTTCCCGCAGTCCGTCCGGATTCTGCTCCCTTTCCAGAAGCCTGATCGCATCTACTGTTTCTGCCGCTTCCTCCAGTACACAGATCCGCATACTGCCATGTGTCTGCTTCCTGTCCCATGGGCAGCCATCCTCCGAACGGAGTGCTGCCACGATCTCCTTAAGATCCTCAAAATCTCTTTTTCCCTTATCTAAATAGTCCGGTCGTTCCTTCAGCATATCCTTCTCCTTTTTCGCTATGCATGCTCCGTTCTCATTGCATACCCGCCAGTGCAGCCTCCGCCGCAGCTGCTGATGCATCTATCGCCGCAGTGGATGACTCCAGCTCAGAGAAAGAATAGTGTACATCCTTCTCACTGCCATCCACCTGCAGGGAATAGCTTCTGGTGATATAACCGCTTTTCCGGATGGATACCGTATAAGAACCGCTCTTTTTATCAAAGCTGGTCGGAATCAGGCCGATGTATTTACCGTCCACATACAGCTCTCCCCCCTGTGGTGCATCAATATAAACCTGATAGCCGCTGCTGCTTGCGGTAACGGTATTACTGCTGACAGAAGAGGCATCTGTATCATCGGATCCTGCTTCCATCTCGATATTGATATTTGCCATTTCGTCTCCGACCTTGATATATTGTGTGATCGTCTTATAGCCTTCTGCTTTGCAGGTCATCTGATGGATCCCATACGGCAGATATACGACTTCGCTGTAATCCGTATCCGTTCCGTCGATCGTCAGATATGCCGATGACGGAGAAATGGTAAATACGATCCCGCCCTTTTTATTCTCTTCTACCTGGGCAAGATCCGATACATCAACCTGCACTTCTTCATTTGCCTGTACTTCCACCTGCTTTGTTCCCACATTACTGCCATGGGAGATCAACATGTCATAACTGCCCTCCGGGATGACCAGCAGCATGTCCTTTTCCACTTTTTTAATGATGGATTGTCCAAATTCCACCCATCCGCCTTCAAAAGCTTCTGTCCCAAGCAGTCTGACATAACCGTGACCGTTTGTGATCACAATACTTTCTATGCTATGGTCAACACGTGTTACACGCAGCGTATCCACAGTATTGATATCCATCAGCGTCAGAACCCTTCCCTGCGATAACACCGCGCAGCCATCGGGAAGTGTATATTGCTCACCGCCGATCTCCATAGTATGTGCTGCATGATTGATACTGAAATTCCTGACCTGCTCTGTCACCGCTGCTGTATCATCCAGCCAGATATTTTTGCACTTTTTAGTATCCTTCTGAAACGTAACCTGCACCAGATCACCGCTCTGCAGCTGTCCTGCGACAAGTTCCTCTCCATGCCGGCTCTTGATCCCTGTTGCATGATCATAGCTGAGCGTATAGCTCTTTTGTACCGTACTGTTCCAGAAGGTGATATAGCCGCCTTCCTGATCCACTTTTTCTACCACCGCCGTATCCAGACTGTCTGCCAGATCTGCATAAGCATTATCCGCACTGACAGCCTCCGTTGTCACCTGCTCTGTTGTTCCTGTCTGCGTAGCTGCATTTCCGCAGCCGCAAAGCAAGAAAAGCAGCAGGATACTTGCTGCTTTTTGTATTTTTTTCATCGCTTGTTCCTCTTGCATTCTGATACTGTTTATATTCCATGTCATGCGCAGCTCCACACGACGCACTTCTCTGTCTGTGTCTGCGCGATTACAGTATAGCACATTTTATCTGCACCTTTCCAGCCATTTGTTCAGGAACAGCTGCCTTTCCTCCTCCCGTTGTTCAAAGGTAACCAGTTTTTCCTTCTGTCTGTGCGGCGGAAGTGATTTTCTTCTGTTCAGATACCCATTGGCAACTTTCCAGAATTTTTCAGGATAGAGAAATCTTGCATACAAATAACAATATTCCGCATGCTCCACCGGTATTATTGCCGCATAAGATTCTATCATTTGATCCGCCAGCGCTACTGACCAATGATTTTTCTCCAATATCTTTCGCATAAAGAAATACACATCTTTCATCTGCAGATGTGCTCCCAGCTTTTCAAAATTGCGGAAGGTCATGGTTTTTCCCTGCAACATGATAATATTATGCTGGTTCATGTCCCCATGCACAAACATTTCTTCCGTCAGTTGTTTCCGTTCCAGAGCCTGCAGACATGCTGCATCCAGAAAAGACTGCGCCAGCCTGGTCTGCTGCCAGTAACGCTCGTAAGCCCGCAAAAACATAAGTGTAAATTCATCCTTTCTGGAAAGACGCCGCATGAAATTGCGCGCTCTTACAAGCTCCGCATCTTTGCGTTTAAAATCATCCAGGAGCCGGTCAGCCTGATAGGGCTGCTGGGTCTGCAAATGCCGCATAGCCATATGCAGCTTTGCCATACACTGCATGGCTTCTATGCACTGCCGCTCCTGCAAAACATTACATTCAAATCCATCCAGATATTGTTTTGCAATGTAATTTTGTCCCTCATAATCGCTGCAGTATAGCTCTCCCTCCGTGGTTGGCAGAATATGATCCAGCTTTCCGTCAAATTTCTGCGCGATCTGTTCCATCTTTTCGCGTACAAAAAGAAGACGATCCACAGATCCCGCATACTCCGTCAATGCAATCTCGCCATGTGGCGTTGTCGCAATGAGCATGCCCCGTCCCTTTCTCGTCTTCTCTATTTCCAGATCATATTTTTCAAATAATGTAACCGCTCTGTCGTTCACGCTTTTTCCCTCCATAAGACGATGCTGTGCATCTGCCCTTACCTATCTTATGAAGGCGGTATTTAAAAAATGCCCTTTGAAACAATATCCAGCAGTTTTTCTTTCGTATTGAGCTGCGGCTCCTCCAGTACCCTGTCCAAAAGAGTGGAAAGTGTCCGCCCGACCGCAGGCCCCGGTGTAATACCGGCGGCGATCAGATCCTTGCCGGATACGGCAAGCTGTTTTAAAGAAAAGCAATTGTCCGCCGCCTTGATCTCCTCATAAACCTCACGCAGCCTGACAAGCTCCTCCAGTTTTTCTTCTCTCCGGCAGGTGCTCTGTGCCATGACATCCGCATGCTTTACTTCCAGTAAGCGCAGGAAGATCTCCTCTCCGAGATCACAAAGAGCTCTTCTGACATATTTTGCCTGCGGTATGATCCTTCTGTCATGATTTTTAACAAGCTTCGTTACTTTCCCGATCGTGTCATTATCAAATTTCAGTCGCTGCAGGATCTCCTTTGCCATTTTGGCGGATAGCTCCGCATGACCGTGGAAATGATCGATCCCTTCCGCATCTGTTGTCTTTTTAGCGGGTTTTCCCATATCATGAAACAGCATTGTAAGACGCAGTACCTTATCCGCCGGTACTTCTTCCATGGCACGTATCGTATGCATCCCTACAGAATAAAGGTGATGTGGGTTATTCTGCTCCGTCTCCATCATCCTGTCAAATTCGGGCAGGATCACCTTTGTAATACCTGTTTCATACAGTATCTTCATATGCCCCGGATGGTCGCTGACAAGCAGTTTGACAAGCTCCACCTGGATCCGTTCCGCACTGATCTTTGTCAGCGTGTCTGACAGGCGGCGCATTGCAGCTTCTGTTTCTTCCTCGATCGTATAACCCAGCTGCGCTGCAAACCGGACTGCCCGCATGATCCTGAGCGCATCCTCCGAAAAACGCTTCTCCGGTTCTCCGACTGCGCGGATCACACCTTTTTGCAGATCCTGCTGCCCTTCAAAGGCATCCACCAATCCCCTGCTGTCATTATACGCCATGGCATTGATCGTAAAATCACGTCTTTTCAGATCTTCGATCAGACTCGGAGTAAATACCACCTGCTTCGGATGTCTGCCGTCCTCATATTCGCCGTCGATCCGATAAGTTGTCACCTCATAACCGACATGGTGACACATGACCGTAACCGTCCCATGCTTGATCCCTGTATCGATCGTATGTGGAAAAAGCGCCTTTACCTGCTCCGGTAATGCGCTTGTCGTAATATCCCAGTCATTGGGTGTTCTCGAAAGCAGGCTGTCTCTGATACAGCCGCCTACTGCGAATGCTTCAAATCCTGCTTTTTCAATTTTATGGATAATAAATGCCACATCCTGTGGTAATGCGATCATATGCTTTCCTTTTCTATAATTCCAGTGTATACCCGTTGTCCTTCAGCCACTTCCGCTGCTGTTTATAATCGGGCATCAACGATTCCACAAGTGCCCAGAACCGCGGTGAATGGTTCATCTCCCTGAGGTGACAGATTTCATGCACCACGACATAATCAAGCACCTTCGGCGGTGCCAGCATCAGCTTCCAGTTAAAAGACAACGTCTTATTGGATGAACAGCTTCCCCACCTTGTTTTCTGACCGGCAATACGGATCCTGTCATAGGAAACGCCCAGAAGATAAGCATAATACGCAGCTCTTTTGGGAAAATACTCTTTTGCCGCTTCTCTGTAACGTTTTTCCAGCGCACTTCTCTGCTCCGGCGTATAACATTTGTCTCTTTGCGCCTCTTTTTTCTGCGCTTCCTCCATCCTTTGCCGCTGCATCAGCACCTTTTCGATGATCCAGCCACGTTTTTCTTCTGCCATTCGGGCTGCATCCCTTACGCTTCCCGAAAGTGGCAGATGCAGCATCACTTCGCCCGTCGCTTCTATCGAAATACCATAGCTTCTGCGGTCAGACCATTTCAGCGTACACACGATATCTTCCTTGTGCGGATATGGCTCACGCAGGTGATAATGCAGTGTATATGTCTGTTTCAGATCCTTCATATTTTACCATCTCCCGGCTTATACGCGCTTTACGCAAATGCCGTTACCTCATTCCTTCTGCCTGGCATATCATGTCATTTTTGGGGCGGGTTACTTTGCGCCCGTGCACGCTTGTACATCTCATCATACTGCCTGTACATTTTCTGGACGCCGTTCTCCAGCAGATAATAATGCATGATGTATGGAACAAGCAATACAAGCAGTGCAGCAAACAAGGCCACAAGCCCCGGCTGAAACGCAAATACCAATGCAAAAAAAGTAGCAAATGCTAACAGTGCAAAGGTCAGTGTCACCAGAAGGTGCACAAGCCGCTCATGCATAAAGAAAGTTAGCTGCAGCTTATGCTCCTCCATGATCTTTTCATAATCTTCTTCATTTTTGCCTGCATCATCCGCTAAAAGCTGATCAATGTAAGCCATATAATTTAAAATCCGCTCTTTCACAAAACCGCCTCCCGGCCGAATACCACACGATGTATGCTATGATCCACCCTGCAGCACAAAGGTATGCCCTCCCGCATTCCATCATTATTTTACAAGTCGTGCTGTTTCTCTTGCAATAGCAAGCTCTTCATCCGTCGGTACAACATATACCTTCGTTGTGCTGTCCGGTGTAGAGATCTCTACTTCTTCGCCACGCTTTTTGTTTGCTTCTGCATTTATAGTTACCCCAAGATAACCTAAGTAGCTGCAGACCTCAGCTCTGGCATCCACATTGTTTTCACCGACACCGGCTGTAAAAGCGATCACATCAACACCGTTCATGGCTGCTGCATAAGCACCTACATATTTTGCGACATGATATGCCCATGTCTTCAGTGCGATATCTGCCTTTTCATTGCCATCCGCTGCTGCCTGTGCCAGATCACGGAAATCGCTTGAAACACCGCCTGACAGACCAAGTACACCTGACTTCTTATTACAGATGTTAATGATCTCATCGGCTGTTTTTCCTTCTTTATCTGCCAGAAAACTTACGATCGCCGGATCAATGTCACCACTTCTTGTACCCATGATCAGACCTTCAAGTGGTGTCAGACCCATGGAAGTATCCACACATTTTCCGTTCTTTACTGCGGAAACAGATGCACCATTTCCCAGATGGCAAACAATGATCTTCAGATCTTCGCGTTTCCTGCCCATGATCTCTGCTACACGGTTGCTGACAAAATCATGGCTTGTGCCATGGAAGCCATAGCGTCTTACTTTATATTTCTCATAATATTCATATGGAAGACCGTATAAATAAGCTTTCTTAGGCATTGTCTGGTGGAAAGCAGTATCAAAAACCGCTACCATCGGTACATCAGGCATAATTTCCCTGCAGGAATTGATACCGATCAGGTTTGCCGGATTGTGGAGCGGTGCCAGATCATTACAGTCCTCAATGGCTTTCATGACCTCTTCATCGATCACAACACTGCTTGCAAACTTCTCACCGCCATGTACGATACGGTGTCCGACTGCATCGATCTCTGCCAGCGATTTTACGACGCCAACCTTTTCATCTGTCAGCTTTTCAATGACTGCCGCAACTGCCTGTGTATGTGTCGGCATTGCGATCTCCGTCTTTACTTTCTCTCCGCCCTTTGGCTGGTGTGTAATACAGCTTCCGTCAATTCCGATTCTCTCGCAAAGTCCTTTTGCAAGCACTTCTTCGCTTTCGCTGTTGATGAGCTGATATTTCAGTGATGAGCTGCCACAGTTGATGACTAAAATGTTCATTTTTCTATCTCCCTTTTTTCTTATTTTCAATCAGTCCTTCTGACTCTCAAACTGTCTTTATCTTACTACTATTTGGGTATGCTGTGCAAGAGCGAAAAAACCACCGGTAAAGGTGGTTTTCTCTTCTATCTGTCATATGATTACCATACATATAGGTTGTCTACACCACAGCCATTTGCCGGCATCCTTATGATATATTCATTTCCTGTCATTTAGTATGCTCTTCCCCAGTATACCATCTTTGTTGCAGGTTTGCCGCAGCATACACAGGTATCTGCAATATGTTCCTGCTCAAATGGCATACAACGGCTTGTTACACTCAGTTTTTCCTTGATCGCATCTTCACATGCCTGATCCCCGCACCACATGGCTTTTACAAAACCGGATTTTTCTGCAAAGAGTTTTTCAAACTCTTCCATATTTTTAGCGCTATAAGTATGTGCATCACGATGTGCTCTTGCATGCTCCAGCATATCCTTCTGGATCTGCTCAAGTAGCTCTGCAACCTTTGTTTCCAGATCATCTAAAGAGCACTCGATCTTTTCTCTTGTATCACGGCGGACCAGAACACACTTGTTTGCTTCCATATCCTTTGGACCGATCTCAACACGAACCGGAATACCTCTCATTTCACATTCAGCAAATTTCCAGCCCGGGCTCTTATCTGTATCATCTACTTTCACACGGAAGTTGGATTTCAGACGGTCACGCAGTTCATATGCCTTATCCAGGACACCTTCTGCCTGCTGGCGGATCGGAATGATGCAAACCTGTGTCGGAGCAACTCTCGGTGGAAGCACCAGTCCGTTGTCGTCTCCATGTACCATGATGATCGCGCCAATCAGTCTTGTTGTCATACCCCAGGATGTCTGATGTACATACTGAAGCTGGTTATTTTTATCTGTATACTGGATACCAAAGGCTCTTGCAAAGCCATCACCAAAGTTGTGGCTTGTACCGGACTGCAGCGCTTTTCCGTCGTGCATCAGTGCTTCAATCGTATAAGTAGCTGTTGCACCGGCAAATTTTTCCTTATCTGTCTTACGTCCCTTAATGACCGGAATTGCCAGCACCTGCTCACAGAAATCCGCATATACATTCAGCATCTGGATCGTTCTTGCTTCTGCTTCTTCCTCTGTTGCATGAGCGGTATGACCTTCCTGCCATAAGAATTCACGGCTTCTCAGGAACGGCCTTGTTTCCTTTTCCCAACGTACAACGGAACACCACTGGTTATATACCTTTGGCAGATCACGATAAGAATGGATCTCATTTTTATAGAAATCACAGAATAAAGTTTCGGATGTCGGTCTGACACACAGTCTTTCCTGCAGTGGCTGCAGTCCACCATGTGTTACCCATGCAACTTCCGGTGCAAAACCTTCTACATGATCCTTTTCCTTCTGTAATAAGCTCTCCGGAATAAACATCGGAAGATATACATTTTCTACGCCTGTTTCCTTGAATTTTGCATCCAGCTGGCTCTGGATCAGCTCCCAGATCGCATATCCTGCCGGTTTGATCACCATACATCCTTTTACGCTTGTGTAGTCGATCAGTTCTGCTTTCTTTACTACATCTGTGTACCACTGCGCAAAATCCACATCCATCGCAGTGATCGCTTCTACCATTTTCTTGTCTGCCATTTTTCTTTTCCTTTCTTATTTCCACTTTTCAGCTTTTTTCCAAAATCAAATGTCAGCTTCGCTGCCGCTTGATTTCCTTCCTCACTACAAAAGGGTGGTACGCCTCTTCCGTCCCATAGGGACCGGAATTCCGGCGGTACCACCCCACTTAGTGTCTGACACTCTGCTTTTTTACCCATAACGCCGGGCTGCGCCTGCTTTCACAGGGAGCTCCAAGGCAGGTTCCGCTCTGCTGCGTAAGGATCTCTCACCAATGATCCTCTCTCTTTGACGTGCGCTGACCGTACTAATCCTCTTCTCAGCCTAATTAAATCTTTATTCCTCCTGCATTTTGCAGAACAATTCTAAACTGATTTTAGGAAACTGGACGAGCTTTGTCAAGTGCTGGCTTTACATTTTTCATAAACACTCCAAGCAGTACCCAGTACAGTGGTGCAAGAACAACCATGGAATCATTGGTGATTCCGGTTAAAAGATAAAAGATAATAAGACACTCTATCCCATCCACATAGGTATGATCTTTTTGCTTCTCCCCGTCTTTTTTTAAATTCCTGTATCGATCCCTTCTGTATTTTATACCAGATCCTATTGGCAGGCACAAGAAAAATACAAGTGATAACACACCCGTCTGCACGGCAATCTGCAAATACATGCAATGTGGTTTTGTTATAATTTCAGAGAAAAAACCATATCCCTGTGCTGCCCTTGCTACATAATCGTTTTGCGGGAACTGCAACATAAATGTATCCGGTCCACTTCCGACCAAAATCTTATTTTTCAGAAGCGGTATTGTCCTGCTCCATATGTATCCTCGATCTGTAAACCAATGCTCTTTCCCTTTAAAACCTACGGAGGGAGCGCTTATCACCTCATCCGGTTTTCCCCATATATTAATATATGTATACTGGTCATCTACCACATCCGTAAAAATCCACCGTATATCATTATGAAAAACTGCCATATAAGGAACCCCATCTTTATAATAGCACTGCAGATAAATATCCTGTCCTTCCATTGTTTCAGGCCAACAGATCTGTCTCTTTTCATCTGATACAAGTTCAAGTTCCGAACCATCTTTGGCAAAAACGTGTGGATATAACGATTTACCCTCTTTTTCCATGCAAAGCGCATATGGTTCTCCATCCCAGATGATAGAAATGTGATCCTTGAGCACCCGGATATCGGTCAATTTATCTGTTTTTTCCTGCAAATCAAGAGATTCTGTTATTCTTTGTATTGTGTGCACACCAAAAACACTATCATAAATAAAGTATCCACATCCAATTACAGCACTTGCAGCCAGTAAATATAATACTTGTTTTCTTTGCTTCCGGAATATAGCTTCTGCTGCACACCAGATCATTACCGCAAGCATACACAAAATTGCACTTTTGGATCCGCTTCCTATCAGGCATATTAACGAAAGCACCGACGCTACCGCTGCATAAATACGTTTTTTCCCATCCCATTTCACAAACAGAAAAATCCCCAGCAACAGGATCATTGCAAAATAAATGCCTGCATAATTGGAATTGTACAAAGTCCCACTTACACGCTGGTAACTCTCGCCCATGAATCCAAACACCATATGCCCGGCCAGTTCTTTATACTGCTGACCCACAATTATGTTTCGGAACAAGGATGTGCTTAATATTTCTCCGCCTAAAATCTCTGCTATACCAAATACACTTTGCAATATCCCTGCAGTCAGCATTGTCATACAGATACATTCCATATCCTTCTCACTTTGAACAATGATATAACTGTATATTGCCACAATCACATAAGCAAGCAGTATCCACATTCCCTCATACTGCTCTATCATACCGCGCAGAGCAACATCCTTTGATTTTGAAAAAATTGTAGATAGAATAACAGTGATTCCATAACCGCAAAGAGGAAGCAGGTATTTTACATTACCTGCTTTCTCATTACGTATCAAAATACGATCTATGATATTCAAAATCATGATAACCGCTATAACGAAAAGTACAACATTTTTTCCGTACAGGAAAAAGTCCGCTCTCCTGTTCATACTCTCCGGAAGCCACGAAAGATCCCCCAGGCTCGTATTTCTTATATGAAGCTTTACTATAAACGGAAGCAACAGGATTACCCCCATGATTGGGAGTAAATCCTTGTTCCATGTTTTTTGTTTCTTTTGTTTCTTCATTTTAAATTGCTTTTACTTTCAGTTTAATTCCTTTTTTCTTGAAAAGCTGTTTATATTTCTTTACTAACTTTTTGGGTACCTTGATCACACATTTTTTATTGACACCCTTAAAAGCAGACTTATCAATTTTCGGAACCTTGGTGCTCTTAATTGTAACTGTCTTCAGATTCTTACAATTCTTAAATGCATTTTTTCCAATTGATTTCGTCGATTTTCCGATTGCTACGGTTTTCAGCTTCTTACAGCCTTCAAATGCACTGCTGCCAATTTTTTCGATTGTTGCAGGCATCTTGACTGTCGTAACCTTCTTATTGTTTTTGAAGCTCTTTGGTGCAACACTTGTTACTTCATATTTCACACCATTGCTTGTTACCGTTGCAGGAATGGTAACTGTCTTTTTCTTCTTTTCCGCCTTTGTCTGTCCTGCATATTCTACAGACGGACTTCCACTGTTTGCATCTGTTACCTTGTACTTACCGGTTCCTTTTTCTGCCTGAATCGTCGTTCCTTTCTTTTCCGGCTCCGGACTCGGCTGTACAGAAGGAAGTGCTTCCGGTTCTTTGGTCGGTGCAGGATCTGGCTGTGGCATCTGCGTTGGCTCCGTATCTGATTTTTCTACGGAATCTGCCACTGTGACAGTCATTTTCTGTTCCGCATTACCATCTGCTGACTTACATATGATCTCTGCTGTTCCTACACTAATACCCTGCATTTCTCCATTTGCAGATATTTTCACAATAGATGGATCAGATGATAAGAACGTTACATTTGGATTACTTGCCTGATACTGATTCATCGTATCAATAGTCGCAGTTATCGATGCAGTTTGTCCCTTTACAAGAGCTGTTGTTCCACTTAATTGAATTTTCTGTACATAAACTGTCCGCGGAACACTCTTCAAAAGAATAATATTATCATTATCATCCAGATAATCTGTATTATTCTTTTGCTTTACTTTTGTTGTATCCTGATCAGACACCGTATAAATATCTGTTACTGTATAAAATTTATCATCTGCATTTAAAGAATTTATATAATCTGAAATTTTTACCTGTCCAGATTCATATAAATCATAATAGTGTCCATATTCTCCATGCCATGTGTCCAGCCAACCGACTCTTTGTCCATCATTGGATAAAAGCCAGATTTGATTCTTATCTTTAAATTTGGATGCATCATTGTAATATATTTTATTTGCTGTGTGCAGATAACCATGAGTCTCCAGATCATCCTCAGCCCAATTTTCATTGCTATTTAGCTGGATTGTTCCACCTGAAGCGATAAATGCCATATAACGATCATAATCCATTATCAGGCTCTCTGATACTGGCTCTACCGTTATTTGATATTCATTATTATTTACTACTGTAATTAAGATCGTTTTTCCCTTATTTACTTGTATTGTATGATTTGAATCATCTCCACGCAGCTTATACTGATACATACCATCTGACAATTTCTTTTCTTCGCAGAAACCACAGTTATTGACAAGTTTTTTATTCCACTGTTTACTACATTTTACTTTAACTACATAATTTCCTGTTTCCTCTGCTGTAAAACAGTAGCTCTGTATTTTACCATCTGTTTTCTGTATATGTGTCTGCTGAAGTGCCATTATTACATCCTCAGATTTTAGCTTTTCAATTTCAAGTGTCAGTTTATTCTCATCTGATGATGTATCCTTAATCAATTCTACATTAGGGCAAAAATCTGATTCGCTTCTTCTGTCAATAGCAATAAAACTACCATCTGACGTAACCTCCTCGGTCTGCATAATACGATCTCCACAAGTCCATTTCAAATATACTTTGTCTGTCCCTAGCACTTTAATAGAATAATAGCCTTGCAATAACATGTTTTCCAAAAGCACATTTTTGTCCACACAGATCTTTATTGTTCCTTCCTTCAAACCTCCCACGTTAGTAACTCTGTATCCAGTAATTGGAATTGTCAGATCCTCATTTGATATAAGCTTATAATAATAATTCCTTCCCGCTTGCATTTTCACTGTGTAGATACAACTGTTTACGGTTGCCCAGCCGCTTGCTTCTATACCTGTTATGAATTTATCCTCTTCCTCATAAGCTTCTACTCTAATCCCTTTCTGATAAGGCATGTACAGACTGTAATAACCTGATGTTTCTGGTGTATATTTTATCCAATTATTCCCTTTATATAATTCTGCTGTTATTGTTTGTTCTTCTGTTGTTACATTTACAGCTCTCCGTTGTGCAATTATATCCTCTCCCGCATTAAATAATAAATACTCCTTCTTTCCGGCCTCTATCATAAATGCATCATCAATTGATTTCCATGAACGATTATCATCTTCTGATATACTTACATCCGCTATTGCTACATAACCTTTGCTTTCCAGATCGAATAATGTATCCTTTGTATAATCTGTTACCAAATGCACAAATCCAGAAGATAACTCAAAAGAATTCTGATCAGCCAGACTCATTGTTTTTGCCGGAAGCAGTTCCATAGACCATTCCTGATATCGACTATTATATTCTGAAAAAATATGTACATAGTATTGTCTGCCAGCTTCATAATACGCCTCATATCCAATATCCCTGGTCTCAAAACCATCTTCCTCTTCTACCGGCTGTTTTACATACACTTCATTTAGATTTCCTAAAGAAGTCATTTCCATTGCATCTTCAGCCAGCACGAAACGATTACTACTCAACCTCTCTATAATTTCATTCATCCCCATATTTAAGAAGTAATAACCACTGCTTTTCGGAACAAAAGAAACCCAAATGCCATCTAAATCTGTTTTTTCCTCTGTAATAACTGTATTTTCTTTCAGTTCCTTTACAGTTGCATTTGGAGATACCTTTAATGATATTGTGTCTTTTTTCTTTGAAACAGCATCCTTGATTACAGTCAGATGATATATCCCCGCCTGCGAGAAACAAACAATCTTAGAATTTCCTTTCTTTACTACAAATTCTTTCTGCTCCGTTGTATCTTCCAGAGAAGCCAGAACCGTGTACTGTCCATCCTGTCCGGTAAGATTCAACTCATAAAAACCTCCTGCCGGTACTTCATATAAAAAAGTAGATGTTTTATATAGTTTTGCACTTGTTTCCTGATCTGTAACCTTTATATAATCTGTTTTTTCTAATATCATCTTACTGTTGATACAGACATTACGATATACCCAATAATATGTTGTACCACTATCCATCTTTATCCCAAAAAGCTCGGTTCCTTTTGCAGTTTCTTTATAAGATCCTTCAACGCTGACAATACCTTCTTCTGTCTGTTTATATAGGCTAATGTTACCATCTCCATAGCCCTCGCAGGAGAGTGTATAATAAGCTGTCTCCGAAGGTATAAAAGACCAGACTGTACATTCTTTCTCCTTGTCATGTGACATTTGATAAGATTTCCCATCCCCTAATGTCACAGCAGCTATCTCCTCCGGCTGCAGCTTTATAGTAATATTCTGCATCTCTTCATAATAGGATTCTATAAAAATAAATTGGTTTTCTAAATCCTTGGAAATAACAAAAGGTTCTGTGTATCCCCCATCTCCATATACATAAATACGATTTTTTTCTATCCCATATACCTCATATCTATCATTATTACCATCATTATTACTTTCTATCGCCATCCGATAAAATCCTGCTGGACATGTACCCATTGTCAATACAGCTACCTCTGCTCCATATCCATTTATCTCTAATTGCTGCCCCACATTCAGCTTCGTTAAATCAACACGTAATAACGTAAGCGCAACATTACTTAATACATAATTTTTATAATATGTATCATTTATCTGTATATAATAAGTTACTCCTTCCAGTAAATGATATAACATGTATTTTGATTCAGAAGCCGTATATTCTATCTGTTTCCATGTTCCATCTTCATCTATTGTATATAAACATAGATCCATAGAATAACACTGATCATTCTCCGCATACAAAACATAATTTCCTTCTTGATCAGGTGTATAGGTGGCATAAGCCTTCATCTCACGTCTGGCACTATCACAAATCGGCACAATATCTTGTTTTACCGATTTTTCTTCTGCACCTAAGATAACCTCTGGCACCATACTTTTCTCAATGCTGGCTGTTACACTGCCAATATTTTTTCCAATTCCTTCGGTATATATAAATATTGTATGAGTAGACGGTGTTACGAAAAACTGATATTTTCCATCCAGATCTGCTCCTACCTGTTGTCCATCTACTACCAACTTATAAGTATCTGCTCCCTCTCCTGTCAATAAAATTGTATACAATACTACTGTGTCTGAATCCACTTTCTCGTAGCCTGCGACATCATCTATCTGTACTATTCCACCCGCTTTCAAATCTACCGCTTTTGTGATCTGAAAACTATAATCGCCAGACGCTCCCTGACCACCAAAGCCAATCTGATATTTGCCTCCTGCACACATATATACACCATATCCCTGCTGCCATTCTGATCCATATCCGTTATATATATATTTAGTATCTGATAAGTATTGATACAGTCCATCTTCCACTTCTTCCATGATAGACAGACTTACACTGTCTGGATATACTGCCTGCAGGAAATATTCCCCATCTTCTTCTGGTTCAAAGTAATAATAATATGCAAACGCACCGCTTTCCGATAAACTACCACTTATAACCTCATTTACCGAAACAGAAGCATCTGTTGTATTGCCACTTACTATACCATTTACATCCAGTTCCTGATACATATTCAATTCATCTACAGATTGCCCTTCTTCTTTTGATACCAAAACAGGCATGGTCTCAACAGCAGATCCCTGTGTAACCTCTGCCTCCGCTGTCTCTTTCTGCTCTGATTTCTTCATTTTTTCACCTATTATCGGAATAGATGATTCTTCTATCTTTGTTTCTTCTACCTGCTCTGATTCTATCCCATTATTCTTTTCTTTTTCACTGTCAAACGTCAAATACTCTGTCGGAATTTCTTCCGTACCAGTGGTCTTAACCTCACCATTCCACAAAATTCTGTCTACTTCTTCCTGACCGGCATATATTTCCGTGGCAGGCATAGATAAAGATGTCAAAATCAACGATAATGCTAAAATAAGTGCTATTCTCTTTTTCATAAAGTATCCCTTCATTCTGTATATTTATAGTTTACTACTCTTAGCGTATCACACTCTTCCTCATGTCTAAATATGTGACAAATATTGTGACAAATTTTTAGAGTTTCAGATATTTTCCGGCTTCTTTTTCTGAAATATGCATGGTTTCCATCAGATTGTGAAGCATCATAAATAAACCATCCTCTCTTCCTCTCTCATGCTCGTATGCCTTTTCACTCTCTATATATTTTTCCATATCAAAACCATATAACATCATCGCTATTACCTCCAAATGTCATGAAGCGAATGCTTCATGATGCAGCCTCAGCTCATCGCCAACGGCGGTTTGCATGAGCTGAGGTTCTATGCTCTATGTCTGATCAAAAAATCCTTTAATATATCTTCACTAATGCATCCTGCTATCGCCTGATAGGTCTCCTGCTGCAGATTCATTTTTTTCTGCTTCTCTCTGATTTTTGTAACTAAGGTCATATAATCCTGTAACAATTCACAGGCACTTTTCAGCTTTTCATTGTAACCTTCATTGATATTCGGTACTGTAGTGATAAGCTCCAACTCCGGTTCGTCTGTTTCTTCCGTGCCATTATATATAACAATAAACCGCGGTGTGGGTAATTTGATCTGCTTACTGCCATAAATATCTTCCTTTGCCATGATCTTGGATAGCACCTTTGCGATATAGGTCAAATTACACAATGGCATATTCGGCTTAATCGTCGACTAGTGTTCGATCATATATAGTTCTGACAGAAATACGAAAGATATATTATTTTGTACTGACATGTATACTGCATTCTCCTGTGTTGCGATCTCCATCCTTGCCACATCCGTATACCCCGTTCCATTGAGGGCATTATACAGGCTCAGAACTCCCACCTTCTTTCTTTATTTTCTACACACTCTGCTAAAGTGAAGTGTTTTACTTTGTGACCTTAACTGATACCTTTTGTCCCTTTCCTTTCAACAACATCTTATATCTTATTTGTTTCTTTGCCGGAACTTTTATCTTGCATTTTGCATGAATACCCTTTAACGCCGCTTTTCCAATTGCACGCAGTTTGGTTCCCTTAATTGTTAATGACTTTAAGCTTTTGCAATTTTTAAAGGCATTTTTCTCAATTATCTGGATACCTTTTCCGATGGTAACGGTTTTAAGCTTTGTACAGCCCGCAAAAGCATTATTTCCAATCTGTGTGACTGTATCCGAAATTACAACGCTGACAAGCCTTTTATTATTGTAAAATGCTTTTGCTCCAATTCCAATCACCCGATATGTCTCACCATTAATCTGTATTGTTTCAGGAATTATACAAGTTGCTTTCTTTTTACACTGCCATACAACCACCCATTTATTTATTGGGTCGGAACTGACGATCTTATAAACAGCCTCCCCTTTAGCCTCTTGCCATTTGGTTCCTACCTTTGGCAGGGTATCTTCCGTCTTATTCTCATCCGTTTTCTTTTTGGGATAAATAACCTGTGCAGAACACTTTTCAAAAGCATATTCATCAGCTTTTTCAAAGCTATCCGGTAATTGAATTACCTTTATATCCTGACAGCACTGAAATCCTACCCCAATATACCTTACTCCCTCCGGTACTACATATTTTTCTGCACATTTTTTAGTAGGACAAACAAGCAACGTTTTCATGTCCTTACTAAACAATATCCCATCCCGACTTTTATAAACAGGATTATCCGTACTCACCACAATTTCTTCCAATGCACGACCATAAGTTAGTCTGAGCGTCGTTGCATCAGTCATAGAACTTCCAATATATATCTTTTTAATAGAATCCTTCTGCTCATCTCTGTAAGTATATTCCGGAATTTGAAAATTTGCTCCATCGCTGATTACCAGTTCCTCTACTCCTGCATTATTACCTAAAAAGTCTTCCATCACATACTCAATGGTCTTAGGAAGCACTACCTTTTTAATTAGATATCTGTCCTTTTCATCATGCTCATCTTCATCATCAAATCCCAATCCGAAGAAATTCGCCATTGCAGGATGTGGATTTCCAATACCTGCAACCGTATACTGTCCAATTGTTTCCGGAACAATTAATGTTGCAGCATTTCCACCATAAACACCATCAATATATGCCTTACCATTTAATACTGTATAGTCAAACTGATATGGCTTTTCTTCCGCTTTAATATGCATCGGAGTAGTTATCAGGCAGATAAAGATAACTATCAGCAGCCGCCATATCATATGTTTTTCCCATTTCATAATTTTCCCTTTCTGATTTAATTTTTACTTTAAAATAGTTCAGCAATATATTCTTTCATTTTTCCCTGATATTCCATAGAATCATCATTTGCATCTGACCAGAGTATGTAATACAGCGTCCCATTCCATCTAAATAAACCAATTTCCCTGCAAACCTTTGTATTTACCGGCCCATTATCCAGATTATAAGATAGCTCTTCTATCTGATGATATAGCTTTATGGTTCCATAAACAGTATTTACCTGCTCCTCTTCGGTTGTATCAGATATACTGTCAGTTCCAGGCATCAAAGGAGAATCCTTTTCTTCTGAATGAATTGTTTCTCCGGCTTTACTGTTCTCATAAAGATCTGCATAATCAGAGCCAACTACAAATCCACTGTAGACCCCAAGGATAATATTCTCTCCCACAGAAAAAAGTGACTTAGAGAGCGGAGAACCCATCCCTGAAGTATCTTCCTGAAAACCTGATGGCAAATGGAATCCCAGAATACTTTCTCCTGCATCATTCTGTATATTACATTCATATCCTTCCGGTACTGACACAGTCTCTCCATCCGGCTCGAACAGCATCTTTACATCGTCTTCTATGACTCTCCTTGCAATATCATCTGTCTCATACTCCCTGACGACCGCAGCCTTATATGATTTCACTAAAATAATATCTTTCCCATAGGGAATTACTACACCCAGATCATAACTCGTAGATGTAGAAGTTCCACCAGTGCCATCAGGAAATTCACTTGTTATTGTTGTCATTGTCAGGTAACCTTTTCCGTAAGGCGATTCCCACTCTCCCAAAAGCTTCTTTTCCTGCTTTGTTGTATCATCACTGTCCTGATTTGTCTCCAAAAGACTGTCCGGCAGATTTTTATAAGTATCCAGATTCTCAGTGGCATTTTCGATATAGGTGATCATAATACTATCCGGCAGATTATCGGATCTTCTGTATTCAGCTCCATTGCCAAGCTGCTGACAGTTCCAGCCAAACGGTGCCTGATAACCAACTACCTCTTCTCCTGCTTCATTTTTTATGAACGTATTATAATGCAATGCCTCAAAATCCGGTTTTACCCGTTCCGTCACCTCTGATTCCTCTTTTGAATCCTCCACAGCCGTTACATCTGCTTCTTCGGCATTTTCACTTTTTGCTGCAGTTGTTGTTTCTGCTCCCTGCTCTTTGTTTCCGCAGCCTCCCAATAATAAAGCAGACAACATTATAATTCCCAACGATTTAATTACTTTTTTCTTCATATAGATTTTCTCCCTCATTTTAATTTACAAGTTACTTTCTTAGCATATCACACAGCTATCTTTCTAAAAATATGTGACATACATTGCGACAAAATTTTTAAAATGATAACTTTACCTATTTTATTTTAAAGGCTATAATAGAGATAATTACGTAGGATAACACCAATAAATCCACGATAATATAAACTAACATGGGGAGATAATCAAATATGAACAGTTCTATCGCTATGCCACCTCTTCACATCCTGTTAAGAGATTTTATTGATAAAAGCAATTATACCGTTTACCAGTTGGCAAAGATCAGCAATGTAAACCGTTCCACACTACAAAAAGCTATTTCCGGTGAACGTTCCATCAGCAGGGAAAATCTAGCTAAAATCATGCCTTTTCTTAATTTGACATTGCAGGAGCAACAAGAATTACAAAACGCTCTTCTTATTTCAGAAATGGGAGAAGTATCTTATCAGAAACATATGTATATCAAGAACTTACTGACAGACTCTATTAGTTTGCCTGATGTTCCTATAAATCGCACTGAAATACCACTATTTTCCGGTAACAAAAAACCGGAATACGGCGAACTGATAAAAGGCTCCTATCAGATCATTCATGCCATCTGTGATATGCTTTCTTATGAGCTGGCATGCCATGAACATGCCTTTCTTTATGGCATATCCAGCTTTCACGATACTTTTTTTTCGGATCTCTACGAACAATTGCAGGCAGATGTTTTTTCCCAAACAGAAATTAAACACATTGTTCCCTTTGTCAAAGTTACCGATCGCAATGATAGGTCTTCTCTTTACAACTTAGATTGTCTTTCTGCCCTGATTCCTTTTATCATATCTTCTCAGAAGAAAAACTGTGATTTTTATTATTGCTATGAAGAAAGCATTGCAGAAAATCTTTCTGCAGTTCCTTTTTTGCATTCCATTGTTTTACCTCAGAATGTGATGCTTCTTTCTACCGACTGTCAGATGGCACTTGTCCTTTCAAAAGATACTGTTTCTTATTTTAAAAAGCATTTCCATACAGTATTGCAGTCATCATTCCCTTTATTCAATACTGTGAATACGGCTTCCCTGCTTTCTGCCTTTATCAGTCTTGCATCCGAAACAACGCACTCCTATATGCTGGAATTACAGCCTTGTCTCACTGCATTCGTAGATGAGGAAATAATTCAAAATGTTATTAACAGAAATTTACCTCTACAGCAGCAACAGCTTTTGACAGCCACGCTCTTAACGCAATGTTCCATATTAAAGAAAATGACGGATTTTATATCTATTTTTTCCAAAAAAGGATTAGACGATTTTGTTGAAAAGGGAATTGTTTATCAGGTTCCGCTTGATCTTTACCATCCACTTGATTTACAGGCTCGTATAAAAATATTAGAACAGCTTATAGAAGCAAACGAATCAGGTTCTAAGAAATTTTACATGATAAAGGAAGAAGTATTTCATCCCGACTTTGAAGTTTTTACATATAACACTTCTATGCTTTTCAGTTATACAGGTCCTGATCATAAAGAAGCCGGTATTTGTATTATAAAAGAAATAACTGTGATTGATTCATTTCAGGATTTTCTGTTACATGTTGTGAACCACAATCTGACCTATAGTTTAGAAGAAACAACTGATTTTTTTCGGAAATGTTGTAAGATATTGAAAATGCAATTACATTCCTGACATAAAAAACCCGGTCGAAAACGACCGGGTTTACTTTTACTTAATCACATGTATATGGCATCAATGCTACGTGACGTGCTCTCTTAATAGCAACTGTAAGAGCTCTCTGATGCTTTGCACAGTTTCCTGTGATACGGCGAGGAAGAATCTTTCCTCTTTCAGATACATATCTTTTTAATTTATTGACATCTTTGTAATCGATTGTGTTATCTTTTCCGCAAAATACGCAAACTTTTTTTCTTCTGCGCATGCCGCCTCTTCTCTTCATTGGAGAATCAGCTTTGTCTGCCTTATTATAAGCCATGATATTACCTCCATTTGTCTGTTACATTCTAACTAAATGGCAGTTCTTCAATTCCGTCCGGGATATTCATGAAACCATCATCAGCAGGCATCGGAGCAGGTGCAGCACTCTGACCGGCGTTGGCATATCCGCCGTTACCCTGTGCATTTTTACTCTCTGCAAACTCCTGATTCTCTACAACAACTTCTGTTGTATAAACCTTCACGCCATCCTTATTGGTATAGCTTCCGGTCTGGATTCTGCCTTCTGCAAGGATCTTGGTTCCTTTGTGGAGATATTTCTCTGCAAACTCACCATTTCTGCCAAAAGCAACACAGTTAATAAAATCAGCTGTCTGTCCATCCTGACTGTTACGATTAAATCTGCGGTCTACAGCGAGAGAATATCTGGCGATTGCCATTGGCTGCTCTCCCTGTGAATATCTGACTTCCGGATCTCTTGTTAAACGCCCCATTAGAATAACTTTATTCATATTTTTCCTACTTTCTTTTTATGCCTCGTCCTGTCTTACGCACAAAAATCTAACGATGTTTTCCATAATACGAATGTTATCTTCGATTTCTGCTGGAGCAGCTGGCTCTGCGTCGAACTGGATGAAATAGTAGAAAGCTTCTTTCATATGCTGAACTTCGTAAGCAAGTCTTCTCTTACCCCATTCATCAATGTTAGTAATCTGTCCACCGAATCTTTCGACATAAGCTTTTACTTTATCAATAGTAGCAGCTCTTTCATCGTCTTCGATTTTCGCACTCACAGCAACGGCTAATTCATATTTGTTCATGCTAGTTTACCTCCTTTTGGTCTCTGGCCTCTGCCCGAAGCAGAAGCAAGGAATTATTTTATATCACAGAACCCTATAATACCATAAGAAGGAAGGCTTTTCAAGCCTTTTTTTGCAGGTCTTTCGTGTTTTTTTCAACCAGTTTTCGCGCTATCATGATCTGATGTCCGCATCCCTGACACTTTAACCTGAAATCCGCACCCACTCTCAGGATTTCCCATTGTCTGGAACCACAGGGGTGCTGTTTTTTCAATGTAACAATATCGCCTACCTGATATTCCATGTTTTACTCCATTCCCGTCTCGGTCTGATCTGTTTCAGTTATATAACAGCAGCATTTTTATTTTATCTTACCTGTATCCCGGAAAGTACCTCTCCGATACTGTCTGTAATGATCAGATCTGCCAGCGAGTCACGCGAGGTTTCGCTTTTATTGATCAGAACCAGCTTGTTTCCATTGTAATAGTCGATCAGTCCTGCTGCAGGATAGACTACGAGTGAAGTTCCGCCAATGATGAGCATGTCCGCTTCCCGGATCGCCTGCACTGATTTTTCGATCGTTTCCTGATCCAGCCCTTCCTCATATAACACGACATCCGGCTTGATCACACCACCACATTCACACTTCGGAACGCCCGTACTGTTTAAAATATACTCCGCAGTATAGAATTTTCCACATTTCTGGCAATAATTCCGTAGGACACTGCCATGCAGCTCATATACCTTCTGACTGCCCGCAGCCTGATGCAGGCCATCAATATTCTGCGTAATGACCGCAGTCAGCTTTCCAGCTTTTTCCAGCTCTGCCAGCTTTTTATGCGCTGCATTCGGCTTTGCAGAAAGGCAAAGCATTTTATCCCTGTAAAACCGATAAAACTCCTCCGGCTTTCTCATAAAAAAGGTATGGCTGAGTATCGTCTCCGGCGGATAATCATATTTTTGATGATAAAGCCCGTCCACGCTTCTGAAATCCGGGATTCCGCTTTCTGTTGAAACACCTGCTCCGCCAAAAAACACAATTTTTTCGCTTTCATCGATCATCTGCTGCAATACTTCTATTTTGTCCACTTAAATCGCCTCTGTTTCCTTTTTCAGAATATTGCTTCGTTTATGACGTTTTTCAATATAAAGGTCGACATCTGCCTTATCCATCAAATCCTGTAGATCCACCTGATCAGAACACTTAAATACACATGCGCCGACACTCATGCTGATATAGTATGGCTTTCCGTTCTTTTCATTCTCTTCCTTTGTAATCTCCACTATGCGCGCCCGGATCTTCTTGGCTGCATCTTTATCATCCGTGAATGTGAATGCTACGAATTCATCTCCACCAAATCTGCCTACGATTCCACTGTCTCCAAATGTATCTTTCAGAATATTTGCCAGCGTCTTCAGGGAGAAGTCACCTTCTTCATGTCCGAACTGATCATTAATAACCTTCAGATTATTCATATCCGCATAAATAATGATCGCCTGTTTATCCAGATTTGCCGGATGCATTACCTGATGCTGCACCGTAGTCAGGAAGCCTCTTCTGTTGTAAATCTGTGTCAGTTCATCTGATTTTGACATTTCGTCCAAAATCGCGTTACTTTCCTTGATCTGCACCAGACTTTTCTCAAGCTGTGCAGTAATGTCCTCTTTATTTTTCAGAAGCTCCAGTGTCTTCACAGCGGAACTGATCTGATAGCTGATTGGTGTTGTATAATGCATATATGCTTCTTCAATCTCGCTGATCAGCAGACCATACTGCTCTAATGTCGAAAACAGCAACGTCACAATAACAGTGGAGCGGTGCTCCTGTCCCTCAAAGAAGTGCGTGACCAGATTTTTCATCGGGAATTTCTGCCTGCCCGCTTCCTGACAGACAGCCTCCCCATCATGCATATATGCTTTTAATAATATATTTTCCGGCATTTTAAAGTTTTGATTCTGCCGGTAGACAACTTCGTTTTCAAACAGGCACAGATACGCAGTCTTGAAATATAACCGTTCCAGTTTATCCATGATCGTGAAATAAGCTCTGTCATCACCGATCGCATAATCCAGCATATCTCTTGTGAATGTTGTCGATATATAATTCAGCAAAAGGACATCGCTCTTATCCGCATCTGCCTTCTTTTGGATATACTCGGTTGTATCCTGATAAACGCCAAAATATGTTTCACATAAGCTGCGCATGATATCCGGATCCGTAATCACATATTTCATGCAATCGTAAACATAATCAAGAACATGAAACATTTTCGATACTGACGTATAAGGCTGCAGTTCCATTCTGCACAATCTGCGCATTTTTCTTGCCAGTTCTTCGAGATCTTCCTCTGATGCCCCATTATCCGAAATATGATCCTGAATAAAAGAAATATATTCCTGCAATTTTACTTTTATTTGATGTACACCTGTTGTCTGATCTTTTTTTTCAAATAGGTATCTGTACAGATTATTTAACAGATCCTGTGTCTCCATCGGATTAAAAATATTTTTCTCATCCACTGCAAAGCCTGTAAAATCTTTTCGTCTGCATCCACAGGACTCTCTGTAAATCGGTGAGGACTCCACCGTCACATCATGCACTTTTCCAGACAGAATATCCTGATAATTCATAACTGCCTGATAACCAAGCTGCATCGGATCAGCATTTACAGTCGAAAGATTAGGTTCGAGCGTCAAGGCACAGGCCGAATTATCAAATCCCATAACAGAAATATCTCGTCCAACACGAAGCCCCATTTCCCTAAATACCTTATATCCACCAATTGCCATCATGTCATTCGCAAATACAACCGCATCCAGATCCGGATTTCGGCGCATCAGATCTCTCACTATTTCCTGACTGTACTCAGTGAAATTGCCATATACTACACGGCCTTCCTGGTATGTGATCCCATGATCGCGCAGGCATTTTCGATATGTATCCAAACGCTGCATTGCATCATCACTGGTCATTGCGCCACTGACAAATCCGATCCTTCTGCACTTATGTGCCTCAATCAGATGAGAAATACCTTTATAAAATCCGGAGCTATTATCAAAGCATACACTCGGATATCCCTCTATTTTAGCTGAGATAGTAATGATATTGTCACCTTTGAACTGTCTCAGAAATTCTACCTTTGTTTCCAAGTCCACATTTCCTGCAATGGTACCCATGGAAATCAATATTGCATCATATTCGGAAGCTGTGGCATAGGAAAAGAGACTGTTAAAATGGTAATCATATTTCGTGCGATACAAATCGTAATTATGTGCTTCCAAATATCGCCCGGGAAATATAAATAAATTCGCATCTAATTCCTTGGCAGCCGAAACTGCACCTTCACACAAAGAACGCGTATATCCATCCTCAAATTCGCTGACAAGCAATGCAATATTTAACCTCTTTTTATCCATTCTGCCACCTCTATACTTCTCACACGAGTTTACATGTAGTATAATTATAATACAATAAACGACTTTCTTCAACAAAATCTATACACTTTGAACGATAAATTGTATACAAAATTCGGAAAGGAGACCTATGCATACCAATCGTCAGATCATTCTTGCCTCTGCTTCCCCCCGCAGAAAAGAACTACTAAAAAACATATTCCCGGTTTTTCAGATTATACCTTCATCCAAAGAGGAAGAAACTGTATTTCATACTCCTGAAGCGTTTGTCATGGATCTTTCCCATACAAAGGCAGAAGACATCATGCAGCAACATATCTCGCACAGCACTGATATTTCTTTGGAAATGCCTTCTTTGACTGCAGCTCCTATCTCTCCCTGTCTGGTAATCGGTTCAGATACAATTGTCTGTTTCCGTGATCAATTATTAGGGAAACCAGCAGATGTGGATGCAGCAAGAGCCATGTTGTCGGATTTGTCCGGGCATACACATCAGGTCTACACAGGTGTAACGCTCTTTTGGAATATAGATGAGCAAGTAATCCATCATTCCTTTGTTTCCTGTACCCACGTTACATTTGATGTGATTTCTCCCGCAGAATTAACAGCTTATCTCACAACTCCTGATCCTTCCGGAAAATATCCGTGGGCAGATAAAGCCGGTGGATATGGCATTCAAGAGCCTTTTGGTTCTAAATTTATTCAAAAAATCGAAGGAGATTACTTTAATGTAGTGGGGCTTCCGGTACACGACCTGTATATGGCATTAAAAAAATTTGATTTACTTTAAATGCTTTTCTTATTCGCGCGAATGCGCATTCTCGCGGAGCATTTTGTGTAATAGGAACAAAGTTTCCTCGATACCACAACAAAAAAACAGCCCACAGGCTGTTAAAAAAAGGCGCCAACCAGATTCGAACTGGTGATAGAGGTGTTGCAGACCTTTGCCTTACCACTTGGCTATGGCGCCATATTTATTTTCTTATAAATAAAAAAAATGACTCCGACGGGAATCGAACCCGTGTTACCGCCGTGAAAGGGCGATGTCTTAACCGCTTGAC
>OGYC01000103.1_pt1 | contig 89371 bp, 78 predicted proteins | sample 1576461 | NCBI WGS metagenome assembly OGYC01 (sample SAMEA3541569, study PRJEB24748) | human gut metagenome | biome: human gut; feature: human-associated habitat; material: faeces | place: China | collected 2012 | reverse complement strand
CGTGAAATGTATCATTATACTGTTGATACATCAGACACACAAATGTAAATAGGGATTAAAACAAACAGCTCCTGTATGATATTGGGATGCGATTAGCTGCAAATGCGTCTTTCTACTTGGCAAAGTACTGGCAGATGTATGTGGTGCCACGACACGGATGTCGTGGCAGCGAACCTGAGACAAGGATGTCGAATGTTCGCGTGCCACATGCATGTCAGTACGTGCCTTAGTAGAAAAGCATATGCAGCGTGCATCAAAATATCATGCAGGAGCTGTTTTATATTTCCGTATATTACGCTGTAATGATCGTACCTGTTTTTCCTTTTAATGCATTATTTGTCTGTGCAAGGGAAGTGATCAGTACCTGACCGTCCGGTTTTTTTGCCAGATATGCGATTGCGGCCTCGATCTTAGGCAGCATATCTGTTGCACCGAACTGACCTTCTTCGATGTATTTCTGTGCCTCGGCAACCGTCATGGAAGAGATGCCTTCCTGATCTTCTTTGCCAAAGTTCTTATATACCATATCTACGCTTGTTAAAATGATAAGCTCATCTGCCATCAGATCAGATGCAAGCTTTCCTGCAATACAGTCCTTTTCGATAACGGCGGAAGCACCCTGATAAGCGTGCTGCTGTTCGATGACCGGGATACCGCCACCACCGCAGGCGATAACGATCTGATCTGCATCTGCAAGTGTGCGGATCGCATCAATCTCCACGATCTTGAGCGGCTTTGGTGCAGCGACGATACGCTGGAAGCCCTTGCCCGGTACCTCTTCTACATAATTGCCCTTTTTGATCTCCGTATCCGCATCTTCACGGCTCATGTAACGGCCGATTGCTTTCTGCGGTGCGTAGAATGCTTCATCGTAAGGATCTACGGTTACCTGCGTCAGGATTGTGCTGACCGGCTTTGTGATACCGCGGCTCATCAGCTCTGCCTTCAGGGAATTCTGAATATCGTATCCGACATAGCCCTGGCTCATTGCGGAGCAGACACACATCGGAGCCGGTGTGTAGTCGATATAAATACGTCTCAGCTCTGTCATAGCCTTGTGGATCATGCTGACCTGCGGACCGTTGGAATGGGTGATGGTAAGCTGGTAATCTGCTTCAACCAGATCAGCTAACGCCTTGGCTGTATCCTTTACAGCATCCCACTGTTCCATGATCGTATAACCTAATGCATCGTGTCCCAGAGACACTACAACTTTTTTCTTGCTCATAGAAATACCTCGTTCTTTATATGTGATTATTGTGCTATCTGACTGATGTCCCATATGCCGGGCATCTTTGCATATCATAACAAAGATGTAAATCCATATAGCACCGGATTGTGTTTATTATAGCAAATCCTGCTTCATTTGTACACCTTTTGTCTGCTGTAAAAGATCGATTCCGAGCACCAGCAAAAGAAACAACCGCACAAGGGCAGCAGGCTGCTCCATGCCATCATAAGAGAACCAGAAAAGCGTTTCTCCGTAGGTCGCCAGAGCCAGAAGCTGTGCCACGACCGGACGCCAGAGCTTACGAGGACAAAACAGATAAAACAGCATTACGATTTCTGCAATATACGCATAGCGGTCATGCATATGCGGCAGGAAAAATGTGATATACAAAACGGAAAAAGCGGTAAAGCAACATAAAAATTCCCGCGTCAGTTCCATTTTTTTATGATAGAAATAATATACAAAAAGCACAAGGGAGGCGGCGCAGAACACAATGCAGAACTGTCCGAACCTTTCTGCCAGTGCATCAAACTGCCAGAAAGAATAAATATTGGGATATTTGAGCTGCAGCTCCGCGTGTGTGCCCGCCTGACTGACATAGAGGAGCAGAAGCTCTTTCAACGGTCTTCCGGCGATCAGTGACGGGATCAGCGTGATGCAGTAAACGCCGGGGATCCACAGCAGGGTACGCAGGCGATAATTATTCCATAAAAAGATCACAGCAAGCACAGGCAGGATAAAGACTGTCTGCAGTTTGAAGGAAAACGCGCAGCCGATACAGAACAGAACAAGCGTATCTGTCCGGATCACAAACGACGCGGCAGCTTCTTTTACTTTTTTACCTCCGAAATGCAGGGTCAATGTCTTTTCTTTCATGGCAATGTAAAGTGCTGTCAGAATAAAGATCGTGTAAATATTGTCGCACTGTCCCCAAACGCCGGAATTGGCGATCACGGTCGGCAGCAGCAGAACGGCGCTAAAGAGCAGCACCTGCTTGTATTTGGAATCCTCCGGGGCAATGAGCTTTGCAGCTACGATGGCAAGCACATAGTCCAGACAGATGCCCACGCCTTTGATGACATAAAGCGGTTCCACATCAAAATAAGAGATCAGCATCAGAAGATGCATATAGGCGGGCGTGTAATTTCCGATATTGTATTTCAGCCCCGCAAATCCACCGTAGGACCTGAACTGCTCCACCCATGGCTTTAGGCAGATCGTGTAGTCGGGAAACTGCAGATCGATAAACCAGAGCCGGAGCATGAGCGTCATGGCAATGATAAGGAAAAGAACGAGCAGATCGAACGTATTATATTTCTTTCCAAGTTTATGATCCAGAAAATTTGTCAGCATATTATCTCCTTTTGACCGCTGCCCGGGAACAACCCCATGTGGCAAGCATGATCAGATATGAAAAATAATTGATCGTATAACGCGGGTGTACTTCCCACAGCATTAAAAACAGCATCAGACCGCAGACAGACAGCGGAACGATCAGAAGAACCGCCGGCTGTTCTTTCTTTTGGAAAACCGCCTTCGCACAGAAGAACAAAAAAACTGCGGTAAAGAACAGGTTGGCATACTGGGGCAGACTGCAGCCTTCCCAGTAGGCCTGATAATGACTGCCAAGCAGCGTCAGAAAGTCTGTCAGCCCCGTATCGCGAGCAAGTCCGAATAAAAACATATAAGAAAGCTCGAAAGTACCGTCTGCAAATGCCATGACGGCTTTCAGCCGCAGCTGCTTATAGATGCCCTTTGCACCGAGGGCGGAAAGCCTGTTTTGAATTTCTGTGCGGACAGCTTCTTTTCGGGCCGCCGGATCGGTAAAGGAACGGGAAAATTCCGTATCATCAGGGGAAAAACCAAAGTTTTCATTCAGTCCCATCATTACCCAGGTTTCCTTTGGTGTTGCCATCCGGTCAGCTGTTGCCTTGTCCAGATGATGGCTGTATATATAGCTGTGGAACAGTATGGTGCAAACGCCGAAAACAAGCAGTGTTTCCGCAAGCAGCGTCAAAAATCTGCGCCGGTTTTTCTGCAGAAGCAGTACAATAAAAATCGCGATCATACAGATAAATACCGTAGGCTTTAAGAAATAACCGACATAGCAGGCAAGCACCATAAGAAAATCATAAGTGGATTTCGTTGCGGTGAAAGCTTTTTTGCTGCTTTTCTGAGATGCAGATTCTTTCGATTTTAGCTCGCCACATTCAGGGCAGAAGGCCTGCAAATGATCGGAGCCTGCCAGAAACAGTGCAAAAACCAGTGGCGGAAATGCCATGGAAAGGATATCCGTATAAAAACTGGAGCCGCAAAAATAAAGCGGCGGATATATGGCAAACAGACAAAGTGAAAAGATTGCTTCCGTGGCGGAAAAAAGCTTTTTACAGCAGTAATAGGTACTGGCGACCATGACAGAAGTCAGAAGACAGGTCACAAAAATGCCGACGCTGTAATAGTCATGATAGCCCAGACGGGATACGACCCGGAACAGGACATACAGAAAAGTCATAGGTCCCAGATTGTTCGGATAGTAGTAATAATAATCGTAAAAACTCGCAAAGGTACCGGTATTGAGCCATTCGACCGCACCATCGTACAACGAGGAAAAGTCATATTTCGGTACAATGATAAGCTGATGGGCAAAATACATCTGAACGCCGAAAAGCAGCACCAGAAAAAACGGAAGGATATAGCTGCCGTATCGTTCCCAGACAGGGGCAAAATGCTGCAGAAGTTTAAAAAGAGTGATATAAACGATAATAAAGACAAGTAATAAGAACGCTTTCAGAAAAATGGAAAAAGCACTGCGCTCCAGACTGTCCTGTTGCAGCACATCAAGAAATAATTTTGTAAATACAACAAATAAAAACAGGAAAAGAGCAGATCTACATGTTTTTACCAGCTTTTCCATGAAATGTGTGCCTCCTTCTTCGTTATGCTTTTTATCATAGCATAGCCTATGGGGAAAGACAAGAAAACAGGGTGGTAAAGACCGATGAAAAAACGGGAAAGCCGTTGACAGAAACGGGATTACAACTTATAATAGAAATATCCTACATAACAAATAGGAAAAGGAGAGAATCGCTTTGAAAATATCAACAAAAGGAAGATATGCGGTACGTGTCATGCTGGATCTGGCATTGAACGATACCGGTGAATATGTGAAGGTACGTGAGATTGCCAAACGGCAGGAAATCTCTGAAAAATATCTCGAGCAGATCATTGCTGTTTTAAATAAAGCAGGTTACGTCAGAAGTACACGCGGTGCGCAGGGCGGTTATAAGATTGCCAAGGATCCGTCACAGTACACCGTGGGCATGATCCTGCGTCTGACGGAAGGCAGTCTCTGTCCGGTAGCCTGCCTTGAGACGGAAAGCAATGAATGCGAGCGCTGTGATACCTGTGAGACGCTACAGGTCTGGAAAGATTTAAATAATGCGATCAACAAGGTTGTGGACAGCGTTACGATCGCAGACCTGGTGGCGCGCCATCAGGAGAGTATAGAGAATATGGATTATTCTATCTGACGTAACTTTAAAAATTGTCCGCCTCTTACAGAGTCTGCAAGCTCTTCGAAAGAAAGAGTCTGCAGGCTGTTTTTTTGCCCATCCAGCAGCGTAAAGGTCAGACCGCTGTTTTCGCTGAGCAGCCATGTGGGCTGCATACCGAGCGGCAGAAGCAGATCATCCTGCGCGGAGACAGCACATATCATATTGCTGACATACGTGTCATCACTTTTATAGCTGATCTGCAGGTAAGCCGTTTGTGTATCACCTGCCAAAAGGTCGGAAGAAGACAGCGGCAGATACAGGTAATCGTAAGCACTGCCGGAGATCGTACCACCTGCAGAAGGCAGTGCAAGACTGTCTGTAAAGCATTCCTGCAGGCTTTCCATGGAATTGCCAAGGCTGGCACAGATTCTGCCAAGTTCCAGATCTTCGGTCATGTCTCTGTAATCATCGCCTGCCTGCTCCGGGTAGATCTTTGCATACAACTCCTGCGGATACAGTGCTTTGTCTTCTTTGCTGTACACATAGTCATGTGTCAGGATCCAGTGATAAATATAATAGTTGCTTTGCGCATCCAGCACAAAAACAACGGGTCTTTTTTCTTTGATCTGGGACAGCATTTCTTTCTGGGCTTCCATGCTTTTGCCGACCGGCAGAAATCCCGTGCTGCAGGCTCTTGCATTCAGATAATAGTAAAAGCCCTGTCCGTCAAAGCCCATATACCAGGTCTGTTTCTGCACACTGTCACATTTTTGCATTACAGTTTCATAGGCAGTCAGATAGGAAACCTGATCTGCAACCATAAAACCGTTTCCGAGCATAGTATGGTCCAGGATGGGGACTTCGTCCATGGCAAGGAACGTATCGGGAACGATATAGGTGTTATAAAGCTTGGATGTATCGTCCATGATAAGCGCTGCCTGTCCGTCCGGGTAAGTCCACATATTCGGAAACTTCATATCATTTACTTCATGATAGATAATAAAAGGCAATGAAAAACAGATACCGAGCAGGAGCTCAGTTGTTCTGCCAGGGAGCATTTTTCTATTACGAAGCAGCAGTACCGGCAGAAACATTCCAAATACGGCGATCAGTACAGGAGCTGTTCTTTGCAAAATGACACCAGTGTCGGCACGAACCAATGTGTAGGTGTATGAAATTGCCAGTGTCAGGAAGGCTGCCAGAAGTCCGAAGAACAGCGGGAAAACGCCGCTCTTTGACAGCTTCTTTGCAGAACGTTTATCCAAAAGCATCTGCAGCAGAACATGCAGACACAGATAACCCAGAATCCAGAGTGGCAGCATCGGCAGGAAAAAGCGGTAGACCAGATAGAGTCTGTCACGCCATTGTCCGGAAAGGTATGGCAGGAACGTATCCGGTGGGGTCTGCCCGAACAGAGAAATACCGTCTGCAAGCAGTGTCTGGCTGCTGTAGGTCAGAGTATGTCTGAGCATCCGTAAAAGAAGCGGCAGACAGAGAACAACCGGCACAAGTGTCAGAAACCATAAAATGTAAAAAGAAGGTTTTTTCCTTTCTGTTTTCCAGTCCGTCTCTTTGCCTGCACGCAGCAGCATCCGGATGCCGGACGGGAGTGTGCCAAGCAGCAGCGCACCGCCGTAGAGCGGATAATAAAGCCCTGCCAGAAAGCAGGAAAAGATCCAGCATCTGAGCCAGTGCATCGGTTTTTCCAAAAGTGTTTTGTCAAACAAAAGGAGCAGGACGGGAAGAACCATATACTGCCGGTTGTAGCTTGGCAGTGCAAAAAATACCGCAAATAAAAGTGATTTGCCACCGATCTGCCTGTATAGAAGCCACATCGTCAGAGCGGCAAAGAGAACCACAGTGATTGAAATAGCAGGAGAATAATCCGACACGGTTCCGTGCAGAAGGACATTCTGGATAAAACCGTTCACAAGCGGGAACAGACCGGAAACAGGCGTGTATTCCCGATAAGCACTCTGGTGCAGCCCGAAAATCTGCTGCCACGGGATCATCTGCTCGCCGTGGTGGTGCTGGTCAGGCTGTGCAAAAGCCGGGGCTGCACTAAAGGAATGATAAATGAAGATCGTCATAACGGTAGCACAGCTGATGAGGCGGGAAACAGGCAGGCAGCCCTGTCGATCCGCCCGGGCGGTATTTGTATACTGCATGCTTCGGATCTCTTTTGCAATATGACACATGTGCCGTATTTCTCCCGCGAGCAGTCCGAGGAGCAGCAGTGTAAAAAAGATATAGTAAAAGCCTGCATAGGCGACACGGATCCGCTCGCCATGATATAGATAGTGATCTACAAAATAAACAACAAGTAAAAATGGGATCGGTAGCTGCAGGATGCAGAGCAGAAGAGAAAGGCGCTCTGCTTTTTTATCGGTTTCAGTTTTGGGCAGACAGCAGATGAGAAGTGACACAAGTGTCAATGCAGAGGCGGTTCCTATGACCTGATTATCGGAGAGGATAAAACGGTCTGAAATCTGCACAAGAACGGTAAGAACTGCCATGAGTGCATAATACAGTAAAACCGGCAGTACCAGACACGGATAAAAAAGGGCCTGTTCTTTTTTGAAATGCAGGCAGACTGCCAGCACGCAAAAATAACAAAGCCCCAAAAGCAGGACGGTGTTTTTCTGTCCGAATATGATAAAACTGCCGAGAAGTGGGAAAACAAAAATCCAGAGATAGCGCAGATAAGCCGGATGCTGGTCTGTCAGTGTGGTTTCGGGCGTTTCTGCCATGTGTTTCATTTGCCTTGCGGACAGAAGAAAGCCTGTCAGGCAGCAGAGAAGAAGACCAAGGATAGTCAGCAGACGAAACAGCGTAAGTTCCCCCTGCTTATTGATGCCTGTTTTGGCTGTTGTTTCTATGATGATATCGGTAAAGACCGGTGCTTTTGCTGCCCAGAGCGGAAAAAAACGGGCAAACAGCGGGACGCAGAGCAAAAGTGCAGCCATACATGGAAGAATGATCGGTAATTTTCTTTTCATATTTTAAAAACCTCGCCAGTGGATCGCCGGAATGCCGGCAGAATTTACATATCTTATGATAAAGGACTTTGTTGCTGTTTGCAAGATTGGGAAACAAGAATCGATCAGACGAATAAATCAGATGTCGGCGGTTTATCCTATAAAATGATGGTTTCCCTGTAGGAAACGGAATGGAAGAAGGAGAACTGAAAATGAAGGATAAAATTTTTGGTGTTTTACAGCGCGTGGGACGGAGCTTTATGTTGCCGATCGCAATCCTGCCCGTAGCGGGACTTCTGCTTGGGATCGGCAGTTCCTTTACCAATGCGACAACGATCGAAACGTATCACCTGACGGGGATTCTGGGAGAAGGCACGATAGCACATGCCCTGCTCATGATCATGAGCCGTGTGGGCAGCACGGTTTTTGATAACCTGCCACTGCTTTTTGCCATTGGTGTGGCGATCGGTATGGCAAAGAAGGAAAAAGAGGTGGCGGCGCTTTCGTCTGTTATTGCCTATCTTGTCATGCATACATCAATCTATGCCTTGCTGCTTTTGCACGGCGAGATTACGGAAGACGGGCAGATCGCGGATTTTGTACTGGAAGGCAGTATTACATCGGTCTGCGGAATCCCATCTTTGCAGATCGGTGTGTTTGGCGGAATTATCGTAGGACTTGGCGTGGCGGCGCTGCACAACCGGTTTTACCGGATCGAACTGCCGAGTGCCCTGTCCTTTTTTGGCGGGACACGGTTTGTACCGATCATATCCACGGTTGTGTATCTCTTTGCCGGTATTTTGCTCTATTATGTGTGGCCGACCGTGCAAAACGGTATTTATGCGATGGGCGGTTTTGTGACAGGCTCCGGGTATTTCGGAACGCTTCTGTTCGGTCTTGTGAAACGTGCCCTGATCCCGTTTGGACTGCATCATGTCTTTTACATGCCGTTCTGGCAGACGGCTGTCGGCGGAACGAAGGAAGTGGCAGGACAGCTTGTGCAGGGCGGACAGAATATCTTTTTTGCGGAACTCGCGGATTCTGCCAACATTGCACATTTCAGCGCAGCTGCAACCAGATATTTTTCGGGCGAATTTATTTTCATGATCTTTGGTCTGCCCGGCGCAGCGCTTGCCATGTATCAGTGTGCAAAGCCTGAGAAAAAGAAGGCAGCGGGCGGACTGCTTTTATCCGCCGCACTGGCAAGCATGATAACAGGTATAACAGAGCCATTGGAGTTTTCGTTTTTGTTTGTGGCACCGGCGCTCTTTGTTGTGCAGGTCATTCTGGCAGGATCGGCCTATATGATCGCACATATGCTGAATGTGGCGGTCGGACTGACCTTTTCCGGCGGGCTGCTTGACTTCTTTTTGTTCGGTATTTTGCAGGGCAATGAAAAGACAAGCTGGCTGCGGGTGATACCGGTCGGTATTGTGTATTTCTTCCTATATTACGGGATTTTCCGGTTCCTGATCCGAAAATTTGATTTTAAGACACCGGGCAGGGAGGACGAGGATGGAGAGATAAAATTGTATACAAGGGAAGATGTCAATGACCGGAAAAATGCGGAAACAGCCGCAGCGGGAGCTGGCGGCGCAGACGGAAATGCCGGCGCGGACAGTTCCGGTGCGAATCCGGAAAACGAGACAGATAGGAAAAGCGCTGCGATCACAAGAGGTCTGGGAGGTAAAGCAAACATTTCGGATGTGGATTGCTGTGCGACGAGACTGCGCTGCAGTGTCAATGATCCGTCTCTGGTAGATGACAGGGTGCTTCGAGCAACAGGCGCAAGCGGCATAGTACACAGAGGAAACGGTGTACAGATCATTTATGGACCGCGTGTTACGATCATTAAATCTGATCTGGATGACTATCTTTCCCGCGTGATCTCGGATGAATTCGAGGATAACATCTCGCAGTCTGTTCAGAATGAACCGGAAGACAATATTTCGGATGTTGCCCGGAATAACCCGGAGGAGGATAAGCCGGAGAAACAGTCAGAAATCATCATCTACAGTCCGATAACCGGGCAGACGGCGGATATCACAGCAGCACCGGATGAAGCATTTGCGCAGAAGATGATGGGAGACGGCGTCGTTATAATGCCAAAGGAGCCTTATGTCTACGCGCCGACAGAGGGAACTGTTACCTTTGTCTTTGACACAAAGCATGCCATCGGATTTGAAACTGATTCCGGAATCAGCCTGCTTATCCATGTGGGGATCGATACTGTGAAGCTGAATGGTGTGGGCTTTACAGTAGTGGTAGAAAACGGTCAGCGCGTAAAAGCAGGAGATCTTCTGATGGAGCTGGATCTTGTTTACCTGAAGGAGCATGCGACGTCTGTTGTGACACCGGTCGTCTGCACAGAGCTTACGGAAAATCAGCATATCCGATTGCTGACACAAGCGTCAGTAAAGGCGGGAGATCCGTTATTCGCTGTAGAAACGAAATAAAAGCTGCAATGCCTGTCCCTTAGATTGACAACCTTCTGTCTGAAAAGGTAAGATAGAAGCAAATAAAAATACAGTAAAGAGAAAACGCATATGGAAAAGAATACAATGAAAAAAAGAAAACTGACGATAGAGGAGGGGCTGTATCTGCTGCTGGCAGGAACAGCACTTCTCGCCCTTATTTTATATGTAAGCTTTTGTCTGGACAATCTGATGCATTCGGACACGACTGCAGAGGTGATCTTATCCAAATTTCTGGCAGACCGGAACGAGCTGATCTCCAAAGAGTGGTTTTATTCTACAGAGATCCGTGTGATCTATACGCAGCTTGTGATGGTTCCGCTGTTTAAGATCTTCTCAAGCTACAGGCTGGTAAAGCTGTTATCTGTTTTTATTTACTATGCCGTCTTATTGTACGCCTGGCATATGCTGACAAAGCGTTTCACGCTTGAGAAAAAGTGGATCTTTCTGGGTCTGGCACTTTTGCTCGCGCCGCTTTCCAATGAATATCTGGACATGATGTTTATCGGCTGTTTTTACACGACGCAGACGATCTGTATGTATCTGGTGCTTTCTTTTGTGTTAAAGGAAAAGAAAAACAGGAAAATGTGGATCCGGGAAGGTATTGTATTATCCATCCTTTCCGTGCTTCTTGGCATGACGGGACTACGGTATCTGGCAAGTCTGTATTTGCCGATGCTGCTTGCATTTCTGTTATTCCCGGTTTTGGAAAGAGACGGAAACAAAAAGGAAAACTGGCAGAATATTACATTTTCCCTTCTGCTGACCGGGTTTGCGGGCATCGGTTTTCTGATCAATAAGTTTTATCTGGCGGTGCAATACAGCTTTGATACGACTTCCGAGGTCAGCTTTGTACCGATTGATGAAATACCGGACCGGTTTCTGACTTCCATCCGGCTGATGCTGGAATTTATGGGCTATCGCCAGATTGGTGTCGTGACGCCGCTCGGTATTGTCAATGCGGTAAAATGCCTGTTTTTTCTGGCATTTATTGCGATGATCGTTGCGCTCTTTCGGAAGCGGATGGAGCTGACCGGTAAAGAACGCTTTTTGCTGTACTTTTTCCTGATGCTGTTTCTGATCAACTGGTATATGCTGATCTTTACGGATGTCCTGCAGCAGTACCGCTACTGGCTGCCTGTTTATGTGACAGGGGCTGTGCTGATCTGTGTCTTTATGCAGCATTTCCGGCCTGCGACGGTATTCCAGAAGCCGCTGCTTTGCGCTTTTCTGGCGCTTGTGGTGCTTTCGAGCCTGTACGGAGAGCTCTGGCAGGATGTGAAATATAATGACTGTGCAAAACGATATGCTTATATGGACTTTTTGGAAAATAACGATTATGATTTCGGTTATGCGACTTTCTGGAATGCTTCCGTGACGGAGTATCTGAGCAACGGAACGATCCATGTCGGTAATCTGGGAGGCAGTGACGGAAAAGCGGCTCCGTATGAATGGCTGACACCGAAGGAATACTACCGGTCCGGCTTCCATCATGGCAAATGCTTCCTGCTTTTGGCAAGAACGGAAGAAGCGGGAATGCTGAAGGGTGATTTTACAGTCATGGAAGATGCAGCCTGTGTCTATCAGGACGAGTACTATGCGATCTACGAAGGGCAGCAGGATATGTACCTGTTTTCAAAAGGCTATGAACCGAAATAGTATTAATTTTTTCTAAAATGTATAAAATAAGTGGTTTCTGTATTGAATCCGCCTAGAAACTGCATTACATTCAAAGAAGCAATTGCAGCTGTTTGGCATGAATGGCTACAGGCATTTTAGAAAAGAAGGAGAATACATATGAATGAGGTGAAAAAGCCAAAGAAACCATTAATATCGTATTATTGCATTGTACTGCTGATACTGATCCTGTTTAATTCACTGGCAATGCCGTGGCTTATGGAACATCAGATCAAAGATGTGGATTATGGTACGTTCATTCAGATGACGGAGGACGGACAGGTAGGACGCGTCAATATCAAAGAGCAGAGTAATACGATTGTATTTACGGATAAAGAGGAAAAAACAATTTATCAGACGGCAATGGTAGATGATCCGGATCTGACAGACCGTCTGTATCAGGCAGGTGTATCCTTTTATGGAGAAGAGATCAAGCAGACTTCTCCGATCATAAGCTTTCTGATGACATGGATTCTGCCACTTCTCATATTTGGTGTAATCGGTGAGCTGCTTGCCAGACAGCTCATGAAAAAAGCAGGCGGCAAAAATGCCATGAGCTTTGGCATGGGTAAGAGCAGTGCCAAAATATACGTAAAATCTTCCGACGGCATCAAGTTCAGTGATGTGGCGGGAGAGGATGAGGCAAAGGAAAATCTGACAGAGATCGTAGATTATCTGCACAATCCCGATAAATATAAGAAGATCGGTGCATCCATGCCAAAGGGACTTCTTTTGGTAGGACCTCCCGGAACCGGTAAGACAATGCTGGCAAAGGCTGTTGCAGGCGAAGCAAATGTACCGTTCTTCTCCATGTCCGGTTCGGAATTCGTGGAAATGTTTGTCGGTATGGGTGCTTCCAAGGTAAGAGATTTGTTCCAGCAGGCAAAGGAAAAAGCACCATGTATCGTTTTTATTGATGAGATCGATGCGATCGGTAAAAAGCGTGACGGACAGATCGGCGGAAACGATGAACGGGAGCAGACTCTGAATCAGCTCCTGACGGAAATGGACGGATTTGAAGGAAATACAGGTGTTATTATCCTGGCTGCCACGAACAGACCGGAAACACTGGATCCGGCACTTTTGCGTCCGGGTCGTTTTGACAGACGTGTACCTGTGGAACTACCGGACCTGAAGGGCAGGGAAGAAATCATCCGTGTACATGCAAAGAAGATCAGAGTCGGTGATAACGTAGATTACAGTAAGATCGCCCGTATGGCATCCGGTGCATCCGGTGCTGAGCTGGCCAATATCGTCAACGAGGCGGCGCTCCGTGCGGTCAGAGATAACAGAGAATATGCAACGCAGGAAGATCTGGAGGAAAGCATTGAAGTTGTCATTGCAGGCTACCAGAAGAAAAATGCGATTCTGACCGATAAGGAGAAGCGGATCGTAGCTTATCATGAGGTCGGACATGCGCTGGTTGCTGCAAAGCAGACCAATTCCGCACCGGTACAGAAGATCACGATCGTACCGCGTACTTCAGGAGCACTTGGTTATACGATGCAGGTAGAGGAAGGCAATCACTACCTCATGACAAGGGATGAACTGGAAAACAAGATCGCCACACTGACAGGTGGACGTGCTGCAGAAGAAATCGTATTCAGCTGTGTGACGACAGGTGCATCCAATGATATCGAACAGGCAACAAAGCTGGCAAGATCCATGATCACCCGCTATGGTATGAGTAAAGATTTTGATATGGTGGCAATGGAGGCACAGACCAACCAGTATCTGGGAGGTGACACATCACTGACCTGTTCCGCCGAGACACAGACGATGATCGACCAAAAGGTCGTAGAGCTTGTCAGAAAGCAACATGAAAAGGCTGCACAGATCCTGCTGGAAAACAGAGAAAAGCTGGATGAAATTTCGCAGTATCTTTACCAGAAGGAAACGATCACAGGCGAAGAATTTATGCAGATACTGAATTCCTAAAATGCCACGCATAGGCGGGCTGAAATAAAAGAAATTTACAGAGATGGAGAGCTGTTATTCTGGATGAAGACAGCCTCCATTTCGTCTATATGCTGTAAAAAGATATCTGTGATATCCGGGTCAAAATGGCTGCCACGGCTTTCCCGGATGATAGAAACAGATTTCTCCACGGAGAAGCCTTCTTTATAATGGCGGTTGGAGCGGAGCGCGTCATACACATCACAGATCGCCATGATCCTTGCGGATAACGGGATCTCCGTTCCTTTCAGATTACACGGATAGCCGCCGCCCGCAAATTTCTCATGATGATAATATGCCATGTTGTATGCAATATGGACGTATTCGTCATTCTCCAGTTTCCCAAGTGTTTCTTTGATGATCCTTGCACCCTCAGCCGGGTGTTTTTTCATGATTTCATATTCCTCATCCGTCAACTTGCCGGGCTTTTGCAGGACATAGTCAGGTACTGCGATTTTTCCGATATCATGAAGCTTTGCTGCGGCAGAGACCATCTGCGCATAGTCATCGGTGATGCGGTCTGCGTATTTGGGGCTGTTCTGCATGGCATGTGTCAGAATTTTGACAAAGTTACTTGTATTCTTGATATGTAATCCTGTGATGCCGTCTCTTGCTTCGATCATGGCAGCAAAACTACCGATCACGGAACGCTGGATTTTGATGATTTCATGTGTCTTGGCAGATACCTTTGCTTCTAAGTGGCTTGTATAATAATAGCTTTCTGTTTCATCACTGACCAGGACGGCATATCCGTAAGTCCGTCCCTGCCTGGTGATCTCGCGTCCGGTGATGTGATAAACGCTGTTGGCAGACTGGGGCACATCTTCATGATCGTGTCCTTCTCCCCGGAACACATAGCCGTTTTTGACGATCAGGTGCTCGTTTTTCTGTATCAGCTTCTTCAGAACCTGTACAAACGGCTCTGTATAATGCTTTTCAATATAGTGCTGCATCAGCCGGGCATTTTTATTCTGATATATGACACCGTCGTCATTATCAAAGACAAAGAGTGCTTCCTCCATGCCATCCATAGATTCATCCTTGGCAAAAGACAGCGTATTAAAGAGCTGGAAGTGTACCATCAGGATAATGAGCATCTGCACGCAGACAAAGTAGGAAAGAACTGTCGTATCATAGCCGTTTGTGCAGCCGGATAAAAAGAGCAGAAAGCCGATCAGACAAATGGTGATCATGGCAAGGCAGAGAAACATCTGCCGTTTGATCAGCCAGTCTTCTGTAGACCGGATCTTTCGGATTCCGATGACTGTGATCGCAATGAAATACAGGAATGTCATGCCGATGAACAGATAATAAAAGAGACCGTGTCCCAGAACAAGATGACAGTAGGAATCAGAGTAGATATATTGGATAGAGGTATAAAAAAGAGAATGCAGATCACAGGTAAAAACAAGTGTTGTGATCAGCAGATGAAAAGCAACCAGAGCACCCTTGAGCAGGTCAGAAAGATTTACCTTACAGAATTCTACGACGAAAAAGAAAATACAGAGGGTGATATAGGGCTTGCCCAGATAGGCGATCTTAACACCGATCAAAGCGGTTTCAAGGCTATCTGATTTCAACTCAACCAGATAGCCGACAAGGTTGACTAAAACCGAAATAAGAAGTAAAAGCATCAGGTTCTGCATATAAGAGCCCTTCTGCTTCATCACGTAAATGATTTCAAAGATCAGTAGTGCAATGCTGATGTATTCAATGCCTATCATTAGTGTATACATAAAATGTCCTCACTCCCTTGTGCCCTCTCTTATGAAGATAGCACATTTACGGGATTAAGAAAAGAACGAAAATGCCATAACAGCAATTCCGAGGATCACAAGGATCACACCGGTAACGCGGTTCAGTGTTTTCGGCGTTGCTTTATTGGCAAATACAGCTGCGATCCTTGCCCAGACCAGGGTGAATACAATGCATAAGATCCAGATAAGCGGATCCGGCAGACCACCGATCGCAAAGTGGGAGGCAGCTCCTGTAAATGCGGTAAATGCCATGATGAAGACACTCGTTCCCACCGCAGTTTTTAACTCATAGCCAAGGACAGAAGTCAGGATCAGCAGCATCATCATACCGCCGCCTGCACCGACAAAGCCGCAGATAAATCCGATCATCACGCCGCAGATGACAGACTGCAGGGCGCGCTTTTTGGCGGAAACCTGTCCCATAGCTTCTTTTGTGGTCATGACCGGCTTTACGATAAATTTAATACCGAGCAGGAAGGTCATGAAAACAGAAAAACTGCCCATCGTATGGGATGGCACAAGACTGGAAATATAGCTGCCGACAACTGTAAACAGAAGAACGGTAACCATCATGATCAGTCCGTTTTTGACATCCAGATTTTTGTTTTTGCCATAGGTATAGGCAGAAACAGCACTGGCAAGCACATCCGAGGACAGGGCGATACCGACTGCCATATATGGATCAATGCCAAGGAAGGTGATCAGTATGGGACTGATGACGGCTGCAGCACTCATGCCTGCAAAACCGGTTCCGAGACCTGCTCCCATACCGGCTAAAAAAGTAACAAGAATGGTAATTAAAAGCTTCATATTGTAAATGCCTCCTCCGGTAACTGATCCAGATTCTCTTCCATCTGTTTCAGACCGTTTATAATGATTTCTTTTGTTTCTTCATCGATACCTGTCATCAGAGCATCCATGAAATGCATCTGCAAAGCTCTGCCCTTTTCAATAATGGGCGCGGCTTTTTCTGTACAGAAAAGCAATGTTTTGCGCCGGTCGGAAGGTGCTGCTTCTCTGATCAGATAGCCTTCGCTTACAAGCCTGTCTACGTTGACAGAGACCAGATTTGCTTTGATCTTCCGAAATTCCACAATATCGCTGGCTGTCCGGTATTCCGGATTGTTAGCCAGAAACAGTAGAATATCAAAGGCTGTCTGCGGCAGATGCAAGGCATGGCATAAAGGCTTGCAGGCAGCAGTATAGGCAGATGAAAACTTGTGCATAAAGGAAAGTCCTGCATTCATAAATTATTCCCTTCTTTCTGTCATGCAAATACTTCAAAAATGAATAGTTCAATTTTGAAGTATATTAACATGGCATGGAGAATTTGTAAAGAGAAAAATAGATGAAAATGCAGATAACGATTGACAGCACTGTAATTATGCTGTATATATAGATATACACAGATGATATACAGATGCAGACGAATCCTATTTTAAACAGGGAGGAAAGAATCAATGCTGGAACTGGATCAGGTTTCAAAACGGTTAGGGAGCTTTCAGCTCCGCAACATTACAATACAGATTCCGACAGGGTATTTATGCGGTCTTGCCGGAGAGAACGGAGCAGGAAAGACATCACTTCTGCATATGCTGCTCGGATTATACCGGCCGGATAGCGGAACTGTCAGGATCGATGGGAAAATATATGAGGAAAACGAAAAAGAAATACGGCAGCAGACAGGTATTGTTCTGGCAGAAGATCTGCTGCATCCGGCATTTTCCCTTTTGCAGAACGGACGGTATTATGGAAGCTTTTATAATGGATACGAGGAGGTCTGTTTTGTGGAAAAACTGAAGCAGTATCACCTGGATCCACGAGAAAAATTCGGACATCTTTCCAAAGGGCAGAAGCTGAAATGTCAGTTTGCATTTGCACTGGCATGTCATCCGGCTTATCTTTTTCTGGATGAGCCTGTGGCTAACTTTGATCCGGAATTTAAAAAGAAATTCTTTGCGGACCTGTGTGCCTTTATCGGGGATGGAGAACGGACAGCTGTTTTATCGACACATGAGACAGAGGATCTGGACAGACTGGCAGACTATCTGATTTTTATGAAAGAGGGAGAAGCGGTCATTGCATCGGATATGGAGAAGTTTCGTGACTCGTATCGTATTGTATCGGGAGAATCCTATAAGATCAGGCTGCTCAGACCGGATGCGATCGTGAAGCTGGAAGAACGGGAATTTGGTGCGAGGGCACTTGTCAGACACAGCAGACTGCTTTCATATGATAAATCTCTGCTGGTTGCCTGCCCGACCATTGCGGATTTTATGTATTTTATGAGCTGAGAGGAAATGGATATGAAAGATAAAAACAGAAGTCTGATAAAAGAATATGTTATGAAATGGAATCTGCATGACATAAAAAGAGCCTGTCAGGTAAACGTATTTCCTGCCTTTTTTGGTATTGTTATGCTGTTTGGATCGCTTTCAGGCGGGGTATCGAGAGCAGATGAAGAGATATTCGTCAATGATTTTCTGACCGGACTGGCAGTCCTGCTGCCAATCGGTCTTGTGTGGCTTTCCATCTGTCTGCATCCGGTGAAACGGGAAAAGATGTATTATCTATGCCCAATGGATCACGATACAAGACTGCGGTGGATGTGGCAGGCATACTTGTGTGCAGGGCTGATTCATCTGACCGTTTTCCTGACAGGACTTATTATTCTGGCGGTTCTCAACGGCTATGAATGGCGCGCGTTTCTGCTTTTGTTTTGTAATGATCTGTTTTTCAGCTTTACGGTGCAGGCAGATGAGAAAGAAGACGGATTGGGTTACAGCCTGCTCTTTGTGTTTTTTGTTTCCGTTTATATGCTGACTACAGTTATGTGCCTTCCGTTTGTGACCGGAGCAGAGCATTCGGACACACTGCTGAACCTGCTTCTGATTGCTGCAATGGTCGTGGAACTGCCCTTATTCTGGAAAATTCTGCAGATGATCCGAAGAAAAATACAAAATGCAGGCATGTATGAGGAGGCTGTTGTAAAGTGAAAATAACGATATTACCGCAGGGAACGATGGCAATTTATGAACAGATCGTAAATCAGCTGAAAAATGAGATCGTTACGGGAGCGCTTACGCCGGGAGAAGCTCTTCCGTCTATCCGTATGCTGGCAGCCGATCTTTCCGTCAGTGTGATCACGACAAAACGGGCTTATGAGGAACTGGAAAAGGAAGGACTGATCCGTTCTGTGGCAGGCAAAGGGTTTTATGTGTGTGAATCCAATAAGGATTATCTGAAAGAAAAGCAGCTTATGATGCTGGAAAAGAGGCTGGCTGAGCTTATCTCGGATGCCAGACAGGCAGGCATGTCCTGCAGGGATTTTGTAGACATGGCAACAGTTCTGTACGAAGGGAAGTAGAAGCATATGGAAGAGACAATTTTACAGCTGGTGCATGTAACCGGTAAAAAACAAAGAAATGGATTTCAGATCACAGATGTAACGATGCAGCTTAGGGAGGGCTACATCTATGCGATAGCAGGTAAGAACGGAGCGGGCAAAACAACATTGCTTGAACTGATCGGAAGAGAGGACAGCCGGTATACGGGAAACATGATTTTTGATGGAATGGATCTTAAGGCAGAGCATGCAAAAGCAATGGAAACTATCGGGATCATTTCAGAGGACTGCCTGTTTTTTGAGGACAGAAACGGAAAAGAAAATGCTGCTATTCTTGGTGATTTCTATGAAAATTATGAAAAAGAACGGTTCTTTTCCTATTGCAAACGATTTCAGGTGCCGCTTTGTACATCTTATATAAATTTGTCACGCGGGGAAAAGATCAAGTGGCAGATCTGTTTTGCGGCTGCCCGTAATTGCAGACTGTATATGCTGGATGAGGCAACGGCCGGAATGGATCCGGTGTTCCGTAAAGTTTTTTTTGATCTGCTGCATGAGATCATGGCACAGACGAAGGCATGCATTTTGATGACAGATCATAACCTGCATGAGATCAGCAGGCAGACAGATTACGTGGCGTATATGGAGAACGGAAGGCTCAGTGGCTGGAAAGAAAGCATGGAGGTGGAAGCGGATGTTTGGATATGACAGAAAACAACAGGAAAAAATAGAAAAATTATACGAAAAGGAAAAAATCTGGTATCCGGATCATGTGATGCACACTTTTCTGATGTGGCTTTTGACCGGTATTTCTATGATTATTCTCCTGTTTCCTTATCAGGCATATGCACATGACCACAGTTTTTATCCCACTCTTATCTGTATGTATGCGTTATACAACTGGGGGATTCAGATTTATGCCGGCAAATACAGTCTGGTGCGTCAAAATGGGAAAACACATCCAATAGAGGAACTGCTTTGTTATGTGCCTGTCAGTAAGCGGCAGATTATTCTTTACAGAATAAAAAAAGTGCAAAAACCGGTGATACGGCTTGCACTTTTTAATCTACTGGTAAAATGTTTCTTATCCTGTGTGATTTACCACAGTATTTCGGTTTTTGACATTATACTGCCGGTTCTGTTTCTGTTGTTTGTACCGTTTATGCTTCTTATGCTTCCTTTTCTTCGTGATATTCTTTTTCGGTATTGACATTCCAGATGGCTGTCTTATCGGTAGAGCCTGCCTTGATGGCATTTACGGCTTCGATCGCTGTCAGCATGGAGTGATCCATGTTGTTGTAGCGGTGCTGTCCGTTACGGCCTAAGCAGAACAGATTGTCAAAGGAGGAGAGGTAGCTTTCTACCTGATCAAAATCTTTGTAGGTACCAAAGTAAGCAGGATATGCTTTCTTGACACGGATATGTGTGGCATCCAGTACATCTTCCTCTTTTACGATATCGATCTTAACAAGCTCACTGATCGCAAACTTGATGAAATCCTCGGAGGACATATTCCACATATCATCGCCCTCACTGCAGAAGTATTCCAGCCCCATCCAGACAGTATCCTCATTATGCGCCGGCATATAAGGCGACCAGTTATTGAAAATCTGTAATCTGCCGATGCGGACATCTCTTTCCTGAATGTAGATCCAGCAGTCAGGCACAATGTTATTGACTGTTTTCATTTTTGTCAGATTTTTGATCAGCAGTTTGTTGACCAGAAGTCCTACGGTGATGAAATCGCGGTAAGGAAGCTCTTTTGCGATGTCATGCACTTTGGCAGGAACGGTATCCCCCATGGAAAGTACCAGATCCTTGACTGGCATGGTGGAGAAGTAGTAATCGCCTGTATAGGTCGTCTGCTCGCCTGTCAGCTTTTCCTGCGCGCTGCCGCCGTTCGTGACCCTGGTGCAGGTAATGCCGCTGATCTGCCCGTTTTCTGTCAGGACAGCAGTTGCTTTCTGTCCGAAATAAATCTCGCCGCCCATTTTTTCAATCTCGGATGCCATCTTTTCCCAAAGCTGTCCGGGACCTTTTTTCGGATACATGAACTGCTCGATCAGAGAAGTCGAATCTGTCTTGTAATTCGGGTTAAACAGATGACGCAGGAAATCTGCGATCACCTTGCCAAGCGATAATTCCTTGACGCGCTGTGCACCCCAGTCCGGTGCGATCTTACTCGGATGGACACCCCAGAGTTTTTCTGTGTAATCTTCAAAAAACATGCTGTAGAGCGGTCTGCCGAAACGGTTGATATAGAAATCCTCCAAAGAGTTTTCTTTGCGTTTGACAACGCAGGAATACAGATAGCCGAATCCTGCTTTCATTGTACGGACAAATCCCATGTTGATAAAAGTTTCCGGTTTCATGGAGATCGGGTAATCAAAGAACTTACGCAGAAAGAAAATACGGCTGACACGGGTACGGATCAGAGATACTTCGTCCGTCTGCTCCGGGTCAGGACCGCCTTCTGCGAGCGGTTTTTCTCTGCCAAGCATCAGGTCGTCCTTTGCCGGAGCACCCTGCAGGGGCATGAGTTCTTTCCAGATGTCATTGACCTGCTCGTTTTTTGAGAAGAAGCGGTGACCGCCCAGATCCATACGGTTTCCTTTATATTCTGCGGTACGGGAAATACCGCCGATAAATTCACTTTCTTCTATAATAATGGGATGGATGTCAGTTTCTTTTAATAATTGATAGGCAGCAGTCAGTCCGGCAGGACCTGCGCCGATAATAATTGCTTTTTTCATAAATACCTTTCCTTATCATCATACTCTTTTTATGATACCCAAATTTGTGTACAAGGTCAATGGTTAAAGATTCAAAAATAGCCTGCAGGCAAAACTACGTCTACAATAAAATAATGCGGCATATGATTTACAAAAAGCAGTGGTAGCGGCTATGAATTTTAAAGAGTTATATGCAGAGCAAAAAAATGTGATCTGGACAGTTCTCATTCTGGCTGTATTGGTGGTGGGATTTCTGACGATCGCACCACAGGTATTTCATGCCAGCAGCAGTGTAAACGGCAGAAATCTTCCCATTTATTGTGTGGAAACGGATGAAAAAAAGGTGGCATTGTCCTTTGATGCGGCGTGGGGGAATGAGGATACGCGCAGAATACTGGAAATTTTGAAGAAACATAATACTCATGTGACCTTCTTTATGACCGGTGGCTGGGTGGAGAGTTATCCCGAGGATGTTAAGGCAATTCTGGCAGCAGGGCATGACCTTGGAAATCACAGCGAAAACCATAAACAGATGAGTCAGCTTTCCGATGAGGAATGCAAACAGGAGCTTATGAAGGTGCATGAAAAGGTAAAGGAGCTTACAGGCTATGACATGTTTTTGTTCCGCCCGCCTTACGGCGATTATGACAATCATGTCATAACAAATGCGGAAAGCTGCGGATATTATGCCGTGCAGTGGGATGTTGACAGCTTAGATTGGAAAGATTACGGCGTGGATTCCATTATCCAGACAGTCTGCGGGCATAAACATCTGGGAAACGGATCGATCATCCTCTGCCATAACGGTGCCAAATATACGGCGGATGCACTGGATACCATGCTGACCAATTTAGAGAACGCGGGGTATCAGGTCGTCCCGGTCTCAGAACTTATTTTGCGTGAAAATTACCATATGAATGCAGAGGGCAGACAGATCCCCGATGCCTGAAAGCCAGACTGATGTATGACGCCTGAAGTCGATTGCGGCAGCCTCCTACATATGGTAAAATATGACAATAGGAGGCTGCCATGTTGTTTCAATCAGGTGCATTTTTGATCTTTTTTCCAATCGTTATATTGCTGTTTTATCTGATCCCCAAAAAGGGGCAGATGCCGTTTTTGTTAGCCGCCAGTTACTATTTTTATATGAGCTGGAACGCAAAGTACGCGCTGCTTCTTTTATTTAGTACAGTTCTGACCTATAGCTGTGCACGGCTGATCGAGAAGACAGAAAGCGCAAAGAGCAGAAAGGTATTTCTGATCCTGTGCCTTGTCTTGCAGCTCGGTATTTTATTTGGTATGAAATATCTGAATTTCGCGGTATCTCTGCTTGCGCGGCTTTTACTGCTATTGCATGTGGAACTCACGGTGCCTGCATTTGATATTGTTCTCCCGGTCGGGATCAGCTTTTATACTTTCCATGCACTTTCCTATGTGATCGATGTTTACAGGAAAGAAGAGCCTGCGGAGAAAAATTTCCTGCAGTATGCCTTGTATGTCAGCTTTTTTCCGACGATCCTTTCAGGCCCTATTGAGCGGAGTAAAAATCTGCTCATGCAGATCCGACAGCAGAAGCGGCTTAATCCGGAAAAGATCGTAACAGGGCTTCTCATCATGGCGTTTGGATATTTTCAAAAGCTCATCATAGCCGGACGGGCTTCCGTCATGGTCGATCATGTATACCAGAATCTGGATAGCAGCAGCGCACTGCAGATCCTGCTTGCTGTTTTTCTATTCTCGATACAGATCTACTGTGACTTTGGCGGTTACAGTATGCTGGCACTTGGTGCAGCCAAGGTGCTCGGTTTTGACCTGACAGAGAACTTCAGACAGCCGTATCTGGCAGTTTCCATACAGGATTTCTGGCGCAGATGGCATATCAGCCTGTCTACATGGTTTCGCGATTATCTGTATATTCCGCTGGGTGGCAGCAGATGCAGCAGGATTTGCAAGTACAGAAATATTATGATCACCTTTCTGGTCAGCGGTATGTGGCATGGCGCAGGGCTGCATTATCTGGTCTGGGGCGGACTTAACGGCTTTTTTCAGGTGTGCGAGGATACGTTTTCCACAGTGCGCAGACGGCTCCCATGTAAGCGCCTGCTAACTTTCATTGTGGCAAGTTTCACATGGGTGTTTTTCCGCGCGGAAAGTGTATCGCGTGCAGTTCATGTCTGCCTTGGAACATGCAGGATTTCGGGTAGTCACATGAGGCAGCTTTTGGAAATGGGACTTGGCAGGACAGATGTGATTGTGCTTGCCATTGCCATAGCGGTATTGATCGTGGCAGACCTTTTGCATGAAAAAGGGATTTCCTTTACTGCATGGCTTTTGCAAAGAAAAATCGGTGTCAGATACGCAGTGTATCTGGCTGTCTGTATGGTGCTTCTTTTGCAGGTGGTGGCAGATTTCGGACAACCTGCGGCAAGCTTTTTGTATTTTCAGTTTTAGGATAGAGGAATCTACAAATGAAAAAATTATTACAATACATAGGAAAAACACTGTTTTTTCTACTGCTGCTATGCAGTCTTTGTGTCCTTACCCTGTTGGCTTCCGCGAAGGAGCCGATGAAGGGGATTCTGGCAGAACTGACACGCAGTACAGACTACGGAGCCGGGTATAACCAGGGGGCATCCGAGATCATACCGACGATAGAAAAGGTACAGAAGGAAGACGCTTATACAAAGCTGCTGATCGGAGACAGTGTCTGTTTCCGGTTGTTTTCGGAGCTGCAGGACTTAAATACACAGTATCTGATCGCCGGAACAAACCGGGGTGTCACGATGTCTGGGCAGTATATTTTAGTGGAAGAGTTTTTAAAGCATCACCCACAGGCAACGGATGTCTATTTATCCGTGATCGAGGATTCTCTGATCACCGATTATGAAACGGGATACGGCTATCAGTATGGTGTTATGCCGTTTGCGGAAACGGATACGTTGAAGCTGCTGGATCCGGAGACGAGGAAGCAGATGGCGCATGTATACGGCGGACTGTTTATTAAGGAAAGGATTGTCTGGTTGATCGAGGATTCGCCTCTGAATAAAAAGCTTTATTATAATTTGCTGGACAAGCTGAATCCCACATATTCTAAATTGACTTTCCCGGATGTGACGATTAGATATCTGGTCAAAATGAAAACACTTTGTGAAGAAAACGGCGTGCAGTTCCATCTGCTGGCAGAGCCGCTCAAGGATATAGAACAGAGGCATGAAATAGAAAAAACACTGCGGACAGAATATGAAAAAACAGAGCTTGCAGACTGTTTTCCGAATTATTTTGATCAGATCACATATTACCCGGAGGAACGGTTTTCCGATAATGTACATCCGGTCGGAACACGGGAAGAGCTCAATGAAATGATCCGCGCTATGCAGCGGAAATCCGGCTGTATGCAGGATCTTGTGCTGGAATAAAAGTGGAAATCATACCACGCAGAGAATAAAAGAGAAGAGATGAGAGGCAAAATGGCAACTTGTTATATTTATGGCGCAATGCCATGTGGTAGTACAGAGAAATTAGAAGAAGGCGATCTGCTGATCGCTGCAGATGGCGGCTATGCTTATCTGCAGGGACAAAAGCCGGATCTTGTCGTGGGAGATTTTGATTCGCTGGGATATGTACCGGAGGGCGAGCAGATCATCAGACATCCGGTGCAGAAGGATGATACGGATATGCTGCTTGCTGTCAGGGAAGGACTGAAAAGAGGCTATCGGAAGTTCGTGCTCTATGGCGGGATCGGTGGCAGACTGGATCATACGATCGCTAATCTTCAGGTGCTGGCTTTTTTGCAGGGGCAGGGCTGTCAGGCTGTTTTATACGGAGAGAAAGAAGAAGTGCATCTGCTCCATAATGAAACACTTATCTTTTCTGCCGGCAGAAAGGGGATCCTTTCTGTATTTTCCTTTGAAAAAGAAGCAAGGGGCGTGACACTCCGCGGACTTGCCTATGAGCTGACAGATGCGGTGCTGACCAACACTTTCCCGATCGGGACAAGCAACGAATTCATCGGAACAGAAGCACGGATCACCGTTGCAGACGGGAGTCTGCTGGTGATCTGTGAAAGAATGCAAAAGCTACTTTAGAGCAACTGCATTTTGACAAATTCCTCAAATCCGGGTAATGCGATCGTAATCTGTTCCGGCATTTTTTCAACAACATCTTCTATATCGGTGACGGGTGCAGTATCTTCAAGAGAAACTCCAAGACCAAAAGCTGAAAAATCAAGCTTGGTTTTTAAAATCTTCTTCCTATTTGAAAGCGCATATGCTATACTACATCTATCTAAGCGGTCAGTCTGACCGCATCAAAAGATCCATTCGGATCGAATTACCCAAAGTTAGTTATTCAGAAAACAAACAGGAAGGAGTTTTTATGCAAAAAACAGAATATGGTTACCGGAGAGTGGTAAGGATAGGGATCATCTGCCTTATTTTTGCCTTGTGTAGGGGGGAATATGCCTTTGGCAGTGTTGTCGTGGATGAGGTGTTGATCGGCGGGCAGGAGGAGCAAGCGCCGGTTGATGCTGCGCCAGCGGCGCAGGAATCGGCAGAACCGGATGCGTTGTCGAAGTTACAAGCAGAACCGGATGTATCACAGCCTACATCGGAGCCGCAAGCAGAACATGCCACATCACAACCTACATCGGAACGGAAAGCAAAAACTGCCGTGTCACAGCCTATATCGGAGCCACAAGCAAAAACAGAATCACAATCAACATCAACGTCACAAGAAAAAACCTACACGTATTTACAAAATGAGAAAAAAGTGCAGAATCCATCAATCAAACAGGCGGATGCTACGAGTACAGCACAGACAGATCCCGGACAGTCCAAAGTCCCGGCAGAAAGCACGGCCTCAGTTTCCGTAAATGACAGACAGCAATTTCATGTACCAAATCAGGAAACGCAGACAAATGGGGATAAAACAGCCAAATCGGGAAATAGCAGTGGAAAAAATGGCAGTGGAGAGACTGCGAAACAGGAAAGGAAGGCACAGGAGCAGCCTTCTGTCTGGCAGGACACTGCAGAGACAACAGGCAAAGAAAAAACGGAAGGCGGTGAAGAAACGGAAGAAAAAACAGGAGGTCCGTTATTACCGGGTTTTATCATCCTTTGTATCGTATTGCTTCTGACAGGCAGTATTTGCCTGATCCGCGACAATAACATTGACTTGAAGAAATAAGACAGCTTATAATAGAGCCTGTGATATTTGATCGTGCTAATATCGGTGCGGAACCAACGTCTTTCACCCACCTGTGAGCAGGCTTATGAGGGTTTAGACCTTTAGACTCTGGCATCATAGCAATTATATAGGAAAGAGATGCGATATGCAGTTTGAAGATAAGAAAATAAAAAACGGAATATTGTGGATCCTGATCCTGTTATCTGTTGTGGCAGCGGCAAATCAGCTTCTGATCGGCTTTGATATTGATGAAGGCTATGCGGTTTCCATGCCATTTCGGCTTTTGCAGGGGGATCACCTGTTTGCGGATATGTGGGAGGTACACCAGACTTCCGCGCTTCTGCCCACAGCTTTTTTATGGCTGTTTTATCAGGTGACCGGATCGACCGCTTATATGGTGCTTTATCTGCGCATTGTTGCGACTCTGCTGCATCTTGGCATGACAGTGCTTGTTTACAGAAGGACAAGAAAATATCTTGCAGCGGACTGGAGCCTTTTATTTGCGCTTTTATATTTGAACCTGTTACCGAAGTGGATCATATCACTGGATTTTTCCATGCAGCAGGTATGGGGACTTACCTTATTGTTTACGTGCTTACTGGAAGAAAGAGGCACCGAGAAAAAACAGCTATGGCTGGATTTTCTGGCAGGACTTTCCCTGGCATTTACGGTGCTTGCCTATCCGGGCATGGTACTGTTGTATCCAGCAGTTCTGCTGACAATTTGTATGTGTAACAAAGAACTTACCGGAAAAGAAAAATTCAGAAAATGTCTGTTTTTTACCGCAGGCTGTGCGATCAGTGCAGTTGTATTTCTGATATATGTACTGCTGTTTATGCCGGTGTCTGATTTTCTTTCCGGTATTCCGAAGGTATTTATGGATGGAACCCACCAGTTTACGATGCAGACAAAGCTGCTTTTATATGGGCAGCAGTGGCTGAACGTGGCAAAGCAGCTATTGATCCTCAGTGTACCTCCGCTGCTTGCAGCACTTGCCCTGCAGATCTGGAAGCAGAAGCAAAAAAAGGAAAAGGGCAGCCTGTTTCTGGCATTTCTTTTGCTGTTTGTGGCAGAGACATCTCTTTTAATGATTCTTGGCAATCTTGTTGGCATTCAGATGGGGCCGTTCCATTTTCAGGTGCGTTATCTGCTGTTTTTTCTGTGCATCTGTATTGCCGGATGGAATGTGCGAAATACAGACAGATCACTTTTTTATGTGCCGATCTTCCTGATGCTGATCGCATTTGTGGGCATTTTGGTATTTTCCAATGTGGGACCTGATTCAAGCAGTTCTTACCTGGGACTTGGCATTCTGGCAGGCTTTGCCCTGCTTTTGAAAAAATATCCGCAAAAAGAACAGCTTTTATTTGCGACGACAGTGCTTTTTGTGCTCAGCCTGTTGTTCTGTAAAGGCTATTATGTGCGCATTACGGAATATGGACCTTCCACAGTCAGACAGCAGAGAGTACAGGTGACGGAAGGGGCACTTGCCGGGATCTATGTACTGCCCGAAGAAGCAGCACAGTATACGCAGGAGCATGAGACCGTGCAACGTGTGACACAGCCTGATGATAAGCTGTTGTTTCTGGGAACGGATGGTATTTTGAATTTATCCGCAAACTGCCCATTTGTTTCCCCGTCCACGATCAGTACGCCGGCATTTAATGAGCAGTGGGTGGAATATTTTACTTTATACCCGGAAAAAGAGCCGACGGTGATCGTACTTGCTAAGAATACGATCGATAACAGAGAGAAATTTTTTGCGCAGAATCCGTTTGGAAAATGGATCGCGGCAAAATATGATAGATTGCATATGGAAGAAACAGAATCTTTGTGTATAATAAAGAAGGAAAAATCTGAATGATAGCAGGACTGAAAATCAGAAAAGGCAGGAGGCAGCACAGATGAGCTGGGAAGAAAACGTCAGAAAGGTTGTGCCTTATACACCGGGGGAGCAGCCAAACAAAGAGCATATGATCAAATTAAATACAAATGAATGTCCTTATCCGCCCGCACCGGGCGTAACAGAGGCACTTGCCGGATTAAAGCCGGAGGATTTCCGTTTATACCCGGATCCGAATGCAGACAGTCTGGTCAGCGTACTGGCAGAGTATTACGGACTGGAAAAGGAAAACGTATTTGTCGGCGTTGGCTCTGACGATGTGCTGGCACTTGCTTTTCAGACATTTTTTAACAGTGACAGACCGATCGTATTTCCGCAGATCACATATTCCTTTTATGATGTGTGGGCAGATCTTTACAAGATCCCATATGAGAAAAAGCCGCTGGCAGAAGATTTCCATATCCGCAAGGAAGACTATATGGGAGCAAACGGCGGTGTGATCTTCCCGAATCCCAATGCACCGACAGGCCTTTTGGAGGATCTTTCCGTGATCGAGGAGATCGTGCAGGCAAATCCTGATGTCGTAGTGATCGTGGATGAAGCATATATTGATTTTGGGGGAGAAAGTGCGCTGCCACTGATCAAAAAGTATGACAATCTGCTTGTGGTACAGACATTCTCCAAATCGCGTGCCATGGCAGGCATGCGGATCGGATATGCGATGGGAAATGCAAAGCTGATCCGTTATCTGAATGATGTGAAGTTTTCAACCAATTCTTATACGATGAACCGTCCGTCTCTGCTGCTTGGCGTTGCGGCGGTAAAAGATGATGCCTATTTTAAGCAGACAACGGCAAAGATCGCAGCAACCCGCGAGCGGGTAAAGCAGGCACTGAAGGAGCTTGGCTTTACTTTCCCGGATGCAAAGAGCAACTTTATTTTTGCAACGCATAAGAGCGTGCATGCGGTAGAACTGTTTGAAGCACTGAAGCAGCAGAATATTTATGTCCGTCATTTTTCGGATCCGCTGATTGATAATTATCTGCGTATCACGATCGGAACAGATGAGGAAATGGATAAATTTCTGGCATTCCTCAGAGAATATCTGCAAAACAGAACTGCATAGCAGTAAAAGAACAGGATAATACAGGCGATTGAAAGGAGTCTTTATGTTTAAACGTTACTTAATGGTGTTTTTGGTTTCTATGGTACCACTGATCGAGCTGCGAGGTGCGATTCCGTATTCCCAGCTTCCGGGCGTCAGTCTGCCGCTTCTGCAGGCATATATTGTCGCTGTGATCGGAAATATGGTTCCGGTTCCGTTTATTTATCTTTTTGCAAGACGTGTACTGGAATGGGGTGCTGATAAGCCGGTGATCGGTAAGTTTTTCCGCTTCTGTCTGGAAAAGGGCGAAAAGGGAGGACAAAAGCTGCAGGAAAAGGCAGGAAGAGGTCTTTTTGTGGCACTGCTTCTGTTTGTCGGTATTCCGCTTCCGGGCACAGGTGCATGGACGGGAACACTTGCTGCCAGCATTCTGGATATGGACTTTAAGTCCAGCATTACAGCGGTCATGCTTGGTGTGATCTTAGCCGGTATCATTATGGGTGCGGCAAGTGCCGGTCTGTTCGGTGCACTGGGGGCTATTTTCTAGGAGGCAGCTATGGCAAGTTACGAAAGCTTTGCAAAGGTATACGATGAACTCATGGATAACGTTCCGTATGATACATGGACGGAGCATCTGATCAAACATTTGAAAGAATACGGCATAACAGACGGGCTGATCTGTGAACTGGGCTGTGGGACCGGAAATGTCACGACAAGGCTCAGCAAAGCCGGGTATGATATGATCGGCGTGGATGATGCGGAGGAAATGCTTTCCGTGGCAAGGGAAAAGCAGGACAGCGACCAGATCCTGTATTTGCAGCAGGATATGCGTGGTTTTGAGCTTTACGGAACGGTCAGAGCCGTGGTCAGTATCTGTGACTGTATGAATTATCTGCTGGAAGAGGAGGATCTTCTTAAGACCTTCCGGCTCGTCAATAACTATCTGGATCCCGACGGTATTTTTATTTTTGATTTCAATACAATCTACAAATATAAGGAAGTCATGGGTGACACCGTCATAGCGGAAAACCGGGAAGATTGCAGCTTTATCTGGGAAAACTACTATGATGTGGAGGAAGAGATCAATGAATATGACCTGACGATCTTTGTACAGACGCAGGAAGATCTCTTTCAGAGATTTACGGAAACGCATCTGCAGCGCGGCTATACGCTCGAACAGATGCAGGAAATCCTGCAAAAAGCGGGACTTGTATTTTTAAAAGCAATCGATGTGGATACGCAGGGGGAAGTAACAGAGCAGACGGAACGGATCTGTATCATTGCCAGAGAACATGGAAAACGAAAGGAAGCATGATTTTGTCAGATTATATTGTAAGAGCAACGGCAAAGCAGGCACAGATCAGAGCCTTTGCCATTACTTCAAGAGAACTTGTAGAAACAGCACGTCAGAAGCACAATACCTCTCCGGTCGTTACAGCCGCACTTGGCAGATTACTCAGTGCAGGTGCAATGATGGGCAGCATGTTAAAGGCGGATACGGATATACTGACGCTGCAGGTAAAGGGCGACGGTCCGATGCACGGACTGACGGTAACAGCAGATGCAAAGGCACGTGTCAAAGGCTATGCGGATGTACCGGATGTTCTTCTGCCACCGAATGCAAAAGGCAAGCTGGATGTTGGCGGCGCGATCGGAAACGGTATTTTAAGTGTGATCAAGGATATGGGACTGAAGGAGCCTTACTGTGGACAAACCGTATTGCAGACAGGTGAGATCGCGGAGGATCTGACTTATTATTTCGCAACCTCCGAGCAGGTTCCTTCCTCAGTTGGTCTGGGTGTCCTGATGAACAAGGATAATACTGTCAGACAGGCAGGCGGCTTTATCGTCCAGCTCATGCCATTTGCGGAGGAAGAAACGATCGAGCAGTTAGAGCAGAACCTGAGCCGCATTTCGAGTGTAACCTCTATGCTGGAAGAGGGAAAAACGCCGGAAGGTATTCTGGAAGTTTTATTTGAAGGAATGGATCTGGAGATCGTGGATATGATGCCTGCTTCCTTCTACTGCAACTGCAGCAAGGAGCGTGTGGAGAAAGCGATCATTTCCGTTGGAAAGAAAGAAATTACCGAGATGATCCGGGATGAGAAACCGATCGAGGTGAATTGTCATTTCTGTAACACTGCGTATACGTTTACGCCGCAGGAACTGCAGGAATTGCTTAAAAAGTGCACAAAATAGAGTCAAATGAGGAGGATGGAACATGCAGCACGGTTTTATCAAGGTAGCTGCCATTACACCACAGATCAGGGTGGCAGATCCGTATTATAATGCAGAAAAAATATGTGAGAAGATTGCTGAGGCAGAAGAGCATGGCGCAAAGATCATGGTATTTCCGGAGCTGTGTCTGACCGGGTATACGTGTCAGGATCTGTTTTTACAGGATACGCTGCTTTCTGCGGCAGAAGACGCACTCAGACAGATCGTCGCCGCAAGTGATGGGATCGATGCACTGATCTTTGTCGGACTTCCTTATGAAAAAGATGGCAAGCTTTATAATGTGGCAGCAGCGATCAACTGCGGCGAACTGATGGGATTTGTGCCAAAGAGAAATATCCCGATGTACGGTGAATTTTATGAAGGACGGCATTTTACACCGGGCAATCGTCTGCCGGTGATCGTAGAGTTTGACGGACAGGAAGTACCGTTTGGAACCGATATTTTATTTACGGCGGATGCGATTCCGGGTCTTTGTGTGGCGGCAGAGCTTTGTGAGGATCTCTGGACGCCTGATACCCCGTCTACTTCCCATGCACTTGCAGGGGCAACGGTAATCGTCAACCTTTCTGCTTCCGATGAAACAGTCGGAAAGGACAGCTACCGGGAGATGCTTGTCAGCGCAACGAGTGCAAGATTGCTCTGTGGTTATATTTATACAAGTGCGGGAGAAGGCGAATCTACACAGGATCTTGTTTTCGGCGGACATAATCTGATCGCGGAAAACGGAACGATTTTAAAAGAGGCGAAGCGTTTCACAAATGAAACGGTTTATGCGGATCTGGATATCGAAAGGATCCGTCTGGAAAGAAGGAAGATGTCCACTTTTACGCTGGATCAGAATCCGGAATATATGGTAGTGCCGGTTGCACTTGTCCGGGATGAAACCTATCTGGAACGAGAGTTCCCAATGCTTCCGTTCGTTCCTTCCGTTGCAGAAGAGAGGAACAGACGCTGTGAAGAAATTTTGTCGATCCAGTCCTGCGGGCTGAAAAAGCGTTATGCGCATACTGGCTGCCAGACTGCGGTGATCGGTATTTCAGGCGGTCTGGATTCCACACTTGCCCTGCTTGTGACAGTCCGCGCATTTGATATGCTGGGACTGAAAAGAGAAAATATTTTGGCTGTGACCATGCCATGCTTTGGCACAACGGACAGAACGTATGACAATGCCTGTAAACTTGCTAAAACGCTTGGTACCACACTGATCGAGGTAGACATTAAGGCTTCTGTAAAACAGCATTTTGCGGATATCGGACAGGATATGGGTGTGCATGATGTGACGTACGAAAATGGACAGGCAAGAGAGAGGACACAGGTGCTGATGGATATTGCCAACCAGAAGGGCGGTATGGTGATCGGTACAGGTGATATGTCAGAGCTGGCACTTGGCTGGGCAACGTATAACGGAGATCATATGTCCATGTACGGCGTGAATGCGGGAGTTCCGAAAACGCTTGTCCGCCATTTGGTTCGTTATTATGCGGATACTTGTGAATATGAGGAATTACAGGCTGTACTTCTGGATGTGCTGGATACGCCGGTAAGCCCGGAGCTGCTTCCACCGGAAAACGGTACGATCTCCCAGAAGACAGAAGATCTGGTCGGCCCTTATGAACTGCATGATTTCTTCTTGTATTATATGCTGCGTATGGGTTTTGCGCCGGACAAGATCTACCGGATCGCCTGTATGGCATTTGCAGGTGTCTACGATGAAGAGACAATACTGAAGTGGCTGAAAACATTTTATAAGCGTTTCTTTGCACAGCACTTTAAACGTTCCTGTCTGCCGGATGGCCCGAAGGTCGGTAGTGTTGCGGTATCACCCCGGGGAGATCTGCGAATGCCATCGGATGCATCCGCAAGGATCTGGCTCGAGAAGCTGGAGGAACTGTAGAAGCCGGAATGTCAGCTTTCCGGCTGTTCATCGGCTGTGGGCACAGCTTTTTGCAAGGTCTGTGTGATCGCACCGAGAAGAACGCTGCTCGTATACCTGTTTTCATCGGAAAAGGTGATCTGGTCAAGTGGCTGCCCGGCATAGATCTGACTGACGAGCGTATCAAAGGATGGCTCAATGAGAGGATACATGGTAGTCACAGCTTCACTTAAATTGACAAGCCGTATGGAATTGATATGTTCTGCATCAAGCACGATCTCGATTTCCAGACTATTCTGTCCGAGTGCAAGTGAAGTGGTATAGACACCCGGTATGTAGCTTGTGGTTGTGGTTTCCTGTGTCTGTTTTTTATCCGGGACAAACATCATGACGAGAAGCACGATAAACAGGATGCCAAGCAGGACAAAGATACCGGTATAGATCAGCTCTTTCATATGAAGGACAACAATTTTTGTTTTAGAGTGCATGATCTGCCTCCCAAAGTAAGATTTGTATAGCATATGAACCGTGACAAAAAAGTATGACAGTGATTATATGCGATATTGACAAACGCACAGTTCAGCTGTTATCATAGACAAGAACAAAGGCGTTCTTACGGGAGTAAGAGCGCCCTTTTTGTAGCGAGGAAGAAAACCAAGCGACAGCGAAGCTGGCATTTGGTTTTAGCCGAGCGTACAACGAGAAAATCAGAAGCAGCGGAGCTGCGACGCTACGAAGTAGCGGGATTTTCGAGTATGAGGAAGAAAACCAAACACATTTCAATATCAACTAAGAAATAGAAAGGGAAAGGAAAAGGAATATGAAAAAGACCTACACACGAGAAGATGTGATCGCAGAGGTACAGGATAAAGATGTGGAGTTTATCCGCCTGCAGTTCACGGATATGTTCGGACAACTGAAAAATCTGGCAATTACATCCAGCCAGCTGGAACGTGCGCTGGATAACCGTTTCTCCTTTGACGGATATGCGGTAAACGGTTTTGAGAACGGAGAACGTTCCGATCTGTATCTGTATCCTGATTACAGTACATTGGAGATCTTCCCATGGAGACCACAGCAGGGAAAAGTAGCAAGACTGATCTGTGATGTTTATACTGCGGATGGCAAGCCGTATGAAGCTGATCCGCGTTACATTTTAAAACGTGCTATTGGGCATGCAGCAGAGCTTGGTTACTCTTTCCAGGTCGGACCGGAATGTGAATTTTTCTTATTCCACACAGATGAAAACGGACTGCCTACCACACTGACACATGAGCAGGCAGGCTATCTGGACCTGAGCCCGCTTGATCTTGGCGAAAATGCCAGACGTGATATGGTGCTGACACTTGAGGACATGGGCTTTGTCATTGAAGCTTCCCACCATGAAAAAGCACCTGCACAGCATGAGATCGATTTCCAGTATGATGAGGCACTTGCAACGGCTGATAATATCATGACGTTCAAGATGTCAGTCAAGTCGATCGCAAAGCGTCATGGTCTGCATGCAACCTTTATGCCAAAGCCGAAATACAATGAGAACGGCTCCGGTATGCATATCAATATGTCACTGTTCCATGATGGCAAAAACATTTTTGCCGATGAAAAGGATAAGATGGGACTCAGCAAGGAGGCATATTATTTTATCGGTGGTCTGATGAAGCATATGAAGGGAATCACAGCCCTGACCAATCCACTGGTAAATTCGTATAAACGTCTTGTTCCGGGCTATGAAGCACCGGTTTATATTGCGTGGAGTACAACAAACAGAAGTCCGCTCATTCAGATTTCTGCAGGTAAAGGCGCAGCAACCAAGGTGGAACTCCGCTCGCCGGATTCCGCTGCCAATCCGTATCTGGCACTTGCGGTCTGCTTAGAGGCAGGTCTTGACGGTATCCGGAATAAGATCATGCCGCCAAAGAGTGAGAATTGTAATCTGTTTGAGATTTCCTTAGAAGAATGCCATAAAAAGGGAATTGAAGTATTACCGGGCACTTTATATGAAGCAGTACAGGAAATGGAAAAAGATCCGCTGATCAAAAAGGTGCTGGGAGAAGATATGTTTACCAAGTACGTGGATGCCAAGCATGCGGAATGGGATGAAAGTAAGCGGCAGATCACACAGTGGGAACTGGATCAGTACCTGTTCAGATTCTGACACCGCTCCGAGTAGTTTTATGAGAGAGAACGGATAAAACGAAAGGAGGTGTTCGTGTGACCAGCATAATTGTAGTATTACCGAAACTGGATGACAGTAAAACAATTAAGAACCTGCTGGTACGAAACGGATTTCAGGTCGCGGCGGTCTGCGGATCGGGTTCGCAGGCAATCAGTGTCGCGGATAATCTGGATGACGGTATTGTAATATGTGGCTATAAACTTGTTGATATGATGTATTCTGAGTTGCACGACTATCTGCCTCCGGGATTCGAAATGTTGCTTATGGCTTCCAGCCATCTGCTGGCAGAATGTGTGGGAAGTGATATCATGTCGCTGTCCATGCCATTGAAGCTTCACGATCTTTTAAATACCGTGGAGCTGATGACCAACTCGATCGAATATAAGAGAAAGAAACGGAAATCCCAGCCAAGGACAAGAAAGCCGGAGGAGATCGCCTTGATCAATGAGGCAAAGGCACTCCTGATGAGCCGGAATAACATGACTGAGGAAGAGGCGCACAGATACATACAAAAATGCAGTATGGACAGCAGCACCAATCTGGTCGAAACCGCCCAGATGGTACTCGCAGTGATGCAATAAAACGATGCCAGAGTCGAAAAGTCAAAAGGTGTTCGGGCTTGCACGATAAAGCTTTTGACCTTGAGACTCGCCTATGATACGAGGATAGGATATCCGAGTATCATAGGAGGATTGCGAGAGCGCATAGCGCGGAGCAATCCGTAAGGCATCGTTATCCTAAAGGCAATCCATAGGGACATCGTTAGTTTAACAGTAGAATAGAAAGGCGAAATTATGAAATTCACAAAAATGCACGGCTGTGGCAACGATTACGTCTATGTCAACGGCTTTACAGAAAAAGTTGCCGATAAACCAAAGGCAGTTGTCGCACTTAGTGACAGACACTTTGGAATCGGTTCCGATGGCGTGATCTTCATCAATCCATCGCAGCAGGCTGATTTTGAAATGGAAATGTATAATGCCGATGGCACCAGAGCGGAAATGTGCGGAAACGGAATCCGCTGTGTCGGTAAATATGTATATGACCATGGCATGACAGATAAAACAAGTATTACCGTCGAAAGCTTCGGTAAAGTGAAATACCTGGATCTGACCGTGGAAAACGGAAAAGTTGTAAAAGTAAAAGTGAATATGGGTAAGCCAGAGCTAACTGCAAAGGACGTGCCTGTCGTATCGGTACACGAGCAGGTGATCGACGAAGAGATCATTGTAAAAGAAAAGTCATACCGCATGACCTGCGTGTCTATGGGTAATCCGCATGCAGTTGTCTTTATGGATGATGTAGAGCATCTGGCGATCGAGGAGATCGGCCCTTATTTTGAAAATCATGAAAGATTCCCTAATCGTACCAATACCGAATTTGTACAGGTAATTGATGACAGCCATGTAAAAATGCGTGTCTGGGAACGTGGTACGGGTGAAACGCTTGCCTGCGGAACAGGCTGCTGTGCAACGGCTGTGGCATGTGTTTTAAATCGCCTCACGGGAGCACATGTGACGGTACAGGTGCTGGGCGGTGAGATTGAGATCTACTGGGATCAGAAAGAAAACCTTGTTTATATGACCGGCCCTGCAGTGACCGTCTTTGAAGGAGAAACGGAGGAAGCATATGTTTAAAGTAAACGAAGACTATTTAAAGTTACCCGGCAGTTACCTTTTTTCCACGATCGGAAAGAAAGTAAACGCATTTGCAAAGGAGAACCCGGATAAAAAGATCATCCGTCTGGGAATCGGTGATGTGACCCAGCCACTGGCACCGGTAATCATTGACGCGCTGCATAAGGCAGTTGCGGAAATGGGCGAGGCAGAAACCTTCCATGGCTATGCACCGGATCTTGGGTATGAATTTTTGCGGAACGCTATTGCGGAAAATGATTATAAGCTGCGTGGCTGTGATATCAGCCCGGATGAAATTTTTGTATCGGATGGTGCCAAGTGCGATTCCGGCAATATTCAGGAAATTTTTGCAAAGGATAACAAGATCGCTGTCTGTGACCCTGTTTATCCGGTTTATGTAGATACCAATGTTATGGCAGGAAGAGCAGGCGAGTATGATCCGAAGACAGAAACATGGAGCAATGTGATCTATATGCCATGTACCGCAGAAAATGATTTTGCACCGGAGCTGCCAAAGGAAGTACCTGATATCATTTATCTGTGCTTTCCAAACAATCCGACCGGTTCTACGATCACAAAGCCGCAGCTGCAGGAATGGGTTAATTATGCAAATAAGCATGGCAGTGTGATCATTTATGATGCTGCATATGAAGCTTATATCAGTGAGGATAATGTACCACACAGTATTTATGAATGTGAGGGGGCAAGAACCTGTGCGATCGAGCTGCATTCCTTCTCTAAAAATGCAGGATTTACGGGTGTCCGCCTCGGTTATACGGTAGTACCGAAGGATCTGAAGGCAGGAGATGTGATGCTGCATTCTCTCTGGGCAAGAAGACATGGTACAAAATACAACGGAGCACCTTATATCCAGCAGCGTGCAGGTGAAGCTGTTTACAGTCCGGAAGGTAAGAAGCAGTTAGCAGAACAGGTTGCTTATTACATGAAAAATGCAGCATACATCAAGGAAGGCTTGAAGAGCGCAGGCTATACGGTTTCCGGTGGTGTGAATGCGCCTTATATCTGGCTGAAAGCACCAAACGGTATGACAAGCTGGGAATTCTTTGATTATCTGCTGGAAAAGGCAAATGTAGTCGGAACACCTGGTTCAGGCTTTGGCCCAAGCGGAGAAACATATTTCCGTCTGACTGCATTCGGTACTTACGAAAACACAGTAGAAGCGATCGAGAGAATCAAGAAGCTGTAAGCATATGATTTGAGATGAAGCAAGCAAGTGCTTCAAGTAGCTGTAAGTAATAGACTCGCGAAGTTATAAATGCCCGGGAACACCTTATTATAAGGTTCTCCCGGGTAAACTGTTTTCTGGGGAATTATTTCCTGAATAATCCTTGACGAAATACCGGATATCCATGAATAAATAGTAAAAAACGGGATCCTGCAAACCCAACAAAAAAGTAGATACAAAATGAAAAAATTGATGTAGAATATCCATAAATGGTTGACACAGAAACGTAATACTACTGTCAGAAAGGAGTTTTATGTGACAGATCAAGAATTTGAATCATGCATGATCCTGATGACACAGGGAGACCGGGAAGGCCTCCGCCTTGTGTATGAGGAATATATCGGTTACATTTATGCAATCGTGCTGGATGTACTGAAGAATAAAGAGAATGCGGAGGACATCAGCACGGATTTCTTTTTGAAGCTCTGGCATATAGCGGATACTTATAAGCCGGGCAACGGACACAGAGGCTGGATGGCACGCATTGCAAGAAATATGTCGATTGACTTTATCCGAAAGCATAAACGGGAAGAACTGAATGATATGCAGCAGGCAGCAGAGGAAGGTGACAGAGAAGGCGCAGGCAGTCTGTATGAGGGTGATGTGACGAGCCAGATCGAGGAGGAAGTGATCTCGCAGATGTCATTGACGGAAGCTCTTTCGTATCTGAATGAAAAGGAGAGGGAGGTCATCAATCTGAAGATCATTGCGGATATGACCTTTAAAGAAATAGCGGAGCTTTTGCAGGCGCCGATGGGTACGATTACCTGGCGGTATCAGAGTGCGATCAAAAAGCTTAGGAGATGTGGATATGAGTAAGAAGTTTGAAGAAGCGTATAAAGAGTATTTAAACAGCCAGGCACCGGATCTGTGGGGGCGGATCAATGACAGGCTGGATGCAAAGCAGCAGGATTGTCTGGGAAGAACGGCAGACGATAATGTGGCAGAACTGCGCTGGCAGAAGCATCGACGCGCTAAAAAGAACCGTGGCAGATATATTCGTCTGTACGGTGCGATCGCAGCCTGTGTGGCGGCTCTCATTTTGGCAGTTCCGGTTCTGCGTATAGTCAAAGGTGGCTCCGGTAGTCAGATGGACAGTTATGAGCTGGCAAAGGTTGAAAACGGTGAAATCGAAAATATTACAGAAGAGGCGGCAGAAGAAGCTGCTCCGCCTGCTGAGGAGACAACGCAGATGGCAGCTGCGGATACAGCCGGACCAGAGACAGATGGGCTCAGCGTTGTAGAAACAAATGAAGCCGCTGCGCAGGAAAATGAACAGGCGCAGGAACCTTCGGATGAAGCAGCGAGCAGTGAAGAAGATGGCAATGCAGTAGATGCAAATGTGATGGAAAGCAGTACACTGGCAGCAGAAGCCGGTAATACATGTGTTGTTCTTTATGAAGATATCAAAGTAAAGATCTTGACAGAAGATGTGCGGGAGGATGGCATCTATTACACTGCTGAGGTAACAGCAAGTGCATATGAAGATGCTTTTTCGGTAGGAACAACCTGTAATTTATATGCGGATACCGATGCACAACCGCTTGTGGCGGAACAGGAATACACACTGACTTTGGCAGCAGGAGAACGTGCAGAATGCTATAAGATAGTGCAATAAGCACAAAAGAGTTGTGATGAAATTGCAATGAAAAGATACGTATGATATCATTTGTGCTAATTTTGCATGAAAAGCGACCACTTTTGTAAAATCCCTTTTCAAATTGTATAAAAATGCGTACAATAAAACGCGTAAAGGGGTTAATGAGAATTAAATATACTTGCAATATTTGCAATAAAGTGACCGCATGTTTGAAATAATAGCAGGCGGTCATTTTATGTTATGGCGACGAGGAAAATGCATGATATTTTCCAGAAGTGTCAGGGGATTACGGTGAAAAATTTTGTTTGACTTTTTGAAAAGAGACAAATGGTAAAATACGCGAAATTTGCAGGAAGTCCGTGAAAAATAAGCCGGAGAATGTTACAATACGTGTGTGAAATCAGAAGAAGTATAACTTGAATCTATATACGAAGGGAATCAAAATGATAGGATTTGGAACAGTGATTAACAGCGTCAGTGTTCTGTTTATTGCGATCGCCGGTGCGATACAGGATGGACTTCTTGGCGATTACTCCACGCTGGCAGTCAAGTCGGTTCTGGATTTTATCATTGTGGCTGTCATGACAGAAGTGGCGGTAGCTTATCTATCGCTGATCGGATCGGAGCAGCCTATCTGCCCTGGCAGTTTTAGAACCTTGATGCGAGAGAGAATTGGATGAAGAAAGGGGCTCAGATATGGAAAAGAAGATTGCTGTGCTGTTTCCGGGGATCGGTTATCATACAGACAAACCATTGTTATATTACAGTAAAAAGCTGGCAAGAAAACGGGGATATGAAATCGTAAAAGTGAAATATGGACCATTGCCATCCGGTGTAAAGGGAAATGCGGAAAAGATGCGCAAGGCTTTTGAAATGGCACTTATCTATGCGACGGAGCAGCTTGCGGAAATTGATTTTGCAGCTTATGATGCAGTGCTCTTTATTTCCAAAAGCGTCGGAACCGCTGTGGCAGCAGCTTATGCAAATAAATTTGCAATTTTGCCCGGGCAGATTTATTATACGCCGGTAGTGGAGTCCTTTGACGCGATCGGACAGAACGGAATTGTATTTCATGGAACAGCAGATCCGTGGGCGGAAACAGAGCAGATCAAGGCAGCGTGCAGGCAGAGAAATCTGCCGCTATATCTGACGGAGCATGCAGATCATTCAATGGAAACGGGAGATGTGGAACAGGATCTTCTGATCATGCGTGATATCATGCAGAAGACGGCTGCGTATATGGATGAGCAATAGAGATCACGATGAGATTACCGGAAGCTAAGGAGACGTCATCATGTGTAAAATGGAGTGGATGAAAAAAATAATCATTATCTGGATCGGCTCGATCATTGCGGCCTATGGCATTACACTTGCAATGTACGCGGGATTCGGCGGTGCTACCTTGGCGGTATTATGGCAGGGGATCTCTAAAACATTTCATATCAGTATAGGTATGGCATCTATGATCGTAGCTGTAGTGATGATCATATTTGTATTTTTCTATGACAGATCACAGCTCCACATTGGCACGGTTCTTTATCAGATCGTATATAGCCTTTGCGTAGATCTGTTTGCAAATGCACATATATATAGTAGACATATGTGGATCAACGTACTGCTTATGCTGTTGGGTATTATACTCTTTGCAATCGGAACCGGTTTGTATGCGGCGGCTTCTCTGGGACGCGGTTCTTATGAAGCATTGACATTTTCCCTGGCAGAAAAGAACGGCTGGCAGGTAAGAGTTGTGCGGAGCTTACTGGATGCAATGATGGTTATTATCGGTGTTTTATTGGGTGGGACATTTGGCATATGCACGATCGTCACGATCCTGATTTCCGGACCGATCATCCAGCTTACAGCTTCAAAAACAAAAGCAGTGTTTCATGTTTGAGTACTTAGGGGTATATACCACGCAGTCCTTTTCTGTCAAGCACCTAAGCACAGTATGATGCCAGCGCAAAGCGTCTGCTGGGACAGAAGATCACTCAAAATTAAGTATCATTGAAAAGGAATATGATATCCCGATAGAAGGAAATTTGCGAAATGACTGCAGAGCTGATAGCCTCTGCTTTTTTTATTCCACTTCCGGCGCAGTGAGCTGATCAAATTGTGCGGTTGACTAATACTATTTGCATGAAAAGTGGCCGAATAAACTTTAAAATAATGAAAAACGGACAGAAAGGTGTTGCAAAACACCGGAAACATTAACATAATAAAGAAAAAACGAAAACATGGTGCTGTATACAGCACAAAATGAATGATTCGACCTCTATATGACCGGGGTATTAGACAAAGAGCAGACATTAACGACACTTAAGATTCGGAAATTGTTTAATTAACTGGTGTTTGCAACAGAAAAGGGCTTTCCATACTTCAAATTACAAAAAACAGTAATGTGGATGTTGATAAAGCGATTGCCAGTTTTTATCGTTCCAGACTTTATCAGGAACTCTCAGACGAAAAGTCCAAGCTATGGCACTATATTATAAAAGACTTTCAGGTGCAGAAGTAGCAAAGATCTTTGAAACATATGGTATTTTTGGATATATTACAAAGTATTTTGAATCACTGCATACAATGGGAGACCGTTATATTGTGCAGGATATTGATGATTATATCAGTGGGCTGGCTATGCAGGTCGGGATTGATACAAATGCAAGATAGTATGATTTGGAGGAAAAAGGGATATGGCAGAGACAGAAAACAGTAAAGATTTGATAAGCGTGTTGTGGAGCGGAGCGGATATATTACGATCCAAAATGGATGCGAATGAGTATAAAGACTATTTACTTGGAATTGTATTTTATAAGTATCTTTCGGATTCGTTTTTAATCAGAGTATACGATTTGATTTATGATGAAAAACCGGATAGCTTAAGGAATGCGTTAGAGGCATATAAAGAGGCTCTGGAAGATGAAAGTGCTGAAGAATTAAAAGAGCAGATAAAATCAGAGTGTCACTATGTAATAGAGCCAGATCTGACGTATACATGTTTTGCAGATGCAGCGCGGAATAATTCATTTAACCGCGAGCAATTACAAAAGGCATTTAATAATATAGAACAGAGTGATCCTTTGTTTGCAGATTTGTTTACTGATATAGATTTGTATTCCAACCGGTTAGGAACAGGGGATCAGAAGCAAAGTGATACGATTTCTAATCTGATAAAAGAGATTGACAAAGCAGACCTGCTTCATTCAGATGCAGAGATACTTGGTAATGCATATGAGTATTTAATTGGGCAATTTGCTTCAGAAACAGGTAAAAAAGCCGGTGAGTTCTATACGCCTCAGGCAGTATCAAAAATTTTGACAAAGATAGCAATCGCAGGACAGGAGAAGAAAAAAGGATTATCCGTATATGATCCGTGTATGGGTTCGGGTTCCCTGTTGTTGAATGCAAAGAAATATGCAGCGGAGCCAAATTATATCAAATATTATGGACAGGAATTAAATACTTCTACCTACAATCTTGCGCGCATGAATATGTTTCTGCATGGTGTAGTACCTGAAAATCAGACGCTTCGGAATGGTGATACATTGGACGGCGACTGGCCGACCGGAGAAGAAACAGATTTTAATATGGTACTTATGAATCCACCATATTCTGCAAAATGGAGTGCAGCAGCCGGATTTTTGCAGGATGAAAGATTTAGCGACTATGGAGTCCTTGCTCCGAAATCAAAAGCGGATTATGCCTTTCTGCTTCATGGACTGTATCATCTGAAAAGTGATGGGACAATGGCAATCGTATTACCACATGGAGTTCTTTTCCGTGGTGCAGCAGAAGGAAAAATCAGGGAAAAACTTCTTCGTTCCGGTAATATTTATGCAGTGATCGGACTGCCTGCTAATCTGTTTTACAACACCTCAATTCCAACATGTATTCTTGTGTTAAAGAAGCATAGAGAGGGAAGGGATGTTTTATTTATCGATGCATCTCAGAAGTTTGAAAAAGGAAAAAAACAGAATGCAATGACGGATGTACATATCGACGCTGTCATGAACCTCTATAATCACAGGAAAACTGTGGAAAAAGAGGCCTATCTGGCAAGTTTTGAGGTTATTGAGAAAAATGATTTTAATTTAAATATTCCTCGTTATGTCGATAATTTTGAAAAAGAAGAAGAAATCGATCTGGATGATTTATTGACAAACATTTCCAACACAGATAATGAAATCGAAAAGACACAGGCAGAGTTTTTATCACTTCTTAAAGAACTGACATCAGATGATGAAAAGATTATGTCATCACTGCATAGCCTTGTTGAAAAGATGGAGGAGTGATGAATATGGGAAAACCGAAAATTAGATTTAAAGGGTTCGATAACGATTGGGAACAGCGTAAGTTGGGAGAGATAGCTACCTTTATTAACGGAAGGGCATATTCGCAAGAAGAATTGTTGAGTTCAGGGAAGTACAAAGTACTGAGAGTTGGAAATTTTTATACAAATGATTCTTGGTACTTTTCTGATCTTGAATTAGAAGACAAATATTATGCTGAAGAAGGGGATTTGTTATATACTTGGTCGGCTACATTCGGACCACATATATGGCATGGAGACAAGGTAATATACCATTATCACATCTGGAAAGTTGGATTAACAGAGAATTTGGAAAAGTGCTTTGCGGTACAATTATTGGAGCGCGATAAAACAGCAATTTTATCCGATAAGAATGGTTCTACAATGGTTCATATTACGAAGGCGGGAATGGAAGAAAAGTCAGTTATTATTCCAGGAAATACTAAGGAACAAGCTCTGATAGGAGCATACTTTGATGAGCTTGACAACCTCATCACTCTTCACCAGCGAAAGTGTGAAGATACAAAAAAACTGAAAAAATACATGCTGCAAAAAATGTTCCCTCAAAATGGGTCAAAAGTTCCAGAGATAAGATTCAAAGGTTTTACTGACGATTGGGAACAGCGTAAGCTGGGTGATGTACTTGCGGATATGTATAATGGACAAACTCCTTCAAGAAATAAGGCAGAATTCTGGAACGGTGAAATTAGCTGGTTATCTAGCGGAGAATTAAATCGAGGAACTGTAAATAGTAGTTTGGAAAAAATAACAGAAGCAGGACAAAAATCGGCTAATCTTAGAATTGTTCCAAAAGGAACTTTTATAATGGCAATAACAGGATTAGAAGCTGCAGGAACACGTGGAAACTGTGCATTGTTAGGATTAAATACAACTCTTAACCAGTCCTGTATGGCATTATTTCCGAAGAAAGGATTACTTGATTCGAGATTTTTATTTCAATGGTATAGGAAAGTCGGAGAAGAATATGGCATCAATTATACTCAAGGAACAAAGCAGCAAAGTTATAATGCTGAATTAATAAAAATTCTCCCAATTACGCTTCCGAATGTAGATGAACAAATAAAAATATCTTTATATTTAGAAAATCTCGACAACCTCATCACTCTTCACCAGAATAAGTGTGACGAATTGAAAAAAATAAAGAAATACATGCTTCAAAACATGTTTGTTTAGGAGGATATGGAATGGGAAAGATTATATTATATCATGGTACTCCAAACAAAATAGTAACACCGGTATTTGGCGGGGGAGAGGAAAAGCATGATTATGGAAAGGGCTTTTATTTGACTGAGAATATTGAGCTTGCCAAAGAGTGGGCAGTTTGCAGACCACAGGAGGCAAATGGGTGGGTGCATAAATATGAATTGGATTGTGATTCGCTGAAAATATTTGACTATCAAGAGGCTTCTATCATGGCATGGTTGGCAGAATTGATGAAGCACAGAGATGCGGCAGAGTCAAAAAGATATAAAATGTTGGCTGTAAAATTTATAGACAAATATGGCATAGATACCAGCAATTATGATGTGATTAAGGGCTGGAGAGCAAATGCGTCATATTTTTATATAGCCAAAGAGTTTGTAAGGGATAATATTGATGTTGAGATCCTAGAAGAACTTCTTTCTTTGGGTGGATTGGGAATTCAGTATTGTATAAAATCGAAGCTGGCATATGAGAACTTACGCGAAATAAGAGATGGGTTAGTGCCTGTTGCATATAGTGAATTTAATCAGAAATACAACCAAAGAGATGACAATGCAAGAAAAAGAATGCGTGATTTAGTGAACTCAGATGCTAATAAGGTGACAAATGTGTTTAGCACACTGATTTAAGAGGTGAATGGGTATGGGAGCATATTCGGATGCATATTTAGGGGAGGTCGTTGAAAACCAGGGCAAGTTATTTGATTATGTGGCAGAGACCTTTCCTGATAAAGATACCGAGGATTTTATTAATGCATACATGACAAGTAAAACTAGAAAATATATTGATGAAGCACAGGCTTATGTGAACACAATGGATGCAGAAGAACTGTGGAGATATTTTACTGAGAATGAAAATTATCATATGAAACCAGGGAAAGCCTTGAGCGGATTTATGCCGGATTGGATTGGTGAGTTTTACGCATATTATCAGTGGTATTATGATCTTCCTAGCGCAGAGGTCGTTCGGAAAATTCCAGTAGATTTTTTGCAAAAAGCATATGCAGGGCTTCATGATCTGGATTTAGATCTGGCGGTTCAGAAAGTAGGAGCGGTGTCATGAAAGTTGTGTGTTTTCATAATCCTGATGAAGAAAATGGTTTTTTGAGTAATTGGTATATATCAAAGTTTAAAGTGGCTGGAAGAGCGTTCTCTTCTATGGAGCAATTTATGATGTATCGGAAAGCGATTTGTTTTCAAGATGAGGCGGTAGCAGAACAGATACTGAAAACTGACGATGTTGCGCGTATTAAGGAACTAGGACGTATAGTGTCTGGATATAATGAAAATATTTGGAATGGGATGCGGCAATTAATAGTGTATGAAGGATTAGTTGCAAAATTTTCGCAAAATGGGGCACTCAAAGAAAGGCTGTTGCAGACGGGGGATGCGTTATTGGCTGAGTGTGCGGTGTATGATCGGATATGGGGGATTGGACTTTCGATGAAAGACGAAAAGAGATTTGATATATCGCAGTGGAGAGGAGAAAATTTGCTGGGATATGCATTGATGATGGTTCGAAATAAGATAAAATAACTCGGATACATCGTAAGTGTGAGATTTTAGTAATTACCCAATATAAAACTTGGGAACAGCGTAAGTTGGAAAATTTCGGAAAAGCAACTGGTGGAACATCCATAGAATCGGAGTTCTCTGAAGAAGGAGTATACAAGGTAATCAGTATCGGAAGTTATTCCGAAAATAGTTTATATAATGATCAAGGAATACGAGCGATTAAATCTGATAAAACAAGTAACCGCGTCCTGAGCCGGAACGATTTGACGATGATATTGAATGATAAAACTACATCTGGAAACATTATCGGAAGGGCCCTTTTGATTGAAAAATCTGGTATTTATGTATATAACCAGCGAACGGAACGCATTGAAATAAATGTAGACGAGTATGACCCCGTATTTCTTTATGAAATGCTAAATGCTCCTAATATAAGAGAGAAAATCATCAAGCAAGCACAAGGAAATACACAGATTTATGTTAATTGGTCAACTATATCTTTGCTTGATTATATGATTCCTTCAAAAGAAGAACAAGTGAAAATTGGTGAGTATTTGCATAACTTAAGTAACCTCATCACTCTTCACCAGCGAAAGGGTTTGACTTGATAAAATGTTCAAATGAACGCTTGGGAACAGCGTAAGTTAGGGGAATGCGCTGAATTTCTTGATACTCAACGAAAGCCATTAGAGGGGGCGAAAAGAGTAAGCGGTCCATATCCGTATTATGGAGCATCTGGAATTGTGGACTATGTAGATGGATATTTGTTTGATGAAGAATTGGTTTTACTAAGTGAAGATGGAGCGAATATTACTGATAGAAATTATCCTGTATGCTTTCTAGCAGCCGGTAAATACTGGGTTAACAACCACGCACATGTATTAAAAATATTGCCCGAAAACGAGAATAATTTCATTTGTAATTCTCTTGAACGCAAAGATTATACTCAATATAACACAGGTATGGCTATGCCGAAACTTAACAAGGAAGTTTGCAAAAGCATTCCGGTTGAGTGTCCTTCTTATGAAGAACAGAAGAAAATCGGAGATTATTTCCGTAACCTCGACCACCTCATCACTCTTCACCATCGTAAGCTTATTTGTGTAAAAACGCCTTAAAATTCACACAAAATGATATAATAAGAGAAAAAATTATAACTATTAATGTACTTTTGACAGGGGGATAACAATTTATGGCAGAACTTGAGTCAGTAATAGAACAGAAACTAATTGATCAGTTGGTGTATGGAGAGTCACAATGGATCTATCGGCCGGATCTGAAAACAGAGGACGACTTATGGAATAACTTTCGATACATTCTGGAGCAGAATAATAAGGACAGGCTGGACGGAGAGCATCTGACAGATGCAGAGTTTGAACAGGTGAGGAATCAATTGCAGTTTTCATCATTCTATAAAGCCGGGGAATGGCTTGTTGGTGAGAATGGCAAGGTAATGGTTCATGTGCAGCGAGATACCGAGAAACTTCATCTTGTCGTTATGAATCATGAGCATATTGCAGGTGGCAGCAGTGTATATCAAGTTATAAATCAATATAGAGCTTTAAGGGATGATGAAGAGACAAAAGCACAGGATAGAAGATTTGATGTGACACTGATGATCAACGGATTGCCAATGATCCATATAGAATTGAAAAACAAACAACATTCGTATATGGATGGCTTCTGGCAGATTAAGAAATATATTGGAGAAGGAAAGTTTACAGGTATTTTCTCAGCTGTTCAGATGTTTGTAATCAGTAACGGAGTTGATACCAAATACTTCAGCGCAGCGGGAGATACGGAACTGAATCCTAAATTTGTAAGTGGATGGCTGGATGAAAAAAACAATCCGGTATCGGACTACTTAGAATTTGCCAAAAGTGTACTCCGTATTCCGGCTGCACATGAAATGATAGCAAGATATACCGTTCTGGATGAGGATGCCAAACGTTTGATATTACTTCGCCCTTATCAGATTCATGCAATAGAAGCAATCAGGGAGGCATCTAAAACAGGAAAGTCGGGATATGTGTGGCATACGACCGGATCAGGGAAAACATTGACTTCTTATAAGGCAACCAGAAATCTTTTAATGGATATTCCGACTATTGATAAGGCTATTTTCCTGATTGATAGAAAAGATCTGGATACACAGACAACGATGGCATTTCAGGCATATGCAAATAATGATCTGATTGATGTGGATGAGACAGATAATGTTTCTGACCTTAAGAAAAAACTGAAATCCGATGACAGACAGGTAATTGTTACTACAATACAAAAACTGCAAAGATTAATTACCAAAAGATTGGAAGAAGGAACAACAGAGTATACAAAGATAAAAAATCTCCGAATTGCATTTGTTGTTGATGAGTGTCATAGAGCTGTAACACCGGGAACGAAGAGGGAGCTGGAAAGATTTTTTGGAAAATCCTTGTGGTATGGATTTACGGGAACACCTCGTTTTGCAGAAAATCCATATCCGAAGTTAGGCGATTTGCCTCGGACAACAGAAGAATTATATGGAAAGCGTCTGCATGAGTATACTATTCAAAATGCCATTAAAGACAATGCTGTATTAGGGTTTCAGGTAGAGCATGATGGCCCCAAAAACATGGTGGATGAAACAGACAGCAGAATTTATGAGAATGAAACACATATGTTGAAAGTGCTGGATGTGATTTTGAATAAATCTTATCATAAGCTGGGCTTCCAAAATGGTAAGGGAAAAACTTACGAGGGTCTGTTAACAACCAGCTCAATCCAATTAGCGCAGAAGTATTATGAATTATTGAAAAGAGTGAAAAATGGCGAGACATCTTTACAGATAGATGAGAGGATCAGACAGGTATTGCCGGATTTTCCTAAGTTTGCGATTACATATTCTGTAACAGAAAATGACGAGAGTTCACATTTGAATCAACAGAAAATGCGTGAGTCATTAGATGATTATAATAGCATGTTCAATACAAAATATGATCTGTCACAGATACAGACTTATAATGGTAATTTAAATAAGCGTTTGGCGAGAAAAGACTCTAAATTTAAAAGTAGAAGCGAGCAATTGGATCTTGTTATTGTGGTAGATCGTCTCCTGACAGGATTTGATGCACCATGTATGTCTACTATGTTTATTGACAGACAGCCAATGGGACCGCACGATTTGATACAGGCATTTTCAAGGACGAATCGAATATTTGATAAAAATAAGGCATATGGACAGATCGTAACTTTTCAGGCACCGAAGCTCTTCAAGGAAAGCGTTGATAATGCTGTGAAATTGTATTCTGCGGGAAGCACAGGAACAGCACTTGTAGCTGAATGGAAAGAAATAGAACCTGCTTTTCGGAAATCATTGAAGGCACTTCGGGCATCTGCGGAAAAACCATCAGAAGTTCCGGGAATGTCACGCAAAGAAAAGATTGTATTTATAAAAATGTTTCAGAATTTTGATAAGCTGTTCGCACAACTGAAGGCATTTTCCCAGTATGATGACAGTATGTTGGAAAGTTATGGCATTACGGAAGATGAATATGAGGATTATGCAGGACATTATTTTAATGTGAAAGCAGAGATTCAGTCAGGATCAGATGATCCGACAGATCCGGAAACCCCGGAGATAGATCAGGATTATGAGTTAATGGCATACAGTCATACCAAAATAGATTATGAGTATATTATCAATCTGATCCAGAACATTGTAACACCTGATGATGATTCGGAAGTAACACCGGAGCAAAGAAAGAAACAGATTGAAGAAGTGAAGCAATATATTGAGGATCTGCGGAAAGACAATTTTCAGGTTGCTGATATCATGGACAGCCTTGTGTATGAAATAGAGCTTGACAAGGATAAATATAAAGGTCAGTCAATTTTAAATATTGTTGAAAATATGAAACGGGATTGCATTGAGAAAGTTGTTAAGGATTTTTGCCTGACATGGTATGCGTCTAAAGACGATATTATGTATGCGGCAACTCATTACAGAAATGGAGAAATTCCAAATGAAAATGCAATTAAGATAACATCCGATTTCGCTGGATATAAGGCTGCGCAAGAGAAAGCAATACCAAAGTTCAAATATTATACACAGCTTCTTTCAGCATTAAAGAAAACACTGGATGAGGAAATAAAGCCTCTGATCAATAACTAGGCACATTGATTTGCGGGAGAAAATAGTCTTTACTATTCATATCAGCGTAAGCACGAATAAAATGGAGGTAGCTTATGCGAAACGATATGGATGGAACAGAATTATTTTGTAATTATTATAAGCAGTGGATTGAAGTATACAAGAAGGACGCCATAAGAGAAGCGACGATGGCAAAATATCTGATGACGCAGAAATGGGTTGAAAAGCTGGTTCCCAGACTGAAGGTATCAGATTTAACAAGGACAGTGTATCAGCAGCTTCTTAATGATTATGCAAAGGAGCATGAAAGACAGACGACACTTGATTTCCACCATCAGTTGAAAGGTGCCATTCTTGATGCAGTGGATGAAGGACTGATAGATAGGGATCCGACCAGAAAAGCTATTATCAAAGGAAAAACTCCCAAGGTAAAGAAGATAAAATATTTAAATCAATTTGAGTTACATACGTTAATTGCACATCTGGATATTAGGGAGAAGCCTAACTGGGACTGGTTTATATTATTGGTTGCAAAAACAGGAATGAGATTCTCGGAAGCACTTGCGATTACACCGGCGGATTTTGATTTTGCAAGACAGACTTTATCTGTAAGCAAAACATGGGATTATAAAGGAGAGGGTGGATTTCTGCCCACAAAGAATAAATCGTCTGTTAGAAAAATCCAGATAGACTGGCAGATTGTTGTGAAGTTTTCGGAACTGGTTAAAAAATTGCCCGAGGATAAGCCGATATTTGTAGGAGAGGACAAAATATATAATTCAACAGTTAATGACGTTCTTTCGAGGCATTGCAGAGAATGTGGGATATCCGTGATTTCAATTCATGGTCTCAGACATACACATGCTTCTCTTTTATTATTTGCAGGTGTTTCGATTGCCAGTGTTGCAAGACGCCTGGGACATGCCAGTATGACAACTACACAAAAAACATATCTGCATATTATACAGGAACTGGAAAATAAGGATGTGGACTTAGTAATGAGAACATTATCCGGTTTGTAAAATTGCCGTTATAAACAAAGCTTACGCTGATCGATGGAATAAACACCATCACGCACAAAAAGATGCACCATACAGGAAATACACTCTGAATCGAAAAAAATACTTGCAATCCATTTTTCAGGGTGCTAAAATCTGAACCAAGAAATGCAGAGAAGGAGACTCTTGTCAGGAAAAACGACAGGAAAGAGATGCCACCGACTGAAAGCATCCGCGCGGGAACTGATAAAGGGAACACTCCGGAGCAGATTATTCGAACCTCTATGATAAGATATAGAGCTAGGGTAATACGTGACACGCGTTAAGTGGAAGAGTGGAGAAGATCTAGGAAAAGGTATTCGGCTGAAGTCTTCTCAATGCGGGTGGTACCGCGGATTTAGAATATCCGTCCCGGGACAATGATTTGTCCCGGGTTTTTTATTGCATCAAAGCCGGGACGCTACAGAAGGAAAGACAGGAGGAGCAACATGAAAGCAAACATGTACAGAGATGTCTATTTAAAAGACATCACGGAAGAGCAAATTGGTCAGACCCTGAAGGTCAGCGGATGGGTAGAAAACATCAGAGATCACGGCGGTGTATCCTTTATCGATCTCAGGGATATGTATGGTGTCCTGCAGGTTGTCCTGCGTGATACCTCACTGCTTACCGGCATTGTAAAAGAGGACTGCGTATCCATTACCGGTTTGATTGAAAAGCGTGATGAAGAAACTTATAACCCGAAGATCGCGACAGGAACGATCGAGCTGGAAGCAAAGACGATCCAGATCCTTGGCAAGGTATATAAACCGCTTCCGTTTGAAGTGATGACATCCAAGGAGATCCGTGAAGATCTTCGTTTAAAATACCGTTATCTGGATCTGAGAAACCAGAAGGTAAAAGACAACATCGTTTTCCGTAGCCAGGTGATCAGCTTCCTGCGTCAGAAAATGACAGAAATGGGATTTTTAGAAATCCAGACACCGATCCTGTGTGCTTCCTCACCGGAAGGTGCACGTGATTACATTGTACCGAGCAGAAAGTACAAAGGTAAATTTTATGCACTGCCACAGGCACCACAGCAGTACAAACAGCTTCTGATGGTATCCGGCTTTGATAAATATTTCCAGATCGCCCCTTGCTTCAGAGACGAGGATGCAAGAGCAGACCGTTCTCCGGGCGAATTTTACCAGCTCGATTTTGAAATGAGCTTTGCAACACAGGAAGATGTATTTGCAGTCGGAGAAGAAGTGCTCTCCGCTACTTTTGAAAAATTTGCGCCGGAAGGCTATTCCGTTACACAGGCACCATATCCGATCATCAGCTACAAACAGGCTATGCTGGAGTTTGGTACCGACAAACCGGATCTTCGTAACCCGCTTCGTATCATCGATGTGACAGAGTTCTTCCAGAGATGTACCTTCAAGCCATTTAAGGGAAGAACCGTCAGAGCCATCAAAGTAAACCGGCAGATGTCCAAGGGATTCCATGAAAAGCTTCTGAAGTTTGCACAGTCTATCGGAATGGGTGGACTTGGTTACCTTGAGGTAATGGAAGATATGAGCTACAAGGGACCGATCGATAAATTTATTCCGGACGATATGAAAGTAGAAATGAAAGAACTGGCAGACCTTTCCGCCGGAGATACCATTTTCTTTATCGCTGATAAGGAAGCACGTGCTAACCTTTATGCAGGACAGATCAGAACCGAGCTTGGTGAAAAGCTTGATCTGATCGAGAAGAACGCATATCGTTTCTGCTATATCAACGACTTCCCGATGTTTGAGCTGGATGAGGAAACAAAGCAGATCGGCTTTACACACAATCCGTTCTCTATGCCACAGGGTGGACTGGAAGCATTAAAAACACAGGATCCGCTTACGATTCTGGCATATCAGTACGATATTGTATGTAACGGTGTGGAGCTTTCTTCCGGTGCTGTCCGCAACCACGATATGGAGATCATGGTCAAAGCATTTGAAATTGCAGGCTATGATGAAGAAACACTGAAAAACAAATTTGGCGCATTGTACAACGCATTCCAGTTTGGAGCACCGCCGCACGCAGGTATGGCACCCGGTGTAGATCGTATGATCATGCTGCTCCGCAACGAAGAAAATATCCGTGAAGTCATTGCATTCCCAATGAGCGGATCTGCACAGGATCTGATGTGTGGTGCACCGAATGATGTCACAGAACAGCAGCTTAGAGAAGTACACATCAAGGTAAGAGATTAAGAGTGGAGGTAATCTGATGGCAAACGTGATCAGTGACGAAACAATCGAATATGTAGGCATTCTGGCAAAACTTGCACTATCCGATGAGGAAAAGGAGCAGGCAAAAAAGGATATGGCAGATATGCTTGATTATATTGATCAGCTTGGTGAGCTGGATACAGAAGGCGTAGAGCCGATGAGTCATATTTTTGATACTTGTAATGTATTCCGTGAGGACGTGGTCACGAACGGAGACGACAGCGAGAATATGCTGAAAAATGCACCACAGGAAAAAGACGGTATGTATCTGGTACCGAGAACATTTTAAGGAGGCTCCGAAATGAAGGATATTTTAAAATTAACGGCTGTGGAGCTTTCCACGAAGATCAAGGCAGGCGAGCTCACGGCAGTGGATGCGGTAGAAGCTGTTTTTGCGCAGATTGCAGAAAAGGAAGATGACCTGCACTGCTATGTGACATTAGATAAAGAGGGAGCACTTTTACAGGCAAAAGAAGTACAGGAGAAGATCGAAAAGGGTGAACTGACAGGGCCGCTTGCCGGTGTTCCGGTTGCGATCAAGGACAATATGTGCACAGAAGGTATGCTGACAACCTGTTCTTCCAAAATCCTTGGCAACTTTATCCCGACTTATTCTTCCGAGGCAGTTCTGAACCTGCAGAAAGCAGGTGCTGTTGTGATCGGTAAAACGAACATGGATGAGTTTGCCATGGGTTCCACAACAGAAACTTCTGCCTATGGAGCAACGAAGAATCCATGGAATACAGAGCATGTACCGGGCGGATCTTCCGGTGGTTCCGCAGCAGCGGTAGCAGCGGATGAATGTTTCTTTGCACTTGGCTCCGATACAGGCGGCTCCATCCGTCAGCCGGCGTCTTATTGCGGCGTTGTCGGTATGAAACCAACTTACGGAACCGTATCCCGTTACGGACTGATCGCCTATGGTTCTTCTCTGGATCAGATCGGCCCGCTGGCAAAGGATGTAACAGATTGCGCGACTATTTTGGAAGCAATCGCAAGCTATGATGAAAAAGATTCCACCAGCCAGAAGCGGGAAGATACAGATTTTACAAAAGCACTGGTAAATGATGTGAAAGGCATGAAGATCGGTATTCCAAAAGATTATTTCGGAGAAGGTCTGGATCCGGAAGTAAAAGAAAAAGTATTAGCAGCAGCTAACCTTTTAAAAGAAAAGGGTGCAGTTATTGAGGAGTTTGATCTGGCACTTGTGAAATATGCGATTCCAACCTATTATACGATCGCAGATGCGGAGGCAAGCTCCAATCTGGAACGTTTCGACGGCGTGAAATACGGATATCGTGCTGAATCCGCAGAGGAACTGCACGCTATGTACAAGCAGACACGTTCAGAGGGCTTCGGACCGGAAGTCAAGAGAAGGATCATGCTCGGTTCCTTCGTTCTCAGCTCCGGTTATTATGACGCATACTATCTGAAAGCATTAAAGGTAAAAGCGCTGATCAAAAAAGCGTTTGATGAAGCCTTTGCAAAATATGATATGATCCTGGGTCCTGTTGCACCGACAACAGCACCAAAGCTCGGACAGAGTCTTTCCGATCCGATCAAGATGTATCTTGGTGATATTTATACGATTTCAGTCAATCTTGCAGGACTGCCCGGTATCAGCGTTCCGTGCGGAACAGATGCACAGGGACTGCCGATCGGTCTGCAGCTGATCGGAGACTGCTTCGCAGAGAAGAAGCTGATCCGGGCTGCTTATACTTATGAGCAGGCAAGAGGCAAATTCGGAAGGGAGGACGCATAAATGGCAAAGCAATATGAAACCGTCATTGGTCTGGAGGTTCATGTAGAGCTGGCGACCAAAACAAAAATTTTCTGTGGCTGTTCCACCGCTTTCGGCGGCGCGCCGAATACACATGTGTGTCCTGTCTGCAGCGGAATGCCCGGTTCTTTGCCTGTTTTAAATAAGCAGGTATTAAAATATGCGGTCGCAGTCGGTATGGCAATGAACTGCGATATTACAAGATATGCCAAGTTTGACCGGAAAAATTATTTTTACCCGGATAACCCGCAAAACTACCAGATCTCCCAGTTGTATCTGCCGATCTGTCGCAATGGTTATGTGGAGATTGAAACAGAAGCCGGCAGCAAGAAGGTAGGGATTCATGAGATCCATATGGAAGAAGATGCAGGAAAGCTGATCCACGATGAATGGGAAGACTGCACACTGGTAGATTATAACCGTTCCGGCGTTCCGCTGATCGAGATTGTATCAGAGCCTGATATGCGCAGCGCAGAGGAAGTCATTGCTTATCTGGAGAAGCTTCGTATGCTGATCCAGTATCTCGGTGCTTCCGACTGTAAACTTCAGGAAGGCAGTATGCGTGCAGATGTCAACCTTTCCGTACGGGAAGTCGGGCAGAAAGAATTCGGAACTCGTACAGAAATGAAGAACCTGAACTCCTTTAAGGCGATCGCACATGCCATTGAAGGTGAACAGGCAAGACAGATCGATCTGATCGAGGCAGGCAAGGCGGTCGTACAGGAAACAAGACGCTGGGATGATACAAAGGGTGAATCTTATGCAATGCGAAGCAAAGAAGATGCACAGGATTACCGTTACTTCCCGGATCCGGACCTGACACCGATCGTTGTTTCGGATGAATGGCTTGCACAGATCAAAGCAGAAGAACCGGAATTCAGACCGGAGAAGATGCAGCGCTACAAAGAAGAATTTGATCTGCCGGACTATGATATCGAAATCCTGACAGGCACTAAGAAAATGGCGGATCTGTTTGAAGAAACAACTGCGATCTGCAACCAGCCGAAGAAGGTCAGCAACTGGCTGATGGTACAGACAATGCAGCTTCTGAAGGAGAACAGCATGGATCCTGAGGACATCCGTTTCTCACCGGAGCATCTGGCTTCCCTGATCAAGCTTGTGGATGATAAAGCCATCAACTCCAGCGTGGCAAAGACTGTTTTTGAGAAGATGTTTGCGGAAGATATCGATCCGGAAAAATATGTGGAAGAAAACGGACTGAAAACCGTCAACGATGAAGGGGCACTCCGCAAGACAATCGAAGATGTGATCGCAGCTAACCCGCAGTCAGTGGAAGATTACCACAACGGAAAAGAAAAGGCGATCGGCTTCCTGGTTGGACAGACGATGAAAGCAATGCACGGCAAAGCCGATCCGGGCATGGTAAACAAGATCCTGAAGGAACTGCTGTAAAAAAGAAGTGCATATGAAAACTCCCGGGCTGAGATATCTTAAGCAATCGAAATCGCAGGGTAGTCAAACGTGATTGCGTAGATATCTCAGCCCGGGAGTTTATATTTTATGCTTCTCAGCTTTCTGTTTTATTATCCGCCAGCTCATACAGATATCTTATAAAATCAATTCCTACATCCAGTGACTTGGAAGAAGCAGGCAGTGCGATGATCGGACGGGAATCTTCTGTATACAAGGATGTGATCGCCGGCAGATCATCCGCATAAAAACCGATGGCATATGTTTCGCCGTTGTCATAGGTAAACTCATAAAGCCGCTCTTTGACCTTCTCGTACAGATCAGCCGGAAGCTGTGCTTTCAGATCACATAGGTAGCCTTGTGAAGCAAAACCATCGATGATCCATGTATTGCCGATCAGTACATCATAATCTCCTGTTTCAATATAAGCCTGCAGCGTCTGCGAATTGGCAACGGAGAGTGATCCGGTTGCTTCTTCAGGAATAGACAGCTTGGTATTGATGGAGGCAGGTGTCTGAGATGTATCCACATTTCTGCTGGCGGCGTAACCTTCCATAAGTTCCTGACTTTGCTGCGATTTGGTGATATCGCAGTTGACGAGCGCGACATAGACATATTCCTCAAAGGAATTTTTGTAAATCGTAAATCCAAGGTAGCAGAGAAAAGCGATGACCGCGACAGCAAGCGCAACCCATTTCCACTGGTAATACCAGAAATATTTAAACCGTTCCCAGCGGGACATCTGTTTTACCCGTTCCTTCTGGGCACGGATCTCATCTTTCATCATAAGTTATCGTCTCCTTTTATGTGGCAGTATCTGCTGCGATTTAACCGTTTTCATCTTTCTTATGATACTGGCAGCCATGTAAAGTGTCAACGAAGCAGAATGATATTTCACATTCTTTTCATGACTGGAACAGAGATTCTTTATAATTTTCTATAGCTTTTCAGTCTTTTTTGTACTAATATAGAATAGAACGAAAATAAAACAGCAGGTGATAAAAATGAATGATACTTATGTAGAATTACTGATCAGAAGAAAACACAGCATTTTGCCGGTGCTTCTTCGTAATCTTTTGATTGTGGCAGGAGTACTTGCACTTTTGGCAGCGTTTTTACTGACCGGAAGCATTGTACTGTTTTTAGCCGGTGCAATCTTACTGGGACTGGCATATCTGGTAAATTTCAACAAAATAATCGAATATGAATATCTGTTTCTGGACAAGCATCTGACGATCGACAGGATCCAGAATCAGTCCAGAAGAAAGACGGTGGCAGAATATGATCTGACAACAACAGAACTGTTTGCCCCTGCATCATCTGGCAGAATGGCTGCATATCAGGGAAGAAATGATATCAAAACGGTAGATTATTCCACAGGGGAAAAGGACAGCAGCCCATATGCCCTGATCATTAAGGTAAATAATCAGCTGCAAAGAGTTTTGCTTGAAGTAAATGATGAACTCTTTGAGCAGATCAGAAAGGTTGCACCCCGCGTTACTTTCCGGGATTGACGAAGCGATTCAAGTTTGATAAACTTGCCCATAAGAAAAAACTAACACGAGATCATGGAGGAAAAGAAAAATGGCACAGATTATTGGTGACGGCATTACATTTGACGATGTTCTTTTAGTACCGGGTTATTCTCAGGTGATTCCAAATCAGGTGGATTTAAGTACGAACCTGACAAAGACGATCAAACTGAACATTCCGATGATGAGTGCAGGTATGGACACGGTTACAGAGCACCGCATGGCGATCGCAATGGCGAGACAGGGTGGTATCGGAATCATCCATAAGAATATGTCGATTGAGGCACAGGCTGAAGAGGTTGATAAGGTAAAACGTTCTGAAAACGGTGTCATTACAGATCCATTTTCTCTGACTCCTGAGCATACATTAAAGGATGCAGATGAGCTAATGGCTAAATTCCGTATTTCCGGTGTTCCGATCACGGAAGGCCGTAAACTTGTCGGTATCATTACAAACCGTGATCTGAAATTTGAAACAGATTTCAGTAAAAAGATCAAAGAGTCCATGACTTCCGAGGGACTGGTTACAGCAAAGGAAGGCATTACATTGGAAGAAGCAAAGGCAATTCTGGCAAAGGCAAGAAAAGAAAAGCTTCCGATCGTGGATGACAATTTTAATCTGAAAGGTCTTATTACAATTAAGGATATTGAAAAGACGATCAAATATCCGCTTGCAGCAAAGGATAAACAGGGCAGACTGCTCTGCGGTGCCGGTGTCGGTATTACAGCAAATGTACTTGACAGAGTGGCAGCACTTGTTGAATCCAAGGTTGATGTAGTTGTTCTTGACAGTGCACACGGACATTCAGAAAACGTACTCAGATGTCTGCGCATGATCAAAGAGAATTATCCGGATCTTCCGGTTATTGCAGGTAATGTGGCAACAGCAGAAGGTACGAAAGCACTGATCGAAGCCGGAGCAGATGCAGTAAAAGTAGGTATCGGACCGGGTTCCATCTGTACAACAAGAATCGTATCCGGTATTGGTGTACCGCAGATCACAGCTATTATGGATGCATATTCCGTAGCAAAAGAATATGGTGTTCCGATCATCGCGGATGGTGGTATCAAATATTCAGGTGATATGACAAAGGCTCTCGCAGCAGGCGGCAGCATCTGTATGATGGGTAGTATTTTTGCGGGATGCGATGAAGCACCGGGTACTTTTGAACTGTTCCAGGGCAGAAAATACAAAGTATATCGTGGCATGGGTTCTATTGCAGCAATGGAAAACGGAAGCAAAGACCGTTATTTCCAGTCAGATGCAAAGAAACTGGTACCGGAAGGTGTGGAAGGCCGTGTTGCATATAAAGGAAGCGTAGAAGACACTGTATTCCAGTTAGTTGGTGGTATCCGTTCCGGTATGGGATATTGTGGTACGCCTTCTATCCCTGAACTGCAGGAGAGAGGCAGATTTGTGAAAATTTCTGCAGCAGCCTTAAAGGAAAGTCATCCACATGATATTCATATTACAAAAGAGGCACCAAACTACAGCGTAGAACAGTAAGAAGCGCAAAAAGAATACTATAAGGCGGGGTTAGGTTCATGCAGGCGTTAGATCATGAAAAGTTACAGAAAATACAGGATGGGATAGCAGAACTTGCAGGAATATATCTGTACTGTGTGGATGCGGACGGAAACGCTGTTACAAAGTTGTCAGGTGAACCGAAAGAAGGAGAGAGATTACTCCGGCTGATCGGGAAAGAAAATATAGAAGCTTTGTATAACAGGCTGTGCAGATCTTCTCTGGAAGATCAGATCATAGAAGATACCTCCTATGGGAATGTTAAAACAGCAGCTGTTACGGTAAGAAAGGAAGGCAGGCCAACCATGTGTTGGCTTGCTTATTGCGTTTTAGAAAAGGAATTTACAAAGCGGGGGCATTATGCGGACGGCTTTTTACGTGTGACGAGTGAAAGTGAATTTATGCAGGCACTTGATCTGCTCCGCATGTGGCTGACGGAAGAAGAAAAAGAGCAGGCAGAAAAAGGGGGACTGGGCAGGATCGTAAAGCTGCTTCTGGACCAAAGCCCGTTTGAGCAGCTGGCAGGGCAGCTCTTGCAGCTGATGAAGGAAAAACTGGCGGTTAGCAATATGCAGCTGTTAAAGCTTTCCAAAGACGGGAAAGCATTTTCTGTTATAGCAGAGACTGCATCACATCCATCCCTATTACAGGCAGTAGGCCGAGAAAAGGTAAAACCGGAGCCGGTATGCGGCAGCGAAACAGTGATCATATCCGGTGCTGAGAATGCGGATGGGCAGATAACGGCTTTATTAAAAACAACGGAGATCACTTCTCTGATCACGGTTCCGATCAGTATACGTGGTACGATCAGTATGTATCTCTGCGCACTTATAACAGAACGGGAGCATACGTGGTCCGATGATGAGATCAGGTATACAACGGATATGGCGAAGATACTGCAGAGCATACTGGATAACAGGATCGCGCACAATTCCATTGTAAGCTCTTATCAGTCTCTGACCCAGATTTTAAACACGGTGGGAAGCTGTATTTATGTCAGAGATAAGGAAACCGGGCATGTACTGTTTTGTAATGATCTGATGCAGCACGAATTTGAACAGGAGTTGAAACAGGGCACGATCAACAGACTGTTGGAGCAGGCAGAAAGTGCCCTTGTGAAGCAAGGTTATTATGAACTGAAGCATCCCTCCAGAAAGCACTGGTATGATCTGCATCAGACAGAGATTGACTGGGTAGATGGCAGGAAAGTATCCTTTAGTGCCTTGCATGATATTACGGATAAAAAAATATATCAGCGTAAGATTGAGCAACAGGCATATACGGATTTCCTGACAGGATTGTACAACCGTATGTGTTGTGAACGGGATCTGGCGCAGTATATTCAAAAAGCAGAGGCAGAAGGCGGCAAAGGCGGACTGCTCTATTTGGATCTGGATGATTTCAAACATATCAATGACGGACTGGGACACCAGTATGGGGATGTACTGCTGAAATCCATTTCGCACAGTCTGCAGCGGATTCCTGAGATCCATAATACATGCTACCGTATGGGCGGCGATGAATTTGTCATTGTTGTACCGCCGGAGAGCATTGCAAGGTTCGATGGGATCGTGGAAGAGATCAAGGAGATCTTTTCCAAACCATGGTTTTTAAAAAATGCAGATTATTACTGCACGATGAGTATGGGGATCTGCTATTTCCCGGAGGATGGCAGCAGTGTACAGGATCTGATCAAGAAAGCGGATATCGCCATGTACGAAGCCAAAAAGAGTGGCAAAAACAGAGTGGCGGTATATTCCGATAATATCAGCTCCACTTCCAATAAACGACTGGATATGGAAAAAAATATGCGTGATGCTACGGCAGGTGATTACAAGGAGTTCGAGGTATATTATCAGCCGATCATTGATATCCAGAAGGAAGGAACACCATGTGTCGGTGCGGAAGCGCTGGTCAGATGGAATTCCGCAACACTCGGCTTTATTCCACCGTCTGATTTTATTCCGCTGGCAGAGTATCTCGGGCTCATTAATCCGATTGGAAACCATGTAATGAAAGAGGCATGCAAGGCATGTCAATACTGGAATACACACGGACATCCCGAGTTTAAGGTTAATGTCAATCTGTCTGTCGTACAGCTGCTGCAGACGGATATTGTAGAGACAATAGAAGAAACGATTCGCCGGTCGGGGATCAATCCGCACAATCTGACACTGGAAGTAACGGAAAGTCTTGCGATCAACGATATGGAGCGTATGAAAAAGATACTGAACCAGATCAGGGGACTGGGCGCGAGGATCGCGCTGGATGATTTCGGAACAGGCTATTCTTCCCTGAACCATATCCGGGAGATCCCGCTGGATGTGATTAAAGTAGATCAGAGCTTTGTATCGGATCTGACAGAAGATTCTTATTCACAGTCATTTATCAAGATGGTTGCGGAGCTGGCGGGAGCGATTGGTGTCAGCATCTGTATCGAGGGAATAGAGACGAGAGAACAGTATAAAGTACTGGAAGGTATGAAGGTGCGGCTTGTGCAGGGCTACTATTTTGACCGCCCGATGACCCGGAAGGATTTTGATAAGAAATATATTTAACTTAAGCCGTATTTATGCTATCATAAGTAGAAATGACGAAGAAAAGCGGCAGAGGATTTGACACGAGGAGGAAATTATGGAAAATAACGAGATGACAGAAAAGACAGAAGAAAAAGAAGTTGTTTCCAGAAATTTTATTGAACAGGAAATTGATAAAGATCTTGCAGAGGGCGTTTATGATACGGTACACACCAGATTCCCGCCGGAACCGAACGGATATCTGCATATCGGACATGCCAAGAGTATTCTTTTAAACTATGGACTGGCACAGGAATACGGCGGAAAGTTCAACATGCGTTTTGATGATACGAACCCGACGAAGGAAAAGTCAGAATTCGTAGAGTCCATCAAGGCTGATATCAAATGGCTTGGGGCTGACTGGGAAGATCGTCTCTTCTTTGCATCCGATTATTTTGATCAGATGTATGAAGGCGCGGTAAAACTGATCAAAAAGGGCAAAGCATATGTATCCGATCTGAGCGCAGATGAGATCCGCGCCTACAGAGGAACACTGACAGAGCCGGGTAAGAAAGATCCATACAGTGACAGAAGCATTGAAGAAAATCTGGAGCTGTTTGAAAATATGAAAAACGGCATGTACGAGGATGGCGCAAAGGTACTGCGTGCCCATATCGATATGGCATCCCCGAATATCAATATGCGTGATCCGATCCTGTATCGTGTGGCACATATGATACACCATAATACGGGTGACAAGTGGTGCATCTATCCGATGTACGATTTTGCACATCCGATCGAGGATGCAATCGAAGGAATCACCCATTCTATCTGTACACTGGAATTTGAGGATCACCGCCCGTTATATGACTGGGTAGTCAGAGAACTGGAGTATCCGCATCCGCCGAGACAGATCGAATTTGCAAAGATGTATCTGACAAACGTTGTGACCGGTAAGCGTTATATTAAAAAGCTTGTAGAAGATAAGATTGTAGACGGCTGGGATGATCCGCGTCTGGTATCGATCGCAGCACTCAGAAGACGAGGCTTTACACCGGAGTCTATTAAGAAGTTCGTAGAGCTCTGCGGTGTTTCCAAAGCTAACTCATCAGCAGAGTATGCAATGCTGGAGTATTGTGTCAGAGAAGATCTGAAGTTGAAACGTCCGCGTATGATGGCTGTGCTGGATCCAATCAAGTTAGTTATTGATAACTATCCAGAAGGGCAGACAGAAATGCTGGAAGCTGCCAATAATATGGAAAATCCGGAGCTGGGTTCCCATCAGGTACCGTTCGGCAGAGAATTATATATTGAACGGGATGACTTCATGGAAGAACCGCCGAAGAAATATTTCCGTCTGTTTCCGGGCAATGAAGTCAGACTGATGCATGCTTATTTTGTAAAATGCACAAGCTTTGAAAAAGATGAAAACGGAAATGTCACAGTGGTTCATTGTACGTATGATCCTGCAACAAAGGCAGGTTCCGGTTTTACCGAACGTAAAGTAAAAGGCACCATTCACTGGGTTCCTGCAAAGGAAGCAGTAAAGGCAGAGGTGCGCTTATATGAAAATCTGGTAGATGAAGAGAAGGGTGTTTATAACAAGGAAGACGGTAGTCTGAATCTGAATCCAAATTCCCTGACTGTTCTGAAGAACTGCTATATAGAACCGGCGATCGCAGGTGCAAAAGCTTACGAGAGTTTTCAGTTTGTAAGAAACGGTTTCTTCTGTGTGGACTATAAAGATTCCAAAGAAGACGCGCTGGTATTTAACAGAATTGTTTCTCTGAAGAGTTCCTTCAAGCTGCCAAAGGCATAATGGAGGAGAAAAAATGGGTATCTTATCAGGGCTGAAACAATTCGGACTGGGAGAATTGGAAAATGCTTCTTTATATGAGAAGCCGGATTCTAAAGAAATCAAAAAGGATACAGATGCTCCTGTAGTAAAAGAAGCTGATATACTGTTTGATAAAAAATACGTCTGCCCGATCTGTGAGGCAGAGTTTAAAACGAAGACGATCCGTGCAGGCAAGGCGAGAAGACTGGGGACAGATCAGGATCTGCGTCCCAGATATGAAGGGATAGATGTAGTCAAATATGATCCAATCGTATGCCCGCATTGTGGCTATGCTGCACTCGGTCGTTATTATGAGCTGACTTCCAGCATGCAGGCAAAAATGATCCGTGCGGGAATCTGTGCCCATTATAAGCCGGTACAGATGGACGGCGAGATTTATACATATGAGCAGGCACTGGAACGTTATAAGCTGACACTGGCAAATGCGATCGTCAAGAAAGCGAAAGCAAGTGAAAAAGCGTACATTTGTCTGAAATCATCCTGGCTTCTGCATGGTATGCTGGATGAGATGGCAGAAACAGATCCAAAGCCGGAGCTATTGCAGGAAGAGAGGGAATACCGCCAGAGTGCACTGGAGGGATTTCTGGCTGCGAGACAGTCGGAATCATTTCCAATCTGTGGAATGGATGAGCTGACAGTAGACTATCTGATCGCAGTATTGTCCATGGAATTTGAACATTATGATGTGGCGGCAAAGCTTTTGTCCGGTATTTTGGTATCACAGGCTGCAAATAAGAGGATTAAAGACAGAGCCAGGGATCTGAAGGACGATCTGAGGAAAAAGATGAAGGAACAGAAAAATGGATAATCTGCTGATTGTGTTAGATCCGGACAACAAGAAACATTTATACGAACAAATATATGATCATATCAAAAAAGAAATCAGAGAAGGGAAGCTGTGCTATGGAGAACGGCTTCCCTCCGCTCGTTTATTGGCACAGCAGCTTCAGGTTTCAAGGTCGACCGTAGATCTGGCATATGGGCAGCTTGTATCAGAGGGGTATCTGGAAGCAAAACCATGTCAGGGATATTTTGTCAGTCATGTGGAAGAACTGTATCATATCATCCGTGAGAATGATGATATGCGGGAGAAAGAACAGAAAGAGATACAGAATCAACAGACAGAAGACAGTTTTCTGTGTGATTTTTCCCCGAATACGATCGATATGTCTTATTTTCCGTTTTCAACCTGGAAGAGGATCCACAGGCAGGTACTTCTGGACGAACAGGAGAATGTACTGCATAAGGGAGATCCGAAGGGGGATGAAAGACTCCGCCGGACGATCGTACACTATCTGCATGCCTCCCGTGGGGTGGACTGCAGCCCGGAACAGATCATCATCGGTGCGGGAAATGATTATCTGCTGCTTTTGCTGCAAAAGCTGTTTGGAGATGTGCGGACAGTTGCAATGGAAAATGAAACATATCTGCGCGCTTACCGGATCTTTTGCAGTAATGCATACCGTATCTGCGTGACGGACATGGATGAAAAAGGAATGTGTGCTTCTGCACTGGAACGGACGGAGGCAGACCTTGCTTATGTGATGCCTGCACATCAGTTTCCGACCGGAGCCGTGATGCCTGTTGGAAGAAGGCTGGAGCTGCTTGGCTGGGCAAAGGAGAAAGAAAACAGATACCTGATCGAGGATGATTATGACAGTGAGTTCCGGTATAAGGGAAAACCGATTCCTGCGCTGCAGTCGCTGGATCGCCGGGAGAAGGTTATTTATATGGGAACCTTTTCCAAGTCGATCGCGCCTGCGATCCGTGTCAGTTATCTGGTTCTGCCAAGGCGTCTGCTGACGCTTTATGAGCAGAACTGTAGCTTTTTGTCTTCTACGGTATCGCGGATCGATCAGGCGGTTTTAAACCGGTTCATCGCAGAAGGGTATTTTGAACGGTATCTGAATAAGATGCGAAAGGTATATCGGCAGAAGCAGGAAAAAATGCTGGCATGTCTTGAGCCGTTCCGTAGTCGTTTTACGATCGCAGGCGAAGAGGCAGGATTGCATATATTGCTTATGCCAAAGGATAAAGATGTGACGGAACAGATGCTCATACAGAAAGCACGGCAGCAGGGCTGCAAAGTGTATGGACTTTCCGATTATCAGATTATAAAAAAAGAGACCCATCGTGTCATGCTCGGTTATGCAGCCCTTTCCCTCTCCGGGATAGAAGAAGGAATGGGACTGCTGGAAAAAGCATGGCTTTAGATCTCTTCCGGATTTGGAGCTGTCAGCTCCAGATAATAATTGGTCTTTGTTGCTGTAAGATAAGGATACGCCCAAAGAATACCGATCCCAAATGTCAGTACAACGAGAAGTCCGATCCCGATAAAGCTGACCAGCAGGTAGAAATAACTGCCGGCGTGTCCTTTCATAAGTGCACGGCTGTGTTTTAACAGCTGCAGTGCTGATTCATCCGGATAATCTGTGATCAGGTAAAGAGCCTGAGAATACCAGATCGATAAAAGGATGGACATCACAAGAAAGAAAATACCGGTTGCTGCAACAAGCAGGGACAGGTAATAATTTTTCGTGTATGCCATGAACGCACATGAAAGGATAAACGGAATGCCTGCCAGAAGACACAGACCAAAGATGATCAGATGTACCAGGATCGCATGGTCTGCCAGTCCGTGAAAGCCGACCCACATATCTTTGACATAATAGGGAAGACCGCGGGCAATGTTCTTATAGAGCTGGTTCTGTCCGGTGATGAAGATCGCGGATAGCAGCAACAGGATAAAATAGATCAGGTAATAAATGCCCATGCCTGCGCCTGTGTTTAAATTGACCTGTGCCTGTGCAAGATTCATACAGCCGGATATAAGGAACTGCATGATCAGATAGGCAAGGATCACTGTTTTATATTTTCCGAGAAGCTGCTGTCTGGCATCTGCCTTTAAAGCAGCAGAAGATTTTATCTGTTTCATTTCTGCATTGTCTCCCCCAATAATTAGCAGGCAAGATCAAGGTTCTGTCCTGTATAACGCAGGCTGTCCTGGATCTTTTTCTGCTTCTGATATGGATTTTCTTCATTTGTATAGGAAATTTTGGTGGTTGTTTCCCCACCGGCGACATAGCTTGTACCGCATTCCGGGCAGATCGCCGTTTTTAAGCTGACGCTTGCCTGCAGCACTTTGCCACCATCCGTGGCTGCTTTCTTAAATGCATTGGAAACATGTTCCTGTTCATGTGCACGGACAGCCGATGCGGAAGCGGAAGGCGAAATATGTGAGGCGGATTTGTAAGATACCATCTCGTCGGATCCATCCTGATATTTGCGCTCCTTGCAGGTTTCGCACTCTGCGGGGGAGGATTTACGCCCCGGAGCGGTTACTTCAGACTCACCCGGATTTTTGACAGAGCCCGTCTGTGTCTGTATCCCGTAATAACCGCCATATGATTGAGAAGCACCGATCGTCATACTCATAGATCCAGTCCCCTTTCTTTTAACATATCATCAAAGGTTTCACCGTACATCTGCTGTGACATATCATTGAGCTGCTGCCTGTAATCCGGATTGGAGAACACCAGATAGAATGCTGCTCCCGTGATGAGGAAAGACAGGAAGATCCCGATTGCCGAAGTGATGATGCCTGCTTTGCAGATCGCCTGCATTTTGCGTTCCCTTCCCTTGGAAAGAATGGCAAATAAAATACTGAGACCGCCCGCCGGTAATGCAATGAAAAACATAGAGCAGGTCGCAATTGCGATCATACCAAAGCAGAGAGATAATATGGTAAAACTGTTGTTTTTAGAGGAATAGGTTTTGCCCGGCTCTGGCACAGGCTGATTTTGCATTTCTTCCATAATGATAACTCCTGCTAAAGATCAATATACTTTTCCTCATCATAACACGAAAATTTCATTGAATAAAGCACTTTTTTTTATTATACTTGATGGAGGGAAAGCAGTCTGGCGGGTTACGGATCGGAAGGAGTCTTTCCCGGAAAGGTATGGAGGAAGCATGAAAAGAAAACTGATGATGGCGTTGCTGTGTGCATCGCTGACGGTATCGCTTCTGGCGTGCGGAAAGCAGGAGACTGCGGAAGAAACCGTGCAGACAGAGAGCGTGGAAGAGACAGACACGGTGTCCGATGAGCCGGAGGAGGCGACGGACGAAGCCGCAAAGGAGCCGGAAAAGGAAGAAAGCAAGGAGGATGAGCTTCCGGTCGGCAATATGATCAAAAACGGCGATTTCAAGAGCGGAACAGATAGATGGAATACCTATAAGAACGGCGGAGAAGCAACACTCCGCACCAACGATGACGAACAGCTTGAGGTCGACGTCACAGATGTCGGCAATCTGGATTACAGCGTGCAGCTTTACTATGATGGTTTCCGTCTGGATACGGGTGTTACCTATAAGTTTGCATTTGATCTTGCTGTCAGCAAACCAAGAACGGTCGTGTGGCGCCTGCAGATCAATGGTGGTGACTATCATGCATATTTTACGGACACGATCGCTGCAACAGAGGAAATGCAGCATTATGAATATGAGCTGACAATGGAAGAAGTCAGTGATCCTTCTCCGCGTCTTTGCTTTAACCTCGGTACTTATGAGGAAGACGGAGATCTTGGTGAGCACATCGTGACACTGGATAATGTGGATCTGGAGATCACGGATGCTTCCAACAGAGCGGCAGAAGCGGAAGAGGTCGAGACACCTGACATCAATATCAATCAGGTCGGTTATCAGCCGGGTGACATCAAGATCGCAACCTTCCGCGGTGATGAGACCGGTGACAGCTTTGAAGTGATCGATACCGCAACAGGCAAGAGTATATTTACCGGACAGATCAACAAAGCCGAGAAAAATGTTTCTTCGAGAGAAACCTGTGCAACAGGAGATTTTTCTTCTGTGATCCAGCCGGGCACGTACCAGATCAAAAACGATGCCTGTGGAGAATCTTATGAATTTAAGATCGGTGATGATGTGTATCAGGATCTGTTAAAGGATGCTGTCAGAATGCTGTATCTGCAGCGATGCGGCGAAGAACTTTCCGAAAAACAGGCAGGTGATTTTGCACATCCTGCATGTCATACGGGAGAAGCGGTTGTTTACGGAACGGATGAGAAGAAGGATGTAACAGGCGGCTGGCATGATGCAGGTGACTACGGCAGATATGTGGTATCCGGTGCAAAAGCAGTTGCCGATATCTTACTTGCCTATGAAAATTACCCGGATGTATTCGGGGATGATATGGATATCCCGGAGAGCGGGAACGGAACGCCGGATGTGCTGGATGAAGCACGTTATGAACTTGACTGGATGCTGAAGATGCAGGACAGTGCAAGCGGCGGTGTGTATCATAAGGTAACCTGCGCTAACTTCCCAAGCACAGTCATGCCGCAGGAAGAAACGGAACAGCTCATTCTTTCCCCAATCTCGACTGCAGCGACAGGAGATTTCGCAGCAGTCATGGCAATGGCTGGCAGAATTTACAAAGATGTCGATGCAGCTTTTGCGGATACCTGCTTAAAGGCAGCAGAGAAAGCACTTGACTATATGGATGCCAATGCGGATGCAGACAGAGAAGGCTTCAAGAATCCACAGGAGATCGTGACTGGCGAATACCCGGATACAGTTGTAAAGGATGAATATTTTTGGGCACTTGCAGAACTCTACAAAACAACAGGGGATAAGAGCTATGAAGATCATCTGAAGCAGTTTGGCAGTGTCGGTGCGACCGGCGGACTGGGCTGGGCAAATGTAGATTTTTATGGTATGTATACGTATCTGACCTGTGAACAGACAGATGCGGATTTTGCGGGTAAGCTTATGAAGAAATTTGCCTTTGCACTGGATAATATGCAGGAAGCACTGGATGCAGATGCTTACGGATCTACTATTAAGGGCGCATATCCGTGGGGGTCAAATATGACGATCGCCAACAATGGTATGCTGTATCTGATGATGGAACAGCTTGGTACAAAGATGAAGCAGTCAAATGGTGTAAATCTTTCCAATGCACAGCGTCAGCTTTCTTATCTGCTGGGTACAAATGCGAACAGCTACTGCTTTGTGACCGGCTATGGATCACTGTCACCGCAGCATACACATCACAGGCCATCCCAGGCATTGGGAGAAACTATGAAAGGCATGCTTGTCGGCGGACCGGATTCCAATCTGGAAGATCCGTATGCAAAAGCGACACTGAAGGGACAGGCGGCAGCAAAATGCTATGCAGATAATGAACAGAGCTATTCCTGCAACGAGGTAACGATCTATTGGAATTCACCGCTGATCTATCTGCTTGCGGGTATTATGAAATAAAGATGGAGAAATAAAATGGATATCAGTGCAAAACTAGCAGAAGAATTAAATATCAAAAAAAGTCAGGCAGAGGCAACGATCAAACTGATCGATGAGGGGAATACAATTCCTTTCATTGCCAGATACCGGAAAGAAGTGACAGGCGCATTAAATGACGAGATATTGCGTAATCTCTATGAGCGTCTTACTTACCTCCGCAATCTGGAGGATAAAAAGCAGAGTGTTCTGGGCAGTATCGAGGAACAGGGCAAGCTGACGGAAGAACTGAAAGCAAGGATTGAAGCGGCAGAAACGCTTGTAGTATTGGAAGATTTGTACCGCCCTTATAAACAGAAGCGTAAAACCAGAGCTTCCGTTGCAAAGGAAAAGGGTCTGGAGCCGCTTGCAGCGTATATTCTGGAGCAGAATGCGGCCGCACCGCTGACAGAGACAGCACAGGCTTACGTGGATGCGGAAAAAGGCGTTGCAGACGCCAAAGAAGCGATCGATGGCGCCAAAGATATCATTGCGGAGCAGATATCCGATGAAGCGGATTACCGTATTTACATCCGTAATCTGACCTTTGAAGAAGGAAAGATTGTCAGCACTGCCAAGGATGAAAAAGAACAGAGCGTATACGAAAATTATTATGCCTATGAGGAGCCAATCAAAAAAGTGGTCGGTCATCGTATTCTGGCACTCAACCGTGGCGAGAAGGAAAAGATGCTGATCGTAAAGATAGAAGCACCGACAGACCGTATCCTGCGTTATCTGGAAAAACAGGTCATTACAGCGGATAATCCTGTGACAACACCGGTTCTGACAGAGGTTATTGCAGATGCATATACAAGACTGATCGCACCGGCGATTGAGCGTGAGATTCGAAATGAACTGACAGAGAAGGCGGAGGACGGTGCGATCACTGTCTTTGGCAAAAATCTGGAGCAGCTTTTGATGCAGCCTCCGATCGCGGGCAGAGTCGTGCTGGGCTGGGACCCGGCATTCCGTACCGGCTGTAAGCTGGCTGTTGTGGATGAGACCGGAAAGGTACTGGATACAACGGTTATTTTCCCGACAGAGCCACAGAACAAAGTAAAAGAATCTAAAGAAATTTTGAAAAAGCTGATCAAAAAATATCATGTATCCCTGATCTCTGTCGGAAACGGAACTGCTTCAAGAGAATCCGAGCAGGTGATCGCAGAGCTTTTGAAGGAGCTGGATACCAAGGTGGAATATGTGATCGTCAATGAGGCGGGCGCATCTGTTTATTCGGCTTCCAAGCTGGCAACGGAAGAGTTTCCGCAGTTTGATGTGGGACAAAGAAGTGCAGCGTCCATTGCCAGAAGATTACAGGATCCGCTGGCAGAGCTTGTGAAGATCGATCCGCAGTCGATCGGTGTCGGACAGTACCAGCATGATATGAACCAGAAAAAGCTGTCTGAAACACTGACAGGTGTTGTAGAGGACTGTGTGAATAAAGTCGGTGTTGATCTGAACACGGCTTCTGCACCGCTGCTTTCTTATATCTCCGGTATTTCCAAGGTGGTTGCCAAAAATATTGTGGATTACAGAGAAACAAACGGCAGATTTACAAACCGTAAACAGCTTTTAAAAGTTGCCAAGCTCGGTCCGAAAGCATATGAGCAGTGTGCGGGCTTTATGCGGATTCAGGGCGGGGACAATCCGCTGGATGCAACAAGTGTGCATCCGGAATCCTATGGTGCGGTAGAACAGCTTCTGACCAAAACGGGACTTACGATGGAAGAGATCAGACAGTCTGCGAAAGAACAGGAAAAAGTAAAACAGACGGTAAAGAAACAGCCGGTGAAGAAGGAAAAGAAGGTTGTGATCCGCAATACCGGTACCGCCATGGGAAGAGCACTGGCACAGGCAATGGGCTCTGTCACACTGGCAGAGGATAAAAAAGAAAATAAACAGCCCCGGGCAACGACTTCTGTTCTGATGCAGAAGGTTGGGGATAAGAAAGCGCTGGCAAAGGAACTGGGCATCGGTGAGCTGACACTGGACGATATCCTGAAGGAGCTGGAAAAACCGGCACGAGATCCGCGTGAGGATATGCCGCGTCCGCTGCTGCGCAGTGACGTCATGGATCTGAAAGATCTGAAGCCGGGCATGGTATTAAAAGGAACTGTCCGCAATGTCATTGACTTTGGTGCGTTTGTTGATATCGGTGTGCATCAGGACGGACTGGTACACATTTCCCAGATGACGGATAAATATATCAAGCATCCGCTGGAGGCTGTCAGCGTTGGTGATGTGGTAGATGTTGAGGTCATGAGTGTAGATATCCCGAAAAAGAGAATCCAGCTTACTATGAAGCTATCCGGTAAGCATAAATAAGTGACAGATTCAGAAAAATGGTCTGCGGAAAAACAAGGGGTTGACGCAAAGGCAGTTTATGGCTATACTAATGTGCGAAGGCGAAAGCCAAAAATAAAATATATAAATGTGAAGTTCTTCGGGGTTGGGTGCAATTCCCTACCGGTGGTGATGCCATAGTGCGAGTCCACGACCCGGTGCATAACCGGCTGATTTGGTGCGAATCCAAAACCGACAGTAAAGTCTGGATGAAAGAAGAAATGAAAACGGCAGATGCCGTGTTTTTCTTGTGCAATATGCCCCGTATCTCTTGATACGGGGCTATCTTTGTATCATGGATAAATCCATGATACAAAGATAGCCAAAGATGCGCACTCGCGTGAAGTTGGTATCAAACTGTTACAGGAAAAAAAGAAGGACTCCACAAAAAGGAGGACAAAATGAACAACAAAAGATTTTCACCACGCAACATGGCAATGATCGGAATGCTTTCCGCCATTTCCTTTATCCTGATGTTTCTGGAATTTTCCATTCCCATCATGCCAAGCTTTATCAAGCTGGATCTGTCCGAGCTTCCGGCGCTGATCGGAGCATTTGCCATGGGACCGGTAGAAGGTGTTCTGATCTGCCTGTTCAAAAACCTGATCCACTTAATGCGGACATCGACAGGCGGCGTGGGAGAACTCAGCAACTTTATTCTGGGTGCGGTCTTTGTATTTGTGGCAGGTCTTATTTATAAGCTGCACAAAAACAGAAAAGGTGCACTGATAGGTTCTTTCGTGGGAGCTCTTGCCATGGCGGTGATCAGTGTGATCTCCAATTATTTTCTGGTGTATCCGTTCTATACGAACTTTATGCCGATGGAAGCGATCATAGCTGCTTATCAGGCAATTTATCCGGGTACCAAAAATCTGCTGCAGGCGCTTGTGATCTTTAATATGCCGTTTACGTTTGTAAAGGGACTTCTGGATGTGCTTGTAACCTTCCTGATCTATAAACGGATTTCTCCGATCATTAAAGGAAACCGATAAGAGATTTTTCTTAAGAAAATCTTCACAAAATAAGAGCCATTTCTTACGGAAATGTAAGTTGACAAGAGAGGTTGTTTGTATTATTGTACTAAATGAATAATACAGACAACCTCTTTTATTGTGAGGAAGAAAGGGAAAAATATGAGTGCGTTAGTGGAAATTCAGGATATCAGCAAGATCTACAATCCCGGTGAAAATGAAGTCAGGGCACTGGATCATATCAGTCTGACCATTCAGAAGGGCGAATTTGTGGCGATCATCGGACAGTCCGGTTCCGGAAAATCAACACTGATGAATATGATCGGCTGTCTGGATGTGCCGACCGAGGGAACTTACATATTAAATGGGCAGAATGTGTCGAAGCTGTCTGATAATGAATTGTCAGATATCAGAAATCAGGAGATCGGATTTATCTTTCAGGGCTTTAATCTGATCGCCAATCTGACTGCACAGGAAAATGTGGAACTGCCACTGATCTACAGGGGCGTTCCAAAGAAGGAGAGGCATGAGCTTTCCGTGGCAGCGCTTAAGAAAGTAGGGCTTGCACACAGAATGGATCACAGACCGTCTGAAATGTCAGGCGGACAGCAGCAGAGAGTGGCGATTGCCAGAGCGATCGCGCAGGCACCACCTGTTATTTTGGCAGATGAGCCGACCGGTAATCTGGATTCAGCCTCCAGTATGGAAATCCTGGACATTTTAAAGCAGCTCCATGCGGAGAACAGAACCGTGATTCTGATCACGCATGATAATGATATTGCAAAGCAGGCAAAAAGAGTGATCCGTATCAAGGATGGAAAGATAGAAAGGGATTATGAAAATGAGTAAAAAAGAAAAACAGGAAACAAAAACAGGAAAAAAGAAGATTAAGACATGGCAGATCGTAACGGCTGTGTTTGCTGTGATCTTGCTGGCTTTACTTGTAAACATCGTAAAACAGTCCATGGGAGCTGCAGCAGCCGGAACACCGGTAACGACCGTGCAGGTACTGAAGGGTGATATCACCCAGACGGTAGATACCTCCGGCTCTGTGGAGTCTGAGGAAAGTAAAACATACTTCGCACAGGTGGGAGCAACGATCGGAGAACTGCATGTCAAAGCAGGTGACAGTGTAAAGACAGGAGATCTGCTCTTAAGCTATGATACAGCAGATCTGGAACAGGCACTGAAGCAGACGGAGCTGGAAGCGCAGGTCAGTACATACGGTGCGGATATCACAGTGGCATCTGTGGATCATGCACAGCAGAAGGCAGCACAGGCACAGACAGATTATGATGATTCTTTAAAATATATCGCCCATTATACAGAGTGTGTCGGACAGCTGACAGATCAGCTGAACAAAGCAAATGCATTGCAGGCGGATGAAGCTGCGCTGCAGGCAGAGATCAAGGAACTGACAGCTAAGGTGGAGAAGGATGATACAGATCAAGAATCTGCCAAAGCATTAAAGAAGAAAACGAAAGAACTGGAAAAAGTAGAGAAAAAACTGGCAGATTACGATGTCAGTAATTTACAGTCCGCGCTGGAAACCTGTCAGGGAGATCTGGCAGAATACAAGGCTTTAAAAGAGCAGTATGATGCGGCAAAGGAACAGGATCCGACAGCCGGACTGCAGAAAAAGCAGCAGGCAGTCGTCAAGGAATCCGCACAGCTGACAGAAGATAGGGCAAAGACAGAGCTGGAAAAAGCAAAAGCCGGTGTAACAGCAGACTTTAACGGAATTGTAACAAATGTGGCAGCTGTGCAGGGACAGACAACGGTAGAAGGAGCTGAGCTTTTTACGATCCAGAATGCGGATGCCCTCAAGGTTTCCCTTGCTGTTTCCAAATATGATATCGAAAAGCTGGCGATCGGTCAGAAAGCAGATATTACGATCAATGGAAAATCTTATACAGGGGAAGTAAGCAATATCAGTAAGGTAGCATCTACGAACAATGCAGGTGCAGTCGTGATCGATACGGATATCCATATTGACAATCCGGATGACAATATCGTGCTTGGTGTGGAAGCAAAGGTCTCTGTCAAAACAGCAGAAGAGAAGAATGTACTGCTTGTACCGATCGCAGCAGTGAACTACGCCAGTGACGGTGTATTCTGTTATGTGGCGGAAAATGGTGTGCTTGTGCGCAAAGAGGTGGAAACCGGTATCAGCAGTGATGAGTATGTACAGATCCTGTCAGGGCTTTCCGAGGGCGATGCAGTCATTACGGATGTGACCGGCGATATGACAGAGGGCATGGCTGTGACAGCGGTCAGTGCAGACGAGGCAGATGCGCAGAATGCAAAGCAGGCAGATGCGCAGAATGCAAAGCAGGCAGAGTAATGGGAGGCTAGTATGGCACAGCTTTTTGAATACATAAAAATGGCTCTGATGAATATCAGAAGCAATAAGGGAAGATCGATCCTGACCATGCTTGGCATTATTATCGGTATTTCTTCTGTGATCATGGTCATTTCCATCGGTAACGGATTGTCTTCTCAGGTCAGTGATGAGCTGAACAATCTGGCAGGCGGACAGCTATACTTCTATTCCGGAGGCTCTATGGGTGATACGCAGGCAAGCAACGAGGAAGCAGTGGAATTTACCACAGAAGATTTTGATCTGATCGAGGAGAAGATCGATCATGTAAAAGGGGTCAGTCCGAATTACCAGACCTATGGAACGGCGCAGGGACCAAAAGGAGCGTTTGATGCGTACCTGTATGGCGGTACGGTAGCGCAGCAGTATTTGTATAATGATCCGATCGTCAAAGGAAGATATTTTACAAAAGCAGATTATGAATCTGCCAATAAGGTCTGTGTGATCCGGGAAAACAGCGCGGTCGCCATGTTTGGTACAACAGATGTGCTGGGCAGAACTTTTGAAGTGACAATAGACGGTATCACGATGGAATCCACAATCGTCGGGATCAGGCAGGATAGTGCATCCTCTGCGATCAGCTCCATGCTGATGAGTTTTGATCAGGTGGAAATGGAAGTCCCATTGACGACAATGGGAGCTGCCTTTGGTTATTATGTGGATACCTTCCAAGGCTTTTACGTATTTACCGACGGACCGGAATATGCAGCAGAGGCGGCGGGGGCAATCCTGCGGCTGCTGCGCTCTGCGCATCATGTAGCCTCTGATTCCAACAGTATCCAGATGCAGAATTTCAATGACTCGATGAGCAGCATCACACAGGTTCTTTCCTATATTACGATATTCGTCGTATTTGTGGCGGCAATTTCCCTGTTGGTAGGTGGTATCGGCGTTATGAATATCATGCTTGTATCGGTAACGGAGCGTACCAGAGAAATCGGTATCCGTAAATCACTGGGTGCCAGAACCGGTTCGATCATGCTGCAGTTTCTGTCAGAATCTGCGATCATCACGTTGCTGGGTGGTGTGATCGGTATTATCCTGGGTGTGCTTGGCGCCAATGTTGTCTGTGGGATCATGGGATTTACAGCATCTGTATCACCGCTGACGGTACTTGTCACAACGCTGTTTTCTTCGGGCGTTGGTCTGTTCTTTGGTATTTATCCGGCAAAGAAGGCAGCAAAACTGAGTCCGATCGAAGCACTCAGACACGAATAAACGAAAAAAGTTCATGATTTCTTTATAAAAAGTGCAGGCGTATATGCTTGCACTTTTGTTCGGTCTATACTATGATGTAGCAGAAAAGAAACAAAGCCAGACGGAAAGGAGTGCTTTCATGGCAGAAGAAATGAAAGATTTATTGCAAAATAACGCACCGGAGAATGCAGAGGCAGTGACAGAGTCTGCGGCAGAAGGGACGGAAAATGCGGAAAGACCGAAGATTTCCATGCCGGCAAAGGAAGATATTTTATATGAAGTGGACGTGCATATGAATACTTCCGTTCTCTACGATTATATGCTGCGTCATACTTATACAAGCCCGGGTGGACTGATCGCTACGATCATTGGCGTATTTGCCATTCTCTTTGCAATGAAAAATGCAGGCGTTTTATATCTGATCGCAGGTATTGTGATCATTTTATATCTGCCGTGGAATCTTTATTTAAGTGCCAAAAGGCAGGCGCTTACAAATGAGGCATTTAAAAAGCCGCTTCATTATATATTTACAAAAGAAGGCATTTATGTTTCACAGGGGGATCAGGTGGAAATGCAGCACTGGGAGAATATGCATCAGGCTGTTGCAACCGGAAAAAGCATTATCATATATACATCCAAGGTCAATGCATCTATATTCCCGCGTGCGGATCTTGCGGAAAATACAGTAACGGTGATCGAGCTGATCTGCCGTTATATGGATCCGAAAAAGGTAAAGATCCGTCAGTAAAGATCGGAATGTCTGCCACGACGGCATATACAGATGTAGTAAATTGTGGTATACTATAGCTTTGTAAAAGACTGATTTTCAATCAGATAAGGTGAAAATATGATAATCGATAGTTATAAAGAAGAGGATACCTTTTCCTTTGGTGAAGAACTCGGAAAAAAAGCGGTACCGGGCGAGATTTACGCACTTTGCGGTGACCTTGGCGTAGGCAAAACCGTTTTTACCAAGGGGCTTGCAAAAGGACTGGGGATCACGGAATCTGTGTGCAGCCCGACTTTTACGATCGTACAGATCTATGAAGAAGGCAGACTGCCACTTTATCATTTTGATGTATACAGGATCGGTGATCCGGAAGAGATGGATGAGATCGGCTATGAAGATTATTTCTACGGAGACGGTGTCTGTCTTGTGGAATGGGCAGGGCTTATCAAAGAACTGATGCCTGTAAATACCAAATGGATCACAATCGAAAAGGATCCGGAAAAAGGCTTTGCCTACAGAAGGATCACAGTAGAAGAAGGCGGTGCAGTATGAGAATCGTAGCAATAGACAGTTCGGGGCTGGTTGCCAGTGTGGCGATCCTCGAAAATGACAGTATTCTTGCAACGTACAGCGTGAATTATAAAAAAACACATTCGCAGACACTGCTTCCGATGTTGCAGGAAATCATGCAAATGACAGAATTTGATAAAACGACCATTGATGCGATCGCAGTGGCAAAGGGACCCGGTTCTTTCACGGGGCTGCGGATCGGTTCGGCAACAGCAAAAGGGCTTGGACTTGCGCTGGGAAAACCGATCATAGAAGTGCCGACTGTGGATGCCCTTGCTTATCAGCTGTATGGTATGTCTCTGATCTGCCCGATGATGGATGCCAGAAGGCAGCAGGTTTATACGGGACTTTACGGTTTCAGTTCCATAGAGCAGGGAACGGAGTTTCAGGTAATAGAGCCGCAGTGTGCAACAGGCGTGGAAGAGATCATAAAGAAGATCAACGAAAGAGGACAGCAGGTTGTCTATCTTGGCGATGGTGCCACAGCTTATGAAACGCTCATCAAAGAACAGACAAAGGTGCCATATGTGTTTGCGCCTGCTAACTGTAACAGACAGAATGCAGCCGCACTTGCCATGCTTGCCAAAAGCTATTATGAACGAGGCGAATATGTCACGGCCGCGGAACACAGACCGGATTATCTGAGATTGTCCCAGGCAGAGAGAGAACGAATGGAGAAGATGCAGAAGTGATCGTATTTCGTGAAATGATGCTTTCGGATGTGGAACAGATCTCCGCCATGGAAGAGGCTTATTTTTCAATGCCATGGAGTAAGAAGGCACTGTCTGAGGCAGCAGCCGGAGACCAAACCTTTTATATGGTTGCGGAGGATACCGCAGATGGCAGAATTGTTGCTTACTGCGGGCAGTACTGTATCATGGGCGAGGGAGATATCAATCAGGTTGCGGTGCATGAGGCTTACCGCAGGCAGGGGATCGCTGCAAGACTTTTGAGGGATTTTATGCAGGAAAGCGAAAAAAGAGGCATTCATTCGTTTACGTTAGAAGTGCGGGTGTCAAATACGGCTGCGATCCGGCTGTATGAATCCTGCGGATTTCAGATCGAAGGTACCAGAAAAGGCTTTTATGACAAGCCGAAAGAAGATGCGTATATCATGTGGAAACGTTAGCCAATGCTAACAATAATTACCGGTGGTTATTCTTTTTTGTTCAAGATAAAATGAAGAAAACAGAAGAAACCTTGGAGGAACAAAAATGAAGATATACGATGAAAACAAAAAATTGAAAAAAATGTTTTGCAACCAATGCGGCAGACAGCTCAGGACGGAAAACGGAATGCTGATGGAAGCTGCGTATGAAGGACGGCAGAACTTTGGATATTTTTCGCATAAAGATGGTGTGACACACAGCTTTGATCTGTGTGAAGCCTGCTATGATAAGCTGATAGGGACTTTTGCGATCCCTGTGACGGAGAAGGAAGAATTTGAGTGGCAGGCAGAATAAGAGTTGAGGATAAGAGATGATAGATGTTTGTTTGCTGGGAACGGGCGGAATGATGCCACTTCCTTACCGCTATCTGACAGCAATGATGGCGCGCTATAACGGAAAGAGTATACTGATCGACTGCGGAGAGGGTACGCAGATCGCAATGAAGCAGAAGGGCTGGAGCCCAAAGCCGATTGATGTGATCTGTTTTACGCACTTTCATGCAGACCATATCAGCGGACTGCCGGGCATGCTCCTGACAATGGGGAATGCAGAACGGACAGAGCCGCTTCTAATCATTGGACCAAAAGGGCTGGAAAAGGTTGTCGGTGCGCTGCGGATGATCGCGCCGGAGCTCCCGTTTGAACTCAGATTCCATGAGCTTTCACAGCCGTTTGAACAGATTGATATGGGGGATTACCGGATCGAGGCATTCCGTGTGAATCACAATGTGATCTGCTACGGCTATAACCTGATCGTGGAAAGAGCCGGCAGATTTCAGGTGGAAAAGGCAAAAGCACTCGGCTTGCCGGTACAGCTCTGGAATCCACTCCAAAAAGGAAATGTTGTAGAATTTGAAGGAAAAACCTATACACCGGATATGGTGATGGGCAGTCCGCGTAAGGGAATCAAAGTGACCTACTGCACGGATACCAGACCGACCAGATCCATTGAAGAAAACGCAGCACATGCCGATCTGTTTATCTGCGAAGGTATGTACGGCGAACCTGACAAACAGCAAAAGGCAAGAGAACACAAGCATATGACCTTTTATGAAGCCGCGAATCTGGCAAAAGCGGCAGAAGTATCACAGATGTGGCTGACACATTACAGCCCGTCCCTGCCATGGCCGGATCAATATCTGCCGCAGGTGACAAAGATTTTTCCAAATGCGATCACGGCAAAGGACGGTCAGACAATAGAACTTGATTTTGAAGAGGAAAATCAGACTGCTTTTCAGATAAGAGAACAGTCTGGAAAAGACGATAAAGATGAGAAAACGAAATGACACGGATGATAGGAACCGCGAGAAAGGAGAGATAGCTTATGAAAAAATCGCATAATATCAAAGGCATTATTTTAGCTGTTGTCATGCTGCTTCTGATCGTGGGCTATTATTATTATCTCTCCAACAGGAATGTTTCCCAGGCTGAGGATGCGGATCGTGAACTGCAGACACTGACTGCCACGCAGGAAGTACTGACAAGAGATCTTGAGACAAATTATCCGCCGACACCGCGAGAGGTTGTAAAATATTTCAGCCAGATCACACAATGCTTTTACAATGAGGACAATACAGAGGAAGAAATCGAGCAGCTCGGACATAAGATAATGGAACTGTACGATGAAGCGCTTATAGCAAATCAGGATGAGGAACGGTATCTTTCTGCACTGAAAAAGGATATTGAAGAATTTAAGGAGAAAAAGAGGACGATCGTCAGTTATGTACCGTCTTCCAGCGTAGATGTGGAAACCTTCACGAAAGACGGTTATGACTGGGCGCGCCTTTATTGTATATATGGGATCAAGCAGGATGGACTTCTGTATAATTCCAATATTGTGTTTATTCTGAAAAAAGATGAGAATTCTCATTATAAAATCTACGGATGGAAACTGGTACAAAAGGATAACTAGATATGGAAATGAAGAAAATGGAATTGGAAACGGAAATAAAGCAGATGGAAGCAAAGGGAGATGATATTCTGATTCTTGGGATCGAAAGCTCCTGTGACGAAACAGCAGCTTCTGTTGTCAAAAACGGACGGACAGTGTTGTCCAATGTGATCTCGTCGCAGATCGACCTGCATACGTTGTATGGCGGTGTTGTACCGGAGATCGCGTCCAGAAAGCATATTGAACGGATCAATCAGGTGGTCACACAGGCACTTACGGATGCTGACGTGACACTGGATGATATGACTGCCATTGCAGTTACATATGGACCGGGGCTGGTTGGTGCACTTCTTGTCGGGGTAGCGGAAGCAAAAGCGATCGCATTTGCAGCGGACAAGCCACTTGTCGGTGTGCATCACATCGAAGGACATATCAGCGCCAATTTTATTGAACATCAAGAATTGGAGCCGCCGTTTGCCTGCCTTGTGGTATCGGGCGGACATACGCATCTTGTTGTCGTAAAAGATTACGGAGAATATGAGATCATCGGTAAAACCTGTGATGATGCGGCAGGAGAGGCATTTGACAAAGTGGCAAGAGCGATCGGGCTCGGCTATCCGGGCGGTCCTAAGATCGATAAGGTGGCAAAAGAAGGTAACCCGGAGGCAATTCATTTTCCACGTGCCAAAGTGGGCGAAAATGCATATGATTTCAGTTTCAGCGGCTTAAAGTCTGCTGTGCTGAACTATCTGAATGCCTGTGAGATGAAGGGAGAGTCTGTCAACACGGCGGATGTGGCAGCTTCTTTCCAGAAGGCAGTCACGGATGTACTGGTGGAACACGCCATGCATGCCTGCGAACAATATGGCTTCAAGAAATTTGCCATCGCAGGTGGTGTTGCATCCAATTCCGCCCTGCGCGCTGCAATGGAAGAAGCCTGTGCTAAACGGCATATTGACTTTTATCGTCCATCGCCTATTTTCTGTACCGACAATGCGGCTATGATCGCAGTGGCAGGCTATTATGAATATTGCAAAGGAACGAGAAGTGGATGGGATCTGAATGCAGTCCCGAATCTGAAGCTGGGGGAGCGGTAAGTGAATATTGGAAAAACAGCAGCCATTGTACTGGCTGCAGGACAGGGAAAACGAATGCAGGCGGGTCAGCCAAAGCAGTTTATGCTGCTGGGTGGCAGGCCTGTTCTATATTATGCGCTGGCGGCGTTTGAAAAAAGTGAGGTAGATGAGATTATACTGGTAACGGGAGCGGATGAGATCGATTATTGCCGGGCAGAGATCGTGGAGCATTACGGTTTCCGCAAGGTAACACAGATCATTCCGGGCGGAAAAGAGCGGTATCACTCTGTTGCCTGCGGACTTAGGGCACTTAAGCAGAGCGGTTGTGATATTGTATTGATCCATGACGGCGCAAGACCTTTTGTGACGGAAGAGATGATCCGGCAGATGATCGCAGAAACAAAGGTATATCATGCCTGTGTAACGGGAACGCTTGTAAAGGATACGATCAAGATCGCAGATGAAGAGGGCTTCTGTGCCACAACGCCGGACCGGAAAAGAGTATGGGCGGTACAGACGCCGCAGTCGTTCTCTTATCCGCTTGTACTGGATGCGTATGAAAAACTGCTGGAGCAAGAAAATAAGCTGCTGCAGGCAGGGGTATCCATTACGGACGATGCCATGGTCGTAGAGCGGATGACTTCCCAAAAAGTAAAGCTGGTAGAAGGTAGTTATCGCAATATCAAACTGACGACACCGGAGGATATGATCGTGTGCGAAAGCTATTTGAGGGAATAGATCCTGCCAAAAAAGCTGTATACAATACAAAAATGTCGTAAAACAAAAGCAATTTAAAAAAAATCAAAAAAAGTGAAAAAAGATGTTGACACTTTGAGATTCGTTTGCTAGAATAATCCTTGCGCTGACCGAGAGGTAAGCGAATGGAGAGGTATCGAAGTGGTCATAACGAGGCGGTCTTGAAAACCGTTTGTCCGCAAGGGCGCGTGGGTTCGAATCCCACCCTCTCCGGTCGGGAATTATCCCGCAGAGGTAATTTAAGATAGTAACTTATTCAGCTGTTTGGAGAAGTACCCAAGAGGCTGAAGGGGCTCCCCTGGAAAGGGAGTAGGTCGTTAATAGCGGCGCGAGGGTTCAAATCCCTCCTTCTCCGTTTTTTACAGTTGGCATATATATAGATGTGTCGGCTGTTTTTTTTTCAGATGTTTTGAGGAGGAATGTAAATGTTTGATCATGATTTTCATTTTGGTTTTGAATATTTGAGTGAGGAAGAAACTTTGGAGGGACCACTCAGGCTTACTGCGCTTGGGGTAGAGACAGAGTGGTATCCGGATAAAGTTACTAAGCACAATGAACGACCTATTTATACATACACATTTTTGTATACAATACAAGGAAGTGGGATTGTAGAAGATGAAAAGGGAATTAAACATGTATGTGGGAAAAATCACGCTGCTCTTATCTTTGAACCGTCGAAGACAAAACGGTATCCGGAGCCTGGAACAAAAGAAAAATGGCGGTACTGCTGGATTATGTTTATTGTTACGAAACAGACTAAGAAATATTGCAATCAAATACTTGAAAAAGCAGGAATAGTATTTTACATGCCGCCGAACAGCATGGCGATTACGAGCATGGTAGATTTGATTATAAAACGGAGATTGTCTCTGTTAGACAGCCGGTATTTGATGTTTGCCGGAGCATATGATTTTTTGTGCAAGTTGTCACATGAGATATTGACAGAACGATACAAGTTTTCACCTATGGTATTAGAGGCAATGAAAATAATTGAAGGACGATTTGAAAGAATTGATGGTATTTTGGAAGTAGCGGAAGAGTTACACGTGTCCCAGAATTATCTGACGAGAGTATTCAAACAGGAGTGTGGTATGACACCGGTTAAATATCTTCTCAAAGTTCGTCTGAATTATGCAATGGAACTTTTGACAAGCAGTAATGAAACGATAAAGGAAATTGCGAAAGAATGCGGCTTTTCCAGTGAAAGTTATTTTGTTAAAGTCTTTCAGAAGAAAATGAGTATTTCGCCTTCAGATTTTCGTCGTAAAAGAAAAAATTAAGAATGCACAAAAATTACAATAGAAGCAAAAAAAGTAGAATGGAAACCTCTCTTTTTTATATGTTATGATTAAATCATAAATAACAATTTCAAAAAGGAGGTTTTTTTATGCGAAGAAAAACAAAATCAGTAATTGCATGTGGAATGGCAGCGGCATTAATGCTTACCACGTTCGGAATGGAGAACGAGGTAAGTGCTAAAGCGGCACCGAAAATGCAGACAAAAGTGCTTTCACTGAAGAAAGGACAGAAAAAAACGATTCGTATAAAGGGTAAAGGGATTTTAAAGACAACGTGGAAAACAACCAAAAAGATAATTACATTAACGAAAAAGAAAAAGAACAAAGTTACTGTTGCGGGAAAGAAAATAGGAACGGCAGTTGTTGTAGCTAAGGTAAAGACAAAAAAGAAGAATTACCACTTGAAATGTAAAGTGAAAGTTGCTAGAGCGCAGGGAGCGAAAAAAACAAATGTTACAAATACGAAAGTGCCGCAAACCACAAAAAATCCGAGGAAGACAGAAAGTACACCAACAGTGACGCCTGCGGCGACACAGGATAATACATCCAAGACAGAACCGAGTGATACGGCACAGCCGAGCCAGACTCCGGCGTCGGATGTGCCGGAAGGATATGAAGAGATAGACCTTTCAACATGCCGGATGAATAATGCCAGTGAGGCTGGTTCTTATGATTCAGAGACGAAAACACTTCATATACAGGATGCTGAGAATTTTCAGTTTCCATTGAAGGAAAATATAAATAAAGGAGAAGTTCTTAGCGTAATGCTTAAAGGAACTTATCATGGCACAAAAGGATTCAGAAGCTGGCTTGTTGATGATAGCCAGACGACGAACTCCAATATATTTAACACCAATGACGAGGTTGGATTTACTGGTGGTGAAATTGAGCTGTTGTATGATTTGGAGGCGACGACGGCAGCCGGACAATTGTTTTTTAAAGGACCATCCTATGGTGTAAATATTGATGATTTGGAAATTAGTAAGATTTATGTCAAGTATACAGTTTCCGCCGGTGAGAAAAAAAGCTATGACCCTTACACACCATCTGAAGAACAGGATGCAAACACGGATAATTTGCAATTGACCAAAAGTTTTAGTGAACAGAAAGGTATGATTGGAAATAACCCATTGATTACACAGAATTTTATGGCTGACCCGACGGCGGTTGAATATGATGGAAGATTGTATGTTTTTGGTACAGCAGATAAAATGGAAACGGATTCAAAAGGTAATGTAATTTCTAATTCATACAATACATGTGAACTGCGCTGTATATCATCTGCGGATTTGGTAAACTGGACAGATCATGGAACTATTAAGGTAAATGAAGTGGCTACATGGGCAAAACATTCCTGGGCGCCAACGATTTGTAAACGGGAAGAAAAAAATGGAACTATGTTTTATCTCTATTTTGCAAATGGTGGAGACGGAATTGGCGTATTGCGTTCAAAATCCCCATTAGGACCATGGGAAGATCCAAGTGGAAAAAGGCTGATTTCTCGTGATACCCCAAATTGTTCCTCAAGTGAAGTGCCGTGGTTGTTTGATCCTGCGGTTCTTGTTGATGATGACGGAACTGGTTATTTATATTTTGGCGGCGGAACGGGTACGGATAGTGAGCATCCAAAGTCGGCGCGCGTAGTGAAACTGGGTGAAGATATGTGCAGTCTGGTATCAGACCCGGAAGAATTAGACCCGTATTATTTGTTTGAGGATAGTGAAATTAATAAAATAAATGGAACGTATGTATATTCTTATTGTACAAACTGGAAGGTTCCAAGCGGTGATGAAACAACGGGAAGCTGCTGTATTGCTTTTATGACAAGTGATAAGCCAATGAGTGGATTTGAATATCAAAAACAGTTATTTGCTAATCCGGGATCGGTGTTTGGAAACTATTATAATAATCATCATAAATTAATCCAGTTTAAAGGGCAGTGGTATATTATATATCATACAACTATGCTGGAAGAAACGGCATATGGAACAAAGCAGGGGTACCGGACATTGCATATGGATAAACTTAATGTAGGGGAAGATTCAAATGGAAAACTGACAATTGAGGCGAAAGCAACATATGGAGGACTATCTGCGGTTGTGCAGTTGAATCCGTATATAGAATGTGATGCATCGACGATGGCATGGAATGGAGGACTGCGAACAAAGGAATCTGAATCTCAGAATAAAATGGTGGTAGATTCGATTCATACCGGAGACTGGCTTGGCGTTTCAAGTGTCGATTTTTCAGAGGAAGGTGCAAATTGTATTCGTATTCAGGCTGCCTCGGAAAAGGAAAGTGGAAAAATAGAGGTTTGGCTGGATGGACCTGAAGTGGCAAAGAATGGTAAGAAAGTAGCGGAAGTGGACGTGAAGCCTACTGGTGGTGGAGATGTGTATGAAGAAATAAGAGCTAATCTTGCGCAGAGCGTAACGGGAGCGCATGATGTTTATTTTGTGTTTCGGGGAAAGGATTATCATATTTCTTCGTGGAGATTTGAAAAATAGGAAGGTATGGCAAAGGAATTTCCTACTGCATAAATGTGCAGTGGGAAATTCTTTGCTTTATTCTCAGGAAAATCCGATAAAATCAGTTTTTTGAAAAAAATCAAAAAAATATGAAAAAAAGTGTTGACAAACGTCGAACCGTTTGATAAGATATAACTCGTTGACGCGACAGAGACTTTGAAAAGCAAAATAAAAAAAGTTAAAAAAAGTGTTGACAAGCAAGAGATTATCTGATAAGATAATATTTGCTGACGCGGTAAAGAAACAACAAAGCGGAAGCAGAGAAAACAATCGGTTTTACGCGGAAAGATGAGGCTTTTGAGACGAAAACAGATTGTAAGAACCTTGATAATTGAACAGTGAAACAACCTTGAAAAATTATAAAAATAATTTTTCGGACAAGGACATTCGATAAGAATGAAACCAAAACCCGATTCAATTCGTTTCGAACGAAACAACAGTAATCGAACAGGATAATTAGCCAAGCTAATTTCTGAGCGATGCAAACTTTAACATGAGAGTTTGATCCTGGCTCAGGATGAACGCTGGCGGCGTGCTTAACACATGCA
>OGYC01000088.1_pt1 | contig 94210 bp, 68 predicted proteins | sample 1576461 | NCBI WGS metagenome assembly OGYC01 (sample SAMEA3541569, study PRJEB24748) | human gut metagenome | biome: human gut; feature: human-associated habitat; material: faeces | place: China | collected 2012 | reverse complement strand
TCTCCTTATCTGTTGGTGAACCGTATAAAAAACTCCATCAGCTTGACAAAGATTGCCGCGCCGCATACGTAGATAAACATTTTAAAATCTTCCTTTCCTACTACAAAGTAGACAATGATAGCGGCAAGTGCCAATATCATGAAAAGGATGTTCAATACGTTTCTTATTTTATCGGGATTCATCGTCGTTTCGTTATTTGATTATTTTTTCTTCCAGAGCAGTTACAATTTCATCCGGATCGGGAACAATACCGCCGAGACGTCCGAAATGTTCTACTTTTACTTTACCATTGACAGCCAGGCGGACATCTTCAATCATCTGTCCGGCATTCAATTCTGTAACGAGCATACCTTTCACTTTGTCAGCGTAGGCGGCAATGGCTTTGGTCGGGAACGGCCACAAAGTGATGGGGCGAAGAATACCTACTTTGATTCCTTTTTCGCGGGCGAGTTCCATTGCTTTCTGACCGATACGTGCCATGGAACCGAAAGCTACGATCAGATATTCTGCATCTTCGCAGTTGATTTCTTCGAAGCGTACTTCGTTTTCCTCAATCTGTTTGTATTTAGCCTGGAAACGGATGTTGTTGATTTCCATTGCTTCCGGCTTCAGTTCGAGTGAAGTAATAATATTCGGTTTACGACCTTTCGCTTTTCCGGTAGCAGCCCACGGACATTGTTCGATAACTTCTGCATCGGTGCGGCGTGGCTTCTGTGCAGGAAGAACTACTTTTTCCATCATCTGTCCGATTACACCGTCGGCAAGGATAATAGCCGGATTACGGTATTTGAAAGCAAGTTCGAATCCGAGTGCAACGAAATCCGCCATTTCCTGTACGGATGCCGGAGCAAGGGCAATCAGTCTGTAGTCACCGTGACCGCCTCCTTTCACTGTCTGGAAGTAGTCCGCCTGACTCGGCTGGATGGTTCCCAATCCGGGACCGCCGCGCATTACGTTTACAATCAGACAAGGAAGTTCGGCACCTGCGATGTAGGAGATACCTTCCTGTTTCAGACTCACGCCGGGACTTGAGGAAGAGGTCAATACCATCTTTCCACTACCTGCGCCTCCATATACCATATTGATAGCTGCCACTTCACTTTCTGCCTGGAGAACTACCATGCCGGTTGTTTCCCACGGTTTCAGTTCGGCAAGCGTTTCCAGTACTTCCGATTGGGGAGTAATAGGATATCCGAAGTATCCGTCCGCACCGCAACGGATAGCTGCGTGGGCGATGGCTTCGTTTCCTTTCATTAATACAACTTCTTCTGCCATATTCTTTTCTTTTATTCTACTTTTACTTTATACACTGAAATACATCCGTCCGGACAAACCGTTGCACACGAGCTGCATCCGTTACAGGTATCTTCCTTCACTTGCCAGGCATAGTTATAGCCTTTCATATTCACCTCTTTGTTGAGGGCGATTACATCGAGCGGACACGCTACTACACATAGGTTGCATCCTTTGCAACGCTCCGTGTCGACTACGATTGCTCCTTTAATTTTTGCCATAATCTCTATTTTATTACGTTATCTTTGAATTCGGTTATTGATTATACATATCTTTGTGGTAGAAATTCAGGATATCTATCGCCATTGTTCTGGCTTGAACAGCGGGGCTGTCGGGATTAAGATCGATAGCATACTGGTAGTTATCCAGTGCCTGCTTCCAATCTCCTTTTTTTCGGTAGGCATTTCCCCGTAAATAGTAGAGCATATCTTTATCTTTCTCGACAGAATCGTCTTGGAGAAGTTGGTCCAGTTGCTTGATTGCTATGTCCACATCCCCTTGATTGATAAGCTCTTTTAGGTTGTCTATTTGCTCCATTTTCTTTCGTCTTTCGGGATTCTGAATCGCAAAGATAGTTTTTATTTATGTAAATGGGGGAAAATGAGAAAGGAAATTTACCTCCTTTTGTTTTTATTGCATATTGGGTGAATAAATAATCAATATTAAATATGCCTTAAGATAATTCTTGAGTATAAAAGACAGAATTAGAGAAGATGTATTTATGTTAATGACAGGTAAAACCGTATATTTGCAAGCCGTTTATCTGCAAACAATGCATAGGCGGTAAGGTGAATAACATCTTTATTTATGTGCAGAATCAAAGAATAATATGGAAATAAAAGAACGTATACAGTTGCTGCTGTCCGAAATGAACAGGGGGGTATATGAGAAAGAGGCTGAAATCGGTTTGTCTTTGCTGGCTGCTTTGGCGGGCGAAAGTATTTTGTTGCTGGGACCTCCTGGGGTGGCAAAGTCGATGGTGGCCCGTCGGTTGAAGAGAGCTTTTGTAGATGCAAGGGCATTTGAATACCTGATGTCTCGTTTCTCCACACCTGATGAGATCTTTGGTCCGGTGAGCATCAGCCGTCTGAAGGAATCGGATAAATACGAGCGTGCTGTGGACGGGTATCTGCCTACAGCGGATGTCGTGTTTCTGGATGAAATATGGAAAGCCGGTCCGGCTATTCAGAATACGTTGCTGACGGTCATCAATGAAAAGCTGTTTCGGAATGGAGATACGGAACTGAAACTTCCGTTGAAGCTGCTGGTGGCTGCCAGTAATGAACTGCCTACGCAGGGCGAAGGACTGGAAGCCTTGTGGGACCGTTTCTTGATTCGCATTATCAGCACTTGCGTGAAACAGGAGGAAGCGTTCTATCAAATGTTGCTGGACGATGATGACGAAGAAGAACAGGAAGCATGTCGGTGGCAGATTTCGGATGAGGAATATGCTGGATGGCAGAAAGAGATACGGCAGATCAAGGTATCTGCCGAAGTCCTGTCCTGCATCACAGAAATCCGTAAGAACCTGGAGAAAGTCGAGATTCAAGGCTCGGAAGTACATCGGAATGTCTATGTGAGCGACCGTCGCTGGAAGAATATCGTGAAGCTGCTGAAAGCTTCTGCTTTCATTCATGGTCGGAAGGAAGTCTGTCTGACAGATTTATTACCTGTTTACCACTGCTTGTGGAATGAACCGGAAGAGTGTGCGGATATCCGGCAGATCGTTGTCCGTGCGCTGTTTGTTCCTTATGTGAAGGAGATAGCCGCTATCAACTTATCATTAAAGTCGGACCTGAAAGTGAGCCGCGTGCGTGAAGCATTGGAGAAAGCCCGTCAGAAAGGTGACCGCAGAGACGATGATTTGATGATCATCGATCATTTCTACTATCAGATAGAGAATCATGGTACGGGAAATACCTACATATTTATTGTGGATTATAAGAATCTGAAAGAATACAGTCCGAAGGATGTTCCTGCAACAGGAGTCATGTATGCCGATCCGCTGAATCCGAAGCGAACGATTATACGTACTTTTTCGGATGCCACCAAAATGAAGGAACAAGGTGCCGAAAGGGTGACACTTTACAGGGATGAGAAGAATCTTTATATCAATGGTGTCCGCTTTCCGATGCGTCGGCTGAAGAGGGGAGAGCAACAGCAGTTGTGGCTGGGCAATATGACTCTCACCGACCGGGATTATGAGACGGAGTTGGAGACAGCCCACGGCCGGATTGAGAAATTAGTAAAAGACTTGTCTGAGAATATTTTTATTTCCGAAGAAGATAAAAAAGGGGTGGCACAATATGTGGCGACCCTTCGTCAAGAGATTGCATGGGCACGGGTGGATGTCCGTAAACTGAGATACGGCGATGAGTCTTAGATATGATGCTGCATTTTATGTGCAGGTGCTGGATAAGTATGTAGCGACCGGAGAGTGTGCGGAGGCGGATAATGAACCGTTGTACGCTTACCTGCTTTCCGTTATGAACGATCCGATGATAAAGATACAAGTCCTGAGTGATGAACTATGTGCCCGAATCTTTTACGATGCGATGAGCCAGTTTATCCGGCTGAATCTGGAAAAGCAAAAGTACAATATGCAGAAAAGCCAGTCGGAACAGCAAGGAATGGAACTTGTGCTGGAATGGTCCGAGACCAAGCGGAAAGACGGATGGCAGGCTTTACTGCAGGAGGTTGCCGGCAAACATGAAGGTAATGGTTTCGACAGGGCGTTTTATCAGGGGCAGTTCGGCAATGAAGGGAGATATGCGGATGAGGAAGTTTGGGAGAGGATGGTGGACGACTGGAAAGAAGCTTTCCAACGGGATTTGCAGGAGCAAAAGGAAAAGGAGATAGAACAGCGCAAAGATGATTTCGAACGCAGACTTCATGCCAATCTCAGGAATATCCCCGGATATATCCGGCAAAATAACATCGAGAAAGACGAGTTCTATCAGGCTTGGGGCTTGATGAGCGGTATGTGGAATACGGTGGATTTTGAGCGGATACGCAAAATCGTCCGCATTCAGAAAGAATATCCGGAAGTGGTCAAGGTTGCCAATAAGATGGGGCGTATGGCTGACGATGAAGGACAGGAGCAGTTGCATGTCGCGCAGGGGAATGTATATAAGATGGAGCATTCTTCTAAAAGTGACATTTTGGGTATCACAGTAGGGAATGACCTGAACGCATTGCTTCCTACAGAACTGGCGCATTGTGCCGATGATGAGCTGGAAGATTTGTTTGTCTATAAGTACGTTACCCGAAAACTTCAGACCTTCCGTTATAAATCCGAGATCATGCAACCGGCACGGCGATTGGAAATAAAGCCTGCTACGCAGAAAGGGCCGATGATAGTCTGTCTGGACACTTCCGGAAGCATGGTCGGGAAACCGGAAAAGATTGCATATTCGCTGCTGATTAAAATACTGGAAATAGCTGACAGGCAACGTCGGGACTGTTTCCTGATTGCCTTTTCTGTATCCATCAATCCGATTGATGTGCGGAGAGAGAGGGCGCGGCTGCTTGAATTTTTCTCCACCACCTCTTGTGGAGATACGAATGCTACCCGAATGCTGCAAGCTACTTTCCGGCTGCTTCAGTCAAAAAAGGAGTATATGAATGCGGATGTGCTATGGATCAGTGATTTTAAGATACCTTTATCCGTACCGGAACTGACAGACAAGATGCTGGAATATAGAAAAGTGGATACGCATTTCTACGGTCTGCAACTTGGGATTGCGGAGAATGAATGGAGTCCTTTCTTCGATCGTATTTATAGAATTGATTATACTCCTTCCCGGCGTTACTGATTGTTTTTTGGAGGATTCGGTTTATTTGCTTAAATTGCCACCGGATATAAAGTACGTCTTTCAAATGAAATAAAACGATGTTAGATATTATTCTGATTATACTAGGGGTGCTATGCCTCATTACCGGACTGATGGGGTGTATTCTTCCCTTTCTGCCCGGTCCTCCCGTTGCTTATTTGGGATTGGTCCTTCTTCATTTTACGGATAAGGTTCAATACACTACCACACAACTTATTGTATGGCTGCTGATTGTTCTTGTCGTGCAAGTCTTGGACTACTTCACCCCTATGCTTGGCAGCAAGTATAGCGGTGGTAGCAGATGGGGCAATTGGGGATGTATCATCGGGACCCTTATCGGCCTTCTTTTCCTGCCTTGGGGAGTGATTTTCGGTCCGTTCTTGGGAGCAGTTCTTGGCGAATTGCTAGGGAATAAAGAGTTTTCTCAAGCACTTAGATCGGGGGTAGGATCATTGATTGGATTTCTACTGGGAACATTCCTGAAATTTGTAGTTTGTGGCTATTTCTGTTATCAGTTTATAGTCGGGTTTATTCGATCATAGAATTCGTTTTGTACGGATTTGAATTATAAGTTTTTGCTTCTTTTCGGAACAAAAAGGGGCAAAACTCGACCTCGCCAACAAAGAAACGACATTCCGTATTCAGTCCTTTCAGCCTTGTCCGCAAATGCCCAGTCAGAAGGGGATAGCGGCTGAAGGGGGCATTTTATACCCTGTCTTTAGGAGCTTCTGAACGGTGCAAGTGGCTTCAGTCCCTTCAGCCTGAAAAATAATCCATTCGAACGTCGGTAGTTACTGACTTAATAGAGCCTGTGTTTATCTCAAACAAAGGTTCTGTTTGGAATAAACACAGGCTCTGTTTGAGGTAAACAGACCTTCTGTTTTTTATCTGAACTATTGGTTAGTTTATTGATTTGAAGTAAGCCGGTATCCCACCAATCTTACCCTCGGTGTTGAGTACCCTTCGCCTCGGTACTGAGTGACGTTTAGCGCCGAGCTTATAAAATTCACCTCGCATGCGGAGTAGCTACAACTTGCATGCAAAGAGCTATAACCAATTAACTATGGATTTATTATTGAGGATGAAAGGACTGAAGCCACTTGCACCGTTTAGAAGCTCCTAAAGACAGGGTACAAAATAGTGCCTTCAGCCGCTATCCCCTTCTATCAAGTCGTTTGCGAGTAAAACTGAATAGTCTGAATACTGAAAGTACTCCAATTGTAGCAATGGCATTTTTATTATTTTCATCCTATTCGAGTACTAAATTGATGTATGCCCGTCCTAACTATAATAGCACATTGAGTTTGTACCATGAAAAAGACAATCGTTGTTCTTCTTTTTATGGCTTCTTTAGGTTTATTTTCCGTTCTCGTCGCAGGCGAGGTTTATGTTTCTCCGCATGGGAGTGACAGGAATGCAGGTACCAAAGAAGCTCCTTATCTTACCTTGAATCGCGCCATCAAGCAGGCTCGTGAATGGAGAAGGCTGAATCGTCCCGAGGCGGCCGGAGGAATTTGTATCTGTTTGGAAGACGGGGTTTATGCACAGTCCGCTCCTTTGTTTATCCGACCGGAGGATAGCGGCACGCCCGATTCTCCGACACTCATCCGTGCGGTGGAGAATGCGCATCCTGTCATCAGTGGCGGAGTGGCAGTGACCGGATGGAAAAAGGGATGTGATGATCCTCGGATTGCAAAGGAATTAAGATCAAAAATATGGGTGGCAAAGGCGCCATCCTTTGGAAATAGAATCGTAGAAACCCGCCAGATGTGGGTAGATGGTAACAAGGCCCAGCGGGCGGCACAGTTTCCTGATGGAGTGATGGAACGGATGATTGATTTCAATCCGGAAGAACAGACGATAATAATCCCTGCTTCTCAGATCGGAAACCTCCCCAATGCCCGTCGACTGGAAATGATAGTTCATCAACGTTGGGCGATTGCCATTCTGCGTGTGAAGAGTATAGACGTCAGGGGAGAACAGGCCGTCATTCGCTTTCACGAACCGGAGAGTCATCTGGAGTTTGCCCATCCGTGGCCTCAGCCCATCATCGGGGGAGAGAAAGGCAACTCTTCCTTTTGCCTGACGAATGCTCTGGAACTGCTGGACCAACCCGGAGAGTGGTTTCAGGAATATCCGTCGGGGACAATCTACTATTATCCCCGCTCGGAAGAAGATATGGAGACTGCCGAAGTGATCGTTCCTGCTCTGGAAACATTGATGATTGTAGACGGCACATTGGAACGCCCGGTGCGGCATATTCGAGTGGAAGGAATCACCTTTGCCCATACTTCATGGATGCGTCCTTCCTATCAGGGACATGTCACTTTGCAAGGAGGTTTTCCTCTGCTGGATGCTTATAAACTGCATGAACCGGGACTTCCGGAGAAAGCGGAACTGGAGAACCAGGCGTGGATTGCACGCCCCGAAACGGCAATACGTGTACGGGGTACTGAGCATCTTACGTTCAGTCGCTGCAGGTTCCGGCATCTGGCATCTACCGGACTGGATTATGAATGGGCTGTTTCATCTTCTGGCATAGAGAATTGTGTCTTTTCGGATATCGGCGGTACAGGCATACTGATTGGTGCATTCCCCGACGGAGGTTTTGAGACGCATGTGCCTTTCATCCCTCCGGAAGAACGTAACCTATGCACGGACATTAACATTAAAAATAATCTGATCACCGATGTGACCAATGAAGACTGGGGGTGCGTGGGGATCGGTGCGGGATACGTCAGCGGTATCGACATTTCCCATAATGAAGTCTGTCACTTGAATTATTCGGGTATTTGTGTCGGCTGGGGGTGGACATCGCTGGAAAGCGGAATGAAAAACAACCGGATAGAAGCCAACTACGTACATCACTTTGCCCGTCGTCTGTATGATGCCGGAGGACTTTATACGCTTTCCAACCAACCGGGCTCCGTGATGCGGAATAATCGGATCGAACATCTCGAAGAAGCATCTTACGCCACCAATGACAGGGCCTTTTATATTTATTTGGATGAAGCTACGGACGGATATACGATTGAAAACAACTGGTGTCCGACTGAACGTTTCGACTCGAATCGTCCCGGCAATCGGAATGTATGGAAAAATAACGGACCACAAGTGACAGAAAGCATTAAGAATAAGGCCGGAAGGATAAAACCGGAGTAAGTACAGTCCGACACTGAGCCTATCGCAGTGTCGGACTGTGCAAAAAGTGGGGCCATAGAGACTTGTGAAGTCTGCATGAGTATAGATAAATAAAGATAAAACTAATAATAATAGATCATAAATGAAACCTACTAATTACCATTTGTTCGATTTCCTTGATTTCGATACAGAGTTATTAAGGGATGAGTCACTTTGGAAAGCCTGTAAACCGACAGCCGTTTATGAAAGGGACGGGGATATCTGTGTCACGGTTCCCTTTCAGAAACAGCTGTCAGCCAATGATATGGCTGCGGATACGGCTGTCCCCCGAGAAGAATATACGTTGATCATACGCCAGTATAATATCGGCATTACCCGTCTGTTTCTTGGATTTGGTGAATATGAACTGACAGATCAGTCGGAAATGCTGCAATTCAGCGAACGGATTCGCAGAGTACCTTTGTCTGTAGAGAAGCAGGGAGGCAAATGGATTCTTTTCACCCAAGACGGGACGAAGCGTGCCGCTATCAATGTAGAAGAGCCGGCTTTGGACCGATGGAGCGAGTTACTGCCCGATCCTCAGGAAACACTGGACATCACTCTGTATCCTGACGGCAAACGGGAAATCCGCCTGGCAGCATACGATCATTTCTCGCCTCCCCGCTATGACGGACTGCCCATTGCCTTCTGCAAACGGACGGGCAAAAAGGAACGTGCCACCCTTTCTTTCGAGAGCCGGCCGGATGAATGCTTTGCAGGAACCGGAGAGCGTTTCTTCAAAATGGACTTGAGCGGACAGACGCTTTTCCTCAAGAACCAGGACGGGCAGGGAGTAAACAACCGGCGTACCTATAAGAATATACCTTTCTATCTCTCCAGCCGGATGTACGGGACTTTCTACCATACCTGCGCCCACAGCAAACTTTCGCTGGCGGGACATTCCACCCGCTCCGTACAGTTCCTGAGCGATCAGGCTATGCTGGATGCATTTGTCATTGCCGGCGATACGATGGAAGAGATACTCCGCGGCTACCGTGACCTGACCGGATATCCTTCGATGCCTCCTCTCTGGAGTTTCGGAGTGTGGATGAGCCGGATGACTTATTTCAGTGCCGACGAAGTAAATGAGATCTGCGACCGTATGCGTGCCGAACATTATCCCTGCGATGTCATCCATCTGGATACCGGATGGTTCAGAACCGACTGGCTGTGTGAATGGAAGTTTAACGAGGAACGTTTTCCCGACCCGAAAGGATTCATTCAGAGATTGAAGAAGAACGGTTATCGTGTGTCCCTATGGCAGTTACCTTATGTTGCTGAAGATGCGGAACAGATCGAAGAGGCAAAGGCGAATGAGTATATAGCTCCGCTAACGAAGCAGCAGGATACGGACGGTTCCAACTTCTCGGCTCTGGATTATGCGGGTACTATTGACTTTACTTATCCGAAGGCAACCGAATGGTACAAGGGGTTATTAAAGCAACTTCTGGATATGGGAGTCACCTGTATTAAAACCGATTTCGGAGAAAATATCCACATGGATGCTGTCTACAAGGGCATGAAACCGGAACTGTTGAATAACCTGTATGCCTTGCTCTATCAGAAAGCAGCTTACGAAATAACAAAGGAGGTAACAGGGGACGGCATTGTCTGGGCACGTGCCGCTTGGGCGGGTTGCCAGCGTTATCCGTTGCACTGGGGAGGTGACTCCTGCAGTTCATGGGATGGCATGGCCGGTTCACTCAAAGGAGGCCTGCACTTCGGTTTATCGGGCTTTGCCTTCTGGAGCCATGATGTCCCCGGATTCCATACCTTGCCCAATTTTATGAACTCAATCGTAGCGGATGACGTCTATATGCGCTGGACCCAGTTTGGAGTGTTCACCTCACACATCCGTTATCATGGAACCAATAAGCGGGAACCCTGGCATTATCCGGCTATCGCCCCGCTGGTGAAGAAGTGGTGGAAACTGCGCTACTCGTTGATTCCCTACATCATAGAGCAAAGTAAACTGGCAGTAGAAAGTGGCTGGCCATTGTTACAGGCACTCATCCTGCATCATCCGGAAGATAAACTCTGCTGGCATATCGATGACGAATATTACTTCGGCAATGATTTCCTGGTAGCTCCGGTGATGAATAGCGAAAACCGTCGCGACATTTATCTCCCCGAAGGACAGTGGGTGAATTTCTTTACCGGCGAACGGTTGCAAGGCGGACGCTGGCTGAAAGAGGTGTATGTGCCCTTGGAAGAGATGCCTGTTTATGTGCGTGAGAATGCCGTTATCCCGATTTATCCGAAGGAAGTGAATTGTACGGACGAGATGGATTTAAGCAAAAGTATTGCCTTGCGCATAGATCATAATTACAAAGGATTTTGGACTAAATAAAGAATAGCGATGAAAACTTGGAAAACAAACTTAGAAGAAACGAAACAGCGTTATATAAATTGGTGGAATCATAAAGGAATTATTCTTTCTATGTGGGAACACTTTCAGGAAGGCGTGAAACCGCACGCCGACATTGCTCCACCTGCTCCGGCAAGGGATTTGTCGCAGAAGTGGTTCGACCCTCAATGGCGGGCGGAATATCTGGATTGGTATGTCGCTCACAGTAGTCTGATGGCGGATATGCTGCCTGTTGCAAATACTCAGTTGGGTCCCGGCTCACTGGCTGCTATTCTGGGCGGAGTGTTTGAAGGAGGCGAAGATACGATCTGGATACATCCCGATCCGAACTTTAATGATGAGATCGTATTCAATCCCGAACATCCGAACTGGCTCTTGCATAAAGAACTTCTGAAAGCCTGTAAGGCTAAAGCCAACGGAAACTACTTTGTTGGTATGCCCGACCTGATGGAAGGACTGGATGTATTGGCGGCTTTGAAAGGTACGGATATGGTATTGCTGGATACGGTGATGCAACCCGAAGTGCTGGAGCAACAGATGCAGCAGATCAATGACATCTATTTTAAAGTCTTTGATGAACTCTACGACATTATCCGTGAAGGGGATGAAATGGCATTCTGCTATTTCTCTTCATGGGCTCCGGGCAAGATGAGTAAGTTGCAGAGCGATATTTCTACCATGATCAGTCAGGATGATTATCGTCGTTTTGTGCAGCCGTTTATTCGTGAGCAATGTCAGAAAATCGATTATACGCTCTATCATCTTGATGGAGTGGGAGCGATGCATCACCTTCCCGCCTTGCTGGAGATTGAAGAACTGAATGCCATCCAATGGACGCCCGGTGTCGGCGAGCCGCAGGGAGGTTCTCCGAAGTGGTACGATTTATATAAGAAGATACTGGCAGGAGGCAAGAGCGTAATGGCTTGCTGGGTGACTCTGGAGGAACTGAAACCTTTGTTGGACCATATCGGGGCAGACGGAGTGCATCTGGAAATGGATTTCCACAATGAGAGGGAAGTGGAGCAGGCAATGAGAATCATTGAGGAATATACCGGCTCTTCTTCGTCTGTGTCTGCAGATGTTCACACGAATCAACCCGTTGGAGAACAGGATAATGCACAGGAAAGTATTCGGATCAGAGAAGAAAAGTCTCAGGAAGAGGATCGGATGAAACCTTTGTATGATGCCATTGTAGCCGGAAAATTGGAACCGGCTGTTGAAGTTACAAAGGATGCCATTGCTGCCGGGGTACTCCCGCAGGATATTATCAATGGTTATATGATTACGGCTATGGGCGAAGTCGGTCAGCGTTTTCAGGACGGCAAGGCCTTTGTTCCTCAGCTTCTCATGGCGGGGCGTGCCATGAAAGGAGCTTTGGAACTTTTGAAACCTTTACTGGCGGGGAATGCATCTGCTACTATCGGGAAAATTGTGATCGGTACTGTAAAAGGAGATTTGCATGATATTGGAAAGAACCTCGTGGCTTCCATGCTGGAAGGTTGTGGCTTCGAAGTGATTAATATCGGTATTGATGTCACTTGCGACAAGTTTGTTGAAGCGGTGAAGGAAAACAAAGCGGACATCTTATGTATGAGTGCCTTGCTGACTACCACTATGACTTATATGCAGGATGTGATTCGGGCATTGGAAGAGGCGGGGATCCGCGATCAGGTGAAAGTGATGATCGGAGGAGCACCCGTGAGTCAGGGATTTGCCGATGAAATCGGTGCTGACGGGTATAGTGATAATGCTAATACTGCCGTGGCGGTCGCCAAAGTGCTGATGGGGAAAAGAGATTAAGAATATTTTAATTGTTAATACTTGAATTATGCATGCGAAATTCTTAGACACACTGGATTGGGGCATTCTGATTGCCTATTTTCTGATTCTTATCGCCATTGGTATATGGGCAAGTTCCAAACGAAAGAAGGGGAGCAGTCTCTTTTTGGCGGAACATTCTTTGAGATGGCACCATATCGGATTCTCCATGTGGGGGACTAATGTGGGGCCGTCTATGTTGATAGCTTCTGCCAGTGCCGGATTTACTACCGGCATCGTTTCGGGCAATTATGCCTGGTATGCCTTCGTTTTTATATGCCTGCTTGCTTTTGTTTTCGCTCCCCGTTACTTGGGTTCTCGTGTTTCCACCTTGCCGGAGTTTATGGGAAAGCGGTTCGGACAGTCTACCCGTAATATCTTGGCATGGTATACGATTGTTACAATCTTGATTTCCTGGCTGGCATTGACATTGTTTGCGGGTGGCGTTCTGATTCGTCAGGTATTCGATATACCGATGTGGCAATCCGCTTTGATATTGCTGATCATATCCGCATTCTTTACGATGCTCGGAGGATTGAAAGCGGTTGCCTACACGAATGTTTATCAGATGATCCTGTTGATTCTTGTTTCGGCTGCGTTGGCTATTGTAGGAATCTATAAAGTTGGTGGTATATCGGCTCTGACAGATGCCGTTCCGGCAGACTTCTGGAATCTGTTCAGACCGAATGATGATACCGCTTTCCCTTGGTTGCCGATTATTTTGGGATATCCTGTGATGGGAGTATGGTTCTGGTGTACGGATCAGTCGATGGTACAGCCTGTGTTGGCAGCCAAAAGTCTGAAAGAAGGACAGTTGGGAACGAACTTTACCGGATGGCTCAAAATACTGGATGTTCCTCTTTATATTCTTCCGGGTATCATCTGTCTGGCCTTGTTTCCGCAGTTGGAGAATCCCGATGAGGCGTATATGACGATGGTAACCCATTTGTTTCCTGTCGGGATGGTGGGGCTGGTGTTGGCTGTGTTGACTGCCGCGCTTGTCAGTACTATCGGATCGGCATTGAATGCTTTGAGTACCGTGTTTACAATGGATATTTATGTGAAGAAGATTCGCCCGCAGGCGAAGCAGAAGGAGATCATCTGGGTCGGACAAGTGGTGACGGTAGCCGGTGCTCTGATATCGGTAATCATAACGATTGCCATTGACAGCATTCACGGATTGAATTTATTCAATGTTTTCCAGTCTGTATTGGGATTCATTGCACCTCCTATGGCGGCAGTTTTCCTTTTTGGCGTTTTCTGGAAGCGTACGACTACGTTGGCTGCTAACGCTGCCCTGACAGTGGGGACGGTATTCAGTATAGGAGTAGGTGTATTGTATCTATGGGTATTTCCTGCGGATCAATATTCTGCATGGCCTCATTTTATGTTATTATCCTTCTATCTGTTCGTTATTATCGGGATAGGGATGGTAGTTGTCGGTCTATTGGATAAGACTCCTCAGACGGCAATATTGAATATGGAGAAGATCGAAGAAAAGCCTGCCCGCATTGTACTTATCTTATGGGGGTTGCTTATCGTAACTATGATAGGGCTTTATATCTTCTTTAATGGCCATTAAAGAAGATATAAAGCTGACTAAAAAGTCGATAGTATCTTAAGTCTCCTCCTTCGGGAAGGAGGAGTACCCGTAGGGGGAGGTGGTAGGTAATTATATAACTTGTTTATTATCATTAATTTATTTCTTCACCTACCACCTCGGTCTTCGACCACTCCTTCCCGAAGGAGGAGAATGGTGGTACTACCGACTTTTAGTAAGCCCCCGATCACAAATTTATCTGTGTTTTCTTTTGCGATAACAGTTTTCGTAAGTGCACAGTCCACAAGTGTATTCAAGCTTGCGGACATTAGTGCCCGTTCCGATGACGCCACTAACTGATTTGATGGGTACCATGAGGCTGGAATCTGTCAACCGGATGCCACAGGGAGCAGCTATGGGGAACAATGGGAACAGTTTTTGTTGTTCCGAAACGTGCCATCCACAGTATCCTGGGCTGTATCGGTTGGTATGTTTCCAGTTCTTCTCCCGTATATATTCAGCCAAAGCGACTTCCATGCAATCAGCCGTCTTTTCTGCAATAATACTCCCTAACGAGTCTGCTATGTATATTTTGACCATATCTTCTTCTTGTTGCAACGTATGCTGGAATACCTCAAACTCAGTTCCGGCAGTAGCTGCAAAAAAGACAAACGCTTCCGATCCTCTTAATTGACGGGCGATGGTTTTACCAACAGAGAAAACGGTACTTTTACTTTGTGTAGAAAAAGTGTTTTGCTCAGGGCTCCGTGTGGGAATGGTGTCTTGTATAGGATTGACAGTGGGTGGATGGATGCTTTGTACGCTAAGAGTCTCTTTTTCGATATCAAGTGTACCTTCCATAAAGAAGAATGCGAACCGAGGGCGAAGCAGGGGAATAACCCGTTTTAGCAACGTATTAGTCTCATCTATTACCATCTGATCCGGTATAGAATCTTTGTATCCCATTGCTTCATAAATTTCGGACGATGGGATTCGTAAGTCTTGATAAGTGAGTTCTTGCTCAATCATTATTAATTGACATTATCTGAATGACAGCCTAATTTCGAGTTTCATTGAACTCTTCCAATGCTGTATAAAAAGCATTTATATTAGCTAATGGCGTATATGGCGGTATATCGCAACCGCTCGACAGAACGAAGTTCGGATATGCGGCAGTGGCTTCCAATAACTGTAGAGTCGCTTTTTTCATTTCCTCCGGACTCGACATCTTGAAAAGACTGACCGGATCAAGATTACCCATCGCAAGAGCATCGGCAGGAACTTCTTTCAATGCTTCTTCCATGTTGATTTTATTTCCGAAATGATAGGCTGCCGCACCCGTATATACCATAGCCTGGGTGCAATTTCCTGTATTCCCGCAATTATGAAGTACAACGGTGAAATGATCATCCTGAACCTTCTCAACTATTTCTTTTACGAATACAGAAGAATACTGCAGGCAATCTTCATTGGATAATAATCCGGCAGCAGGTTCCGCCATTACCACTCCATTCACTCCGGTCGCTTTCAGGGCCATGCAGTATCGAATAATGAAATCGGTACATTTGTGGAGCAAAGTGTTGGCTGCTTCGGGATTGATATAAATCAGCATCATGATTTCGGACATATCATACAAGCGTCCCGCTAATGAATAAGGACCGATACAACCAGCCAGCACCGGACGGTCTGTGATATTCTTTGCAGTCAGCATATTCGCTTTGAGATATTGCGCGATCCTTCCTTTATTCAGTGCTGGTATTTCCAAGGCATCAATGGCAGCTTCGTCTGCAAGCAAACGACCGGATACGCTTGGTACTTCATTCTCCGGAAATATAATTTCGGCTCCGAATGCTTCCGCCTCTACCGTTAAATCCATGATAACCGTTGCGGCAGCAGCAGGATATTTGTCGCAGAGCGCTTTGATTGCTTCATAATGCACCTGTCCGTTCGTTACTGCATCATGAACCGTCTTTCCGATAAGCTCGATGCCCGGATGTGTCATGATAGGAATGGAAATGACCTTTTTATTTAGGATCGTCTGACCGATCCAGTCTTTCATATTCAGTTTACCCATAACTTCTGTTTTTTAACTTCGTCATATAGTAAGACGATATTATTGTTCTTTTGTAATCTTGAAGTTTGCATAAAAAATAGATGATTATTATAAAAAACTATGTGTCATAATTGTATCTATGATATTTTACGCACTAGAATCAACGTAAGTGAAGGATTTTAGACTGAACATTTCATTGATCTTAATGGCATATTATATAAAATATCTCGGCGGATAATGTACTGGAGAGGATGAAATTATTACACTTTATGCGATAATAAGTTGGACGTTACAAAAATAACGAATATATTTGGTGTTAAATTAGTATCATATAGTTCTCTTTTGGTATAATGGCAAATAGAAAAATGATGCAATGTAATTCTTTAATAGTACCTACTTTAAAAATTGAAATTATGAAGACGATTAAGCAAATTGTATTTTGTGTCTCATTACTACTTGTAATGAATTGTTTTTATTCTTGTTCAAACTCAAATGATGTTGTTATAAATACACAACAAAATCAAGAAAAAACACAAGATGTTGAAATTCAAGAGTTAATAGACTTTATAGAAACCTTGAATGCTAATAAAATACAGACTCGTGGTCCCTTTTGGAATCGAATAAAGCGTTTTCTTGTAGGAGATGCTTGGGGTTATGGTTGGGGAGTAAATAAAGGTTTAACACCTAGAGGTGGCTTGATTACGGCTGTTGTATTCTCACTTATTTGTGCGGCTTCAGATGATGATCTTCCTAGAAATTGGTGGCATTTGAGTTCAAATTGGAAGGTATACGATGCTCCGTTAAGACCTTATGAAATAATTGGAAATGATCATAATAAGACAATATATAATATGATGAGGGAAGATCCCGTAATAGCTAATGGTACTTTTTCTAATTATTATTTATATAATTCTACTAACAAAAAATTGAAAAGTTATGGATATACAGAAGAAATGCCCCTGTTGCTTCAGACAAGATTGCTGGAAATAATGGATCTGGTTAAGAAAAGTACTTCTGTTGATCAACTGATGAATTTAATGAAGCAAGAATTTCCTCAGCGAGTATCTGAATTTCAGCTTGTAGAGAGTTATATTAATGGTTTAGTGAATATGGATGATAAATCAACTGTTCGTGATTATACTAAACAAGTATATGCCCAAATTGATGCTTCATCTTTAGATGTATCAGCTGTTTCTCGATTAAAAACTATGATAGCTATTGCTGAAAATAGCAAATTTTTGTGGGTTGAAACAAAATGATGATTGATTAAGGGAGCTTTCGTTTTTTCTCTTTTTATTAAACACACTTATTATGAAACAAAACAAATGCCTGCTAGTGGGATTAATATCTTTGATGTTCAGTATCAACTCTTTGTATGCTCAGAAAGATTCACTGAATGTTTCAACTAATAACGAGTCATATAAACGAGTATATATCTTGGATGTCGGGTTAGGGATTGGTTTTACTGGTATACAAAAAAATGGAAGCAGCTCTTGGTATATAGGAAATAATAAAAATGATGTTCCTTTTGTTTCTTCAATACAATTGATGACTTATACCCCTTACAGTAATATAGGATGTGGATTGTTTTATTATGATTATAGTAATGGTACAAAGAAACATGATGGAGTGCTATCATCGGGAATCAATGAAAAAAAATCGTTCTATTATGTAGCTCCGCAGATTTCTTTTATTAAACGGCAGGCTGGATTTTTGGATGGGATTATGTATGTGAGTGCTGGTATTGGATATGTTAATTATAGAAGTAAGGGAACAATATCGCAGTTGGAGAATTATAATACAACATGTTCGACAGTGGGAGGCAATATGGGGATTGCTTATGAATATGCTTTTGACTCCCGCTTGGGAATTAGGTTGGGTGTGAATTGTTTGTATGCTAAAATTAAAGGACTTCACAAAAATACCAGTATAGGTGAATTGTCTATACGCCCTCGTGAAAAATTTCATTTAATTGTTCCCTCTTTGGAAATAGGATTGTCTTATTACATTGTTCAATGGTAAACTTAGTCATAAGTGTATATAGCAATCTTCTTCAACAGATGTGTTATAGTAGATGGCTTTAACTTGAGAAAGATATAGAAGGAAAATGAAGACAAAGACTATGGTTATATATTCCTTGAGCCTCATGTTTTAAAAATAAGGTGGGATATTTATTAAATATTCCACCTTATTTTTATAGATTTTCAGGCATTATTTTACCGGAATCTTATCAATACGATTTTGATGGCGTCCCCCCTCAAACTGTGTTGAGAAGAACTCTGTCAATATCATGTCCGCCTCCTCAGTGCTGATGAAGCGTCCCGGCATCACGAGAATATTAGCGTCATTATGTTGACGGGCCAGATGTGCGATCTCTGCATTCCAGCAAAGAGCAGCACGTATTCCCTGATGCTTGTTCAGAGTCATGTTGATTCCGTTTCCGCTGCCGCAGATCGCAATACCGGGATAACATTCACCCGATTCTACTGCTAGGGCCAGCGGATGGGCATAGTCCGGATAATCTACGCTTGCGGCAGAGTTGGTTCCGAAATCTTTGTAAGCCCAGCCTTTTACTTCCAGCCAGCCGCGAACATATTCTTTTAGTTCAAAACCGGCGTGGTCGCATGCTAATCCAATTGTTTTCATTAAATCATTGCTTTTACCTGATTATATACGTTCTCGGCAGTAAATCCAAGTTTTTCATCCAATACTGTGTAAGGAGCAGAGAAACCGAAAGATTCCAATCCCCATACTTTGCCGTGGCAACCTACCAGACCTTGAAGAGTGACAGGCAAACCGGCAGTAAGACCGAATATCTTGGCATCAGCCGGAAGAACTGATTCCTGATATTCCTTAGACTGGCTGCGGAACAGACCTTCTGATGGTGCAGATACGATACGAACTTTTACGCCATCCTTGCGAAGCAACTCTGTACCGGCTACCAAAGTAGACACTTCGGAACCTGAAGCTACCAGGATTACATCCGGATTTTCGTCTGAACCGGCTACGATATAAGCACCCTTGGCTGCTTGTTCGTAATCAGTTCCGGCAGGCAGGTTGGCGATATTCTGGCGGGAGAAGATCAGACCTGTCGGAGTAGACATATTTTCCATGGCAAGTTTCCATGCGATAGTCGTTTCTTCCGCATCAGCCGGACGAAGTACCAACATAGAGTTGTGTCCCTTGTGGTTTTTCAGTTTCTCCATCAGGCGGATTTGAGCTTCCTGTTCTACCGGTTCATGAGTAGGACCGTCTTCACCTACGCGGAATGCATCATGAGTCCAGATGAACTTCACAGGCTGTTCCATCAGAGCAGCCATACGTACGGCAGGTTTCATATAGTCGGAGAATACGAAGAAGGTACCGCAAGCAGCGATCACACCACCGTGAAGTGACATACCGATACAGATACAAGCCATTGATAATTCAGATACACCGGCCTGGAAGAATGCACCGCTGAAATCGCCCTTCTTGAAAGAATGAGTTTTCTTCAGGAAACCGTCAGTCTTGTCAGAGTTAGAAAGGTCGGCAGAAGCAACGATCATATTTTCTACCTGCATTGCAAGAGCACCCAGAACAGTTGCAGAAGCGGCACGAGTGGCAGTACCTGCTTTTTGTTCGATGGCAGCCCAGTCTACTTTAGGAGCTTTGCCGGAGAAGAATGCTTCCAGTTTAGCTGCCAGTTCCGGATTGGCTTTGGTCCATTTGGCCTTCTTTGCATATCTTTCAGCTACGATTTTCTTTAATTCTGCTGCTCTCTTTGCATACAGTTCGGCTACTTCCGGGAAAATCACGAACGGATTGACAGGATCGCCACCCAAATTCTTGATTGTATTTACATAGGCGTCGCCACCGAGTGGAGCGCCGTGTGTAGCACAGTTGGCTTCGTAGCTGCTACCGTCTGCTTTGCGTGCGCCTTTACCCATAACGGTTTTACCGATAATCAGAGTCGGGCGCTCTTTTTCTGTCTGAGCTTCTTTGATAGCTGCACGGATTTCGTCAGGATCATTACCATTGATGCTGAGTACGTTCCATCCCCATGCTTCATATTTCATGGCAGTGTCTTCAACGGTTACATCTTTCGTTTCTGTAGAAAGCTGAATATCGTTGGAGTCGTAGAACATGATCAGGTTGTCCAGTCCCAATGCACCGGCAATGCGTCCGGCACCCTGAGAGATTTCTTCCTGAATACCACCATCGGAAATGTATGCGTAAATAGTCTGATTCATTACTTCATTGAAGCGTGCTTTCAGGAATTTAGCTGCGATAGCGGCACCTACAGCGAAAGTATGTCCCTGTCCCAGCGGACCGGAAGTATTTTCGATACCACGCATGATGTCTACTTCCGGATGTCCCGGAGTAGGGCTTCCCCATTGGCGAAATTCTTTTAGTTCGTCCAAAGTGAACTTACCTGTCAATGCCAATGTAGAATAGAGCATCGGAGACATATGACCCGGATCAAGGAAGAAACGGTCACGACCTTCCCAACGCGGATTTTCAGGATCGTATACTAGAAACTCAGAGAAGAGTACATTTACAAAGTCAGCACCACCCATGGCGCCACCCGGGTGACCGGAATTGGCTTTCTCAACCATTGAAGCAGCAAGAATACGGATGTTATCCGCTGCACGATTCATAAGTTTATTATCGTTCATATCTTTAATAATTAATAGATTTGCTAGTCTGTCAATGTGCCAATTACTTGGCATATTTCTCATAATGTTGGCAAAGATAGCTCTTTATGTGTAATTAACCATCCAAAAGAGCTATCTTTTTTGTAGGCTTTTTAACAGCCTTCTTGTTTACAATACAGTAAGTATTTACTATTAGATTACTGTAACTCTAAAGTAACAATTGACTTAGCCGGTAGTTTTACCTTCATAATTCCTTTATTGATTTTTACCTCTTTGAAGGAAGCCGGTTTTACAATATTAGGTTTTTCGAAAGAGTTGTAATCAGTCAGATTAGCAGAAGTCAGGATTTCTCCAATCGCCTTTTTGGCATTTACGTCCGGAAGATTGACTGTGATTTCCTGTGCGTTGTCTGCATCTACGTTGGAGAGAGAAATATGGATCACTCCGTTCTTGTTCTTAGAAGCTGTTGCGCTGACCATGGGAACTGTACGGTTATCGCGTACGTTCATTTTCTCGCAAGTCAGGTCGAGTGGAAGATAGGTTGCATCCTGATGCACTTTGTACATCTTAAATACATAATAAGTAGGAGTAAGTACCATATCTTTGTCTTTAGTCAGGATCATAGATTGCAGAACGTTGACTATCTGAGCAATGTTCGCCATTTTCAGACGGTCGGTATATTTGTGGAATACATCGAGGCTTAAAGAAGCAACGAAGGCATCACGCAATGTGTTTTGCTGATACAGATGACCTCTGACCGTTCCTGGTTCTTCGTCCCACCAAGTGCCCCATTCGTCAAGCAAAAGGGCAATCTTCTTGTCTTTATCATATTTGTCCATGATGGCGCAATGTTTTTTGATGACATCTTCCACTTCAAGACATTTGCCCATCGTCCAGTAATAATCGTCTTTGTTGAATTGGGTTGCCGCGCCTTTGCTGCCGCTCCATCCTGTAACTGTATAGTAGTGTAAGGATAGACCTTGCATCCGGTGACCGACACGATTCATCAGTACATCCGTCCAGTTATAGTCGTAATCACTGGCACCACTGGCTATCTTAAACAGATGATTACCGTCATAGTTACGGCAATAAGTAGAATAACGGCGATACAGATCGGCATAATATTCAGGACGCATGCTGCCGCCGCATCCCCAGCTTTCATTTCCTACACCGAGATATTTTACTTTCCATGCCTTGTCTCGGCCATTCTTGCGACGCAGATTTGCCATTGGAGAATCACCGTCGGAAGTCATGTACTCCACCCATTTGGCGAGTTCTTCTACCGTGCCGCTGCCTACGTTTCCACTTATATATGGTTCGCAGCCCAGCATTTCGCAAAGGTTCAGAAATTCGTGTGTTCCGAAACTGTTGTCTTCAATCGTTCCTCCCCAGTTGTTGTTCACCATCTTCGGGCGGTTTTCTTTGGGACCGATACCGTCCATCCAGTGATATTCGTCTGCAAAGCAGCCGCCCGGCCAGCGGAGAACAGGAACAGACAAGTCTTTTAATGCATTAAATACGTCCGTGCGGTATCCTTTGATATTAGGAATATCCGAATTTTCGCCTACCCAAAGACCACCGTAGATACATGAACCCAGGTGTTCGGCAAATTGACCGTAGATTTCCTTCGGGATAATTTCTTTGCCTTGGTCGGCATGTACAGTGATGGTAGCACTTTTTTGTGCAGAAAGAGATACCGAGGCTGCCAGAAAGGCCGTGCTGACTAATAGTTTTGCTTTCATAAATGGAATTTGTTTAAATGATTATATAGAAGTTTGATTTTTACGATGATCATTCTCTTGTTCTTACGGTTACTTCAGTAAGCGTACTTCATAAACGGCAGAGGTCCATTCTGTTCCGTCCGGCTTAAAAAGAATCTCGCAGCTTCCTGCTTTTAACTTACGGGGCAGGAGATAACAGAGTCTGATAAAACCGTCTTTGTCGGCTTTGCTCACAGTGGGATGAACGGTCAGTTTTTCGTTATTCAGCAGGATCACTGCTTTGTTACGGTCTTCTTGCCGTACGGTGATCATAAGCTGGCTTGCTTCTTCTTTTATTTTCAGGTTATAGCTGAACCAACCTTTAGCCCGGCGGAAATGACGGTCTTTGTGGGTTCCGGTTTCGGAAGCTTCATATTGAATGCTATGATCGGATTCCGGTTGTTGTTCACCGGGGAAGACCAAGTCAACTGTCCGGTTCGCCAGGTCGGTCGCTTTCTGTTCGGCTGTAGCCATTTCTTCCTGAATCGTTTTGAACTGTTCTTCACTGGCTTGGCGGAAATAAACGGCATAACGGGAATTATGCAGGCGGAAGAACGGAATAAGCTCCAGTGATTTACTCTTTTGTGTCGGATAAACGTTTCCATCATAACTAAAAGCTAGTTTGCTTCCGCTCAGTTTGTGAAGAGAATGGCGGATAGAATCGGGATTCCCGATCAGCATCGGGACCTCCTGCAAAGGTGTTTGCCGGCCGTGGGCAATGTGACCGCCGCGGCTGTCGTCTGCATAGATTCCGTCAAGGTTTTCTGTTCCTGTAGAAGTTGCAAGAACGATGGGACCGTATAAGAAAGCATAGTAATCTTTCTTGTCGGGAATCTGCTCCAGGCTGACCTTCATAGGCAGATGGAAGGTGATAACATCTCCTTTCTTCCACTTACGCCGGATTGGGAGGTACGTACTGGCTCCCGTCTGTATGTCAGATAGGTGTTTCTTACCGTTGATGGTGATTTCATACCCTTTTGAGTTTCCTGCCCATTCCGGTATACGAATCATTAATGTCAGGTTCTTCTTAGCGGCTTTGTCTATTCGTAAGGTAACTTTTTCATCATCGGGGAAGAGAGTTTCCTGCGTTAATGTAACGCCTTGTTCTTTCCAGTTCAGTTGTGAAGGAATAAAAAGATTGACGTAAAGCGTATCTTGTTGATGCGCATAAATAAATTCACCATACTTGGTATGATTTTCCAAGCCTGAACCGACACAGCACCACATCGATGTTTCCGGTTGCGAGTATACCCGATAATGTCCGGGACGCATCGGAGTAAAGTAGACGAATCCGCCTTTATCCGGTTCTTGTGATGACAGGATATGATTGTAGAGTGCACGTTCATAATAATCTACATAACGTGGGTCCGGTTTGTTGGAGTTGTCAACGTCTCCGGAGTTCTGATAAAGCATTTTGGTCAGCCGGAGCATGTTGTAAGTATTGCAAGTCTCCGGTCCCTGAACGTCATTCAGCATAGACGTGAAGTTGTCTGATGGATGAAAATGTTCGCGTACGCTATTCCCGCCGATACACACGGAACGGTGATTGACTACGGTATTCCAGAAAAAACGGGCTGCATGGTCCCATTCTGCTGCATGATTCCAGTCTTTGTCATTCTTTGAAACTTCGGCTACCCGTTTGTATCCGATTACTTTAGGAATTTGTGTGTTGGCATGCATTCCGTTTAACCTGTCTTCGTTTTTGATAAGCGGGTCGAGAATGACTTTATGAGAGAAACGGCGTGCCAGTTTCAGGTATTTCTTATCGCCTGTTATTTCCGCTACATCCGCAAACGTTTCATTTAAGCCGCCGTGTTCACTGCGGAGCATATCCTGCATTTGGTTGTCGCTAAGACCGGAAGTAATATCAATCATCCAGTCGGTGAGATCAATCAGCATCTGACGTGCCAGATCGCTGTGGACATACAGGTAAGCGTCCCGCAGTCCGGCATACGTTTTGTGTATATTATAGAGGGGTACCCATTTGCCGTTTAAGCTGAAGCCTCCGGCACGAATGTCACCTGCTTTGATTTCTTTCCAAAGTTGGAGGCTACCGGGTGTTCCTCCGATAAATCCTGTGCCGACAGCTTGCTGTGCACGGTGTAGTTCGTTGAGCATATAGTTGAGACGGTGGTATATCGCCGTATCTCCGGTGGCGGCATACATCATGGAAAGTGCGGAAAGGTAATGTCCGCCGATGTGACCGTCCAGTCCTGTATTCTCCCAGTTGGTATAGCTTGGGGCTTTGGGTGTCAGTCCGGCTTCGCGAAGGAAAGGAGCTGATAATCTGTCCGGGTCGAGAGCTAAGATATAATGTAAATCAGTCTGTTGAGCTTGCAGAAAAGGACTGCTTAATAACTTCACATCTTGAAGGGAAAAGTAAGAGACCTGATGGTTCGTCTGGGCTTTTCCGATGGAGATGGATATAATAAGGGCAAGTATGAACGAGGTGGTTTTCATGATAATAGCTTCCCCCTGACCCCCTCCAAAAAGGAGAGGGAATGAGGATATTTATGTTAATACTAAATTCAGGGAAAGGGGGAGAAAGGTCTCCGTGAAGCCGCTTATTTGAATTTGACAGCTGCTTCTTCTATAGGCAAACCTGCCTTGTAGCTTTCGATGTATGTGTTGAAGCCGGCTACATCTTCGGGTGTGGGTGATACCTCGACACCAGCATCGCTGACAAATACACTTTCATCCAGGAAATCGGCAAGAGATTGACCCTTTTTATTGTTTACCAGGTAAGAACCCAGCAGGGCAATTCCCCATGCACCGCCTTCACCGGCTGTTTCCATAACAGATATGGGCGAGTTGATGGCTGCTGCAAGTACTCTTTGACCGACTCCTTTGGTTCTGAACAATCCTCCGTGACCTGTGATTCTGTCGACTTTGATCTTTTCTTCGTTGAACAAGATGTCGTTGCCAATCTTGAGAACTCCGACTGAGGCGTACAAATGAGCCCGCATAAAGTTTGCAAGGTTGAACTTGTCATTGGCCGAACGTACGAACAAAGGTCTTCCCTCGGCAAGTCCCGTAACAGGTTCGCCTGAAATGTAGTTGTAGGAGAGGAGACCACCGCAATCGGTATCACCGGTAAGGGCAATGTTATAAAGTTTGCCATAGAGTTCATCCATATCTACAGGTATACCCAGAAGTTCCTGGTATTCTTTGAACAGGTTGACCCATGCGTTAAGATCCGAAGTACAGTTGTTGCAATGTACCATGGCTACGAGGCTTCCGTCGGGAGTGGTGACCATGTCGATCATTTCGTATGGCTTCGACAACTCTTTTTCCAATACGATCATAGAGAAAGAAGAAGTACCTGCCGATACGTTGCCGGTGCGTTGTTTGACGGCGTTGGTTGCTACCATGCCGGTGCCTGCGTCTCCTTCCGGTGGGCAGACCGGTATTCCTGCCTTCAGATGACCGGATGCATCGAGTTTTTTACAGCCTTCCGGTGTGAGGACACCGGCATTTTCACCAGCCGACAATACTTTGGGCAGAATGTCTTCCAGTTTCCAACTGTATTCTTTCGAAGCAATCAGATTGTTGAATTTGGCCACCATTTCGGCGGAATAGTTGTTGGTAGTCGGATCTATGGGGAGCATACCCGATGCGTCACCAATGCCCAACACCTTTTCGCCTGTTATCTGCCAATGTACATAACCTGCAAGAGTTGTCAGGAACTTGATGTCTTTGACGTGCGCTTCGTTGTCCAGAATAGCCTGGTACAAATGAGAAATGCTCCATCTCAAAGGGATGTTATAGACAAATAATTCGGATAATTCTGCCGCAGCACGGCCTGTATTGGTATTTCTCCAAGTGCGGAAAGGCACGAGGGTTTCTTCTTTTTCATTGAAAGGCATGTAACCATGCATCATGGCGCTGACACCGATGGCTGCCAGTGTTTCGAGCTCTGTGTCGTATAATTTCTTCACGTTGGAGCGGAGGTCGGCGTAGCAATCTTGCAGTCCGGACCAGATGGCATCAATGCTGTAAGTCCAAAGTCCGTTGACCAGTTGATTTTCCCATGTGTGGCTGCCTTGAGCGATAGGTTTGTTTTCCTGGTCAATCAGAACAGCTTTTATTCGTGTAGAACCGAGTTCTATGCCAAGGATGGCTTTACCTGTCTCGATGGTTGATTTTGCATCTAATTTCATGTTGGAAACCGATATTTTAAGGTATAACAATAAGTGTGGAGAACAAAAACTGAGTCTGCTTTCAAAAGGCGGAAGTGTCTTTAATTCGGGTTGAATTAAAAGTCGCCAGTATCCATATTGTGTGTGACTAAAAAGTCGGTACCAATGGAGATGGTACCGATTTTTTTAAGTGGACTCAGTGATTGTTTTTTAGCAAAGCGCTTTGTTCAGCATATAATATACTTCATTCATGCGCAGTTCTTTCTTGAAGCAGCTGATAGTCGTATCTTTATTGATATGTACCATTTCGATGCCTGCGATTTCTGCATAATCTTCCCAGTATTCTGCTGTCAAGTCGTATGAGAAGCAAGAGTGGTGAGTTCCACCGGCCAGAATCCATGCGCCTGCGCCTACTTCGAGGTTAGGCATCGGAATCCAGAGTGCGGAAGCAACCGGCAATTTCGGAAGTGGTTTCGGTTCGATACATTCTACATCGTTTACGATCAGACGGAAACGGTTACCCATATCCACTACAGTTGCGGTGCAGCCTGTTCCTGTCTTTGAAGTGAACACAAGGCGGGCAGTCTGGCTCTTACGGATACCTATGCCGAGGAAGTGTACTTCCAGACGAGGCTTGTTAGCTGCGATAAGCGGACAGATCTCCAACATATGTGACTGTAGGATAGAACTGTTGGCACCATCAAAGTTCAGTGTATAGTCTTCGAGGAATGAACAGCCTTTCGGAAGTCCCTGATTCATTACCCATACAGTACGATAAAGAGCAGCCGATTTCCAGTCACCTTCAGCACCGAATCCGTAGCCTTCTGCCATCAGGCGTTGAGAAGCCAGTCCCGGAATCTGATCGAAATAGCTACCGTCAGTCTGACCCAGATCGTCAAAGTTGGTAGTGAATCCTTTGGCGCCTTTCGCTTTGAGGATAGCACGGAGAGCAAGCTCGGCTTTGGCAGCATTCCATACTTTCTGATAAGCTTCGGTTGATTTGTCTTCCAGAGAAGCGTCATGATCGTAGTCATTGAAGTAAGTAGCTACCAAAGCATCTACATCAGCATTTTTGATATCTTTGTGATATTCCATCAGCTCGCTTGCCGGGCAATAATCTACATGATAGCCCATGCGTTGTTCTGCTTCTACCTTGTCACCATCGGTTACGGCTACATTATTCATCTGATCGCCGAAACGGATGATCAGCATATCCTGAGAGTCAGCCCAACCTGCGCAAACACGCATCCAGACAGCAATCTTATGCAATGTTTCTTCTTCTTTCCAGTAGCCTACCACTACTTTGCGACGGATGCGCATACGGGTACAGATATGTCCGAACTCGCGGTCGCCGTGAGCTGACTGGTTCAGATTCATAAAGTCCATATCCATTGTATCCCAAGGAATTTCCTTGTTGAATTGAGTATGCAGGTGCAGCAATGGTTTCTTTAATTGTTGCAGACCATGAATCCACATTTTAGCAGGAGAGAAAGTATGCATCCAAGTGATGACGCCTACACATTTGTCATCGTTGTTGGCTGCTTTGAATACAGCTTCCACCTCTTTAGAAGAGTTGGCCGTTCCTTTGTATACTACTTTAACAGGAAGTTTGCCCGATTCATTCAGACCGTTAACCATTTCGTTAGAGTGTGCGTCTACTGCGATTACTGCATCACCTCCGTACAAGAGCTGTGCTCCTGTTACGAACCATACTTCATACTGATCAAATACGTTATTCATAATGTTTTAATTTTTAATTTATAATCTTTACTCGTTTTATTGTCCGTAGTAAGCGTTCGGACCATGCTTGCGGCTGAAGTGTTTCTCTACCAGCAGCGGGTTCATTGTTAAATTGGGATTCACGGCATAAGCAATGCTTGCCATTTTGGCAACTTGTTCCATCACTACTGCATTGTGTACGGCATCGTGTGCGTCTTTTCCCCAAGAGAAAGGACCATGATTCTTGACCAATACTCCCGGTGTATGTACAGGGTTCAGGCCTTCGAAACGTTTTACGATCACGTTTCCGGTTTCCAGTTCATAGGCACCTTTTACTTCAGCTTCCGTCATATCCGCTGTGCAGGGGATTGCATCATGGAAATAGTCAGCGTGAGTTGTTCCGATATTGGGAATATCACAACCGGCCTGCGCCCATGCGGTAGCATAAGTAGAGTGGGTATGCACCACTCCGCCGATTTCGGGGAATGCTTTGTAGAGTACCACGTGAGTAGGAGTATCTGAGGATGGCTTCAGCCGTCCTTCGACGACTTTGCCATCCAGGTCCACTACTACCATATCTTCCGCTTTCATATCATCATAACTGACTCCACTGGGTTTGATGACTACCAGTCCCGTTTCACGGTCGATGGCAGAAACATTTCCCCATGTAAAGATGACTAATCCATGCTTTACCAATTCGAGATTGGCATGAAATACTTTTTCTTTCAGTTCTTCCAGCATATTGATTATAATTTAAATTTCGGGTCCTTGCGGTAGGCTTTGCCGTTGAATTTATACAAGGCTGCACCCCGTTTGGAACCCAGTTTATCGATTTTATCCGTCTTTTCGATAAAGTCCATTTCTGCGACACGCTTGCGGAAATTCCGTTTGTCCATCGGTTCGCCGTAAATAGCTTCGTAGAGACTTTGCAGTTGGGACAGTGTGAACAGCTTCGGCAACAGATTGAATCCGATAGGCTCGACAGATGCTTTCTGTTTCATCATCTCCCGTGCTTTATCGACCATCTCCGGATGGTCGAAAATCAGTGCGGGGAGTTCGTTGATGTTTACCCAGTAAGCATTGTGCTTCTGAACCAGTTCGCGGTCGTACTCATTGATGTTGATCAGCGCATAGTAGGCAATCGAAACTACCCTTTCGCCCGGATCGCGGTCGATGGCGCCGAAGGCTCCCACCTGTTCCATGTATACGTTTTCCAAACCTGTAAGTTCAGCCAGTACACGTTTGGCAGCGTCGTCCACGCTTTCGTCTTTTTGCACGAATCCTCCCATCAGTGACCATTCGCCCATTGCCGGTTCGAAGTTTCTCTTCAGCAGCAGCAGGCTTATTTCGCCTTCATTAAAACCAAAGATGATGCAGTCGATACCGAGATAGAAGGTAGGATTCGAACTATAATAGTTTTTCATCGTTTGAATGAATTTATTTAATTACCAGAAATACCAGTAGAAGGCACCTGTGATAGCAAGGATGATTACTGTATGAATGATATCCCAGTGATCCCAGCTTGCACGGGTAGCCGCTTTTTGTTCTTTAGTAGCTGTGCCGAATACCAGTCCCTGAATCTTTTCAGCTGTCGGAGCTTCCGTGGCAAGGCTGACTACGATGACTACGATGATACAGAACAGGAACATCCATCCGCAGAAGAACAGCCAGTTCATATCGTAGAACAAATATTTGAAGGTAGAATCTGCCACTTCACCTGCGTTGCTGTAATATACTTTGGCACCCAGACGAGTCAGACCGATGATCATACCGGCGATCAATCCCCACATACCACCTTGTGCGGAAGTACGTTTCCAGCAGATACCCAGCAGGAAGGCAGCGGCAATACCCGGAGCCAATACAGACTGAACGTCCTGCAAATAAGTATAAAGTACATCACCTACGCTACGCATGATAGGAATCCAGAGAATACCGAGGATTACGATCACTACAGTTGCTATCTGACCAATACCCACCAGTTTCTTTTCCGGAGTCTCCGGACGGAAGCGTTTGTAGAAATCGATTGTAAACAACATGGCAGATGAGTTGAACAGTGAAGCCAGCGAACTCATCAAGGCAGCGAGGATACCGCATACTACCAGACCTTTCACACCGGCAGGAAGCAATTTAGCTACCAGAGTAGGGAAGGCGGCGTCAGCGTTGGCAGTACCATTGGCAAGCATCGGGAGGAAACCTTCGCCACCGGCACCGATATATTTCTGATGTAATGCGAAAGCAATCATACCCGGAATCAGGAACAGGAATACAGGCAACAGCTTCAGGTAAGCGCCGAAGATAGTACCGCGACGAGCCTCTTTTTCATTTTTTCCGGAAAGTACACGTTGTACGATGAACTGGTCAGTACACCAGTACCAGAAACCGATAATGGCAGAACCGATAAGTGCACCCAGCCAAGGGAAGTTCGCATCATCGTTGCTGCGGATCAGATTGGTCATGGTGTCACCATAATCGTTTACCGTCACAGCACCGCACACTCTCATCATTTCGTCCCAGCCTCCCAGTTCTTTGAAACCGAGCACAAGGATAATCAACGAACCTAACAGAAGAATCGGAGTCTGAAGTACAGAAGTATAAAGTACCGATTTCATACCACCGAAGATCGTATATAGTGCAGTGAGAACTACCAGTCCGATGGCGGCAATCCAGAAGAAGTCGATTCCCCAGAGTTCCTTGATGCCGAATACTTGCTGGAATACCAGTCCGCCGGCATATACTGTCACTGCTACCTTGGTCAATACATAACTTACCAGTGAGATGACCGATAAGATGGTACGTGACTGAGGATTGTAACGGCGTTCCAGAAATTCCGGCATCGTGTATACCATGCTTCGTGAATAGAAAGGTACGAATACCCATCCCAGAATCAGGATCATCCATCCCTGAATTTCCCAGTGAGCCATCGCCATACCGCTTGAAGCTCCTGCTCCCGCCAGTCCGATCAAGTGTTCCGAACCGATGTTTGATGCGAAGATAGAGGCACCGATCGCAAGCCATGTTGCGTCACGTCCGCCTAAGAAATAATCTGCCGAGTCATTTTGTTTTTGTCTGACTACCCAAACAATAATACCTATCAGAGCCAAAAAGAAGACTCCAATTACTAGCCAATCTAATGCTTCCACAATAAATTTGATTTATAAGTTAATATTATTTCTCTGTCGAGAATTTAAAGATACATTCGCTGTTGTACGTTTGTCCCGGTTCCAGCACAACGGACGGCCAGTCGGCTTTGTTGGGGCTGTCGGGGTAGTGTTGTGTTTCGAGGCAGACAGAAGCACGTTGGTTGTAAACGATGCCTTTCTTTCCGCTTACGGTTCCGTCGAGGAAGTTACCTGTGTATACCTGAATACCCGGTTCGTTGGTATATACTTCCAATGTGATTCCGGTTTCGGGAGACGTCAGTCTGGCAGCTACCTGCGAGATGTCACCTTTGGTGTTGAGCACCCAGTTGTGATCATATCCGTTGCCGTTCTTGAGTTGGACGAAGTCGTAGTTGTTGATATCTTTGCCTACCGCTTTCGGAGTAGTGAAGTCCATCGGAGTATCTTTGACCGGAGCGATTTCGCCGGTTGTCATGAAGGTGCTGTCTACCGGAGTATAGTAATCTGCATTTACATACATGATGTTGTCTGTCGATGTTTTTGACGGATCACCAGCCAGATTGAAGTAAGAGTGGTTGGTCATGTTGATGATTGTCTTTTTGTCGGTAGTAGCGCTGTACTTGATGTCGATGGCGTTGTCATCTGTCAGTTGATAAGTTACTTTAGCAGTCACATTTCCGGGGAAATTCGCGTCACCGTCCGGAGAGATAAGAGTCAGTTCCAGTGTTGTCGGATCGATAAGGTTGGCTTCGTATACTTGGTATTGCCATCCTTTCGGGCCTCCGTGCAGGCAGTGGCCGAAGTTGTTTTGCGGCAGTTGGATGGTATCTCCGTCCAGTACAAAACGCCCTTGGTTGATGCGGTTGGCGTAACGGCCGATAGAAGCACCGAAATCACTGGGTACATTAATATAATCAGCAATGCTGTCAAAACCTAAAACTACATCCTGCATCTTGCCGTTCTTGTCGGGCACCATGATGGACACGATACGTCCGCCGAAGTTAGTGATGCATACTTCCATACCCGCCTTATTCTTTAAGGTATAAAGAGCTGTTTGGGCATTGTTCACTTCTGTTTGAAATTTTGCCGGGTCAAGACCGGATAAAGTCAGCTCGGAAGCCGGCTTGTTATTGCACGCAGCCAGCATCAGCGCGGCAAATCCTGCAAGTAGAAAATGTTTTTTCATGGTTTTATTTTTAATGTAAATGAGATGCTTATCTTATTTTGGGTGTAAAAGTAACACTTTTGTTTGGTGTATCAAATACACTCTTATATGTTGTGCAACATAAAAGGATAAGAACTTTACTGTTACGTATAAAACTATCGCATGCTCCTGTCTTCGGAGCAGAATCGTTATACTGCATTTTCTCTTTCTATATAGAGCTGAATAGTTTCTGGGGCTTGGAACCAGAGTTTCACCAGCTTGAAACTAAAGTTTCTTCAGTTTGAAACTAAAGTTTCCTCTGCTTGAAACTAGAGTTTCATCCGCTTGGAACCGTTGGTTCCGGCATATGGAAACGAATGGACCTACGCATGACCTGTCGGCAAAGTCCGGTAGATATAGCAGCACTGTGACGGCAAAAATTGCCATCACAGTGCTGTCACTAGTTGCTGTCACTGCTTTACTTCTTCATTATAAGAGAGTTATGCTCTGCTTTGTGACGGTGACAGCAAAACACATATTTATTTTTCTATAGAGGGTTATTGGAGTTTCTTCCCCCAATACGTCTTTTGATTACCCTGCGCCGCATACACGATCGTATGTGTTCGCGGACTGGCTTCCCAGTCGACTTCGCGTTGCAGATAGAGTACTACTCCGGCGCTTGTCGTGATGGTCTGAGTCGCTGCATCAAATGTCCATGTAGCATTCTTCCAGCTGCCGGAAGTTATCTTATGCGTACCGAGATCATAAGTCATCGTTTCGGACGTTCGTTGGGTGCCCGTACTGTTGGTCAATGCCAGATGTTCCCAGTCTCCGGCTATTTCATTTTCCGTGATAGGCGCTTGCGGAACGGCTCCGTAACGTTCGGGCATGACGAGAGGCCAGCTGTTGGCATCCCAGCGGATGCTGCGTACATGTCCCATCATGATGGCGTTGGAGTATTCATTGCCGCCTACGTTCACGGGGAAACGTCCTTGTGAAGTATAGAACCAGTTGCCGGCTCCGTCATCGAAGATGCCGCAATGGGAAATACCGACCCAGCCGTAGCTGTTGTCGAACCGGTAAGGGGCAGTCAGTATCGGATATAGTTGCGCGCTACCCATAGCGGAATTGCCGTGTATGTCTACATAAGGACCGTCGATATTTCTGGAACGGCAGACACGTGTGTTGTATTCTACCGACAGTGAACCGTAAGCCAGAAACAGGTAGTAATAACCGTCACGATAGATCACTTCGGGACCTTCGGATGCCTGCCAGCGGCTGGTGCCACGTGTGGCGATTATCTTTCCATAACCCGAATTGTCTTCCCCCGTGATGTCCCAGGGATTTCCCAAAGCATTCAGCGGCTTACCGTCTTCCGGATTTACCTGTAGGGCAGCGATACCGCTGTGCCATGAACCATAGATCAGCCAGTGTTCGCCATTTTCCGTTATTATATAAGTAGGGTCGATCGCATTGATTTTAAAATACCCTTCCCAGTCATTGATGCTGCTGCGCCCATAATCCGTCTTTCCCTTATCGCTGGCAGAGCAGACAACGAATCCTTTGTCTTCCCATATATTACTTGCCGGATCGGAAGTTTCCATCAGTCCGATAAATGCGCGTTCGGTCCATGAACCGTCAAAGTTGCCGTTGTTCTCAATCTCCGGTTTTCCGGTTTGGATGTAGTTCGTGATTACAATGGAATAATACATGCGGTATTTTCCGCTCGATACCTTGCGTGCAACAGGTGCCCAGTATCCGTAAGACGGATTGTCGATCGGTTCCAGTCCCATCTCCTGACGGTAGGCATTCAGCTTTTCTTTGATCCATGTCGGGGGCGTTTCACTCATGGTTGCTCCCAGGTACTCCCAGTTTACGAGGTCTTTGGAACGCCGTGCGTGGAAGTGTCCGTTTCCGCTGTGCGCGTTGCCGTAAGAAGCGTCTGTCTGATACATATAGTAATATCCGTCATCGGCTTTCATTACCGTAGGGTCGTGTACATTGGCAAGGTTCCAGTCATAACGGTTGCTCCAGGCTGAGAAACTTGTGTAGTCGTCTACATACGTGGGTGCTTCGTACGCTGCCAGTTCATCGCTCAGTGTCTCGGCGGGAGTCGTGAAAGAAGTTTCCTCCGAGTATCTGGGCTTTTCGTTGTAAAGGGTGACAAAGGCTCTTACGTAGTACCTTGTTTGTGGAGTCAGGCCGGTCAGGGTCGTACTGATTTCCGATCCTCTGACTTCGGAGGTCGTGTCATAAATGTCCGGATGGGATGCCGTGCCGTAACAGAATCCCCGTTTGACGATATTCACTCCTTCCGTTCCGCTGATATTGGCGGATAAGGTAACTTTGTTGTAACCCACATTCGTATATGCCGGCGTTGTGATGCTTAAAGCTCCTGATGCGGAGTTTTCATCGTCGTCGCTGCACGCTGCCAGGGCGAGCATGCAACAGAGTAGAAGATAGATGGTCTTTAAGTATTTCATATCTCAGTCTTTCTTTTTTTAGATCGTTTTGATGTTTATTCGTTAGAAGCACTTCCGGTGTCCCATCCCGGATTCTGTCCCAGATTGGGTGCCCGTTTCACTTCGTTGGCAGGTATCGGGAAGTAATAACTCTTGGGATTGACAAACGTGCGTGAATTGACCGTTTCTGCCAGTCCGAAGGTATAGGAGGGAGTATCTGCGCTGCCGGTCACTTTCACTCCATAAAGATTCAGCAACTGGTTGTAACGGGGCTTTCCAGTTTCTCCCGTAGAGGTTACATTGTCATATAGTTTCCAGCGGCGTACATCGAAGAAACGATGATCTTCGAAAGCCAGTTCGATGCGTCTTTCGTTGCGGATACGTTCGCGGAGTTCACTTTGCGACATATCTGCGTAGGCCGGCATACCGGCACGGGCGCGTACCTCATTGATGTAACTGTATGCCTTGGCAGGACCTTCCGCTTCATTATAGGCTTCGGCGGCATTCAGCAGAATTTCGCCATAACGGAAAATCATCCATGCGTGAGGATAGGTGGCCGATTCTTTGCAGGATATGTTATTCACGTACTTTTTCAGATAGTATCCAGTGTAGGTACCTCCCATGGCTGAGGTGTAATCCACTCCTTTGTCCGCATCCGAGTTGTAGCGTACGTCGATGGCACGTCTTTCTTCTTTGTCGGCACGTCCCCACATCATGCCTTGATAGAAGATGGTTTGTGCCAGACGCGGGTCACGGTCTTTATACGGATTGGCGGCATCGTAGGTACTGCCGTTCTCATCGATCCGTTTGCCGTTGCTCATTTCGTAAGCGTCCACCAGATTCTGTGTCGGGTTGGTACGTCCGTTTCCGGAGAAAGAACCGGTAAAGCCTACCGGCAGGAATACTTTTTCTACCTGATTGGTATTCCATACAGAGCGTGCAAGGATAATTTCATTGTTGTATACCGGATTGGTCGTGAAACATTCGTAATAGTCATTCTCCGGATTTCCCGTATTGTACAGTCGGTAAGGGTAACTTTGCTTGTTATTCTGAGTGATGAAGTCGGCTGCTGCCTGCGCCGCATTCGCCCAGTATGCGGTGTTGCCGTCCGGATTGTTCAGTTTGGAAGCACGGTAGAGCAGGGCTCTTGCCTTTAAAGCATAAGCGGCGGCTCCGTTGACACGTCCCCAGTTGGATGCTTCATCGCTGTAGCGGAAAGGGAGCTGGTTTTTGATCTGGTCGCATTGGTCGGCTACCCATTCAAGTGCTTCGGCAGCGGGAGTACGGAACATGTTCATTGCCGAAGGATCGGACAAGTCGAAGATGATCGGTTCGCCGGATTCATCTTCCGCAATGACAGGGGCAGCGCCGAACCAGCAGATTAAGTCGAAATGGAAGATAGCGCGAAGCAGTCTGGCTTCTGCGCAGTAACGGTCGTAAAGGCGGTTGTCGTCGCCGTCTTTCTCCGTATTTCCTACTACGGATGCCTTGGCGTTCTTCAGAAACATATTACATTTCCGAATCCCGTATAAGTCGGTGTTCCAGAAGCCCAGCAGGGGATGGTCGCCGGCGGTGTATCCGTCGCTGCCGATCTTTGTATAATAATGAAGTCCCCAGCAGGTCACTGCATTATCCGTCATACAGTCACGTGAAGCACCTGTGAACTGGTCGTCCGACAGTGGCGCCAGTCCGTCCGGCAGATTCGTGTAGATGTTGGCGAGGAACTCGCGTGTCAGGTTCTGGTTATTGAACACTTTCTTTTCAGATAAGGAGGCATCGTACTCTTTGTCGAGGTAGTCGCTGCACGAACTGCCTGCGAGTGCGAGGACCAGAGTAACTATATAAGTTGATATTCTTTTCATAATTCTTTGCTGTTTTATTGAATGATTAGAATCCGATATTCACACCGAACGTAAATGAACGTGTCTTGGGATATGCCCAGATATAGTTGGTCGGGTTTTCCGGATCAAAGCCTTTAGGCAGATGGCTCCAGTTGCACAGGTTGTAGCCGCTGAAGTAAAGACGGCATTTCGTCATATTGACTTTAGAAATCAATCGTGCAGGAAGCGAGTAGCCGACTTCCACATTGCGCAATGAAAGGAAATCTCCATTGACTACCCAGATGGTAGACTCATTGTAAGGATAGTTCCGGTCGAGGTCACTGAAGGAAGTAGACAAACGCGGATATTTGGCGTTGATATTGCGCGGGTCTGTCGGATCATCGGTATAATATCCCCATGTGTTGGTGATTTCATGAGTGGAAGTACCTCCCCAGCCGAAACCATAGTCCATATTCTCGCGACAGGGAACGGTGCGGTTCAGATAAGCCGTCAGCACGGCACGTGCGTCGAAACCTTTCCAACTGAAACCTAAACGGATGGTCGGGATTAATTCCGGAATATTCGTGTATCCGGTCGGTACTTTGTCGTAGCTGTCTATTTTACGGTCGCCGTTCGTATCCTGGAATACGGCATTGCCGAGCTTGTATTTACCGGCAGCGTTCCACGGATATTTCTGAGGATTGGCAACGGCATCTTCATACGACTCCGGAATCAGGTCGGGATTACTGGCCCATTGTTTCCAGATCAGGAGCTGGCTCTGATCGATACGGTTGCCGGTTCTTGCCTGATAAGCGTAATCGGGAGTCAGTTCATCCATTTCGGTGATTTTGTTGGTGTTGAAAGTCAGCATACCGTCGATATAGTATTCAAAATCACCGATCCGGTTGCTATGTCCTAAAGTGATCTCAAAACCTTTCGTTTCGGCCTTGCCGTAAGAGTCTTGCGGAGCGTTTACACCGAATAAGCCGGGCACGGTGGAACGGGATACCAGAATATTGGAACGCCATTCCTTGAAGAAGTCCACAGAACCGTAGATTTTCTTGTTCCACAAGTCGAAGTCAACGCCGAAGTTTGCCATATCTGAGATTTCCCATTTGATATTCTTGTTGCCGGCTGTCGATTCATATACACCTTCCGTGTAAGATTGGGAAGTACCGAAATTATATCCGCCTCCTTCGGTGAATGTACCTTGGTACGGGTAGCGGCTGACGCCTGTTACGGCTTGTCCTGCCCGTCCATAGGATGCGCGGAGTTTCAGGAGATTCACGAACGAGTTCTTCAGCCATGATTCTTCGGAAAGTACCCATCCCACGGAACCGCCGGGGAATGTTCCGAAGCGTTCGCCGTCGGCATAATTATCACTGCCCATGCGGGAGATATTACCGGAAAGGATATACCGGTTGTTATATACATAGGTAGCCTGTGCATTGTAAGAGAGGTAGCGGTTGGATGATTCCTGTCCGCGTACTACATTCTGATAAGTACGGATAAAAGCCTGGGCATTGACGGCATGTTTGCCGAATGTATGTTCGTATGCCAGTCCGCCGTTCATATTGAGATTATAGTAATAGTCACGTGGAGAAGTGGTGGCATTGGGCAATGCTTTGTACGTTCTCATGCGTTGGTATGTATATTCCGACGGGTCGTTGACATCAGCCATATAGTTATAGTAGTAGACATTGACATCGGCTTGCTGCACCTTCTGGAATGTTTCGTAAGAGTCGAAACTGAACGTCATCTTGGCTTTCAGTCCGGGAACGAGGGCATCCAGGTTTCCGGTAGCCGTTACGGTTGTATAGAGGTTACGGCGGTGGTTCTGTTCCACACCACGTCCGGCGATTTGTGCGGCACCGTTTTTACTGTCGCTGCTGGTTGGCATAAAGAATTCACCGTTTGGGCAGAATACGGGATACACCGGAAGATTTTCGCCGGCTCCCCAGGTAAAGAGGTTCCATACGTCAATGCCCGGTTGGGAGATATTGTCGATACGTCCGCCCAAGTCCATCGATACATTCAGAAACTTGTTTACATCGATGTCGATGTTCGAACGCAGGTTGTAACGGTTCAATACTTCCTGTGTGCTGTATCCTTCGTTCCATTCCGTCCATTTGGTGTCGAACAAACCTTCCTGGCGGAGATAAGAGAAGGAGACATAGTAGCGTGCACGTGCATTACCACCGCTGACAGACAGGTTGGTACGGTATTGCGGAGCTGCATCCCGCAGCATGGTGTCGTGCCAGTTCGTATTGAAGTATTTGTATTTGGCCATTCCTTCCAACTGCTCACCGTTGCAGACACGACGGTAGTATTCCAGGTCTTCATCGGAATATTCGGGACTTAATCCGTCCAGGTATCGTGCCTGATTACGGCTCAGCGCATAGTTATAAGAATTCTGGCTTTCGGGAATTCCGGCAATAGTCTGGAAGCCGACTTCTTGTGTGAAGTTGATTTTAGTCTTACCGGTTTCTCCGCGTTTGGTCGTTACGAGTACTGCACCGTTGGCTCCACGCATTCCATAGATAGCGGTGGCGGCGGCATCCTTCAATATCGTAATCGATTCAATAGGGTAGGCATCGAGGAATGAGAGGTCACGTTCCACATTGTCAACGATGATCAGCGGACTGCGTGCGCTGGCATTCATGGTACGGATGCCACGGATATACATAGCCGTTTCACTCCATCCCGGTTCGGATTGCGCCTCATACGTCTCTACACCGGTGACAGTGGAGGTAAACGCATTCTGCAAAACGGTTACCGGATGTTTTTCCAGTTCTTCTCCGGTGACGATGGAGGTGGACTCTGTCACAAACTTCTTGGGTTTGCGGTTGAAAGGAAGCGGAGTTGTATGAGCATATTCATCCAGGTCGGCATCCATGACAATCTTGAAATTCTCTTCGAAGTCGGCAATGGCCGTTGTCGGCAGATAACCTACGCTGCTTACATAAAGCTCGTCGGCAGGTTTTACATTCTTCAAAGTGAAGAAACCGTCCTTGTCCGAGAGTGCGATGCGGCTTGCTTCCGCTACGTTGACCACCGCACCTGCGATAGGTTCACCCTCTGCATTTACGATTCGTCCTTTCAGTACTTTAGCATCTTGCGCCCATCCGTTGCCCAGCATGAAAGCTGTGGCTACGGTGAGCAGGATTCTTTTGAATCCTGTCTGTATGTTATTTAATTTCATCGGTTGCATATTCATTCAGTTAATTGTTCCAACCCGGGTTGTTTTCGATATTCGTTTTCCATACTTCTCCTTCCGGTATCGGGTAGAGATACATTTTCTCCGTAAATACCCGGTTCTGGGCAACTTTACGTGTATAGACAAACTTTCCGTTTTCCTTGGTAACCTCCATTCCGTAGATAGGACGTGCCAATGCTTTTTCCGCTACATTCCAGCGACGTACGTCCCATGCGCGATGATCTTCAAAAGCGAGTTCGACGGTACGTTCCTTGCGGATGAAGTTACGGCGGTCGGCAATGGTCTGAAGATCGCTGCGGTTTGTGAGTTTGGCAGTCATCCCTACACGGTCGCGGAGAGGCTGGATGGCATTCAGTACGTCGGCACGTGACCCGCCGGCTTCATTCAAGGCTTCTGCATAGTTCAATAAGATTTCCGCATAGCGGATGATAATCCAGTTACGGTAGTTGCTGCCGGTATGGTTATTGTTCAGGATCACTTCCGGAATATACTTGCGGGTATAGTATCCGGTCGGCGTTGCATTTGCATTTCCTTGCGGGTTATCCCGTTGTCCTTTGAGTACATTAATTATACCATTACCCCAATTCACACCGTTGTAGAGTACGGTAGCCGCCAGACGCGGGTCACGGTTGCTGTAAGGATCATTGCTCTTGTATCCGCTGGCATTGTTGATGGCTGGAGTGGCTGTTCCATTATAAACAGGGGCGCCGGTTTCATCATAACTGCTGAAAGGAGACTGTCCGTTTGCCATATCGTACATATCCACTAAATTCTGTGACGGGCACAAACCTCCGTTGCCGCCTTCGCCTACCGGCGTATCGTTATAGATCGCTCCCCATCCTACAGCTACATCATTACGCCAGAAGATCGTTTCATTATTTTTCTCGTCATGTGCGTTCTTTAGGATGGCGTTGGTATAGCATGTCTTCGGATCGGTATCAGTCGTGTAGAGTCCGTAGAGTGTTCCGTAATCCGTCATGAAGCTTTGCGCTGCATCGGCGGCTTGCTGCCAGCTGATACCCGATTCACTTCTGAAACGGTCGCTTGCCATGTAGAGCATGACACGTGAATACAGTGCACGTGCCATTGGCTGGCTGATACGTCCGGGGTTGCCCGATTCGGCAGAAGTAGCTTTATCCATCAATCCTTCTTCGCAATCTTTCAGTTCTTTCAGAATGAAGTCAACTACATATTCTTTCAAGGAAGGGCGGGTGGTATAGTTGCTGAGCAAGTCTCCGTCCGGATCGAGTACATCTGTAACCAGGGGGACGGGACCGTAGCGGAGAAACATTTCCCAGTAGAAATAAGCACGGAGGAAATGAGCTTCCGCCTTGTATTGTTTCACATAGGTAGCGTGTGCTTCTTCCGAGTCATCCGTAGCTTTGGGCACGTCGTCGATGTTCTTTAACAGCATATTGCATTTGCGGATACCCCGGTAATAGTGTTCCCATGTGCCGGTGAGTTCAGTGGCGGCACCGCTGGCATAATAGTTACCGATGTTGAAACTTGTACGCGTGCCGCCGCTGGCGTAGCTGGTTTCGGCTAAGTCGGTAGCTGCATCCATCCATGAGTTGTTGATGCGGCAGGCACCGTGGCGCAGGAAGTTGTAAGTATCGAAATGGAACTCGCGGGTGGTAGTCCATTGGCTGAATACTTCTTCTTCTGTCAGTTCGTTGCTGGGCTGTTTGTCCAGAAAACCACCGAATATATCTTCACAGGAAGTCAGGGCGATTCCGGCGGTTGCCAACCAAAAGGCGGTATATATGATTGTCTTTTTCATGTCTTATATCTGTTAGAATTTAATGTTTACACCAAAGTTCACTGTCTTCATAATCGGGTAACGGTTGGAACCTTCACTTTCCGGATCGCAAAGACCATCCAGTTTATCCCACGTGATGAGATTGTTTGCATTTACATAGACGCGGCATTCGTTCATGGCTACTTTTCTGATCCATCGGGCCGGAAGCGAGTAGCTTAGTTCGATATTCTTCAGACGAAGGAAGTTACCGTTTTTCAGGAAGAACGAGTTTTTACGCTGGTTATGGTCGCCGTAGCTGTCATAATGGAGCAGCGGATAACTGGCATGGGTAAGGTTGTATGCTTCCGACTGGTTGGGATTCCAGCGGTTCAGATGATGTTCTTTTACCTTACCGCCATTCACGAAAGCGTACATTGCTTCCGCATCATAATATCTGGAAACATGATCTACTCCCTGAAACATGATGCTGAATCCGATGCCTTTGTATTCGCATCCCAGAGACAAGGCGTAAGTGTTTTCGGGAACATCGCTATAGCCGATAAATGTTTCATCACGGCTATCGATAAATCCGTCTCCGTTCATATCACGGTATTTCAGGTCGCCTACCTGTACATTGCCGAAAGTAGAAACCGGAAAATCGGGATTGTTCAAGTCGGCTTGGGTCACAAAACCATCGCACACCAGACCGAAGTATTGGTTGATCGGATGACCTTCCTGTTTGCGATAAGCTGTCTTTGTGGCGGGTTCGTCCATGTTCCGGATTTCATTGCGGGCGTGTGAGAAAGTCAGACTTGCATTATAGGTAAAGTCCTTTCCGATATGGTTCGCATGTTTCAGTTCGATTTCGAAGCCCTTGTTGTTGGTCTCTCCCAGATTGCCGGCAGCCATATTGACGCCTACCCATTGCGGACGGGTGAGGTAAGGAGTCAGGATATCGTTTCTCTTTTCGTAGAATACGTCGATATTACCGTTCAACAGTCCGTTCCATAAACCAAATTCCAGTCCCAGGTTGTATTTGTGAGCACGCTCCCAAGTCACTGCATAGTTAGGGTACTGGCTTTCATAGATACCGGTATATCCGGTTGTTCCGAAGTGATAGTCGTTGGCTATCTGTGTCCACACTGCCTGATACAGGAAACGTTGTTTTACGCCATTCACTTTGTATACATCGTTTCCTACTTCACCATAGGATGCACGGATTTTCAGATTGTTCAGCCAGTCTTCCGTTCCTTTCATGAAAGCTTCGTTGCTGATTCTCCATCCTACGGAGAAAGAAGGGAAGAAACCGAAGCGTCTGCCTCGCATGAAGTTTTCCGAACCGTTATAGCCGAAGTTGACTTCTGCCAGGTAACGGTCGTCGTAGCCGTATGTGGCACGCCCTACCAGTCCTTGGTAGCGTTCGGCAAGGTCTGCCTGATAACGGTAGTCATTCTGGTTGTACAGTGCCATAGCGGTGATATCATGTTTCCCGAATTTGCGTGCCCAGTTCAGCTGGAATTCCATATAAAGTTTATAAGTAGTAGTCTGGTTATTGCCCAGATAAGCAAGTTCCGTATCCGTATTGAACTGGGTATAAGCGTCTATTGAATTATAATTAGTACGGTCATTCAGCTCATAAGTGGCAAAGTCGGCATTGAAAGCACGCATATAGTAAGCGTCGTAGTCGAAAGATACCATTCCTTTTGCTGCCAGCCCTTTGGTGAGCCAGTCCATCTTATAATCCACAATGAAATTTGTTTCATTGATCGTATTGGTGGAGCGGTAGAAACCGGCTTTGGCAAAACGTGCCACGATATTATTCTGGTATTGTGAGCTGCCGCTGTACAATGTCTTCTGGTCTTCACCTTCACCTACGGTATAGGATACCGGAAACAACCATCCCGGTGTATGATTCATTTCATAAAATGCCTGACTGTAAGTTCCGTCTCTCGATTCATTCGAGTTCGGTCCTCTGCGTTCTTCGAAACGTGTCCCGAAGTTGACGGAAAGAGTCAGGTCTTTGGTCATCAGGAAGTCGAGATTGGCACGGAAAGCGAAACGCTTGAAGCTGGAGTTCGACTTGTTTCCGTATTCGTCCTGGCTGAATTCCTTGAACAATCCCTGTTGGTTATAATATTCGGCAGAAGTAAAGTAACGCATACGTTTGGTACCGCCCTGTATATTGACATTGTAGCGTTGTGCCGGTGCACTGTTTCGCAAAACGGTGTCATACCAGTCTACATTCGGGTAGAGGAGGGCATCGATTCCGCTGAGTTGTCCTGCTGAGGCTCTTTTATACATTTCGATGTCGGATGCCGAATATTGAGAAGGCAGTCCGTCGTTAGCCAGCGCTTCTTCCAGCAATACAACCGAATTGTAAGAATCCAGATAAGTATCCTGGCGGGTAGGGGACTGTATTTGCCAGTTGGCGGTCAGGCTGACGGTCGGTTTCTGTTCTTTACCACGCTTCGTTGTAATCAGCATCACACCGTTTGCACCACGTACACCATATACGGCAGTAGCGGAAGCATCTTTCAACGTAGAGATCGATTCGATATCATCCGGAGCAATCTGTGAGAACTCACGTTCTACGCCGTCTACCAGAATCAATGGTTGGTTGTCTCCTGCGAAAGAAGCACGGCCACGGATATAAATCTTCATATCATCAGACCCCGGCGCACCGGAAGTCTGAGAAGTGATTACACCCGAAATCTTACCGGCAATCGCTTGTGAAATATTGGCTGCTGGAGATTTCAACAGTTCTTTGGAAGAAACCTGCGAGATGGCACCTACCACACTTTCTTTCTTCTGCGCACCGTATCCGACCACTACGACTTCATCCAGCACTTCCGTGTCTTCCTCCATAGTGATATTCAGTTTCGTCTTGTTGGCTACTGGTATTTCCTGTGTCTTATAACCGATATAACTGATTTGTAACACGGCTTTCGGTCCGACCGTCAGTTTGAAATTACCGTCAAAGTCGGTAATGGTTCCGTTTGTAGTTCCTTTTTCAAGTATGCTTGCACCAATGGCGGCTTCACCTTTGGTATCAACTACCCGTCCGGTGATCTGCTTGTTCTGCGCATACACCCATTGGCTGAATGTGGCGAGGCAGAGTATCAGTATAAAATTCTTCATGTATACTAAACTTTAAGGTTTAATTCTTTTTCTTTTTCATAATAGCCTGTATCTCATCGATTGTCAGTGCTTTGTTGTAGATAGCGATGTCGTCGAACATAAATCCGGGATCAGGGTCAGCCCATGTCCATGCCTGGTTTCCGCCCAATGAGATGTATTTCAAGTCTGCACCGTTGGTGAATATTCCGGAGATGGTATTGCCGTCACCGCTGCCCGATACTGTCCATGAGTTGGCGACTTCTCCGTCAATGTAGATTTTACAGGTGGTAGACGTGAGAACGGCTGTGTAAAGATGCCATTCATGATCCTTCAGCCAGTCTTCCTCACAAACGATTCCATCTGCTGCATATTCCGAGCAATAAACGGTGTTGACACCTTTCTCATTTTGTGCGGCGGTGAAGTCTGTCCATCCGTTACAGTTTATTTGGGCAAGTCCGCGGGATTGCAGGACAAACAATGGCCATATATTCTCTGATCCTGCCGACGGCTCGTTTCCGTATGCCGTGAATAGGGGAGAATAGCGATAATCGTCTGATGCTCCTGCATTCTTGGCATTCACCCATACACTGATACTCACTTCCTGAGATTCTACGGAGTGGGAAAGAGCATCTTGAGGCAACATCAGATAATTAGTGCCTTTAGAACCGGCTACATTCTGGAATATTTGTCCGAACCCTTTGTCTTCCACTGAAACTATTTTGCCCGAACCTACGATTTTTGCATCTCCGGCTCCTTCTTCAAAGGTATTGATGTAGACAGGAGTAGGCAGAGCCAATGTCTTGTCTTCCATAATCTGTTTGATCTGTTCCGGAGACAATTCTTTGTTATAGACTGCGAAGTCGTCAAACATGAATCCCGGATCGGGATCGCCCCAGTCGAACGCCTGATTTCCGCCTAAAGTGATGTATTTGTAGTTGGCACCATAAATGAATGCACCTTCAATTGTATTATTATCTCCGGTACCTGCCACCTGCCATTCGTTCTTCAGTTCGCCATCCATATATACTTTGGCGGAAGTAGCGGTGAGAGTTACTGTATAGTAATGCCACCCGTGATCGGCTAACCAGTCAGTGGCGTCATGATATAGAGCATTGGTACCATTTACATTCTGTGCATCATCAAAGTTGCACCATCCGGCATTATTCAGTTGTAATGTTCCTCTTACATACAATGCAAACATAGGCCAGTTGTCTGTATTGGCAGTACCTGCTATGCCCGGTGCCTGCCCGTGAGCACTGAATAATGGTGACCACATATAAGTGGATGAGATTCCGGCATCCTTCGCATTCACCCACATACCGATAGACATTTCTTTCGTTTCGGCAGAATGTGACATTACATCTTCCGGAAGCAACAAGTAATTCTGACGCATTCCTCCGGGGATATTCTTGAATACGGTTCCGAAGGCGCTATTATCATCTGTAACAAAGCTGCCACCGCCAATGATCTGTAGTCCGGTAGTCGTTTCGAAAGTAGCTTTATAAACAGGATCGGGCACATGTATTCCGCTACCGATATTCGGTCCCTGAGCATCGCTGTCCGAGAAAGTATTTGTCCAGATCTTCAGATCATCATAATAGGCTTCGGCTGTTTCCGTATCCGAACCATAGCCTAAATATATATAGGTCGCAGATGACAATAAATCGATCATATTGGAATAATCGAAGTCACCTACGCTCACAGCCCTTGTCTTTCCGGAACTGATGCTGGCATGGTTGTTGGTATCGTATTTCTTGGTGCCATCGATATAAATGGCGTATCCTTTCTCTGTGAAAGTCAAGGCAACATAATGCCATGTCCCGTAAGGCATTGCGTTCGTTACACTGACTTCCGGATCATTTACGTCCAGATAGCCTCCTGTGCCGGTATAGCTCAAAAAAGCATTTGTAGTGAAATACAGTTTGTTCGTTCCGTCACTGAATGAGATCAGTGCGCCTGTATGGTCTGTTTTAGTAGATTTTACGAAGAAACTAAATGAGACTCCTGTCTGGATATCTGCACCGATAAGAGGGTTGGGAATGCGGAGGTATCCGCCGTTGGCGTGCATAACTCCACTTTCTCTTTCATCATCTTGTACGATTTCCGGAATCTCCTGATCTGCACTGTATGCAAAACCTTCCCCCGATACAGGTGTTTCGCCTTCGGTGGCAGTAGAGTTGAAATCTTCGTCAAATGTAAATTCAGCTATTAATTTAGCGGAGGTATCCGGCTTTGCCGGAAGTTTTTGATTTCTTGCCGGTGGATCGGCTTCTCCCCAATCCTGACAAGAACTCATGCTGAGAACGGTAAGAATTGCCATAAGTAGTAACGGCCATTTCCTTGTCTTCATAGATATTGATATTAATGGTTCAACAATAATTCTACTCGTTGTAGTGTCGCAAAAGTACAACCGATGAGTATATTAAAGGTGGACAAATGAATTTTCGAGGTGGATAAACGACTATATAAGTGTCTTTTTTACACTTTGGGTATAATCTCGGACGGATGTCTCTTAAAATGAGCTCATTTTAAGACGAAGGGCTGCTGTCATTGTTTCATAATAGCAACCCTTATATCAGTTATTCTTCGTTATTCAGCAGTGCGCTGGGTGTCACATTGAAATGTTTCGTGAAGCATCTTGTAAAATATTTGGGATCATTGAATCCTACTTCATAGGCAACTTCCGCTATATTCATATTCTTCGTTTCCCGATTCTTCAGAATCAATTCCCGTGCGATGTTCAGTCTGTAATTCCGGATGAACTGTCCGGCGGACTGACCGATTAAGTTTTGCAGTTTTTTGTTCAGCAGGCTTTTGCTTACTCCGACGGCTTCACAAAAATCGCTGACTTCAAAATAGGAGTTCTTGTAGTTCTCTTTGATAACTTCCATTACTTGATTGAGGAACTTCTTATCACCGGATTCTTCTTCCATATTAAGTACGTCCACGTCCATATCAAGCGTAAATTTACGTTGATATCGTTTCCGGTTCTCCAGAATATTCTGAATACGGGTCAATAATAATGTCTCATCAAAAGGTTTCAGCAGATATTCGTCCACTCCCATACGATAGCTTTCCAGTCGGGCTTCTTGTGAGGTTTTGGCGGTCAGCATCAGGAAAGGAATATGCGAAATGGCAAATGTCTCCTTTACCCTTCGGGACAGCTCGATTCCGTCCATGACGGGCATCATCAAATCACTGATAATAAAGTCTATTGGATTACTATTAAGTATATGTAATGCTTCTTCGCCATTTGCAGCTTCCAGTACATGATACTGTTCACGAAGAATAGACCGGATATATCCCCGCATATCAGCATTATCCTCCACAACCAGTATACTTAAAGCCTCTTTCTCCTTTGGAGAGCCGGAATCCTGAACAGGAATTGCGGACGAATCGTTGTGATCAATAATGATTGTCTTTTCGTCTTTCCTTTCATTTCGTTGCAAGGGGAGGAGGATGCGGAAAGAGCATCCCGCATGACGGTTATTGAATGCTTTGATCTCTCCGCCGTGCATTTGAACAATCCGTTTGCAGAGGTATAAACCGATGCCTGTTCCTGCTTGTCCGTATACCGGATATTTCACTTGATTCTGCGACTGGTAGAAGCGGTTGAAAATCCGATTGAGGTCTTCCTCAGGGATGCCCGAACCACTGTCCTTGACGCAAATATACAGAGTCTCTTTTTCACAGTCTTTGGCGAAAAGAGCAGATAGGTAGAGAGACACAGTTCCCCCGTTAGGAGTAAACTTGATAGCGTTACTCAACAGATTGGTGACCACCTTACGCATTGCTTCCTCATCGTACAAGATCTCCGGCATTTCCATCCGGTAATAGCGTTTGAGCACAATGTTCCGCTCTTGGGCGAATACTTCAAACGGAGTGATCAGTGAATCGATAAATTTCAGAAAATTTCCCCGAGTCTTCACAATCTCCAGTTTGCCGGACTCTACCTTCCGGAAATCCATCAACTGATTGACGAGAGACAATAGATATTTGGAATTGCGTTCCACGAAGTTCAATTGCTCAATGACTTGCGGATTGTAGCTTAATTTCAACGCACGTTCGATAGGACCGATAATGAGGGTAATCGGTGTACGGAATTCGTGAGTAATATTCGTAAAGAATGAAATCTTGTCAAGCGTCAATTCCTGCACTTTACGGGACATACGAATCAGTTGTGCCTTCTGCCTCGTGATTTTCTCATTCTGCTGAATCAGCATATGGTTTTGGCGTGACAGCTCATCCGTTTGATTTTCTAACAGATGCTTTTGCTGTTCCAGTTCATGAGTACGTTCTTCTATCGTGCGGTGCAGATATTCTTTCTGCCGTTTCAGATTACGGATGCGCCATTGATAGAATTGCCATACACTGACAGATAACAATACGATGATGAATAGAATAAACCATACAGTCTTATAGAAATAAGGTACAATCGTAATCTTCAGTTCCGTTATGTTTTCTCCCTCGTTCTCACCATCAGGAGTGTATCTGACCTGTAGAGTATATGAACCGGGAGGTAAATTCGTATAACTGGCGAAACGACGGTTGCCCGGAACCTGTACCCATTTATCGTCAAAACCGACCAGACGATAACTGTATATGGCTGTATTGTTTGACTCAAAGTTGAGCGCTGCAAATTCGAGTGAGAAAGATTTCTCTTTTTCATGCAGTTTCAGTTCCGTCGTTATGGCAATATCTTCCGACAAGTATTCGCTGCCCGGCAATATTTCTTCATTACCTATCCGCAGGCGGGTGAAACGTACTTTGGCAGCTGGAAGAGACATCGCCGGACGATTACTTTCGATTGCAACCAATCCGCCTACACTGCCGAAATAAAGTAAGTCATGAGAAGAACCACATGAGGCGTTCCAATAAAACTGTGTGTCAATCAGACCATCCTGTATGGTATAGTTAATGAAACGATTCTCTGCCTGATGATAACAGGAGAGTCCATTATTGGTACTGATCCATAAGTTACCGTTGTTATCTTCCAGTATTCCCCGAATACTGTTGTTCGGTAATCCTTGCGCTGTGCTATAAGAGATAAACTGTTCTTTTCCTTGAGCATCGATTTTTCGTTGATAAATGCCATATCCGTTACTGCCCAGCCATAAAGTACCGTCCTTACCTTGATAAAAACAGGTTATTTTCTCAATCAGGCGGGAGGACGGATCGTCCAGTTTGTAGTTCAGGTGCCTGTACTGGAATTCTCCTTTAGAGGAACGGGAATGCAGATCGATGATATAAACCCCTTCCAGACAACCGACCCAAAGTTTACCCTCCTTATCAATAATGGAACCGATACAGCCATGAATATTTTCAGCAGCCTTATCCGGTAACGGAGCAGTTATTTCCTTTTTTACCGGATCATAAAAATAGAGTCCTTGATTGGCGCCTATCCATATACCTTCATTAATAGGGTCATAATTCAATACTCCGATAAAGTTAATCGGAAAGCCTCCGCCGGTCTGTGAGGAAATTACCTCCAGTATCTGTCGGGGAGCTTTCAGATCAAGCAGATTGAGACCTCCTCCCCATGTACCTATCCATAAGTGATTGTCGGTATCGGCAGTCAGGGCACTGACGGAGTTGTGACTCAGTCCTCCGTGTTCACGTGTATAATGGGTGAAATCTTCGCTGTTCCGTTCTTTTCTGTTCAGTCCGCCTTCTACTGTCCCTACCCATAAGGTTCCGTATACATCTTCATAAATTGCATTAACAGGATTATAGGATAAACTTGACGGATTTTCCTTGTCATGCCGGTAGCTCCGTATCGATAGTTGCCGTGGATTCAACAGATTGATACCTCCGGTTTCCGTACCGAACCAGATATGTTCTCCATCAGTCAATATGCAATTAATAAAGTTACTGTTCAGCAGATTGGTGCCGCCATTTGGAAGGTCACAGGCTATACGTTCAAAATTATCCGTCATCGGGTTATAGATATTAATACCACGTAGTGTCGCGACGATTAATTGTTTGTCATCGGTGATAGCTAAATTTGTCAGATAATTTTGCGACAGGGAATAGGGATTGCCGGAATCATGCTCATATCGTTTTATCACATTTCCAGTTTTATTATAGCGGAATAGTCCGCGGTCACTGGAGATCCAGACTTCATTCTCTTTGCTGAGGAAATCCGAAATATAAGTTCCCGCTTCGAACTTCAGGCAGTCGGCTATGGGAGTGGTTACCAGTCTCTTTTGCGGACTTAATGCCACTTTTCGTATTTCTCCATTGTTTCCCATCCATATTTTCCCATCCTCGTCAATGTCTTTCAGAGCAATGTCCGGACCATTCAGATAGACAGGGCTGAGTGTAGACAGGATTTGCACTTCCCCTTTGTCATTGAATTCGATACGGTGAAGGGCGTTGTCGCAATGAAGCCAGATACAGCCTTGCGTATCTTTCATGATACGGGTAGCCGGTAGTTCCAGTATCTTTGGAAGTATCCCTTTCGGGTCATGGGGGATAATCGGTTTTAAAGTAGATAAGTCAATAATATCCGTTCCCCCTTCGGAGACGATCCAAAGGCGTTGGAAGGCGTCTTCACAGACATTGCGTATAAAGTTGCTTTTTAGTTTGCATTGGTGATTATTGGGAGTGTAGTTTACAAACTCATAGCCATCATAACGGGAAAGCCCGCCTCCGGCAGTCGAAATCCACATAAACCCCCGGCTGTCTTTGTACAAATCGTCGATAAAATTATGTGGAAGCCCCTCGTTCATGGTCACATACGTAATATTATAGCGGTCGGCAAACCGTTCCTGTGCCCGAACCTGTCCGGCCAGTGAACAGATACTATATATTATAAGGTATATAAGTAGGTGTTTTTTCATATATGTACGTATTAATAAGGGCAAAGTTAGAAGAATCTCTTCAATCACAAAAATGGGAAGAGCTTCTTTTCAGCAGATTATCGGATTGTCCACCAATCGTGTTCGTATGTCCACCTTTCATAGGGGAAACGGGGCGTATTTTTGTAGCATAATTGATGAACGAATACACAGATATTATGAAAAACTTGTTTTTGCCAGTTCTTTTAGTAGCAGGCAGCTTCTTTGTAAGTTGCACTTCTTCCGTGTTTACTCCGACTCCTTCTGCTAATTCTTGGGATGATAATTATTTATCAGTAGCCAAAATGGAAGATTACCGTCAATGGGGAACATACAATGTACACGATCCGTCCTGCCGGAAGCTGGGCGACTATTATTATATGTATTCTACAGATGCGATTTTCGGTGAGAACCGGAAAGAAGCGAGAGAGAAAGGCGTGCCGTTGGGATTTATCCAGATGCGCCGTTCTAAGGATTTGGTACATTGGGAATTTCTGGGATGGGCATTTCCTGAAATACCGGAAGAAGCGGTTCAATGGGTACAGTCTCATGCAGGAGGGCAGGGGGCGACCAATATCTGGGCACCGTATATCATCCCTTATAAAGATAAATACCGCCTCTACTATTGCGTATCCGCATTCGGACGTAAAACATCCTATATAGGACTTGCCGAATCAACTTCTCCCGAAGGGCCATGGACGCAGAAAGGCTGTATCGTTAAAACAGATGATTCTACCGCGATGAATGCTATCGATCCGAGCGTCATAGCAGATGAAAATACTGGTAAATGGTGGATGCATTACGGCTCCTTCTTCGGTGGTCTGTATTGCGTCGAACTGAATCCTGAAACCGGATTAGCCTTAAACGAAGGCGATTTGGGGCACCTTGTAGCACGGCGTGCCAACTATCGGAAGGACAATCTCGAAGCACCGGAAATAATCTATCATCCGGAGCTGAAACAATATTATCTTTTCACTTCCTATGATCCGCTGATGACGACTTATAATGTACGTGTCAGCCGTTCGGATGCTGCCGAAGGTCCGTTTACGGACTACTTTGGCAAGGCTGTGAAAGATACGACCAACAACTTCCCGATACTGACTGCACCATATCGTTTTGAGAACCATACCGGATGGGCGGGTACAGCGCATTGTGCCGTCTTTTCTGACGGTGAAGGAAACTATTTTATGGCACATCAGGGACGTCTGTCACCGCAAAATCAGTTAATGGTGTTACATATACGGCAGTTGTTCTTCACTCCCGAAGGCTGGCCGGTCGCTTCTCCCGAGAGATATGCAGGGACTGCTTCGCGTCAATTCAGCAAAGAAGATCTGGTCGGTGAATGGGAAATCATACGAGTGCAGGAACCGGCATACGAACGTCAGCTGGAAGCCGGACAGATCTTATGGGGAGAGGGAGAACTGAAAGAGAAGGAATGGAACTTGTCCACCCGAGTGACTTTGGTAAAAGACGGCACGTGCAAAGGGCAGATGACCGATAACGAATGGAATATAGTTCAAATGAATGGAAAATGGTCCTTTTTGACCGAAAAACATCTATTAATGGTAGATTTGAACTCGGAGAAGATTGAGAATCTGGTTATCTTTGCAGGACACGATTGGGAGAACGAAACCGAAACAATTCTCTTTACCGGACTCGATAGCCGGGGACGTTCTGTCTGGGGAAAAAGAATCAAATAACTATATATAATTTTTATTGAAAACCATGAGAAGATACACAGAATTACTGGCTGCATTAGCCTTATCTACCGGCATGGCGCTTCATGCGCAAACCAATGAAATGGTGATCCAGACTAAGAAGTTGGGTGCTGAAATCCAGCCGACAATGTACGGACTCTTTTTTGAAGACATCAATTATGCTGCCGATGGCGGACTTTATGCCGAACTGGTAAAGAACCGTTCATTCGAATTCCCTCAGCGTCTGATGGGATGGAAGACTTATGGAAAGGTGACTTTGCAGGATGACGGTCCTTTTGAACGCAATCCGCATTATGTGCGTCTTGATAATCCGGGACATGCCCACAAGCATACCGGACTGGATAATGAAGGCTTCTTCGGCATCGGGGTTAAGCAAGGTGAAGAATACCGCTTCTCTGTGTGGGCACGTCTGCCGCACGGAGGTACAGGTGAAAAGATACGTGTGGAACTTGTAGATACCAAATCTATGGGCGAACATCAGGCTTTTGCCTCTCAGACACTGACCATTGATTCCAAAGACTGGAAGAAGTATCAGGTAATCTTAAAAGCGGGTGTTACCAATCCCAAAGCAACGCTTCGTATTTTCCTTGCTTCCCAGGGTACGGTAGACTTGGAGCATATTTCCCTTTTCCCTGTCGATACTTGGAAGGGACATGAGAACGGTCTTCGCAAAGACCTTGCGCAGGCTTTGGCGGATATTCATCCGGGAGTCTTCCGTTTCCCCGGTGGTTGCATCGTTGAAGGTACGGATCTCGAAACCCGTTATGACTGGAAGAAATCCGTGGGGCCGGTAGAAAACCGTCCATTGAACGAAAATCGCTGGCAATATACCTTTACCCATCGTTTCTATCCGGATTATTATCAAAGCTACGGACTGGGATTCTATGAATATTTTCTTCTTTCTGAAGAAATGGGAGCGGCACCGCTTCCGATCCTGAACTGCGGACTTGCCTGTCAGTATCAGAACAATGAAGAAAAAGCTCACGTAGCAGTTTGCGACCTGGACAGCTATATTCAGGATGCACTCGATCTGATCGAATTTGCCAATGGAGACGTGAACACGACTTGGGGGAAAGTACGTGCCGATATGGGACATCCGGCACCTTTTAATTTGAAATATCTGGGCATCGGTAATGAACAGTGGGGAAAAGAGTATCCCGAACGTCTCGAACCGTTTATCAAGGCTCTTCGCAAGGCGCATCCGGAAATCATGATTGTAGGCAGTTCCGGCCCGAATTCCGAAGGAAAAGAATTTGATTACCTGTGGCCTGAGATGAAGCGTCTGAAAGCTGATCTGGTAGACGAACACTTCTACCGTCCCGAAAGCTGGTTCCTCAGTCAGGGAGCACGCTATGATAACTATGACCGCAAAGGACCGAAAGTATTTGCCGGCGAATATGCTTGTCACGGAAAAGGAAAGAAATGGAACCACTTCCATGCTGCCTTGCTCGAAGCAGCCTTCATGACCGGATTGGAACGTAATGCCGATATCGTACATATGGCTACTTATGCGCCGCTTTTCGCTCATGTGGAGGGATGGCAATGGCGTCCGGACATGATTTGGTTTGATAATCTTAACTCGGTGCGTACCGTAAGTTATTATGTGCAGCAGCTGTACGCACAGAACAAAGGAACGAATGTACTTCCTCTCACTATGAACAAGAAACCGGTAACAGGGGCGGAAGGACAAAACGGACTTTTTGCCAGTGCAGTCTATGATAAGGATAAGAACGAACTGATTGTCAAAGTAGCTAATACTTCCGATAAGACACAGCCTATATCCTTGACTTTCGAAGGTCTGAAAAAGCAGGATGTATTGTCCGAAGGACGTTGCATCACTCTTAGCTCACTCGATCAGGACAAAGATAATACGCTTGAACAACCGTTTGCCATCACTCCGCAGGAGACACCGGTAACGATCAATGGTCATGCGTTAACCACCGAACTCGGACCGAACACGTTTGCAGTTTATAAATTCACGAAGAAATAAAATGAATAGCGTTAAACTAGTTATGATTTCATGCGTATTGGCAGCCTTTTCCGGGCTGTCTGCGCAGAATGACACTACTTTTGTAGCCAATGGCAATCCCATCATAAAATATAAATATACAGCCGATCCGGGTGCTATGGTGCATGACGGTAAGGTGTACATTTATGCCGGACATGATGAATGTCCTCCTCCCAAAGAACATTACCAGTTGAATGAATGGTGTGTATTCTCGTCTCCCGATATGAAGACATGGACGGAGCATCCTGTACCTTTGAAAGCCAAAGATTTTAGTTGGGCAAAAGGGGAAGCATGGGCTAGTCAGGTGATAGAACGTGATGGAAAGTTCTATTGGTATGTGACAGTAGAACACGGCACTATTCACGGAAAATCTATCGGCGTAGCCGTATCTGATTCGCCTGTCGGTCCTTTTGTGGATGCCCGTGGTTCTGCGCTGATCACCAATGATATGACGACCGAATTTACCAAGATCTCTTGGGAAGATATCGATCCGACTGTTTTTATTGACGACGACGGACAGGCATATCTTTATTGGGGGAATACCCAATGCTACTATGTCAAACTGAAAAAGAATATGATCGAGCTGGATGGTCCTATCGTACCGGTTCATCTGCCCCGATATACGGAAGCTCCGTGGATACATAAGTGTGGAGACTGGTATTACCTTTCATATGCTTCTGAATTTCCGGAAAAGATATGCTACGCCATGAGCCGTAGCATTACCGGACCTTGGGAATACAAAGGCATCCTTAATGAGATAGCCGGCAATTCCAATACCAATCATCAGGCTATTATCGAGTTCAAGGGCGACTGGTATTTCATTTATCATAATGGAAGCATCAATACAGCCGGAGGCAGTTTTCGCCGTTCCGTCTGCATCGATCGTTTGTATTATAACGAGGACGGTACCATGAAACGCATTCAGATGACAACGGAAGGCGTACAATAAACAGGAAATTATAGGGTTAGGTTAGATAATAGGTTTTTAGATTTTTGTTAATTGAAAAGTAAGGGCGTCCTTCCATTCCGGAAAGACGCCCTGCTTATTTAATTCTGATGAATAATAACTTATTCTACTCTGCGTGAACCGTCACCGATTACTACATCATATACTTTCGGGCTTCTGCCGAATTTAGCTTTGAAAGCTTCTTTTGTCTTTTCAACGAAGTTGTCATACAGTTCGTTCTTGACAAGGTTGATAGTACAACCACCGAAGCCGCCACCCATTACGCGTGAACCGGTTACACCATATTCTTTAGCGCAATCGTTCAGGAAGTCAAGTTCTTCGCAGCTCACTTCGTACAATTTGCTCATACCGTGGTGAGTTTCGTACATCTTCTGACCTACTGTTTCGTAATCGTCTTTTTCCAGCGCATCGCAAACATCAAGTACGCGTTGGATTTCTTCGATTACATATTCGGCACGCATATAATCTTCAGCGCTGATATCAGCTTTCGCTTCTTCCAGCATATCCATTGTACAGTCACGCAGGAATTCTACATGCGGATGTTTTTTCTGGATAGCAGCAACAGCAGCCTCACAGCTCTGACGACGCTTGTTGTAAGCAGAAGAAGCCAGTTCGTGTTTCACTACTGAATCCATCAATACCAGACGATAACCTTCCGGATGGAATGGGAAATATTGATATTCCAGTGAACGGCAGTCCAGACGGATCAAGCTGCCAGCTTTACCGAATACAGAAGCGAACTGGTCCATGATACCGCAGTTTACACCGCAGTAGTTGTGTTCAGTAGCCTGACCTACTTTAGCCAATTCAAATTTGTCGATTTTACCTTCACCGAACAGTTCATTCAATGCGAAAGCATATGTACTTTCCAGAGCAGCAGAAGAAGACATACCTGCACCCAGAGGCACATCGCCGGAGAAAGCGGTATTGAATCCTTTCACGTCTACGCCACGTTTGATCATTTCACGGCATACACCGAAAATGTATCTTGCCCAGCTTGCACGGGGAGCATCCTCTTCGTTCAGACCAAATTCTACATAATCTTTCAGGTCGATAGAATAAGCTCTTACTTTGTCAGTGCCGTTAGGTTTGATTTCAGCAAGCATACCTTTGTCTACAGCTCCGGGGAATACGAATCCACCGTTGTAGTCAGTATGTTCGCCAATCAGGTTGATACGACCCGGAGAGGCATATATAAATCCTGTAGTTCCATCAAAATGCTTAATGAAGCGACTTCTTACGTGTTCTATATCCATGATAAATCAATTTTATAAGGTGAATAAATTAAATTCAGATTTTTTATTCTACTGGAATGTCTTTATTTACGTTCTTGCAACCTACCAGACCGTAGTACAGCAAGTAAGCCAGAGCAGCGATAATTACCCAATAGCTAGCCATGAAACCGGCTACGTCAGCTACCCATCCTTGAATTACAGGCAGGATACCTCCACCGCATACCAGTACCATAAACAGACCGGAAGCAGCAGCCAGATATTTACCCAGTCCTTCTACAGCAAGGTTGAAGATACCACCCCACATGATAGAAGTACAGAGACCAACTAATACCAAGTACATAGCGTTAATGGGCACTTCTGCAAAACCGAATGACAAACCGCCAGTTGCGCTTTGTTGAAGTACAGGCAGATTCACCAATGTTCCTGTAGAAGAGAAGATAGCAAGGAATACTAAAATCAATCCCAAAGCGGATGTAAATGTAAGCATCGCTTTACTGGAAACTTTTGCACCGAGTGAAGCACCGGCCAGACGACCGATCAACATCAGGAACCAGTAAGTTCCTACTACGAAACCGGAGATTGTAGAAGCGATACCGGCACCGCCTTTTTCTACAGGGTCAGTAAGGAACAGGTTCAGAGTACCCGGTACACCTACTTCAATACCTACATATACAAAGATAGCGATAGCGCCCAATACAAAGTGACGGAACTTCAAAGCACCTTTCATCAGTGTGCTGATTGGTTCAGTTGTAGCAGCAGCGTTCGGTTCCGGAATGCGTACAAACAGGAGTACGAAGAATGCGAAAGCGAATACAGCCATTGCGGTGTACATTACAGGGAAAATCTGAGAGATAGTAGCTTTTTCGATAGATCCGGCGATCAGGATACCAACGAACATCGGAGTGATGGTAGCCATTACAGAGTTGAAAGAGCCGCCCACCTGGATAAGCTGGTTACCTTTGTTACCTTCACCACCCAGTTTGTTCAACATCGGGTTTACTACAGTGTTAAGCAAACACATAGAGAAACCTGCTACGAATGCACCAATCAAATAAACGGCAAAAGCCATCTCAGGGCTTGAATGACCGGACAGGAACTGGATACCTACGCCGATAAAACCGATAGCTACTGCGATAAGTGCTGTTTTCTTATATCCCACACGTTGCAACAAGATACCGCTGGGGATACCCATTACTGCATAAGCTATAAAGTTACCGAAGTTTCCCAGCATACCCAAAGCATTGGATACGTCGAATTGGTTCTTCAGCACAATACCCATAGGAGCTGCGAGGTTAGTAACGAATGAAATCATACCGAAAAGGAAAATCATCGTGATAATGGCAATGATTTTTCCATTCTTTTTTTCTTGTGTCATGGTTCTATTAAAAATGTTAGTTTATAAAATTAGGTTAGTTATTTTTTTATCTTTTATTTTTCCACACCGAATTTGTAGATAGTCACCTGCTGGTATTCATCGCCCGGCAATAAAGTAGCCGAGGGGAAATGAGGTTTGTTCGGAGTGTCGGGGAAACATTGTGCCTCGAAGCAGATAGCGCTTCTTGCAGGGAATGTAGCACCGTGAGCACCTTCGAAACCATTCAGCCAGTTACCAGTGTAAAGTTGTACACCTGCTTCAGTAGTGTATACTTCCATGGTACGACCGCTATTCGGTTCGAAACAAGTAGCAGCGAGATCCAGTGAACCTGTTTCAATCTTGTTCAGTACGTAGCAGTGGTCGTATCCGGCACCGTTAATCAGTTGTTGGAATTTATCGTTGATACGTTCGCCTACGGTATGCGGAGTGGTGAAGTCCATTGGAGTACCTTCTACTTTGGCAACTTCTCCGGTTGGGATAGAAACTTCATCGATAGGCGTGTAGAAATTAGCGTTGATAGTAACAATATTGTTTTCGATAGTAGGAGTAGGATTGCTGATACCAGCCAGATTGAAGAAACCGTGATTGGTCAGGTTGACTACAGTAGCTTTGTCAGTTGTGGCACGATATTCGATTACCAGTGCATTTTCTTCTTCTTCCAGGCGATAAACCATTTCAACCTCCAGATTGCCGGGGAAACCTTCTTCGCCGTCGGCTGAAACATAATTGAACTGGATTATATTTTCAGCCAGTTGGTCGGCATCCCAAACGCGGGCGTGAAAACCGGTAGGTCCTCCGTGCAGGGAGTTGGGTCCGTTGTTGATAGTGAGCTCGTGCTCTTCTCCGTACAATGTGAATTTTCCTTTGGCGATGCGGTTGCCATAGCGTCCGATAGTAGTGCTGAGGAAGGGTTCCGGGCTGTTGACAACGTGGTCTATGCTGTCGTGTCCGAGGACAACGTTTGCATATTTTCCATCTTTATCCGGTACCATGATAGCGAGAATGGCGCATCCGTAATTAGTTACGGCGACTTCCATTCCCTTTTTATTTTTGAGGATAAATAAATCAGTTTCTTTATTATTTATCTCCTTTTGGAAATCTTTCCGGCTGAGCCCTGATAGATTCCCTTCCGTTGGGAATGTGTTATTCATGTCTGGTATTCTTAAAATTTTCTTGCAAATAAAGGTAAATTCTTTGTTACTCACAAATTATTCCGGCTAAATATGGTGGGTAGTTTAGGAAAGTTTAGCGTTCTCACTTAGGTTTCTGTATTTTTCATCCTTCTTTTCTTTTAAAGTGAACAATTTTTCGTATGTTTGTTCCCGGATTATTATAATCCGGGAGAATTTAATCTAAGTTTATTAACAAGAAAAACAAAAATGTATCCATTAAAATTCGAACCTATTCTGAAGCAGACGCTTTGGGGGGGCGACAAAATTATTCCGTTCAAGCATTTGAATTCAGACTTGAAAGGAGTAGGAGAAAGCTGGGAGATTTCCGGCGTAGAGGACAATGAATCTGTTGTGGCTAATGGCCCGGACAAAGGTTTAACTCTGGCTGATATGGTGAGAAAGTATCGCGAGGAACTGGTTGGCGAAGCGAATTATGCTCGTTTTGGCAATAAATTCCCACTGCTTATCAAATTCATCGATGCAAAGCAGGATTTATCCATTCAGGTGCATCCGGCAGATGATTTGGCAAAGAAAAGGCATAACTCAATGGGTAAAACCGAAATGTGGTATGTAGTGGATGCTGATAAAGGAGCGAAACTGCGTTCTGGATTTTCCGAGCAAATCACCCCGAAAGAATATAAAGAGCGCGTGCTGAACAATACGATCACTGACGTATTGCAGGAGTATGAGATCAAGCCGGGAGATGTATTCTTCCTTCCTGCCGGACGTGTGCACAGTATTGGCGCCGGTGCGTTTATTGCCGAAATCCAGCAGACTTCGGATATTACTTATCGTATATATGACTTCAACCGTAAGGATGCAAACGGAAAGACTCGTGAATTGCATACTGACTTGGCGCGTGAAGCCATCAATTACGAAGTGTTGGATGATTATCGTACCAAATACGAAGCGGTGAAAGATGAGCCGGTAGAACTTGTAGCTTGTCCGTACTTCACTACTTCCGTGTATGATATGACCGAAGAAATCAGCTGTGATTATTCAGAACTCGATTCATTCGTGATCTTCATTTGTATGGAAGGTGCATGCAAGATAAAAGACAATGAAGGTAATGAACTGAAAGTAGGTGCCGGAGAATCTATTCTGTTTCCTGCTACAACACAGGATGTAACAATTACTCCGGAAGCTGGAAACGTGAAATTGCTGGAAACATACGTGTAAATAATAGACAATATTATTGATAAAAGTATAGACCGGGCAGGCGAGAAAAACTTTCTCGCCTGCTTTGCGTTGTAGAAAGAAAGGTGTATCTTTGTGCATGTCCGATTATATTCCTAATTGGGTACATGAATAAATAATCAGAGAAAGTATGAATAGCAAGATTTATCCGATTGGTGTACAAAACTTCGAGAGTCTCCGTAAGGATGATTATTTTTATATTGATAAAACGGCATTGGTTTATCAATTAGCAAGAACAGGGAGATATTATTTTCTAAGTCGCCCCCGTCGCTTTGGAAAAAGTTTGCTTATATCTACGCTGGAAGCTTACTTTCAGGGGAAGAAAGAACTTTTCGAGGGTCTGGCTATCGAGACCCTTGAAAAGGATTGGATAAAGCATCCGATATTGCATCTGGACCTCAATATCGAAAAATACGATGTACCCGAGAGTCTTGATAACATACTCGAAAAGTCATTGGTAGCATGGGAGAAACTATATGGAGCCGAACCCTCCGAGCGTTCGTTTTCCCTGCGTTTTGCGGGTATTATACAGCGTGCCTGCGAGAAGACAGGACAGCGCGTTGTCATCTTGGTGGACGAGTATGACAAACCCATGTTGCAAGCCATTGGTGACGATGAATTGCAAAAGTACTACCGTAATACATTGAAGCCATTTTATGGTGCATTGAAAAGCAAAGATGGCTACATCAAATTCGCTATGCTGACAGGCGTCACTAAGTTCGGTAAAGTAAGTATTTTCAGTGACTTGAATAATCTGAAAGATATATCAATGGATGAACGGTTTATTGAAATTTGCGGCATTACGGAGAAAGAAATCCACGATAATCTGGAAAAAGAATTGCATGAACTGGCTCGGAATCAGAAAATGAGTTATGATGAAGTTTGCAAGGAATTGAAAGCATGTTATGATGGCTACCATTTTGTAGAAGACTCTGTCGGTATTTACAATCCCTTCAGTTTGCTTAATACATTTGACCAAATGAAGTTTGGTGATTACTGGTTTGAAACAGGTACACCGACCTATTTGGTTGAACTTTTAAAAAGTAGTCATTACGATCTCCGGCGTGTTGTAAATGTGGAAACAGATTCCGATGTTTTGAATAGTATTGATTCCACTTCAAAAAATCCTATTCCGGTGATTTATCAAAGTGGATATCTTACGATAAAAGGTTATGACCGTCGTTTTAAAATTTATCGTTTAGGTTTTCCCAATCGTGAAGTAGAGGAAGGATTTATGAAATATTTGCTTCCATTTTATGCAAATGTAGATCAGATAGATTCACCGTTTCAGATCACTAAATTTATTCATGAAGTCGAACAAGGCGATTGTGATGCTTTCTTTCATCGCCTGCAAAGCTTCTTTGCCGATACTCCCTATGAGTTGGCCCGTGATTTGGAGTTGCATTATCAGAATGTACTATTCATTGTCTTCAAGTTGATTGGCTTCTACGTTAAGGTAGAATATCATACAAGTGAAGGGCGTATCGATCTTGTCTTACAGACTGACAAATTCATATATGTGATGGAATTTAAGTTGGATGGTACTGCTGAAGAAGCTATCAAACAGATTAATGAAAAGCATTATGCACTTCCTTTTGAGGCAGACGGACGCCGACTTTTCAAGATAGGTGTCAATTTTAGCTCAGAAACACGCAATATTGAGAAGTGGATAGTGGAGTAGCATCAATTCTATCCCCATTCAGTTTTATATAATTTTTTTGGAAAGGTTTTAAACTTCTGTTGCTAAATCATTTTTTTCGTCTTATCATTGTATAAATTTACTAGTGATATATATGAATAAAAATGGATTTAGCCGTTGTGCGGAGTCGTACATCGGTCGTTTACGAAAAGAGGGGCGTCATTCTACGGCCCATGTTTATACGAATGCTCTTTTTTCTTTTACCAAGTTTTGTGGCACTACCCATGTTGCTTTCCGGCAAGTCACCCGTGAACGCTTGCGCTGTTACGGGCAGTATCTTTATAGTTCCGGTCTGAAGCCGAATACGGTATCAACGTATATGCGTATGCTTCGTAGCATCTATAATAGAGGAGTGGAGTCGGGCAGAGCTCCGTATGTGCATCGTCTGTTTCATGATGTTTATACGGGAGTGGATATTTGCCAGAAGAAAGCGTTGCCTGTCGGAGAACTTAATCGCCTCCTCTATGAAGATCCCAAATCGGAACGTTTGCGTCGTACACAGGCTATCGCTGCCCTGATGTTTCAATTCTGCGGAATGTCTTTCGCTGACCTTGCTCATTTGGAGAAATCTTCGCTGGAACGGAATATCATCCGGTATAATCGTATCAAGACGAAAACTCCGATGAGTGTGGAAGTACTGGATACTGCACAGGATATAATCAGTCGGCTTCGCAACTGTCAGCCTTCTCATCCGGATTGTCCCGACTATCTGTTCAGTATCCTTCTTGGCGACAAGAAGAGAGAAGATGAAAGTGCATACCGGGAATATCAGTCCGCTCTCCGCAGGTTCAATAATCGTCTGAAGAGACTTGCCAAGGCTCTTCGGCTGACTTCTCCCGTCACTTCCTATACTATCCGTCATTCCTGGGCTACTACCGCTAAGTATCGTGGTGTTCCTATTGAGATGATCAGTGAGTCGCTGGGGCATAAGTCTATTAAGACTACTCAGATTTATCTGAAAGGTTTTGGTCTGCAGGAACGTACAGAAGTGAATCGAATGAATTTATCTTACGTGAAGAACTGTCGGATAGGACGGGTGTAAAATATTTAATAAGTTGATAGTCAGTATGGATCTGTTTCTGTTACTTCTTAGGTAACGGAAGTAAATTTGATGCAAAGATAGACAAAAACACAAATAAGAAACAAATTAAAGCCCACTTTTTTTAGTTTTATCTAAAATATAGGGTAAAAACATCTTTAGACATGAAAAATACTTATTTTCATGCCCCACTCCTTATATACCTAATTTCCATTGGTATATACCCTTCTACTTAGGGTGTAACTCTCTTGACAACATATTTGCTGCTGCTTTTCAACCTTTTTTCATTGTTCGTTTATGCTTTATACACTTCCGTTACCTAAGAAGTAACGGAAACATATGGGGTAAAAAAACATGATTCTAACAAAAGAGAAATCAGCCATCCTCGGGACCAAAAATGGGACAGGGGAGGGCGTAGCGTGCTTAAAACGCTGGTATGTGGCACATGTTCGCATACATCACGAAAAAAAAGTAGCCGAATATTTGGGGAAAATGGGAATTGAGACTTTTGTTCCTGTCCAGCAAGAAATCCATCAATGGAGTGATCGCCGTAAATTAGTTGAAACAGTTCTTCTTCCGATGATGGTGTTTGTTCATGCCGATCCGAAGGAACGGATGGCTGCTTTAACTCTTGCCACGGTAAGCCGTTACATGGTGTTGCGTGGTGAGGGAAAGCCTGCTGTGATTCCTGATGATCAGATGGCGCGTTTCCGTTTTATGCTTGATTATTCGGAGGAGGCAATCTGTATGAATTATTCTCCATTAGCTCGTGGAAAGAAAGTTCGTGTTATCAAAGGTCCTTTGACGGGACTGGTTGGAGAACTAGTTGCGTTAGATGGCAAAAGTAAGATTGCTGTCCGGCTGGATATGTTGGGCTGCGCTTGTGTCGATATGCCTATTGGATATGTAGAGCAAATTGGCGAAAGAAACTAAGAGGTGATGGGGACCTTCAATAATAGCATACAGGAGAAAATAGAAAAACTACAAAAAACAGTTGATACATTGCTTCATATGGGTGAGAATATGGACTGTATATGTGTCGACGATCTTTCACTACTTAATAAAGAGATCCATGAACTGATCAATGATCTGTATCCTTGTCACGGTAAGACCGCTGAGCAGGAAGCTGCTTTGTGTCTGTCTCTTCTGATGGGATATAGTGTGTCTATGTATGCCAACTCAGAGGATGAGGCAAAGAAGAAGACTGTTCTGAGGCGTTCGCAAAAGATTCTGAAAAGCCAATTGCCTTCACCACTGAAAATTCAGTTACACACAATCTACTATAAACTATTATCATAGTAAATCTACTTTTTTGAAAAAAGACTTTATAATTTATTGGGGTATTTAAATTATGAAACACGCATTTGACCGTTTTGTTCAATATTTGCAGAAAAATTATTTTAGTTATTGGATTGTATTAGGAATTGATACATTCATAGCCTTGATTTGTACTTGGGTGTCATTTATCGGCATTCATTATATAACGGAGACTTCTAAAGAAATCACTTCGCTCTTCCATATTTTGGCGATTTCTGTGATCTCCAGTGTCTTAGGTTCCTTTTTATTCCATACCTACCGTAATACGATCCGTTTTTCCCAGTTGAAGGAATTATGGAGAATTGCCGGAAGTGCACTGATAAAAGCTGTCTGTATTGCAATGGCTATCTGGCTTTTCCTGCCTCAGACGGGACTGCATAATAGTCAGAAAATAGTCTTTGTACTGTTTGATGGAATGCTGACTTTTATTGCCATGGTAGGCTTTCGCATTCAGCTGATTCTGGTGTATGAACTCCTGTTGAATATGCTGAATAAGAAGAATATGCATATTCTGATCTATGGCATTGATGATAAGAGTGTGGCATTGAAAGTCCGGCTAATGAACAGCTCCCACTATAAAGTGGTAGGCTTCTGCATCCACGGAACGGGCGAGTCCATCCGACGTGTGGCTGATCTTCCCGTCTATTCATTTAAGGATGAAGAGTGCTTTAACAAGCTTATTCATAAGAAATGTATCGGTGGCATCCTGTTTGCCCGCTATGAAAATACCCGTGAGGAGGAAGACCGCCTGCTTCAGTATTGTAAAAGGAGTGGATTGAAAACGTTGATTGCTCCGAGTATCAGTGAGGCTGACGAAAACGGAAGTTTCCACCAATGGGTACGCCCTATCAAAATTGAAGACTTGCTGGGTCGTTCAGAAATTCATATCAATATGGAGGAGGTGATGACTGAGTTTTGTGGCAAGGTTGTGTTGGTGACCGGAGCTGCCGGTAGTATTGGTAGCGAGCTTTGCCGGCAACTGGCTCAGATGAACATCAAGAAACTGATCATGTTTGATTCCGCCGAATCTCCTCTGCATAATGTCCGTCTGGAATTTGAGAAGAATTATCCCGGTCTTGATTTTGTTCCTGTCATTGGAGATGTCCGCGTGAAAGAACGTCTTCGTATGGTGTTCGAAACTTATCAGCCTCAGATCATCTTTCATGCCGCTGCCTATAAGCATGTTCCGTTAATGGAGGAAAATCCCTGTGAAGCTGTATTGGTCAATGTAGTTGGCTCTCGCCAGGTTGCAGATATGGCAGTTGAATACGGAGCTGAAAAGATGATCATGGTTTCTACCGATAAGGCTGTAAATCCGACCAATGTAATGGGATGTTCTAAACGTTTGGCAGAAATCTATGTACAGAGTTTAGGGTGCGCCATTCGTGAGGGAAAAGTAAAAGGTCATACTAAATTTATCACTACCCGCTTTGGTAACGTACTGGGTAGTAACGGTTCTGTAATTCCCCGTTTTAAGGAACAGATTGAGAATGGAGGTCCTGTCACAGTGACTCACCCTGATATCATCCGTTTCTTTATGACTATTCCCGAGGCTTGTCGTCTGGTAATGGAGGCTGCCACTATGGGTGAAGGCAATGAGATTTTTGTCTTTGAGATGGGCAAGGCCGTGAAGATTGTTGACCTGGCTACCCGTATGATTGAACTTGCCGGTTATCGTCCTGGTGAAGATATTGAGATCAAGTTTACGGGCTTGCGTCCGGGTGAGAAGCTTTATGAAGAAGTCCTGAGCGATAAGGAGAATACGATTCCTACCGAAAATAAGAAGATAATGATAGCTAAGGTACGTCATTATGAATATACTGATATTCTTGATATTTATACAGAGTTTGATAAACTATCCCGTACTGTAAAGATCATGGATACAGTGAGGTTAATGAAGAAAGTGGTACCTGAATTTAAATCCAAGAACTCACCTCGATTTGAGGTATTGGATAAATAACCGGAATAATTCTGGACGCTAATATAAATCAACACTGAATTTCTTGGCAGGACATTGAGGAGACGGTAATATTTCAATAGAGATATTACAACTATGCCAAGCGAGAAGATGTGATATATACTGCGATACATGGAAGCAGAACGGCAAATGCGTATGGATGTGGAGATGACTCCTTTGAAGGAGAAGATCTAAGTTGTATTCAATCCTCGCAATATCAATGACGATTGTGACAAGATTTCCAGCTTACTCTACCCATATAAGGTTCAAATCGAGGTTATGTTCCAGTGGAAGACGATTGCTTGAAAATGAGAAGTGGTGCGGTGGAAAAGCGAATTCAAGGTAGTATGGTTATGCAAAGCTTTTGATTATCGGAGGCAGTTTATGGAATCTTTAAATGAGAATAGGAGTATTGTTAGTTGATTCATCAATAAGATAGAGAAACTGTTTACTGTTGATGTAGATTGCAAAGAACGTAGACTCAGTGGAGCACGTGCTACTATCCGTGTATGTCGCTCCAGTGTTACCATGCAAGAGATTGAAAACAAGTTCAACTCCTATATCAATAAAGGTTCATTCCATAGGTTAGGAAAGATGACCCAAAAGGCGCTAAATTATATTAAGTATGAATGGAAAGCAATGAAGAATATGTTGGAGTTTGGTGATGCAGTGCTTAGTAATAATTTGTGCCAATAGACGATGTGTTATGTGAAGATTAACTTGAAGAATAGTCGGGATATAGGCAGCGAGGATTGTACGTAAAATTTCTGTTTTATGTATTCCTTGGTTGAAAGCTGTGGTTTCAATCAGTTTTCCCCTATCAAATATATCATTCATCTGTTGAATTCACTGCATTCATCTGAGTCAAGTTTAGATCGCAGAATATTGTTACCTTATTGTAAATTATAATGGAATTATACGAGGGATTAGAATCTTGAATGGATTAAGGCACTATAACTAAAGTCCCGGTGTCTGTGCTTAGAGCAGCTTTAGGTTTTACGGTAAAACAACTTGGAGCTTATCGCAGGAAAGTTGAAGACAAGGAGATTTCAGGTCTCTTGAAACTCTTGGATAAGAATGAAGAGCTTATATGGTACAGCAGTATTATCGTTTCTGTAATATCTACGAGAGTGTATGGATGATGCAGATAAGGAATTTGAAGAAACAGGTCTAAAAATGGCTATTTTGAAGAGTATCCTGCAAAAAACTGATTTAGGGGTTTTTAAGTGTTAAAATCAGCAATCTTACTTTTTTATTAAACGAGATAAATTAATGATAATCAATTAGTTTAAGGGGGTTTAGGAAGAAGTGGATGCTTATCCAAATTTTAAAAAAATCTATAGATTATGTCAGAAAGAAAACCCATTTATCTTTGCCTGGCTCATCTGAGCGGTGAGGGTCTTGAACAGAAGTATGTCAAAGAAGCATTTGATACCAACTGGGTTGTACCAATGGGACCCAATGTGAATGCCTTCGAGCAGAGCCTTGCAGACTTTACCAATACTAATAGCGACGGAACAAAACTTGATCGTAAGGTCGTCTGTCTCTCTGCTGGTACAGCTGCAGTTCACCTTGCCCTTATCGCCTCTGGTGTACAGCCTGGTGATGAGGTCTGCGTGCAATCCTTCACCTTCTGTGCGTCATCTCACCCTATCACATATCTTGGCGCCAAACCTGTGTTCATCGACTCTGAGCGTGAGACATGGAATATGGATTTCGAACTCCTCGAAAAGGCCATAATTGACCGTAAGGAGAAGACAGGCAAATATCCAAAGGCCATCATCCCAGTTGCTCTCTATGGTATGCCATACGACTGTGAGAAGATTATGATCATCGCCAACAAATACAACATCCCAGTCATAGAGGATGCTGCCGAAGGTATGGGCTCACGTTTCAACGGACAGTTACTTGGAACTTTCGGCCGCTTCGGTGTGCTCAGCTTCAATGGTAACAAGATGATTACCACCTCAGGTGGTGGTGCCCTTATCTGCCGGAATGCAGAGGATGCCAACAATGTGATGTGGTATGCTACTCAGGCACGTGATGCTTATCCATATTACCAACATACAGAGATTGGTTACAACTACCGCATGTCAAACGTATGCGCAGGTATCGGTCGAGGTCAGATGACCGTCCTTGATTCTCACATTGCGCATCACAAGCACGTACAGTCACTTTATGAGGAACTCCTCAGGGATGTTTCTGGAGTACACATCCATAAGCAGCCTGCTGATTCACGCTATGATGCCAACTTTTGGCTCTGTGCAGCTACCATTGATGAGGATGTTAGGATTAAGGGACAGGAGAATGCCTACAAAGAAGTTATCAAGACAGCCATAGGTGGAGCTGCTGGAGTTATCAAAGCTGTTGCCTCTGCTACAACCGACTGTCAGCCAAATGATAACGTAGAGGCTCTTCGTGTCTTCATGCTTCAGAAGAAGGTGGAGTGCCGTCCTGTATGGAAACCGATGCACAAACAGCCGGTTTATGCCGATGCTGTGGTCTACACTAATGGCGTATCAGAGGAAATCTTCAAGGTTGGTTTCTGTTTGCCAGCAGGCCCATATGTATCAGACGATGATGTGAAGTATATCGTAGAAAGTATCAAAGAAGCAATTATCAAATAATCAACAATATAAGACAAAATACAATTATGAGTATTTTTGCAGATAAAACCCTTATGATAACCGGTGGTACTGGTTCATTCGGTAATGCTGTGTTAAATCGTTTTCTTTGCACAGACATCGCTGAAATCCGTATCTTCTCTCGTGATGAGAAGAAGCAGGATGACATGCGTCACGAGTATCAGGTCAAGATGCCTGAAGTAGCAAGAAAAATTAAATTCTTCATTGGTGATGTCCGCAGCCTTCAGAGCTGTAAGAATGCAATGCTTGGAGTCGACTACATCTTTCATGCAGCCGCTCTCAAGCAGGTTCCCTCTTGTGAGTTCTTTCCTATGGAGGCAGTCAAGACTAACGTCATCGGTACCGACAACGTCCTTACCGCAGCCATCGAAGCAGGCGTGAAGGCAGTCATCTGTCTCTCTACCGATAAGGCTGCATACCCAATCAATGCCATGGGTATTACCAAGGCTATCGAGGAGAAGATTGCTGTGGCCAAGTCTCGCTACTCTGGCGACACCAAGATCTGCTGCACCCGTTATGGCAACGTCATGTGCTCACGTGGTTCTGTCATCCCTCTTTGGATCGATCAGATTCGCAACGGCAGCCCAATCACCCTCACAGAACCTAAGATGACCCGCTTCATCATGTCGCTCGAAGAAGCAGTCGATCTCGTACTCTTTGCTTTCGAACACGGACAGAACGGTGATATCCTCGTTCAGAAGGCTCCAGCTTGCACAATTCAGACCCAGGCCGAAGCCGTTTGCGAACTCTTTGGTGGCAAGAAAGAGGACATCAAAGTCATCGGCATTCGTCACGGCGAGAAGATGTACGAGACCCTTCTCACCAACGAGGAATGTGCCAAGGCAGAGGATATGGGCGATTTCTATCGCGTGCCTGCCGACAACCGTGGTCTTAACTATGACAAGTTTTTCAAGGAGGGCGAGACAGAGCGCAATACTCTTACAGAGTTCAACTCTAACAACACTCGTATATTGACTGTAGAGGAGGCCAAGGCGAAGATTGTCGCACTCGAATATATCCAGAAGGAACTTTCTGGCGAAGGAAACTTTGTGCAGTAAGTTAGAAATAAAGAATCATGAAGATATTAGTTACCGGAGCCAAAGGCTTCGTTGGTCGAAACCTTTGCTCCCAACTCAATAACATCCGTGAAGGCAAGGCCCGTTGGTACGAAGGTGTGCAAGTCGATGAAATCTTCGAGTATGACCTTGGCAACACTCAGGAGGAACTTGATTGCTTCTGCTCAGAGTGCAACTTCGTTTTCAACCTCGCAGGTGTCAATCGTCCACAAAATCAGGGAGAGTTTATGCAAGGCAATTTCGGTTTTGCCAGCACCCTTCTCGATACCCTTAAGGCGCATAAGAACCCTTGTCCTGTAATGCTTTCATCATCAGCCCAAGCCTCCCTTACTGGTCGCTTCAGCAACTCAGAGTATGGTCGTAGTAAGAAGGCAGGCGAAGATCTCTTCCTCCAGTATGGCGAGGAGGTAGGAGCCCATATACTCATCTACCGTTTCCCTAATCTCTTTGGCAAGTGGTGTCGTCCCAATTACAACAGTGCCATCGCCACATTCTGTAATAATATAGCCAACAACCTGCCAATTCAGGTCAACGACAGAAGTATTGCGATGGAGCTTCTCTACATCGACGACCTCGTAGATGAAATGATTGGTGCCCTCGTAGGTAAGGAACATCGTTGCGAGTTCGAAGGTCTCGAATTACTTCCTAAGGAAGATGGTCGCTATTGCTACTGTCCTGTAATCCACAAGACCACCCTCGGCGAGATTGTTGACATCATCAACGAGTGTGCTAAATCCGTCAATCCTGAGGCAGGCAAGGTGCAGACTGCAATGGCCGTACCCAAAGGCTCCCTTGAGTACAAGCTCATGACCACCTATCTCTCTTACCTCCCCAAGGAAAAGGTAGTCGTTGACCTCAAGATGAACGTAGATAACCGAGGATCCTTCACCGAGCTCATCCATACGCTCAATAATGGTCAGGTCTCTATCAATATCTCCAAACCAGGGATTACCAAAGGTGAGCATTGGCATCACAGCAAGTGGGAGACCTTCATTGTCGTCAGCGGACACGGACTCATTCAACTCCGCAAGGAGGAAACCGATGAAGTGTGGAACTACGAAGTTTCTGGCGACCACATCCAAGCCGTCTATATGCTTCCAGGCTATACTCATAACATCATAAATTTAAGTGAAACAGAAGACTTGGTGACAGTAATGTACTGCAATGAAATATTTAATCCAAATCGTGCAGATACATACTTTGATCCAGTTGAAAAGAAATAATGACAATGGACAACAAACAACCCAAATGCGATTATACCGACGTAAAGTGGCAGGAGAATGGTAAACTAAAGCTCTGCATTATTGTCGGCACCCGCCCCGAGATCATCCGTCTTTCCGCCGTTATCACCAAATGCCGCGAGTATTTTGATGTTATCCTTGCCCACACTGGCCAGAACTATGATTACAATCTCAATGGTGTGTTTTTCAAGGATCTCAAACTCAAAGATCCGGAGGTTTATATGGATGCTGTAGGTGATGACCTCGGTGCTACCTGTGGCAACATTATCAACTGCTCATATAAACTCTTCGCCCAGACTAAGCCTGATGCCGTCCTCGTGCTGGGTGATACAAACTCATGCCTCTCTGTCATTGGTGCCAAGCGGCTTCATATCCCAATCTTCCATATGGAGGCAGGCAATCGTTGCAAGGACGAATGTCTGCCCGAGGAGACCAACCGCCGCATCGTTGACATCATCTCCGATGTCAACCTGGCCTATTCCGAGCATGCCCGTCGCTATCTGGCCGAGTGCGGTCTCCCTCATGAGCGCACCTACGTCACGGGTTCGCCTATGGCCGAGGTACTTCATCAGAACCTTGCCGAGATTGAGGTAAGCGATGTTCACTCACGTCTTGGCTTGGAGAAGGGCAAGTACATCCTCCTCTCTGCCCACCGTGAGGAGAATATAGACACGGAGAAGAATTTCCTCGCCCTCTTTACCGCTATCAACAAGATGGTCGAGAAGTACGACATGCCTGTTCTCTACAGTTGCCACCCCCGATCACGTAACCGTCTCGCAGCCTCTGGCTTCCAGCTCGATGAACGTGTAAAGGTTCAGCAGCCCCTCGGCTTTCATGACTACAACTGTTTACAGATGAATGCTTTCTGTGTCGTTTCCGACTCAGGTACACTTCCCGAAGAGAGTAGTTTCTTCACCTCTGTAGGTCATCCTTTTCCTGCCGTCTGCATACGCACCTCTACCGAGCGTCCCGAATCCCTCGACAAGGCAGGTTTCATACTCAGTGGCATCGACACCAAGGGGCTTCTCCAGAGTGTAGATACTGCCGTAGAGTTGGTAAAGAACGGTGACTATGGAACACCAGTCCCTAACTATACCGACGAGAATGTCAGTACTAAGGTGGTGAAAATTATTCAGAGCTATGTTGGCGTAGTGAATAAAATGGTTTGGCGCAAAGAAATCTATTTAACAAAAAAATAATGGATTATAACGCTAGTTTACGTAGAAATCAGAGCAGGTGATGGCACGATGTTGCTGATCGATGCCTTTCATCCCTATTTATCCGATTTTATAAAGATTATAAGACAATGAAAGTCCTACAAATCAATGCAGTGTATGGTCATGGCAGCACTGGCACTATAGTTCGAGACATAGAGTACCTCTGTGTGCAGTCTGGAATTGAGTGCTATGTAGCCAGTCCCGACCTCAAGGTGCGCGAAGCTAAACGGGGCTATGTTATTGGCAACACCCTCGACCACAAGCTTCATGCCCTTCTTTCGCGCATTTATGGCAAGCAAGCCTACTACTCTCATATCCCTACGCGCCAGTTTCTCCGCTGGATCGATGATGTCAAGCCCGATATAGTCCACCTTCACAACCTCCACAGCAACTATATCCACCTTAATATATTGCTCCGTTACTTAGCAGAGAAGGACATCTGCACCATCGTCAATCTCCACGACTGCTGGTTCTACACCGGAGGCTGCTTCCACTACACCTCAGCAGGCTGCAGCAAGTGGCTTACCGACTGCAAGGGTTGTCCTAAGCAGAAGCAGGATACTCCTTCGATATTCAATAAAAAGTCAGCCAAGATTCTTGCCGACCGCAAAAAGTTCCTACTCGCCATCCCCCACCTCTACGTCATAGGGGTATCCGCGTGGATGGCCCACGAAGCCCTCAAGTCGTTTTTCAAGGACATACCCAATTATGTCATCCATAACGGCATCGACATGCAGGTCTTCCGTCCGACCCCATCCGATTTTCGCCAACGCCTTGATCTCGAAGGCAAGTATGTTATCCTCGGTCCTGCCAACAAATGGCTCCTGCCTGTTAATAAGGATGTCCTCATCCGCTTCGTCCAGCAGATGCAGACCGATGAGGTCCTCCTTCTCTTTGGCGTATGGGCAACTAGCCAGTTGAAATACTTGAATTCCTTGAACATTCCTGAGGGTAAAGTACACACCTATGGCTACACCAAGAACCGCGAGGAACTCGCGCAGCTTTACACCATGGCCGATGTCTTTGCCAACACCACTCGCGAAGATTCCCTCTCGCTCATCAATGTAGAGGCACAGGCATGCGGTACACCTGTTGTTACCTTTGACCAGACTGGTCCAAAGGAGACTGTTGATGACATCAATAGCTTCAATGTACCTGTTGGAGATGTTCAGAAGCTCTATGAGGCTATTCAGAAGGTCAGAAAGCAAACCTCCGCAGATACTGTCGGCAAGTGCGTTCAGTTTGTTACCGACATATTTGAAGTAATAGACAACTATAATAAATACATCGAACTTTATAAAAACATTTATGAAGCAAATCATAGTAGTGGGTGATAATTCTTCCACCAATCTCGGAGATCCTATCCTCACCCAAAGTGCATACTATATTGTACGCCAAGTGGCAGAAGGAAAAGATTACGAGGTGTCTATCTTTGACATAGCAGGTAGGAAGAAGCAGCCGCATAAAGTACCAGTCACAGCCGCTCCCATCAATATCAATGCCGTTAAGCGCATATCAGAATTAAAAGCCGCAATTGGCACTCTGCTGGATGATGTAAAGACATTGATAAAGTGGTGGGTGATGGATCAATGGTTGTTTATCAATAGATTAAAACCAGTTTCTTCAGGGGTAAAATTTGTAATTGCAGGAGGAGCTCTTATATCCTCCTCACTGTTCTACGCACTTCGACTCAATGTTATTGTTAAAATTGCTAAGCAACACAATGGTCAAGTCATCTTCAATGCTGTAGGAATAGAAAAAACAATACGTAACCACGGATTAGCCAAATATGTTGTCCGACATTATCTTAAGCAACCGCAGGTAGTATCTTTCTCAACACGCGACCATGTTGAGGACATTCCTTACCTCACCAATCGCAAGAAATTTAACGTTCAACTTCCTGACTCAGGACTATTGGCTGCTGAAGCATTCGGTATTAAGCATCAAGAGTCTGATGTTATTGGTTTGAGCGTCATCTCCTATCAGGCATATCAGGCGGTAATGTTCAACGACGAGCGAGCTCGCAACTTCACACCAAATGATTTACTCTCGTTTTGGGAAGGTATTCTCCGAGGATTCATTGCCAAAGGTCAAAAGTTTAAGATGCTCACCAATGGGGGACCTAAGGATTACGATATGGCGCTTCGCCTGTGCGAGCGGATGAATCTCGATACTGCCCAATACCTCTTGCCCTTAGCAACAGAGCCTAAGCAATTGGTAGAGCAATTATCGCAATTTAAGGTTGTTATTGCACACCGCTTGCATGCTCTGATCGTTTCAACCTCTTTAGGCATACCGGTTATACCGGTGGTGTGGTCAGACAAGGTGGTAGCCTTCGCCAAGATGATAGGCAATCCACATGCACAATGGCCATCACCAGACAACACAATTAGCGAGATAGTCAATACAGTTACGTTTGATAATATTATTCTTTCACAGTTGAAATTGAGGATCTATGATTACATAAAAAAAGCAATATCGTAATTCCTGTTTATAGATGATACAGATTAAAGATAAGTTCAACAATCTCATAGATTACGATAATGCAGATGCTGTACTGAATCAGAAAATTGCAGAATCCAAGAAGACACTACCAGAAATATTAAAATAATTAAAAGAAATATGTTGATAGAGAAACTAAAGTCATTTGTTAATTCTGGTAGCGAGAGAAGTCGTAATGTCAAGAAGAACGCTGTCGGTTCATTGCTGATCAAGGTGTTCTCCATGGTCATCGACTTTGCCAAGGTGCCTATCCTTTTGTCCTATCTGGATTCAGAGCGATATGGCCTCTACGTTACCATTGCATCTATAGTGTATTGGACTCACAACTTTGATTTCGGACTCGGCACCGGTCTTCGTTACAAGCTGACTTCCGCCATTTCCAATTTCGACTACGGCTACGGCAAACGTCTTGTCAGTACAGCTTATTATTCTATGAGTGGCATCATGACCATTCTGCTGTTGATATTGCTGCCGGTCATAGTCTTGTTGAACTGGAACAATCTGCTCAACACTACGCTCATCCCCAATCAGGAACTGATTCTTTGTGTGTCAGTCGTATTAGTGGTGTTTGTCGTTCAGTTTATCCTCGAGCTTATCACATACGTATTGCAAGCTTACCAGCGTGCAGCCTTCTCGTCTCTGTTCAAGCCTCTTGCCAATCTAGCTACACTGATCGTGATTCTGCTGCTTAAGGTTTTCTCACATGACTCTTTACTGTATGCCTGCTTTGCAATGACCATACCTATTGTGGTGGTGCTGTTGGTCAGTAATATCGTCCTCTTTAGTCATAGATGCAAAGACGTTTCTCCGTCAATCAAACAGTACGACAAAAGTTGTCTGAAGGATATTTACTCGCTTGGACTCAAGTTTTTTGTCAGTCAATCTGCAAACTTGATAGTATTTCAGAGTGCAACATTCTTGATTTCTCACTATGTTAGTCCTTCTGGAGCGGCAGCATATAATACCGCATATACCTATTTTGGAGCTATAGTTATTTTTAACACAATGATGCTCATCCCTTTTTCTGCAGCTGTTACAGATGCTTATGTTAAAGGAGACTATCTGTGGCTTAGGAATAGTATTAAGCAAATCAACAAAGTTTCTATTATGCTTACACTTTTGTCTGTGATAGTTTTGGCTATCTCACCCATCGTGTTCAAGTTTTGGATTGGTGATAGCTTAAATATCTCATGGGCACTTCGTATAGCAATGACTATTTATTTTGTACTTAATATTTGGACTGTCCCATACAGTAGTTTCATCAGTGGCGTAGGCAAGATGCAGGTGGCTATGACATCTGCCATCTTCAAGATGATACTTTATATCCCAGTTGCCATTTTCATGGTAAAAACGCTGGGAACCCCGGGTATTATGCTCTCTATCATCTTGGTAAATACTTTGCCGAATAATATTCTATATACGATACAATATAACAAGATAGTTAACAGAACCGCCAAAGGCATTTGGAACAAATAAAGTTTCTGTAAAATGAATCCGATAAAAAAAATACTCTTTCAGTACGGCATTCCCTTTATCGGAAGGTTGTGCTATAGTAAGAACAAGTATGTCAATGTGATATATTACCACGATATTGTACAGGGTAAAGGAAATTCTTTTCAGCAGACCAATATCAATGTTTTCAAACGTCAGATGGAGTACATCGCCAGTCATGGTTATAAGACCTTCCGTTTCGATGATCTGAATAACGAGACGATTAAGTACGATCCTAAAACCGTAGTCATTGCCTTCGATGATGGTTGGAAATCAAACTACATCGAGATCTACGAATTCATGAAGTCTCTCGGCATTAAGTATAGCATCTATCTTGCTGTTAAAGAGATTGGTGTAAATCCCGATTATCTCACTTGGAAACAGGTATGGCAGATGCACAATGAGGGACTCGTGGGCTTCGGAACTCATACCTATACCCATCCTCATGTAAATTCAATAGACAACATAGATGTAAATGTTGAATTTAATAAAGCAGATTCCATATTTAAAGATCATCTGGGTTATCAGCCATTAGATTTTTGTTATCCATATGGAACATATACTAATGAAACTAACGAATATATATCCCGCAAACTTCTATATAAGAGAATATACACATCAGATTTGATGTACTCTTATTCTCTGAATGGAAAGATTATTTTTGGTAGGAATGGAATCAATGGCGAGGAACCTTTCGGAGTATTCGTGTCAAAGTTAAAAGGGTATTATAATGTTTGGATGTCAATCATTAAAAGATATGAACGAGGAATTTATTATAAGAAAAGTCGTTGAGAACGACATGGAAAATCTTGTCAAATTGTATGACGAAGTGTGGTCGGATGTAGATATGGACTTTAAAGATAAAGCAAATTTCGTCCTTAGAGAATCTACTGGAGTAAGTTATTGTGCAGAGAAAGAAGGTAGACTCGTAGGAAGTAGAACATCCTTTTTTATGCCAGCATATTATGGTAGCCGGAGGTTAAATTGTGTTCAGTTTGCCGATTCGTGCATCAGTAAGGATTGTCGTAGAAAAGGACTATTCTTGAAGATGAATCAGGCTTTTTTGAATGCTTTCTTCAAAGAACAACCAGGCGAACTGATTTATAACATCAGTGTGGATGCATCGCGTGCAGCTTATGAAAAACTGGGATGGAACTATATCAAGTCTCTTCAGGAATTACGTTGCTATCCTAATATATTCAAGTCTCTGCTTAAGGTGAAGTTTGATATTCGCAAATTTAGAGGAGCTCCAATATATGAAAAAAAGACTGAGGTATGCAAATTACCAAAGGAACTTCTTGAAGCAAGAGAACAACGTATGCTGAAGAGCGACAAGATACATATCAGATACAATCCTGATGCGTTCAATTGGAGAATGAAGTCCGCCAACGGAATAAAGGTGCTAAATATAGCTAATATGGGAGCTGTAGTTTATAAAATCGGTAAGAAACCAAGTGGACTGGTGTTCTTATTCGTTGGAGAGATATTCCTTTATGACTATACGTATGAAAATTTTAATAAATTGTTTAAACGTATAAAGAATTTGCTCAACCCAGATATTATCACTGTAGCAGTAACATTAGGTCATCCATTACTTTCTTATTATAAGAAATGGGGATTGAAGAATTCTTCTAACTCATTTCATAACCAGGGAGTTCGTGTCGAGACGGAAGAAATGAAGAGGATTGCTTATGAACCAGAGAACTGGGCTCTATCCTTTTTGGATATTGATACTTTTTGATGTCTTGCAAAATTACCGAGTTGCGATTTAATTATCTTAATATATGGTGAGACAAAAACTGTTTATATTGGTAGCATGCATATACATCTTAGCTATTACTTGTAGTTTATGGACGAGTTATTTATTAATCTCTCCAACATTCTATCCAATCTTAGTATTATGCGTTTGTGCATTGTGCTATCCTGCAGACCTAATGCGTAATTCTTTTTTCAGAGTTGCTCTTTTTTATTGTTTTGTATTATTTTTGATTCCTTCTATACATAAACTTTCTGCTGCAAGTTTTTCGTATGGAAGTGGCGATTATGTTACTGCCTTGATCGAGTCTGCTTTTATTCTTCCAAGTGTAGCAATATCAGCAATTATTTATGAACACAAGGATAGAAAAGAAGTTAAATATATAGCATTTACAGGAATAGTAGCTGTTGTGATTTCATTGTTTTTCATGATTCCGACAATTATTGTTGACAATAGTGCTATTCGTATGTATTCGGAGCATGTAAATGCTGATATGAGGATAGATGCATCGCAGATGGCAGTTGCACGTTTGTTTTGGAATTATCCAATGTGTCATGCCATTGCATTATTGTTTCCTGCATATATTGCTTTGTATCGTTTTGCTCAAAATAAGCGAGATCGCATTCTATTCTTGGCCTTGGTTTTGGCTGTTTTTATTTTTATCATTCAATCGTCAATTGCTACAACTATCTTTTTCTCTCTGATATGTTTGGTCTTTGCATATAATGAGAGGATTGAACGCAACAAGTTGTTTGTTTATGTTTGTGAGTTTGTAATATTGGGTCTGTTATATTTTGCACTTCCCAGTATCATTAACCTAGCTTCAGATTTTTTCGAAGGTGGAGCAATGGAAGGCAAAATCCAAGATTTATCAAGTCTTTTGCAAGGCCGGGAAGATGAAAATGGTTCATTTAGTGTCCGTTCTGAAAGACATAGACAAGCATGGGAGTGCTTTTGGAGTAGTCCGTTTTGGGGAGACTTTTTGCCTGTGAATGGACATTCAGTTTTTCTAAATAGATTAGCTTCTCTTGGTTTATTGGGTATTATTCCGTTCTGCTTGATATTTACCAAGTTCTTTTATAACTATAAATTTATGTTCGGTGATAGACTGAAAATGTACTATTACTTAGCCTTTACTTGTACCACAGTCATAATTTATATAAAGGGGGTGTTGGGGCAGGAAGGCTATATAACTATTTTCGTATTAGTACCCACTACATTGTTATGGCTACAGAATAGATAAGAAACTATATAATATATTTCAATATATGATAACACAGTTGTTACATTCATCACAGTGGTGCCACAAACATAACTTTGGATTTAGATTTCTTCGAATCTGAAGATGAGTTTATCGAGTATCTTGAAATGTATAGGTCAATCTATGCCAGTCATAGCACCTTCCATGATGAATTTGATTTGCTGATAGGTGAATGAAGGACTGGCAGATAAAGTAAAGCGAGGAACAAAGATGGTGATTGTAGGAGGCACTGAGCAGATTGATGAAGAATATGCAAAGGAATATCAGTTGCTATTAGATTTGGCTAACAAAGAAATAGAGTAATTAATTTTGATAATATGAGATTTTCAATTATTCTCCCAATTTACAACGTAGAGAAATATCTACGCCCTTGCATAGACAGTATTCTGTCGCAATCGTTCAAAGATTATGAAATTATTCTGGTTGATGATGGAGCTAAAGATTCTTCACCTCAGATTTGTGATGAGTATTCTGCTAAGTATGACTTCATTAAAACTGTACACAAGCTTAATGGCGGTCTTTCTGATGCTCGTAATGTAGGTCTGAAGCACGCCCAAGGTGAGTATATCTTCTTCTTGGATAGCGATGACTATCTGATAGATGGCGAGGTGCTTTCTAAGATAGATAAGGCACTTTATGCCAATCAGGACGTCGCTGCTTTCAAGTTTATTCAATGGTATGAGAAGAGTAGCACTTTGAGTACATGCGCTTTTGGCTATGATGTAGAGACGGTAGGCAAAAGTGCTGCCAAAATTTATCTGGCTTTGATTGACAAAGATGCGTATTACAATAGCGCATGGAGCAAGGTAATCAAGCGTTCTTTGTTGGTTGATAACAATGTCGAGTTTGAGAAGGGACTCTTGGGTGAAGACAACGATTGGTACTACAAGGTGGTTGCTCATGTCAAAACTTTGGCATTGATAGACGAACCTTTGTATGTATATCGTCAGCGAGAAGGCTCAATAACAAAGACATACGAAAATAAGAATCTTGAGCATTTGCTTTGTATCATTGAGAAGTGGACAAAGTATGTGAACGAGGGTGGGTTGACGGAGAACAAAATGGTAATTCGTAACAGCCTTGCTAAACAGTATTGCCATGCAATAATTGGTTATGCAAGTCTTGAGGCACCTCAAAAGTTTTATAATAAACTGAAATCTTTCAAATATCTGCTGCAGTTTAGCAATACTCCTCGTGTGAAGACTTTCCGTATGATGTATAGATTTCTAGGGTTGAAAGGAACAATAGTACTATTGCGAATTGCGCGTAAAATATGATAATCTGAACATTAGAAACAATGGATAATAAAAAGAATTTTCCTAAAGTATTGGTCGTTGGTATCAATGCTTGGCGTGAGGATGGTACTGCTCACACGTTAATGAATATATTCCGCTGTTGGGATCCAGAGAAAGTAGCTCTTGTATATACTAGAGCAGACATACCATATACGGAGGTTGCATCACGCTATTTCCAGATTAGCGAATCTGAGGTCATCAAGAGTGTTTTTAAGCCTTGGATGACAGTAGGTCGGGAAGTGGAGAATACCCCTGTGCAGAATGATACACAGATTGAAAGTGAGCATAACAGATATGTCAAGGCGCATACTTATCACTCTGATTTGCTGCCCTTGTGTCGCGAACTGGTATGGTTATTAGGGCACTGGAGAGGTAAGAAACTGGAAAAGTTCGTGAAGGATTTCGATCCAGATTTGCTTTTCATTCCTATTTATCCTACTGTTTATATGGGGTGGCTACAGCGTCTGATCATCAAATGGACGGGCAAGCCATTTGCCTGCTATCTAGCTGATGACAACTACAGCTATGAGGCATGCAAGTCGTTCTTGTCTCGTGTTCATCGCTTTTGGATGCGCAAGAATGTGAAGTGGCTCTCGGAGCATTGTCAGCAGATGTTTGTCATTGTAGAGAAGGAGAAAAAAGAAACTGATCGCTTGTTTGGTACTGATAGCAAGATCTTGACAAAAGGTATAGATTTCTCCTCACGTCCGTATATAAAGCATGCCATCAACAAGCCTATCAACTTTGTATATACCGGCAGCTTGATCATTGGTCGTGATAAGACCATGGCATTGATTGCTGATGCCATTAACAAGGTCAACGAGGAGGCAGGTGAGACGGTAGTGTGTCTGAACGTATATTCAGGTGATAATCCTGTACCTAAAGTTATGGCACGACTAAACCGAGGAGCAGCCAAGCATAACGGTTTCTTGCAGAGAAGTGAAGTGAACCGTATCCAGCAGGAGGCTGATGTGGTGGTATTCGCTGAGGCTTTGGAGGGTAAGGATGCTAACATTGCACGCCTTTCGTTCTCTACCAAGATTACCGACTATCTGGCCAATGGAAAGTGTATTCTCGCTATCGGTAAGGACTATATCGCACCTATCGACTACTTCATTCGAAACGATTCAGCTATTGTCGCTACTGAAACTGACCAGATTTATGTTGCCATAAAGCGTCTGTGTGACAATCCTGTACTCATTGAGGAGTATAGCAGGAAGGGATACGATTGTGCCGTACGCAACCATGAGAAGTCGGTAGTAGATAAGAGATTCATAGAAAACATGTGTAAAGCTGCCAAGCAATGAAGAAGATACTGACAGATATACCACACTATTGTCCAGTTCAACTGCCGGAAGGGTATGAGTTGGTAAAAGTGGACATGAAGACAATTTCAACGTATGATGGTAATCAGGACGTTGAGTTTGTACTCTGTTCGCGCGCTTTGGCTAGAAAAACACAGGAGATAGAATTGCCTGAATATAAGCTGTTGCACTTGTTCTCTGTAGGTTATGATGATGTTGATCTCAATGTTTTTAAGCAGAAGGGTATACCAGTATGCAATGCCGCAGGCATCTATGACAACGTGCTAGCTGAATATGTAGTATATGCAATGCTACTCTATGCAAAGCGTTTCCACCGCAGTCTGAAGAACAGGTTGTTTCGCCCCTTCCGCAACTACCACTACATAACCGAAGTGGCTGGCAAGACTGTTGGCATCATGGGATGTGGTCGCATTGGAACAGCCGTAGCAAAGCATCTGTCAGGTTTCGGTGTGGAAATTATTGCGTATGCCAAGAACACGTGCGAGAAGGAAGGTTTCTCCAAGATCTATCATAGGGAAGATATCGCAAAGTTCTTTGCTAAAAGTGACTACATCATCAATACCTTGCCACACGATTCTTCGACTATAGGTCTTATTGATAAAGCTTTGTTGGATAGCTGCAAATCGGCAATGACATTCATCAATATTGGCAGAGAGTCCATTTTCAATGGCGATGACTTTTATCAGTACCTGAAATCTCATAAGGATGCTACGGCCATACTTGATATGTTTGAGTTGATTCCAAATCCTGTAACCAATAAATACAGAAGACTGTCGAACGTATTGGTGATGCCAAGAGTTGCGTCAATCTCGCAGGAGAGTGATATTAATCTAAAGGAGCTGATGCGAATGAATGTAGAAGCTATATTAAATAAAAGAGAATTAAGGAACAGGGTGGTATAATGGAAAAAATGATTTATGTATCGCTTGACATAGCGAAATATGTGATGGCAGTCCTGATCTTGTTAGGACATACAGCCAACGAATGGGCTCACCTTACGGGATTTTGGCATTATGCCTTGTCTTGCTGTTTTACTGTACCTGTGTTTTTCGTGATTAGTGGTTTCCTATTTTTCTCGAAGATAGAAACACTTGATTGGAAGAGGCGAAAAGAGTATTACAAAAAATGGTCTATCCGTGTTGGTAAGATGTACCTCATCTGGTCGTTAATCTATTTTATTTTTGTCCTAATTCGATGGTGTATAAATGGATTTACCGTTGATGACTTGATCAACTACTTGCATAAGAGTCTTGTGTTCTCCACCTATGCTACGATATGGTTCCTTCCTGCATTGTGGTTAGGTGTAACTATAGCCTTCTGGCTCAATAAGAAGTTGGGTATGAAGAAGACCTGTAGTGTGCTGGCTGTACTATGGTTATTGGGTGCCTACTTCGGAGCTTACTATGGCAGTATACCCGAAACAGGAATTCTCAGAAGCTTCTTTGATGGCTATATGGATGCATTTAAAACATTCCGCAATGGCTTGTTCTATGGCTCTGTGTATTCATATCTTGGATATTTGGTGTACAAGTTTAGCAATAAGTTTACCTTGAAGACATCGTTGTTATTGGTGGTATTACTGCAACTCCTGAACTTGGCAGAGATAGTGTTTATAAAGAGGATCACTCCTGATGCCAATTCGGATATGAGTTTGCTCATGCTTCCTTTGGCATTCTGTATCGTTGTATTCCTTCTTCAGGTTAACATCAAGCAGAGACCTATATACACTAATCTCAGAAACCAGAGTATGTTGATCTTCTGTGGCCAGAGATTATTCTTGACGGCATTGCCTGGAGTGCTACCTGCAGTCTCTGCCTATATCAATGATCTGTCGCAATGGGGTATTATGGGAGTGTTTACGATTTCTGTGCTGTTGTTTACATACATCGTTGATAAACTGTCTGTAAGTTTTCCCGTATTGACATATTTGAGGTAAGTTGTCAAATATGAACGAAATGGAATCATGAAAAAGAAAATTTGTGTAATAACCACTATAGAGACGACGCTGGAGTCATTCGTGATTCCTGTGATGCGATTGTTTATGCAGAGGGGCTTCGATGTGACCTTGATGTGTATGATGTCGGACATGTTTGTGGAGCGGTATGAGGGGGAGTTTCATCTGATTAATGTAAAGATGAATCGTGGCATTTCGCTTAAAGATATGCTGATGAAGCCGTTTGAGTTTTATAAGATATTCAAGCGTGAGAAGTTCAACTATGTGCAGTATGCCACCACCAATGCGGCTTGGTATGCTTCGGTAGCTGCCAAGATGGCGGGAGTACCTGTGAGGGTGAATTGTCTGTGGGGCTTGCTTTATACGGCCAGTACGGGTTGGAAGCGCAAGGTGTATTGGTTTGCTGAGAAGTATCCATGCTGGTTCTCGAATTACTTCATCGTGGCGAGCAAGAAGAACATGGAGATAGCCATTGCCGACGGGCTGTGCAAGCGTGAGCGTGTGTCGGTGATAGGTGATGGTGGCACGATAGGTGTTGACCTGAAGGTGTTCGACTATGGCAAGCGTGAGGAATACAAGCTGCGGATGCTGGAGAGGTATCCGGTGCTGAAGGGAAAGTTGGTGTATGGCTATTTGGGTCGCATAGATGTGGACAAGGGTGTGAACGAGCTGCTGAAGGCATTCCTCGCGGTGAACAACCTGAAGATGGCACTGGTGTTGATGGGTTCGTTTGACGATGTGCGCTCAGGTTTGGACAACGATCTGATAGAGAAGGCTAAGGCAAGCGAGAATGTGATATTCACAGGCTTCACCCGTGAGGTGGCGTTGCATCTGTCGGTAGTGGATGTGCTGGTGCATCCTACCTATCGCGAAGGTTTCAGCATGGTGATACAGCAAGCTATGGCCATGGGATGTGCTATCATCACAACGGATATCCCTGGTCCATCGGAGGTGATAGTGGAGAATGAGAGCGGCTTGTTGGTGCAGGTGAAAGACTCCGAGGCATTGCAGAAGGCGATGAGAAGAATGTATGAAGATAAGGTATTGCGCGAGGCGTTCGTGAAGGCTGGTCTGAAGCGTGTGGAGGAGAGGTTTAAGCGTGAACGCATGCTGGAATTGACATACGAGAACCGTTGCCAGATGATGAAGGATGCTGGAATAATAGACTAACAGACAAAAAGAAAATCAATGATATGACAGACAAGAAATGTTTAGAACTGCTGGAAGAGTTCGGTTCTCCACTCTATGTCTTTGACGATAAGGCGTTCGTGGAGAACTATAACCACCTGTCCAAGGCTTTCCGCAAGGAGTATGAAAACTATGTGCTAGGATATTCGTACAAGACCAACTATACGCCACACATCTGCAAACTGGTGAAGAGTCAGGGCGGATATGCCGAGGTGGTGAGTGATATGGAGCTGTATGTGGCTAAGAAGATTGGCTATGAGAACAATAAGATCATCTACAACGGCCCATGCAAGGGTGAGATGATGGAGGAGCATATCCTGAATGGTGGTATCTCGAACATCGACAATGAGGCTGAGACTCTGCGCGTGATAAAATTGGCCAAGCGGTATTCGGACAAGGAACTGAAGGTGGGACTGCGCATCAATACGGACATCGGTGCCGGATTTGTGTCGCGTTTCGGCATAGAAACTGACAGCAAGATCATAGACCGTGTGGTGGCGATGATCAAGGCTCAGCCTAATCTGAAACTGGTGGGGCTGCATATGCATGTGAGCAGAGCTCGCTACATAGAGGCTTGGCAGAAGCGCATAGACAACATACTGGAAGCTGCTGACAAGTACATAGACGGCACGCCTGAGTACATAGATTTGGGAAGCGGTATGTTTGCCGACATGGAGGACTATCTGAAGAATCAGTTCACCATCAAGGTGCCTACGTTTGAGGAGTATGCCGAGGTGGTGGCTGGAACGATGGCTAAACATTATGCTGGAGCGGAGAAGAAGCCTATCCTTATGTCGGAACCTGGAACTACGGTGGTATCGCGCTACCTCTCGCTCATTGCTACGGTGAAGGCTGTGAAGGAGGTAAGAGGCAGAAACATAGCGGTGGTGGATTGTGACATACATCATGCTGGTGAGACCTGCATGATGATGAAGGTGCCCTACACCCATATCAAGTGTGGCAAGGGTGAGCGTCTGCAAGCTCCTGTAGATATTACGGGCTTCACCTGTTTGGAGCAGGATACGCTGTTCAAGGACTTCTCGGATGTAGTGGCCGTTGGCGATGTCATGGAACTGAGAAATGTAGGTGGTTATTCTGTTGTGTACAAGCCGCCATTCATCCAGCCATGTTGTGCTATGGTGGCCATCAAGGAGGATGGCAGCATAGAGTTGACAAAGAGAAAAGAGACATTTGAGGATATTTTCCAAACTTATAAATTCTAAGCGTTATGTTGAAGGATATTACTGTGTTGATGTCGGCAAGCAGTTCGCCATCAATGCCCGGAATGATAAAGTGCCTGCGCAACAATGGTGAGCGTAACATTAAGGTAGTGGGTATAGATATGACCTCTGACCCCAGCGCCAAGTTTATGGTGGATGCTTTCTATCAGGTACCCGCAGCTTCAGATCTGAAGTTCTGCGACATCGTGCTGGAGATCTGCAAGAAGGAGAAGGTGGATGTGTACTTCCCTAATGTGTCTGCCGAGGTAGAGGCGGTGGTGGTACGCAAGGCTGAGTTTGAGGCTCTGGGTGTGCATCTGTCGGTATCGAACATGGAATCGGTGGCTATCTCGAATAATAAGCTGCATACGTATCAGGTCTTAGAGAAGGCCGGCATTCCTGTACCTCGTTATTATAGTGTACATAGTGTGGAGGATTTTGTGGAGGGCATGAAGTATATGGGCTATCCCGAGAAGTCTGTTTGCATAAAGATCGTGAACGGTAGTGGCAGTCGTGGTGTGAGAATCATAGATGCCAACAAGAGTCGCTATGAGATATTTGCTCACGAGAAGCCCAATAGCTTTTTCACCTCATACGAGGATATGCTGGCCATATTAAAGAGTGCCGACAGACTGGAGGAAATGATGTTGGTGGAATACATGCACAATCCAGAGTTTACGGTGGATCTGCTGGCCGAGAAGGGGGAGGTGATCTATGAGGTGGGGCGAGAGAATGTGGTGAGCATGATGAGCATTGCTCAGGAGACGGTAGTGAAGTACGACAAGCTGGCTTACAAGGTAGGGGCTGATGTGGTGAAGTTGCTGCAGATGGACGGCAATGTAGGTTTCGACTTTATGCGTAACGACAAGGGGGAGGCTGTACTGATGGATATTAACCCTCGCATCACTGCTACCGTATCGGTGATTGTTGCAGCGGGTGTGAACCTCATCTATTTGCGCGTAAAGCAGTTGCTGGGGGAAGAATTGCCTAAGGTGGAGCCAATATTTGGTACCCGATTGAGAAGAAGATATGATGAAATGTTCACTACTCCTGAGGGAGAGTTAATCCAGTTCTGAGGCTATGTATAAGTTTTGGAAAAGAGCGTTTGACCTCTGCTTGTCGCTGGCATTGTTTATCGTTATCAGTCCGCTGTTTCTGGTACTGGCTATTCTGGTTCGCGTGAAACTGGGTAGCCCTATCCTATTCCGACAGGTGCGTACAAGCAAGGGCATGAAGAGCTTCTCAATGATGAAGTTCCGCACAATGACCAACGCCAAGGATAAGGACGGCAATCTGCTGCCTGATGAGGAGCGATTCACGAAGTTTGGTCGCTGGATGAGATCATCGTCACTGGACGAGTTACCTGAGTTGTTTAACATCATCAATGGTGACATGTCGGCAATCGGCCCTCGTCCTTTGCCTCCTATTTACAATGATTACTATAAGTCTGAGGAGATGGCTCGTTTCAATGTGAGAGGCGGACTGGTGACGCCAGATTCGGTAGATTCCGACCCCATCATCTCGTGGGACAAGCAGTTTAAGTATGAGGCTGACTATGGCGAGAACCTCAGCCTGAAGAAGGATTGGGATATCTTTATCGGAGTGTTTCATATACTGTTCAAGCGTACCGAGACAGCTTATGGTGGGTTTGTGAGAGAGGCACTCAATGTAGAACGAGCTAGTATGAAGAAATAAGGTCATGAAAAATATTTTGATTATAGCACCTCATGCCGATGACGAGATCTTGGGTTGTGGTGCAACCATGGCAAAGGAGATAGTCGCTGGTAACAACGTGTATGTGCTGATCTGCACCAACGCGCATGTGGGGGCTCCGGAATTGTTCAGCGAAGAGCTGATCAAGCAGATACGTTCGGAGGCTGTAGCTGCCCACAAGATGCTGGGCGTGAAGGAGACAGCTTTTCTAGATTTTCCTGCACCGGCATTGGATCAGTATCCTCGATTCAAGATGACCAACGAGATGTCGACCATCATCCGCAAGTTTGAGGTGGATACCGTCTATATCCCTCACCGCGGCGACTGCCATAAGGATCATGCCATTGTGCATGATTGCGCGATGGTGGCTTGCCGTCCATTGGCTAACTGCAAAGTGAAGCGTGTGTATGCCTACGAGACACTGAGCGAGACCGAATGGGGTGATCCTATTGCGGCAGACTTCTTCGTGCCGGTGAAGTACAACATCTTCACGGTAGAGGAGTTCCAGAAGAAGCTGGATGCCATGAGCTGCTTCAAGTCGCAGTTGTATCCGTTTCCTGCATCGCGTTCGTTGGAGGCCATGGAGCATTTGGCAGGTTATAGAGGATGTACCGTATCGGCTATGAGAGCCGAGGCATTTGAGGTTTTAAGAGACATTGACTAAATGAACACATATCTTTATGGTGCCAGTGGGCACGGAAAGGTTGTCAAAGATATCTTGAACGCCAATGGCATTAAAGTAGAAGCATTCATCGACGACAATCTGGATGTGGATAAGTGTGGTGGTAAACCTGTGTTGCATGATGCAACAGGGCTGTCGCCCATCATCGTAAGTGTGGGAGTGAATTGTGTTCGCAAGATGATAGTGGAAAGGATTACTGTTGGTAATCCAACCATTGAGTTCGCTACTGCAATCCATCCATCTGCCATAGTTTCACCTTCGGCTAAGATAGGCGAAGGAACGGTAGTTATGGCTGGTGTAGTAATAAATGCTGATGCTAAGATAGGCAAGCATTGCATCGTGAATACAGGTACGAGCATCGACCATGAGTGCGTGGTAGAGAACTATTGCCATATCGCCCCTGGCGTGAATATTAGTGGTGATACGCACGTGGGCGAAGGCACTTGGGTTGGCGTAGGTTCGTGTGTGATGCAAGGAATCAAGATAGGCAAGAACTGCATGATAGGTGCAGGAAGCGTGGTGGTGCGCGATATTCCCGATGGTGTGGTGGCGTATGGTAATCCGTGCAAGGTGATGAGAAAGAACGAATAAACAACAATATACATATATCGTTATGAAACATCTGAAACTAATGATTTTGGCGGCTGATTCGCAGTCGGCTCTAAAGGCTCAGAAGTCGGGAGTAGACCGCGTGTTCTACGATTTGGAATGGATTGGTAAGAACGAGCGTCAGCATGGACGCAATACGGTGAAGTCAAACAATAGCATCGACGATATTCCTGCGGTGCGTGAAGTTCTGAAAGAGAGTGAACTGTTAGTGCGTACGAATCCGATTCACGCATACTCGAAAGCGGAGATTGACAAGGCTATCGCATACGGTGCGAATGTGCTGATGTTGCCTATGGTGATGGATCAACACGATGTAGAGCAGTATGTGGAGATGGTGGCAGGTCGCGCTAAGGTGTGCATTATGATTGAGACAGCGGCGGCTATGGCGCGACTGGACAAGATTTTGGCTGTGCCTGGAGTGGATGAACTTTTCATTGGTCTTAATGACCTTCATATATCTATGGGGTTGACCTTCATGTTTGAGTTGCTGAGCGATGGTCTGGTGGAGTACATTGCTGACAAATGCAACAAGGCGGGTATGCCTTTTGGCTTCGGTGGCATTGCACGCATCGGTGAGGGTGATCTGCCTTCGGACAACATCTTGGGCGAGCATGTGAGATTGGGTTCGACTTCTGTCATCCTAAGCCGTACGTTCAAGGGTGTGGTGGGTGTTGACAAGAATGCCTGCAAGATAGACCTTGCGGTTGAGGTGCAGAAAGTACGCATTCGTCTGGAGGAGATAGACCTATGGACAGAGGCTGAACACATGGAGAACCGCAAAAAGATAGCTCAGGCGGTGGATGTGGTGATTGGCAAAATACAGAATCGATAGGAGGTGTGGATGCAGATACACGAATGTGTGCTGTTGGCGATACTAGCTTGTACGATGGATCATGACTTGAATAATAAGGCGAGGAAGGAGCACTTGTTGGTGGCCGATGAATTGTGGAATTTGTTTGTTCCCTACCTTGATTCCGTCCCGAAAAAAGCCCGGAAGAAGGAGAAAGAATTGGCTACTAAAATGGATATGCTGATAAACCGTTTCTCGAAAATGAAAAATACTGACTTTGACGAGGCCGCACCGGATGAGATGATCTGACATTATCTCGGGTGTATTCTGGATAACGATCTGCTGACTTATGATTACTTTGATGATGAGCCTAACGGAATCGATAATAATCTTGAACTCCCTTCAACGACAAAATGCCCAATAGCATCTAAACTTGTGAAGGTTGTCCACAAACTACACTATAATTCCCAAGCCAGAGTGTTTAGGGTATTTCACCAATTCATCAGGAAGGGGATGTTTGTCCGTCGGAAGATAAACTAGGGTATGTTGGAGGAGTGGAAACTGGAGGTGTTCTTTGAAATAGTGGACATGAAGGATATGAATGAGCATACTGGAGGGAGAAAGATAAATAAAGATGTCTTGCACTCTGTTTATTTGATTACATATAAAAGAAGTAAAAATACTAAAGAATTTAAATCAATATACTGTACTGGCCGGGCGAAGTGGGGATACCCGGTCTTGCGAAGAATTATCTCCCCACCTAGAAAGAAATATATGAAGAGAATGAAACATTTAGTCTATTGCGTATTGGCGGCATTTATATTAACAGCCTGCCAGTCTTACAAAAAAGTACCTTACCTGCAGGATGCTGAAGTTGTACTGTATAGTACTCAGGATGCACAGCTTTATGATGCAAAGATCATGCCCAAAGATCTGCTGACTATTGTCGTGTCATGTACGAGTCCCGAATTGGCAGCCCCCTTCAATCTGACGGTGGCTACCCAGAGTAATACCACTTTAAGTACCACTACCACCCAACCAGTACTTCAGCAATATCTGGTGGATAACGACGGTAATATAAATTTCCCTGTGTTGGGTGAACTTCATGTGGGCGGATTGACCAAGAAGGCGACCGAACAAATGATTGTGGAAAAGTTGAAACCTTATATTACAGAAACTCCTATTGTAACGGTACGTATGGTGAATTATAAGATTTCTGTGATTGGCGAAGTTGCTCGCCCCGGTACATTCACGATATCCAATGAAAAGGTGAATGTTTTAGAAGCTTTGGCTATGGCAGGTGATATGACTGTATATGGTCTGCGTGATGATGTTAAGCTGATACGGGAGAATGCCAATGGTAAGCAGGAAATTATTCCTTTGGATCTGAATAAGGCGGAGGCTATTCTTTCTCCTTATTATTATTTGCAACAGAATGATATTATTTACGTAACTCCGAATAAGGCGAAAGCTCGAAATTCAGATATCGGTACTAGTACAAGCTTGTGGTTTTCTGCTACTTCGATTCTTGTTTCTATTGCCAGTTTATTGTTTAACATCTTGAAATAAAAAGAAAGAGTTATGAAGGAAGAAAATCAAAACGGGAAGGAACGTCAAATAGCTGAGGAGCAGATTGATTTCCGGGCACTGCTTTTTAAATATATTATTCACTGGCCTTGGTTTGTTGGGGCGGTGTTGTTATGTTTGGTTGGTGCGTGGTTTTATCTGCACTGGGCTACGCCAATTTATAATATTTCAGCCACTGTCCTGATAAAAGATGAGAAGAAGGGTGGAGGTGCAGGACTTTCTTCGGAGTTGGAGGATATGGGGTTAAGTGGTCTGATGACTTCTTCTAAAAATATTGATAACGAATTGGAAGTTCTGCGTTCGAAAACGCTCGTTAAAGAGGTGGTTAATCAATTGGGGTTATATATAACCTATAAAGATGAGGATGAATTTCCTGCAAAAGGTTTATATAAGACATCTCCTATCCAAGTAAGTCTGACACCTCAAGAGGCTGAGAAATTGAATGTACCGATGATGGTCGAGATGACCTTACAGCCTGAAGGTAGTATGGATGTGAATGTGACTGTAGGTGAGAAGGGGTATCAGAAGCATTTCGATAAATTACCTGCCATTTTTCCAACTGATGAAGGTACATTGGCTTTCTTTCAGGAAGTTGATTCGGTAACTTTACAGGATGGAACGAAGGTTCCTCGGATAGAGCAGAGTGTACGCCATATAACTGCGACAATAAACAAACCGATGAGAGTGGCAAAAGGCTATTGTAACAGTTTGTCTATTGCTCCTACTTCTAAGACTACTTCTGTTGCCGTGATTTCCTTGAAGAACTCTAGTTTGCAGCGTGGACAGGATTTCATCAATCAGTTGCTTGAAATGTATAATCGCAATACGAACAATGATAAGAACGAGATCGCCCAGAAGACAGCTGAGTTTATTGATGAACGTATTGGTATTATTTCAAAAGAATTAGGTAGTACGGAAGCTAATCTGGAGTCCTTCAAGCGTGATGCGGGTATCACGGACTTGACGAGTGAAGCTCAGATAGCTTTGGCCGGTAATGCGGAATATGAAAAGAAGAGCGTAGAGAATCGTACTCAAATCAGTTTGGTGAATGACTTGCGTAAGTATTTGCGAGGCAATGAATACGAAGTATTGCCGAGTAATGTAGGTTTACAGGATGCTGCCTTGATTGGAGCTATTGAACGTTACAACGAAATGCTTATTGAGCGTAAACGCCTGTTACG